>Ga0214921_10000183_pt1 | contig 122525 bp, 96 predicted proteins | sample LL1505_MetaG_FD_177992 | JGI IMG/M metagenome (GOLD analysis project Ga0214921, IMG submission 177992) | Freshwater microbial communities from Lake Lanier, Atlanta, Georgia, United States - LL-1505 | ecosystem: Environmental > Aquatic > Freshwater > Lake | place: USA: Georgia | collected... | reverse complement strand
AGCGTGTCCGGACGTACCAGGTGTGCCGCATGGTGCCCGAGCAGCGTGTCCGCACGTGCTCGTACCAGGTGTGCCGCATGGTTCCGGAGCAGCGTGTCCGGACGTACCAGGTGTGCAAGATGGTCCCCGAGCAGCGTGTCCGCACCTGCTCGTACCAGGTCTGCCGCATGGTGCCCGAGGTGCAGGTCCGCCACTGCACCTACCAGGTGTGCAAGATGGTTCCGGAACAGCGTGTCCGGACCTACCAGGTCTGCAAGATGGTGCCCGAGCAGCGTGTTCGCACCTGCTCGTACAAGGTCTGCAAGATGGTGCAGGAACAGTGCTCCCGCGAGGAGTGCTACAAGGTCTGCACCATGGTGAAGGAGACCCGCACCAAGGAGGTGCCGGTGTGCACGACCCGTCCGGTCCACTACACGAAGACCGTGGACGTGGTGCGGATGGTGCCGAAGCAGGTCGCCTACACGGTGACCCGCTGCGTGCCGAAGACCGTGTACCGCGAGGTGCCCTGCTGCGAGTAGTCGCAGGCCCTTGGCCGCGGGCCAACGCCCCCGCGGTTCGCTGAAGGCTGATTCGAAACGATTGGGAACGGGCACGGCCCGGGTCAGCAATGGCCCGGGCCGTCGCTTTTTTCCCGCCCCATCGTCGCGATCACGATTTTTTGCATTCGACGCGGGCGTCGGCTAGTGTCGATTCGATACGTGATTCGGCCGCGGCGGATGCGGCCGGTCTTTCCTGGAGACGGGCTGAAGCATGGTGAAATCGTACGGACGGCGATCGAGGACGGCACGGCGACGCACGCGGAACCTGGGCGTCGAGCAGTGCGAACGGCGCCGGCTGCTGGCCGTCACCACGCCGTTCACGGTGCGGTTCACGGCCAACGACACGGGCGACATCACGTTCGCCGCCAACACGCTCATGACGGCGGGGCCGCCCGCCACGCCCACCCAGATCGCGAATGTGCAAAACGGCATCGGCACGAAGCTCAACAACAACGACTTCACGATGACGTATGTGGACATCGACGGCGACGCGTCGACGTTCAACTCCAGCACGTCGCAGCTGCTCATGCCGAACGGCTCGGAGGTGCTGTTTGCCGGCCTCTACTGGGGCGGCCGCACGAACAGCACGTTTCCCACCGGCCTCACCTCGCAGCGCGACATCGTCAAGTTCAAGGCGCCTGGCGACTCGGGCTACCGCGATCTCACAGGCAAGACTGTGGGCACGTCGTCGAGCAGTTACCAGTCGTTCTACGACGTGACGGCGATCGTCGAGGCTGCAGGCGACGGTGCCTACACCGTGGCCAACGTCCGGTCGATCACCAACTCGAGCGACTACTACGCCGGCTGGTCGCTCGTTGTGGCCTACCGCGCCCCCGGCGCCCCGGCCCGCAACCTCACCGTGTTCGACGGCTACGGCACGGTGGCCAACAACGCGGCCGACAAGACGATCAACGTTTCGGTGTCGGGCTTCAAGGCTCCGCCCAGCGGGCCCGTGCGGGCCACGCTGGGGTTTATCGCCTATGAGGGTGATCTCGGCTCCGACGGCGACAAGGTGCTCTTCGACGGCGGCCTCGGTCCAAAGCAGCTCTCCGACGCGTCCAATCCGGCCAACAACTTCTTCAACAGCACGATCTCCAACCGCGGCAGCCTCGTGTCGACGAAGAACCCCAACTACGTCAATCAGATGGGCTTCGATGCCGATCTCGTGAAGGCCGACGGCGTCATCAAGAACGGCGCGACGAGCGCCACGATCACGATGACCACCGGCGGCGAAACCTACTATCCCGGGGTGGTCACGAGCGCCATCGATCTCTTCGCTCCCGAGGTCACGGTCGTCAAGCAGGTGCAAGACCTCAATGGCGGCGTGGTGATGAGCGGCGATGTGCTGCGCTATACGGTGACCGTGTCGAATGCCACCGCGGCGCTCGACTCGGCCGTCAACGTGCTCTTGAACGACGAGATCCCCGTGGGCACGACCTACAAGCCGGGCAGTCTCGTGGTCACGAGCGGCGCCAATGCCGGCACGAAGACCGACGCCGCCGACGGCGATCAGGCGGAATTTCTCGCCGGCAGCAACAGCGTGCGGTTTCAGCTCGGCACCGGTGCCGCGGGCTTCGGCACGAGCGGCGGCAGCCTCGCCGCTGGCCAGTCGACGACGATCACGTTCGAGGTCACGGTGAACGCGGGGATCTTGCCGGCCACACTGATCGAGAACACGGCCGACGTCACCTACACGGGGGCCACGAGCGGCTTCAACCTCACTGCCACCGCGTCGGCCGACATCGCGAGCGCCGGCGCTGCCGACCTCCGCGTGACGAAGACCGACGGCAAGACGCAATACGTGCCGGGCACGACGAGCACCTACACGATCGTGGTCACGAACGACGGCCCGACGGCCGTCACGGGCGCCCGGGTTGTCGACGTGATGCCGGCCGAGTTCTCGAGCCCCACGTGGACGGCCACGTATAGCGCGGGATCGAGCGGGCCCGCCTCGGGAAGCGGCACCATCGATGCCCTGGTGAACCTGCTCAATGGCGGCACCGCCACGTTCACCGTCACGGCCCCGGTCCGCTCCGAGGCGTTCGGCGACATGACGAACACGGTCACGGTGGCGCCGCCGGCGGGCATTCCCGACCCCGACGAGTCGAACAACACCGCTCGCGACACCAACACGTTCCTGGCCAAGGGCACCCTCCGCCTGCAGAAGACGGTCTCCGACCTGAACGGTGGCTTCGTGCAGGCTGGCGACGTGCTCCGCTACACGCTGATCGTCCGCAGCGGCGCGCCGGGCGCCACCCCGTCGTCGCAGGAGGCGGCTGCCAACGTCATCCTCACCGATTGGGTCCCGACCCACACGACGTACAAGCCGGGTTCGCTGCGCGTGGTGGACGGCCCCAACGCCGGAACCAAGACCGATGCCGTCGACGCCGATCAGGGCGAGTACTTCAGCGGTTCGAACACCGTGCAGTTCCAACTCGGTGTCGGTGCCGGCGCGGGCACCGGCACGCCGGTGGGCGGCACGCTTGCGGCGGGTGGCTTCACGGAGGTCACGTTCGAGGTGATCGTGGCCGCCGGGATTCCCGCCAGCACGGTGATCACGAACACCGCCACGGTCGCGGGCACGGGCGCGGTGTCGGGGCTGCCGATTTCGGCGACCGATAGCGTGGGGATTGCCACCCCCACGGCGGCCGATCTCTCGATCCAAAAGCAGGCGACGGCCACGTTTACGCCCGGCAGCACGGTGACCTACATCGTCACGGCCGCCAATCTGGGGCCGACCGCGGTGACCGGGGCCACCGTCGTCGACACGCTGCCCGCGGGGCTCTCGGGGGCCACCTGGACGGCGACGTATACGGGCGGGTCGACGGGGCCGGCGTCGGGCTCGGGGTCGCTCAACGCCACGGTCAACCTCGCGAATCAGGGGACGGCCCGATTCGTGATCAGGGCGACGGCCGCCGCCGATTTTCCGCTCACTGACAACCTCACCAACACCGCCACGGTGAGCGGTCCGGCGGGTGTGCCCGACCCGAATCCAGGCAACAACACCTCCACCGTCACGAGCACCCCTGCGGCCGTCACCGATCTGGCCGTCACGAAGACCAATAGCCAATCGCAATACGTGCCGGGGAGGCCCGTCACCTACACGATCACGGTGACCAACACCGGGCCGAGTTTTGCACCGCAGGCCTCCGTGGTCGACACGCTCGATCCGGCGATCATCGCGTCGGCGACGTGGACGGCCGTGTTCACCGGCGCCGGCTCGTCCGGCGTTTCGTCTGGCTCGGGCTCCTTGAGCGAGATCATCAACCTCGCTCCTGGTGGCACGGCGGTCTACACGGTCGTCGCCCAGACGCGAAGTACGGCGACGACGAGCCTCGTCAACACCGTCACCGTGGCGCCGTCGAACCTGTCGAACGACCCGAACCCCGGCAACAACACCGCCACCGACACCGACACGGTCCTCCTGCCCGCGTCGCTCACGCTCGCCAAGACTGTGCGCGATCTCAACGGTGGCTTCGTGCTCGATGGCGACAGGCTCCGCTATACGATCGTGGTCACAAACCAGGCCGGCACACCCGCCCGCGAGGCGGCCGTCAACGTCACGCTTGCCGACCTGATTCCTTCCTTCACGACCTATGCCGGAAACCTCACGTTCACGCAGGGCTCGCTCACCGGCTCGCAGGGCGCGGGCGTCGGCGGCACGCTCGGTACGCTGGCAGCGGGTCGGTCGGCCACGGTCACGTTCGACGTGACGGTCAACGCCGGCACCCCGAGCGGCACCGTGATCAGCAACACCGCGACCGCGTCGGGCGTAGGCCAGGTGAGCAGCCAGCCGCTCTCGGCCACCGACACGGTGGGCGTGGTGACGCCGCCTGGCGCCGACGTGGCCGTGGTGAAGACGGCCGCCGCGACCTACGTGCCGGGCAGCCCGCTCGTCTACACGATCGTCGTTTCGAACACCGGCCCGAGCACCTCCACGAACGCCCGTGTCGACGACGCGCTGCCGGCCGGCGTGACGGCCGCCTCGTGGCAGGCGGTCACCGCGGGTGGGGCGACGATCGCCGGCGGCTCGAGCGGCAGCGGCTCCATCAGCAAGTTCGTGACGCTGCCGGCCGGCTCCGCTGTCACGTTCACGGTGACGGCGCAGACGAATCCCGCCTTCCGCACCGCGATCACCAACGAGGCGACGGTCACGCCCACCGACGGCCTCCCCGACCCGAATCCCGACAACGACCGGTCCACGGTCACGAGCGATCCGCGGCCCACGGCCGACCTGGCGATCGTGAAGACCGATGGCGTGACGACCTACACGCCGGGCCAGGCGGTGACCTACACAATCACCGTGTCGAACGCCGGCCCGAGCGCCGTCACCGGTGCCCGCGTCCGCGACGCCTTCCCCGCGATCATCTCCTCCGCCACGTGGACGGCCTCCATCACGAGCGGTTCGGGTGTGCTGCCGCGCCCCTCGGGCACGGGGAACATCGACGAGCTCGTCGATCTCGCCCCCGGGGCGGTCGCCACGTTCATCGTGCAGGCGATCACGAGTTCCACGGCCACCACCACCCTCACGAACACGGCGACGGTGACGGCACCCGCGGATGTGACCGATCCGAACCCCGCCAACGATTCGTCCACCGACGTCGACACGCCAAAATTCGCGCCGGCGCTCATCGTGTCGGACGACGGCAGCTGCGGGATCTCCGCACCGGTGCGGGTGCTCGATCCGGTCACCGGTGCCGAAAAGGCGGCGTTCTTTCCCTACGAGCCGACGTTCAAGGGTGGCGTGCGGACGTTCGGCTACGACGTCACGGGCGACGGCATCCAAGAGATCATCACGGCCCCGGGCCGCGGACGCCCCGGCGAGGTGCGGGTGTTCACGCAGAACGGCGTCGAATTGCCGCAGTATCGCTTCTTTCCGTATGGGCCTGGCTATGTCGGCGGCGTCGAGGTGGCGGGCGGGCCGGTGCTCGGCGTCGGCCGGACGAACATCGTCACCGCGCAGAGTTCGGGCACGAGCCTGGTGAGCGTGTTCGACGTCACGCCCGCCGCACCGCGGCCTGTGGCACCGGCCCCCGCGCGGCAGTTCCAGCCGTTCGGCCCGCGCTACGCTGGCGGAGTCACGATCACCACCGCCGACATGGGTACGTTCGCCGGACGCACGCTCACAGCCGCGGCCCCCGACGGCATCATGGAGATCGCAGTGGGCACGGGCCCCGGCATCCGGGCGATGGTCAACACCTACAACGCCGTGACGGCGCCGGTGTCGCTCGTGAATACGGTGTTGCCGATCGGCCCGGCCTTCACCGGCGGTGTCCAGGTGGCCGCGCTGCCGATGGGCGGCGGGCTCGCCGACCGTCTGCTCGTGGCGGCCGGCCCGGGCGGTGGATCGAGAGTGGAGACCTACTCGGGCGTCGGCAAGCTGCCCACGGCCTCGTTCGCCGCGATCGGGGGCACGGCCGCGCGGGCCGGAGTGTCCGTGGCGGCGCTCGGCCCCACGGAGATCTTCAACGTCCAGGGAACCGGTGGCACCACCGGGGGCGTGCGCAAGAACACGTCGCCGTCCGGCGGCGCGTCGTCGACGCTGCCCTCGTCGACCGGGCTCCTGCCGCCGATGCGGATCAGCGTGCTGCGGAGCTGAGCGGCGCTACCAGCGGGCCTCGAGGCCGAGATTCGCGCCCGTCAGAAACACGCTGCCCGACGGCTGGAGGAGCGCGCCGGCGGTCGAGGCGGCGCTGAAGTCGAACTGGTTCAGCGCCTGGGCGATGCCGCCCAGCCAGATCACGTTGTAGCCGGCGCGAATCCCCCACGTGTCGGTGAGGCGGTAGATCGCAGTCAGGTTGATGTCGGCGATCATTCCCGCCGTCGTGCCGGTCGAGGATCGAGCGTCGCGCACGAGCGCCCCGTTTTCGTCGAGGATCGTGCCCTGATATTGCGACTGGAAGTTGCCGAGGAGGCCGGCCTTGCCCCAGGTCTCGACCGCCCAGCGGTTCCAGTTCCAGCGGGCGCGGCCGCCCACCTGACCGCCGAACATGTTGTTGCTCGTGCCGGCGTCGTACGACGGCGTCGAGGTGCCGTTGCAGCAGACGAGGCCGATGGTCGCCGCGTCCTCCACGTTCACATAGCGGAAGCCCGTGAGCCAGTCGATCTCCATCCATGCGTCGCGGCGGTCGTTCCAGCGCTCGAAGTGATGAAACACGTTCGCCTCGGCGCTGTTGATCGTCGTGCGCGTGGTCACGGTCGCGAGATCGGCCCCGACCGGATCGATCGCGAACCCCAGCGCGCCGGGCATGTAGAGAGGCGTGCCCACGGCGGCGGCCGACGTGCTCGCGGCTGCCGTGAGGTTGTAGAGGCCGAAGTAGCCGACTTCCCAGCCGCGGCAGTCGGGGCCGATCGCTCCGTAGAACGTGCGGAAGCCGCCGCCGAAGGGATACTGCGGACTCTGCGCCGAGAGAAAGTTTTCCACGCCGCCGATGTCGGTAACGAGCGTCCGGTCGAAGGCCTGGTTGTCGCGGCCCATGATCAGGGCCTCGCCATAGGCGTACCGCGTCCAGTCGGGAGACGGCGGGCGATCGCCCTGGCCGTGGGCCGAGGTGACCATCACCGCCAGCCCACAGGTCGCAAGGCACTTGAGCACGAGCACACGGAACGCAGCCATCACGATCGTCCTCCAGGGAATGTTCGGAGGAATCGTCACTGGCCGCAGATCGGGTGAATCCTGCCCGACCGGCACGACCCGTTCGCCAAGATTGCCCAAGTTCCGCGCGGGGCATCCGCTCGGCTCACGCCTCGGGCTTCCCGAGTCCTTCCCGCGTGATCAACCCTGAGGAGTACGCCCGGAGGGGCTCGAACCCCCAACCCTCGGTTCCGAAGACCGATGCTCTATCCAATTGAGCTACGGGCGCGTGGAGATGATCGTAGCGATTGGATGGTGACGGGGCGATGGGGTCGTTTGACCGCCGGGGGAATTTGGGCAATCATCGCTTCCATGGCTTACGTCACGCTCAGAGTGCTGCACGGCTCCGATCGCGGGCGGACGTTCGACCATCTGCCGACACCGGTGACGATCGGCCGCGAGGAGGGCAACTCGATCCAGCTCAACGACGAGCGGATCAGTCGCTACCACCTCAAGCTCCAGGAAGACAACGACAAGATCGTGCTCACCGACCTCGAGAGCACCAACGGCACGAAGGTCAACGGTGAAGACATCCACGTGCGCATCCTCCGAGATGGCGACCTGATCTCCGTCGGCCGCTCGCTCCTGCTCGTCGGATCCCACAGCGACATCGACCGCCGCATCGCCGAGATCGCCGCCAAGCTGCCCGGCCATGCCGAGGCCCGGGCCAAGCAGATGGGGGAGCGGCTCGATCGCATCGCGAGCCATGAGTCCGACGTGATCGAAGACCTGTCGGAGGTGCGCACGCCGCTCCTGCCTGGCGGCCCGCCGCCGCTGCCGGGCCGGCTCTCTCCGGCCCAGTCGGCCGAGCTCGCGGAACTGCTCGACTACATCCAGGGAATCCTGCGTGAGGCGAGCGAAGACGCCGTGATGCGGCCGGGCAACGAAACGGTCGAGATCGAGTTCGCCCACTGGCAGGCCATGCTCGACCTCCAAGCCCGCCTCGCCGCGATGCTCCGCGAGATCGGCCAGGCGTAAGGCATATGGATGACAGGCTTTGGCCTGTCATCCGGCATAGGAATCTCTCGCACATGCACCCCGAGCGCCTCGCAGTCTTCTTCCCCTGCCATTCGCTCGACGATTTCCCGATCTGGCTCGACGAGCCCGAGGCCGACGAGCTGCTCGCGGCGTGGACGGCCGCCTGGCATCCGGCCCTGATCGCCGCGGTGGGCGCGGCCCCCGGCTGGATGAGCGTCGAGGTGCCGCCGAGTGATCCGGCAGGCCTGCTCGGCATCGTGCCCCCGGCGTGCGATGAACGGTTTGCCGCGATGCTCGACATCGCCGGCCTCGCCGGCTCCCACTTCGTGCGGCAGGTTCACGGCCACGAGGCCATCATCGCCGCCGCCCGGGGGATTGTCGCCGCCCAGGGCGTCGCGGTCGCCGCCGACACGCCGCTCGACGACGATTTCCAGGCGCTCGGTCTGGCCTGGCTGCTCGCCGAGCTCCTTGCCCGACGCATGCGATCGTCGACGGGCATCGTGGCCGATGATTTCGCGGTGGGCGTCGTGGCGGCGGCGCGGGCCGCAGTCGCGGGAGACGAGCCCGCTGCCCGTGAAAAGCTCCGTGAGTGCTTCGCCGCCCTCGAGGCCACGCGGTCGCAATACTATGCCGTAAATGTCTGGCTGCTCGATCTCGTGCTCGTGGCTGCGTCGACGCTCGGCGGTCGGCTCGCGGGCGAGCTCGCCTCGCCCGTGCCGCTCGGGCTCGTGGTCACGGGGAACCTGCTCGAGCAGGTCGGCCGCGACGATCCCGCGCTCCTCGAACGTTTGCGGGTGCAAGTCGCTGCGGGAGTCGTGGAGATCGTGGGCGGTCGCGACGATGCCACGCCGGTCGACTGTCTGCTGCTCGAGAGCCTCGCCGCCTCACTCGACCGCGGGCAGGCGATCTGTCGCGAGCTCGTCGGTGCCGTGCCGACCACCTTTGGCCAATGCACCGGCGGATCGTCGGCGTTTCTGCCCCAGATGCTCGTCGAGCGTGGCTACCGCGGCATGCTCTGGAACCTATTCGACGGCACACCGCTCCCCGATCCCGGCACGAGCCGGATCCGCTGGCAGGGCCACGAAGGCTCGTGCATCGACGCGGTGGCCCACGTGCCGCTCGACGCCCGCGCCGCCGGCACGATCCTGCAAGTGGCCGACAAGATCGGCAACGCGATGGATCACGATCACAGCTGCATCGTGTCGTTCGCACACTACGCCGGCACAGCGAGCCCGTGGTTTGCCGTTCTGCGGCGGATCGCCTCCTGGACGACGCTCCTCGGCCGATTCGTGACGCCCGCCACGCTCTTCACCGAGACGGAGCATGCGGGCGCGCTGGCGGATTTTCCGGCCGATGCGTTTCCACCCGGCCTGCCGTCAGATGACGGTGCGGGCGGCGGTGATCTTGTCGGCGAGCGGGTGGCGGCCGCGAAGGTGGAGGCCCGGTCGCTCGCCGAGCCTGTGCCAACGCTCGACCACGCCGTGCCGCGCGGCACCGGCGCCGGCCCGGCCACGCATCGAGGAGGCGAGCAGGCGGGCATCTTGCGCGGGCTCCTGGGCGGCTTCGGGCGGTCGAGGACCGACGCCGACACCCGCTTCGTGCTCGAAAACGTCGCGTTCCGCATCGCGGTGCATCCGCGCACCGGGGGCCTCGTGTCGCTGCGCGGGGCGCACGCCCCGGCCAACCGGCTTTCGCAGGTGCTCGCGGTGCGGTCCACGCGGCCCGCCCCGCCCGTGGGCTCCGCCTGGGAAAGCGTGGAGGAGCGGGCCGAGTATTCCCGGATGGTCGCCGAGCGGATCGACCGCGAGTCAGACACGCGGATCGTGAGCCAGGGTACGCTCGTTGCGACGTCGGGCGCACGGCTCGGCTCGTTCACGCAGCGGTTCACGCTCGTAGGCGCTCTTCCGCTCGTGCGGCTCGAGATCGACGTTCATCTCGACCGGCCCCTCGATGGTCCGCTCTTCGAGTCGCATGTGGCCTGTCGGTTTGCCTGGAATGAAAACGACGACATCGACCTCTGCCGCAGCCTGCACGGCGAGTCGATCGTGACAGAGCGCTCCCGATTCACGGCGCCGCATTTTCTCGAGCTGCGGAGTGCCGGCGACCGCACTGCCGCCGACCGTGTGCTCATCGCCACGGGGGGCCTGCCCTGGCACGTGCGGTGCACGCCGCACACCGTCGACACGATCCTCATGGGCCCGGGGGTGTCGCAGGCGAGCCGCCGGCTTGTGCTTGGGCTTGGCATCGCGGAGCCGCGGCCGGTAGCGTTGTCGGTGTTGTGCGAGCAGGCCGCCCTCCCGACAGCAGCCGGAGCCGTGTCATGATCATCACCCTCGACGGCCCCGCCGGTGCCGGCAAGAGCTCTGCGGCGCGGGCGCTGGCGAAGCGGCTCGGGTGGTGCTACATCGACACCGGCGCGATGTACCGCGCGGTGGCGCTTGTGGCGCTCGAGCAGGGTGTGCCGCTCGACGATGCCGCCCGGCTGGCGGCGCTCGCCGTATCGATCCGAATCATGTTCGCCGACGGCTGCGTGCTCGTGGACGGCCGCGACGTGTCGCGCGACATCCGCACCGCGGCGATCACGCAGGCCACCCGCCCAGTGGCCGACGCCCCGGCCGTGCGCGATGCGATGAAGCAGCTGCAGCGGCGGATGGCCCAGGGGATCGACGTGGTCACGGAAGGCCGCGACCAGGGTTCGGTGGTGTTTCCGCACGCGGAGGTGAAGGTGTTTCTGACGGCGTCGGCCGAAGAGCGGGCCCGCCGCCGGCACCGTGAGGAAGAGGCCCGCGGAGCCGGTATCACGCTCGACCAGGTACGCGACTCCCAGGCCCAACGCGACGAAGGCGATCGCACGCGGCCGGTGGGCCGGCTCGAACCGGCCGCCGACGCGATTCTGCTCGAGACCGACTGCCTGACGTGCGAGGAGGTGGTGGACCGGCTCGTGGCCCTGATCGAGGCCCGGCGCCGAGCCGGGGCGGAAGCATGAACGACGCGGCCACGCGGCCACGCGGCCACAGCGTATTCGGTCGCTGTCTGTATATGGTGTTGTGGATCGTCTCTCGGGCGCTCGGCGTGTCGGTGTTCGGGGTGCGCACCCGGTTCGCCGAGCCGCTGCCCGAGCGGGGCGGGCTGATCATGCTCTCCAGCCACCAGAGCCATCTCGATCCGCTCCTCCTGGGGCTGGCATGCGACCGCCGGCTGTCGAGCCTGGCCCGGAGTTCGCTCTATACGTTCAAACCGTTCGGCTTCATCATCACCGCACTCGACGCGGTGCCGATCGACCGCAATGCGTCGGCTGTGGCTGCGATGAAGACGGTGATCAAGCGGCTGGAGGACGGTGCGGCTGTGATCATCTTTCCGGAGGGCACGCGCACGGCCACGGGCCGCCTTGGTGAGATCAAAAGCGGCTTCGCCTTGATCGCGAAGAAGGCGAAGGTGCCGATCGTGCCGGTGGCGATCGTGGGCGCGTGGGAATGCTGGCCGAAGACGCGGCTCCTGCCGCAGCCGGGCCGGATCCGGCTCGAGTTTGGCCGGGTGATCCGGCCGGAAGAGATCGCGGCCGTCGACGACCGTACGCTCGTGGCGGAGTGCACGGCGCGGCTCACGGAGCTCGACACGCAGGCACGGTCCGTACGCGCTATTGCTGCGCTCGGGCGCGTTTGAAGGGATCGACGCGGCCGCCGCCGGGGCCTGGCGGCGGCGCGTTCGCCGGCTGGCCGAAGGGGAGGAGCTTCGGCCATTCGAGGCTCATGCCTGGCCACTGCGGCACGGCAGGGAGGGGCCGGGCCGTGTCGGCTTGCGCGTCGGGGGCCGCCGGCGGGCGCGGTACGGTCGGCCCGGGGAGCGGCACGGCGATCGTGCCGGGGCCCAGCATGTCGCCCGGCTTTGGAAATCCGCCCGGGCTCGGCCCCGGCGGCGTCGTCGAGACGAGTGTGCCTCCCACAGCGCCCATCCGGTCGAGCACCCGCACGGTCACCTCGTCGATGCGCGCTTCGCCGAGGCCGGTGAGTGCAAAGGTCAGCGTGAACGGTTCGCCTGCCGCGTCGGCCGGCACGATCCGGTAGAGCACGAGCCGGCGCCAGCCTGGCGACTGCCCCACCCGTTCGGCGAGCGCGGGCCCGCCCAGCGAGTCGAACACGAGCAGTCCGTCGACGCTCCCCTTGATCGGCTGCGGCACCCACACGCGGGCCTCGATCTCGAGCAGCTTGCCGGTCGGGGGCTGGAGCGGCGGGGTGGTGATCCAGACGGGCGGCGTCTCCACCACGTCGGGGGCGGCTGCCGGATTGACGGCCTCCGCCCGCATTCGCAGCGATGCGTTGCCGCCGGCGGGTTCGCTGCGGGTGATCTCGACGGCCGTGCGCAGATCGGTCTCGGGGAGGGCGAAGTGCCGCCAGCCCGCGCCGGCGAGATCTTCGATGCGCTCCATGCCTCCGGCGGGCAGCAGGTTGTCGCCGGCCGCGATGCCGCCGAGGGCGTCGATGAATCGCCAGTGCTCGGCGAGCGTGGCGTCGGAGGTGGCGAGCGGCCCGGCCACGAGCGAGCCGATGGCCACTATGCCGCGCTCCCACGTGAGCCGTTCGAACTGTCCTCCGATGGCAGCCGCACGTTCGAAGCGGACGAGTGCCGTCGCGGGGTCGGTGGCGGCGAGCGCTTCGCCTTCGGCGGCCGATCGCTGCGCCTCGCCGAGCATCCTCGCGGCCGGCAGGTGGCCGAGTGCCGAGGGGGGCAGCCGAGCCAGCAATTCAGCGCCGTCTGCCAGCACGATCGCCGCCTGGGCACGGGCGGAGGAGAGTGCGATCGGCGCGAGCTCCCGGGCCCGTTCCTGCACATGCCCGGTCACGGCCGGTTCACCACTCAAGAGCAGCAGGCCCGACGAGCGAAACCCGTCGATCACGATCGATACGCCGCCGGTCACGCGGCGCTGGCGGGCGGGCCGCAGGCCGCCGGGGTGCACCTCCCACGCCTGGTGTGCCTCCGGCACGCCGGGCACGAGGAGCGTGAGTGAGGCCCCGTCGTCGGGCAGGTCGCCTGCGTAGTGGCGGGCGACCACCTGTGAGCCCTGCACACCCCGCCACACGAGCACCATGCGGGCCCGCGCCGCCTCCACGACCACGGCCTTCACCTCTGGGTCGCTCGCCTGGGCGGTGGAGGCGTAGCGGCCGGCGGCGGCCCACGGTTCGAGGAGCTTGAGCTTGAGGTTCATCGCCTGGGCGGCGGTCGCCCGCGCTCGCGACTCACGGTCGTCGCCATCGATGCGGCGGGTCGATGCGAAGAGAATGCCGCGGCTGCCGGCGGCCACGGCCGTGAAGGCGGCGAGTGTCAAGCTCTCGGGATCGACCGCCAGCCCCCGGGCTCCGATGCCCGAGAGCGCCGCGGCCTGCCTGGCCGTGCGCGGATCGAGCTCCGTCGAGAGCATGGCGATGATCGGGGTGCCGGGCCGCGAGAGCCGCGGCCGCTCCTTGAGCCAGGTGAGATAATCGTCGAGCTCGAGGCTCGTTCCCAGCACCGTCCGCCGTGCCACGAGCATGTCGACATGGCGCGAGATCGTACGGAGGCCGGAGTCGGCCGAGGCGATGAGCCCGCGGCCGCCGCGTAGGTCGCAGGCCCGCACCCGGCGGGCCCGTTCCGCGAGCGCGTCCACGTCGGCCTCGGCGAGGCCCGCGCCCAGATCCCAGAGCAACACGCGGTCCCAGTTCGAGGAAAAGACCGGCAGCGACTCAGGATCGCGGATGTCCACGTCGGGCAGGAGGGGCGGCGGGCAGATCACCCACAAGCCGGTGCGGCGGGCCTCCGCGAGCAGATCGCTTGAGGCGGGGGCCGGCAGCCGTACGCAGTTGAAGCCGAGCGCGGCGATCGTCTCGAGCGGCTCGCCATTGTGGTCGAGCGCTCGCGGGAAGAACGGCAGGCCGGCCACTTCCAATACGCCGCGGTTGATGCCGCTGTTCGGCTCGGCCGGGGCCGCGACTGGCACGGGGGTGGCGGGCGCTGCGGGCGGCTGGGCCGGCCCACTGGCTGCCGGCGGTACGAACTGCGCCGGCACGACGGCGGGGTCGTGCTGCGCGGTGATGGGCGGCGTGGCCACGACGGGTGCCGGTGGCGTGGCGGCGAGCGTGGTGATGCTGCCCTGCACGAGTAGGTCGTCGATCGCCACGTCGTAGCGGCCCGGGCTCGAATAGATTTCGAGCACGAGGTGCGTGACGACCGCGCCCGACAGGTCTCCCGTGGGGCCGTGTTCGGCGCGGAGGGCGAGCAGTTGTTGCTTGAGGCCGTCTGCGAGCGAGCCCACTTCGAGCAGTTCCCAGCGGTCGGCGTCTTTCGAGATCGAGCCCGGCACGAGCACATCCACGGGCTGGCCCGTCTTGGGTGCGATGAAGTTCGGCAGCCGCACACGGGCTGCGAGGCGGATGTCGGGCCGGGTGGCGCGCACCCAGAGCCCAGCCTTCCATTCGTCGATCACCCGGGCCTCGCCGACCGGGGTCTGGAGTCGCAGCGTGGTGCCGGCCGAGGCGTCGATCACGATGCGTTCGCAGGCGGCCCCACGATGTGGAGCTTCGCGCGATCGGGCGTGGGAGACGACGCGATGATTCACGTCCGACTCGGCCACCGTCCAGCTCGTAGCCGGCTCCTCGAAGGCCTCCTCGATGGTGGCGGCCATTGAGAGGCTCGGGCAGAGGCTCGCGGCGGCGATGCTCCACATGAGCGCGGCGGCCCAGCGTGGCCGGCTCGGCGGCGCGGGGCCTGAGGCCAATCGACGGGTGTGAGGCGTGGCGCTAGGCATCGGCGATTCGAGCGAGGAATCCATGGGGCAGGGGCTTGTAGCAGCCGGCGCCGCGCCGGCTCCAGACCACCCTCCCGTCCCAAGCCACCCAAAGCCCTTGCACTCTCGCGGCTGGGGTGAAAAATGAAGAATTCGCCAGCTCCGCCGGTCGCCCTGCGTCAGCCCACTCGCATGAAACCCACCACGGCCGAGGAGCTCGCCAGCCGCGCAGAGGAGTTGCAGCTCCTCGGCCCCGGCGATCTGCACGAGGTGTGGGCCGAGCTCGGCGGCCGCAACGTGCCGATCGAGACGCTCGGGTCGGCACTCTTGCGCCACGAACTGCTCACGAGCTACCAGCTCGAGCGGCTGATCCGCGGCGACAAGCAGGGGTTTTTCTACGGCAGCGCGAAGATTCTCTATCAGGTCGGCGCTGGGTCGTTCGCGCGGGTGTATCGCGCCCGGCACGTCGACACCGGGGCGACGATCGCCGTGAAGGTGCTCCGCAGTCGGTACAGCGCCGATCCGGAGAAGTGCAAGTCGTTCCGGCGCGAGGGCGAGATGGGCCGATTGTTGCGGCATCCCAACATCGTCGCGATTGAAGACGTGGGGCAGCAAAACAACACGAGCTACATCACGATGGAGTTCGTCGAGGGGCAGACGCTCCGCGAGCTCGTCCGAATCCGGGGCGCGGTGGACGTTCCGCATGCAGTCGACATTCTCGCCCAGCTGCTCGCCGGCCTCGAATATGCCCACCGGCGCGGCCTCACGCATCGCGACTTGAAAGCCTCCAACGTGCTCGTGTCGGCGACGGGCGTGGCGAAGCTCGTGGACTTCGGTCTGGCGGGCGTCGATGCCGAGACAGGCGACAAGTCGCTCGGCAAGATGGAGCAGCCGCGCACGATCGACTACGCCACGCTTGAAAATCTCGCCGGCCTGAAAGACGACAGCCTGCGGAGCGACATTTTCTTCATCGGCACGATCGCCTACCTCGCGCTGTCGGGCAAGTCGGCCCTCAAAGAAACCCGTGATCGCGCTGAGCGGGGCAACCCGCGGCGGTACACGTCGATCGAGCCGCTCCATGCGGTCGCGCCCAAGGTGCCGCGCGACGTGGTCGACGTCGTGTCGCGGATGCTCGCGCTCGATCCGATGGATCGCTGGCAGACGGCGGCCGACGCACGGCGGGCCGTCGAGCCCTTGCAGGCGAAATACGCCGGGGGCGAAGGGGCCGTGGTCGCGGCTGGGGCGACGGCAGCCACGCCGACCGGGGTGGCCCCGAAGGCCGCGGCACGCGGCACGCTGATGGTCGTCGAGACCGGGGAGCAGTCGCAGCAAGCGCTGCGGCAGCTGTTTACGGGCCTCGGGTATCGCGTGCTCATGACGGAGAACCCGGAGCGTGCCCTGGGCCGGTTCTCCACGACGCCGCTGCCGGCCGATTGCCTCGTGGTGAGCGCCCAGGCGCTCGGCGACAAGGCACTCGAAGCCTTCAATAGGCTTTCGACCGACTCGTTTTTTTCAGGCGTGCCGGCGATCCTGCTCGTGAGCCCGCGCCAGCGCGAGCTCGCCGCCCAGGCGCTCGTGGACGACCGCCGCAAGACGCTCGAAGCCCCTGTGAAGGGCCCCGAGATCACTGCGCTCATCGACGCGCTCGTGAAAAAGTAGTGTCTGCGATAGCCCCAACGCACACCGCTAGGCCCGGAGGGCCGGGTGAACTCCAGCGGGCGGAGGCCCGCCAAGGGAATTTCGGCAGGATGCCGAGAATTCCCGTGAACACAGCCGGCCGGGTGAACTCCAGCGGGCGGAGGCCCGCCAAGGGAATTTCGGCAGGATGCCGAGAATTCCCGTGAACACAGCCGGCCGGGTGAACTCCAGCGGGCGGAGGCCCGCCAAGGGAATTTCGGCAGGATGCCGAGAATTCCCGTGAAGACGAAGTAGCCCGGAGCTTTGCTCTGGGCTACTTCGAATGCAGGCCGCACTCGGTCTTCGCCGTGCCGCTCCAGCGGCCGGCGCGTTCGTCTTCGCCGGCCGTCACCGCCCGGGTGCATGGCCAGCAGCCGATGCTCACGTAGCCCTGATCGTGGAGGGGGTTGTAGGGGATGGCTTCCTTCACGATCAGGTCCCACACCTTGGCCTTCGTCCAGTTGGCCAGCGGTGAGATCTTCACCACGCCGAACTTCGCATCCCAGCCCACGATCGGCACCACCGCGCGATCGGTGCTCTGATCGCGCCGGATGCCGCTCATCCAGGCGTCGAAGTTCGTAAGCACCCGCTGGATGACCACGATCTTTCGGTCGTGGCAGCAGCGGTTGGAGTCGGTGCGGTAGAGCGAGCCTCCGTGGAGCCGCTCGTATTCCTCGACCGTCGTCTCGGGTCGCTCCAGGGCCACCTCGATGCCATACCGCTTCGCGAGGCGGTCGCGGAGTTCGAGCGTCTCGGCAAACTGGTAGCCCGTTTCCAGGTTGAAGACGTGCGTTTTCGGGGCCACGGCGGCGAGCCAGTGGATGATCGCGCAGCCCTCGGGCCCGAAGGCGGTGGCCATCGTGAGTCGGTCGCCAAACCGTTCGGCCGCCCAGCGGATGATCTCCGGCGGCTCGGCGGTTTCGAGCGCCGAGCTGGCTGCAGCCAGCTGCTCGAGCAGGGCGGGCGCGGGTTCGCGAGGTTCTGCGGAAGTCGTCATGCTTATCTAACGATAGGGGTTTTTGGGGGATTTATCGACCCTGGCTGTGGCGGCCGTTAGGCTGACGCCCACGCGGGTTTTCCCCCACACTTCAGGAGCAAAGGCGCATGGCACGGACCGTAGCATTGGCAGTCGATTTGGGGGCCTCCGGCGGAAGGGTGGTGTCGGGAGCGTTCGACGGCCGGCTTCTTGAACTCGAGGAGATTCATCGCTTCGAGAACGGGCCCGTGATGTTCGCCGGGGAGTTGGTCTGGGATCTCGTTCGGCTCTGGCATGAGGTGGTGCGGGGGCTGCGGCTGGCGGCCGACCGGCATGGTGCGGCGGTGAAGACCGTGGGCGTCGACACGTGGGGCGTCGACTTCTCGTTTCTGGGCGGCGACGGCACGCTGCTTGCCAATCCCGTCTGCTACCGCGACGCCCGCACGCAGGGCATGCTCGCGGCCGCCGAGGCGATCGTGCCTCAAGCCGAGATCTTCGCGGCCACGGGCCTGCAGTTTATGGAGATCAACTCGCTCTACCAGTTGCTCGCCGTCAAGAAGCGAAACGCCACCGTGCTTGAGGCCGCCGACCGGCTCATGATGATTCCCGACATCTTCCATTGGCTGCTCTCCGGGCAGGTGTCGAATGAGCACACCAACGCCTCCACCTCGCAGTGCTACGACCCGCAGACGCACGAGTGGGCGTTTGGGATGCTCGATCGTTTCGGTCTGCCGCGTCGGATCTTCGGCCCGCTCGTGGAGCCGGGCACGTCGCTCGGCGGCCTGCGGCCCGATGTCGCGGCCGAAACGGGCCTCGCGGGTGTGTCGGTCGTCGTACCCGGCACCCACGACACGGCCAGTGCCGTCGCCGCGGTGCCCGCCGCCGAGCCGCCGAGCCCCCGCCCCGACTGGTGCTACGTGAGCCTGGGCACGTGGGCCCTCGTCGGTGCCGAGCTCGATCGACCGCTCGTCACGCCTGCGTGCCGGGCGCGCAACTTCACCAACGAAGGCGGCATCGGGGGCACGACGCGGCTTTTGAAAAATGTCTGCGGCCTGTGGCTCGTGCAGCAGTGCCGCGCCGCCTGGCAGCGGGCCGGCAAGGAATGGACGTGGGAGCAGCTCACGGCGCTCGCTGCCGAGGCGCCGCCGCTCGGCACGCTCGTCGACCCGAATCATCCGTCGCTCGTCGCGCCGGCCGACATGCCCGAGGCCATCCGAAAGCTTGCCCGAGACACGGGTGAACCGGTGCCCGAGTCGACCGCCGCAGTGGTGCGCACGGCGCTCGAGAGCGTGGCCGCGGCCGTGCGGGCCACGCTCGTCGAACTCGACGAACTGGTCGGCCGCAGAATCTCGCGCATTCACGTGGTGGGTGGCGGCGTGAAAAACGCCCTGCTGTGCCAGATGATCGCCGATGCCACCGATCGGCCGGTCCTTGCGGGGCCCGTGGAGGCCACGGCAATCGGCAATCTGCTCGTGCAGCATTTGGCCCGCGACGGGGCGGTCGATCTGCGGAGCGTACGGGCAGTGGTCCGTGATAGCTTCGAGATCACTCGCTTCGAGCCGCAGGAGCCGGCTCGCTGGGCTCTTCGGCTGGCGGGGGCAGCGGGGCCCGAGAGGCGACGCTAAAGGCGATCATCCCCACGAGCGACGCCACGATGAAGGCGGCCGCCCAGATCGAGCGCTTTAGCCAACGCTTCGCGATCCGCTCTTCCTCGGCATGCCGGGCCTTCGCCTGTTTCTTGCGATGCTCGAGGCTGTCTTCCTCGCGGAGCGTGAAGAGATCGTTGCATTCCGGGCACACCACCTGCTGCTCAAGCATGTGGGGCTTGGCGGTGAGCACGTGGCCGCGCGGGCAGGGGATACGATAGGTCTTCGGCTGCTTGGCGGGCGCCCCTGCCGCCGCGTGAGGTGCCACCGGGGCCGCTGGAGGGGGCGGCGCGCCTGGAGGCGGCGCGTGTGCCGCAGCAGTTCGGCAGATCGGGCAGACGGCCTGGCCGCCGACGGTGACGGTGGGGCCGCGATATCCGCAGGCGCAGCTGACGATTTCGGCCACCCGCTCCGTCACGCGGCCTGCATCTGGGCAGCTGGCCGCTTCGTGACGACTCCGTGCTCCACCTTGATGATCGCGTCGGCGAGCGCTAGCGTGCTCGCCCGGTGCGTGATCATGATCACGGTACGGTTTTCGACATAGCGTGCAAGGGCCTCGTGGATGAGCCGCTCGCTCTCCACGTCGATCTGGCTCGTGGCCTCGTCGAGCACGAGGATCTCGGCGTTGCGGAGAAAGGCCCGGGCAAGCGAGATTCGCTGCCGCTGGCCGCCGGACAAGCGAAAGCCGTTGGGGCCCACCATCGTCTGGTAGCCGTCGGGAAATTCGGAGATGAATTCGTGGGCGTGGGCCTTCGTCGCCGCTTCGATGATCTCCTCTTCGGTCGCATCCCAGCGGCCGTAGCGGATGTTGTAGAGGATCGACTCGTTGAACAGCTCCGTCTGCTGAGTGACCATCGCGATGCGGCGGCGCAGATCATGGACCATCATGTCGGTGAGCGGCACGCCGTCGAGGAGCACGGCGCCCTGCGTCGGGTCGTAGAACCGACAGACGAGGTTCACGAGCGTGCTCTTGCCGCCGCCGTTGGGGCCCACGATCGCCACCCGCTCGCCGAACGGGATCGAGAGGTTCACGCCCGAGAGCACCGTGTCGATGCCGTCGTAGCTGAACGACACGTTTTCCAGGCGGATCTCGCGATGCGGGCTGGCCACGCTCTTGGGCTCGGCCGGCTCGCTGAGCTTCGAGGGCGTGTCGAGCAGCGGGTAGAGCTGCTGGGCGCCCACGATCCCGAGGTTCACACCGGTGAACACGCCCGAGAGCTTCCGCACCGGATCGCTCGCTCCGATGAGCATCCCGAAAAACACCATGATGCCGGGCACCGTCATGGGCCGCTCCGTCATCGTGAGCCCGAAGATCTGCGTCTCTTGGTTGATCACGAGCCAGGCCCCGACGGCGATCGACGTGGCCACCATGCCGATGCCCAGAATCTCGGTGATCGGGTTGGCGAGCGCGAAGTAGAAGCTGTGCCACATGCCCGTCTTCATCATGTCGCGGGTGCAGGAGCGAAACCGCTGCCGCTCGAACTCCTCCATCGTGTAGGCCTGCACGGTGAGCACGTTGTTGAGCGCCTCGAGGAGCACGTGGTGGAAGCCGAGCGCCTTGGCGAGGATGCCCCGCGAGATACCGCGGATTTGCCGGTTGAGCCACACCATCAGAAAGCCCACCACCGGGGCCATCGTCAGGCAGGCGAGCGTGAGCTGCCAGGAGATGCACATGGCCCCCGCGAGGCAGGCCGCGATTTTCAATGGTTCGGTGACGGCTCCGCCGAACACGCTCGTGATGCCGCTCGTGAGCATGTCCGACGTGCCCGTGACCTGGGCCATGAACCCGGCCGAGCCGTTGCGCATGAACTGCGCGCGATCGAGCGATAGCGCCTTGTCGAACACCCGGAGCCGCAGATCACGGCTGATGTTCATCGCCACCCACGTGACGATCAGTGTGCTCGTGAGCAGGAAGGCGTGTTTGATGAACGTGCTGGCCACCACGAACGCGACGACCCACAGCACGGTCGTGAATGGATCGGTGGGGAGCAGTCGATCGAGCCAGGGCCCGAGTTTCTCCGAGGAGTAGACCACGGCTTCGTCGCCACGAACCGCGAGGGAGAGAGCGTCGAGCCGGTTGCGGGTGCGGGTCGCCTCCGCGGCGGCCAGTTCGCCGGCCGCGAGCTTGGCCTCCAGATCGGCCTGTTCCTTGCGGGACGAGTCGACGCGGGCCTTGGCGTCGGAGAGGCGCCGGGCGTTCCACGACTGGAGCGAGTCGCCGTTGAGGGTCACCTCAATGATCGGAAACAGGGCGGCGATATTCGCGCCCCACAGGCTGGCCACGCCCGCCGAGCAGAGAAACGAGGCCACGAGCAGGGGCCATCGTTTGGCGGCGTCACGGAGGGCTCGAAGAAAATAGTGCATGCAGGAGAGGAATCGGAATCGCGGGCAGGCGGCGTCAGTCAACGACCATTCATGACCACCCGGGAAAGCTGCCGCTGCCGCGCGAAACTGCGCAAGCAGGTGCGGCGGGCGATCCCGTGCGGGTGGGGAGAGTAGTGCGGGCCCGGTCCCGGGCTCAAGCCCGGAAATGCCCGTGTGGGGCGACCGTCCCGGTTGCCATGGGCGGGCACGAGCGACGCCCCCCGTGCGATCAGCGGTCCCCCGCCGCCAGCTCCGCGGCCAGAAGCGTGTTGGCCAGGAGCATCGCCACGGTCAGCGGGCCCACGCCGCCTGGCACGGGCGAGATGCAACCGGCCACATTCTTCACGGCTTCGAAGTCGACGTCGCCCACGAGCCGGCCCTTGCCGCCTTCCTCGATCCGGTTGATGCCCACGTCGATCACGGCGGCGCCCGGCTTCACCATGTCGGCCGTGATCAGCCGTGGCCTGCCCACCGCCGCCACGAGGATGTCGGCCCGGCGGCAGTGGTCGGCGAGATCGGCCGAGCGGCTGTGGCAGATGGTCACCGTTGCGTCGCCCCCGGGCCCCTTCGCGGCGAGCAGGAGCGCCAGCGGCTTGCCCACGATGTCGCTGCGGCCCACGATCACCACGTGCCGGCCAGCCGTCTCGAGCCCGGCGTCGAGAATCATGCGTTGTACGCCGGCCGCCGTGCAGGGAATAAACCGCGGCCGCCCCTGCGAGAGCAGCCCGGCGTTCTCCGGGTGGAAGCCGTCCACATCCCGGTCGGGCGGCACGGCATCGAGCACGGCGACGGTGTCGACATGCGGCGGCAGCGGCAGTTGCACGAGAATTCCGTCGGCGGTCCCGTGGTGGCCGGCTGCGATCGCCTCGACGAGGGCCACGAGGTCGGCCGTCGACGTGGTGGCCGGCGCCGTGAGCACGTCGGAGTCGATGCCCACGCGGGCCGCCGCCTGCTGCTTGCTCTTCACATACGAGGCACTCGCGGCAAGATCGCCCACCAGCACGACCACGAGCCGGGGGCGGCGCTTGAACATGCCGACGAACGTCGTCACCTCGTCGCGCAGCGAGCCCTCGATCGTCGCGGCGAGTGCCCGGCCGTCGAGAATCCGCGCCGTCATGGCTGGTCGAGAAACATCATGCGCAGCTGGTGTTGGATTTCTTCCAACTGCTGCCGTTCCTCGGTCGTGAGATTGCCGGCCGTCTTGTGTTCGAGCATGGCCAGCGTGTCGATGAAATGTTTGGCAGTCGCCAGGTTTTTGTGGGCCTGCTTCGTGATCGGATTCGGAATCCGGCCGAGGGCCATCAGCGCCTGCGTGAACAGCGTGTGGATGAGAAACTCGAACGTCGCCGGAGGAACCGGCGGCGACGACGCATCGGCGGGGTCGAGGGCGTCGCTCATGCTTCGGTCACCCAGGCGCTCCCGGCATGCCGCTCCACGGCCGCGGCCACGAGCCCGGCGAACAGTGGATGGGCCGCGGTCGGCTTGCTCTTGAACTCTGGGTGAAACTGCACTGCCACGAACCAGGGGTGATCGGCCAGCTCCACGATTTCGACGAGCGATCCGTCGGGGCTCGTGCCGGCGATCACGAGGCCCGCCTGCTCGAGCTGCGCGCGATACTTCGGGTTGAACTCGTAGCGGTGGCGGTGCCGCTCCGAGATCCGCGTCTTGCCGTAGGCGGCGGCGGCCTTCGTGCCCTCGCCGAGCACGCAGGGCTGGGCGCCCAGCCGCATCGTGCCCCCCTTCTCCACCACGCCCTGCTGTTCGTCCATCAGGCAGATCACGGGGTGCGGCGTGTTCTTGGCGAACTCGGTCGAGTGGGCCCCCGCGAGCCCGGCGCAGTTCCGGGCCACGTCGATCACGGCGCACTGCATCCCGAGGCAGATGCCAAGGAAGGGCAGCCGCCGCTCGCGGGCGAACGTGATCGCCTCCACCTTTCCCTCGATGCCGCGCTCGCCGAAGCCACCGGGCACGATCAGGCCGTCGAAGCCGGCCAAGAGCCGCTCGGCCCCCTCGCGTTCGACGTCCTCGCTCTTGATCGGCTGCACCCGCACCTGCGTCTTGTGGGCGATGCCGCCGTGGTCGAGCGCCTCGTAGATGCTTTTGTAGGCGTCGCGGTGCTCGGCGTACTTGCCTACGAGCGCGATCGACACCTCGTGCTCGGGGTTCCGCAGTCGGTGCAGGAGGTCGTGCCAGTCGTCGAGATCGGCCGGGCCGGCCTGCATGCCGAATCGCTTGAGCACGAGGTCGTCGATCTTGTTCGACTGGAGTGAGAGCGGCACCTCATAGATCGAGAAGTCTTTGTCGCGTTCCTCGATCACGGCGTCGAGCGGCACGTTGCAGAAAAGCGCGATCTTCTCCCGGTCCGACACGTCGAGCGCCCGCTCCGTGCGGCACACGAGCACGTCGGGCTGGATGCCGATCTGCCGGAGGATCCCCACCGAATGCTGCGTGGGCTTCGTCTTGAGTTCGCCGGCCGCCTTCAGATAGGGCACGAGCGTGAGGTGGATGAACATGCAGTTCTCGCGGCCCACCTCCAGCGGAATCTGCCGGATCGCCTCCAGAAACGGCAGGCTCTCGATGTCGCCGACCGTGCCGCCGATCTCGGTGATCACGATGTCGGTCTCGGGATCGGCGAGGTTCCTCACCATCTCCTTGATCTCATTGGTGATGTGGGGGATCACCTGCACGGTCTTACCGAGAAACTCACCGCGCCGCTCCTTGTTGATCACCGAGAGATAGATCTGGCCAGTCGTGTAGTTGCTCTCGCGGGTGAGCTTCGTCGACGTGAACCGCTCGTAGTGGCCGAGGTCGAGATCCGTCTCGCTGCCGTCGTCCAGCACGTACACCTCCCCGTGCTGGTAGGGGCTCATCGTGCCTGGATCGACGTTGATGTACGGGTCGAGCTTCTGCATTTTCACCCGCAGTCCGCGGGCTTCGAGCAGCATGCCGATCGAGGCGCTCGTGAGCCCCTTGCCGAGGGAGCTCACCACGCCGCCGGTCACGAAGATATGCCTGGTCACGCTCCCGAGCTCCTTCCCGTCCGCCGGTGTCGTATCCTTTCGGCCGCATGGCAGCCGTTCCGGAACCGGATTGAACCAGCCGCTGGGAGGCCGGTCAAATGGCCGCCGTCGCAGCCGACGAAAGCCCGCCGGTCAGCCGCCGATCAACTGCTGCACGAGCTGCCGCAGCGATCGGGATGTGGGCGTATTTTTGCGAAGCGATTCAACGATCAGCCGTGCGAGGCGCACGTCGGAAAGATGCTTGCTGAGGCGGAGAAGGTTGAGATGCGCGTCGGATGGTGGGAATACGAATGCCGCCGCATCGGCCATGTTCCCGAAGCGGGCCAGTTCCACCGTCGGGATCGCCCCGGCCAACGGATTCATGAAAGCTTCGTCCCAGCCGAGCGCATGACTGGCAGAGCCCTGGCCGACGGGCCGCGTGTGGTGGGCCTCGATGGCGTCGATGACGAACGTCCGCGGCGTGCGCCCAAACACCGCCTCGGTCGTCCGCTGCAGCAGCGCCTCCAGGCCCCAGCCGGCTCGCACGTGTGGATGGACATGCAAGATCGGGAGCAGACAGCCCTCGACGATCCGCCCCGTCAAGGCGGGCATCATGATCTCCACGATATTGGTGGCCCGCATCAGGCTGGCGGTGTTTCGCTGCGTGGGTTCGTGGCCCGGCGACACGTGCTCGTTGGCGATTGCCGGCTGGACGATGTCGGCGCGGATGTCGCGGGCGATCGCGAAGAGCCGGCTCACGGCGGCCGCGCCCTCCGGGATGAGGATGTCGTCGTCCGGCAGAAACACGTAGTCATACGCGGAGAAGCGGGGCAGGCCCTCCCTCCGCGCCCGGTGGGCAACCTGCCGCATGAGCGACCACTTCTCCCCGGTCAACTGCCAGAGATGGTCGCTGCTGTTCCGAAACCGCTCCGCGACCGCGGGATCGCGGCCCCAGTAGCACACCCACAGCTCGAAGTCGCGGTCGCCGGCGTAGGTCTCGTGCAGCGATCCATCGCCGGCCATCACGATCACAAGGTTGCGATGCAGGAGCTCGGTCATGAGAGGAGAGCCGGGCCGCGTGCCCGGTGCGGATCAGCGATAACGGCGGCCACGGTCGACATCGCCTGGGCGATGACCTGGTGCATGTCGAAATACTGGAACGTGCCCAGTCGGCCACCGAAGATCACGTTCGACGCAGTGGCGAGCGCCCGGTACTTGTCGTAGAGCACCGCATTGCGGGCATCGCGCACGGGATAGTAGGGCGTCATCGTGGCGGCGTAGTCGGCGGGGTATTCGCGCGTGATCACGCTCTCCGGCAGACGTCCCTGGCCGGCGAAGTGCTTGTGCTCGCAGATCCGCGTGAAGGGCACCGCCTGCGCTGGGTAATTGACGATCGCCCGGCCCTGGAAGTCGCCGGTCACGATCTCGTCCTCGAATCGCAGCGAGCGGTATTCGAGCCTTCCGAACCGGTGTCCGAAAAACTCGTCGATGCAGCCGGTGAACACGACCTGCGTCGCGAGCGGCTCCAGCCGGCGGCGGTCGACGCAGAAGTCCACGCCCGTCTCGATCTGGATCCGGTCGTGGTCGAGCATGTTCTCGAAGAGCCGCGTGTAGCCGCCGACGGGAATCCCCTGGTGGCGGTCGGTGAAGTATCGGTCGTCGTCGTCGAACCGGATCGGGATGCGGCGGACGATCGTAGCCGGCAACTGGCTGGGGTCACGGTTCCACTGCTTGACGGTGTAGCCGCGGAAGAAGGTCTCGTAGAGTTCGCGGCCGACCTGCGCCAGAATCCATTCTTCGCACGAGCGCGGGTTGTCACACGGAATCCGTTCGCGGGCCAGACGCTCCTCGACGGCGGCCGGGGTGCTCGCGCCCCACAGCTGCGCGAACGTGCGGAGATTGATCGGGAACGACAGCAGCCTGTCGCCCTGGCGCACGGCCACGCGGTGGACGTAGGGGTGGAAGTCGGCGAACCGGTTCACGAACGCCCACACGCGGCTGTCGTTGGTATGGAAGATGTGGGGCCCGTACCGGTGCACGTCGATGCCGCGAACCCGTTCGGTGTAGCAATTGCCGGCGATGTGGGGTCGGCGATCGACCACGAGCGACCGGTGGCCTGCTTCGGCGGCGATGCGGGCGAACGTGGCGCCGAACGGGCCTGCGCCCACGATCAGGAAGTCGAATGGGGGCCGGCGGCTGGTCATCGAAACGCATCCTCGTGGGCGAGTGTATACCCGCGGCGGTGCCGCCGCTGTGGCCTGGCGACGCATGGCGCCGCGACAGCACCGTGGGAGGCGTGAGAGGGGGCGTTTTTTGGTGTAGAGTTCTGGGATGAATCCCACTGCCACCAGGCCAGCCGACGCCAGCCCCGCCACGTCCAACCTCCGTATCAAGAGCCTCGAGCCGCTCATTCCACCGGCCCGGCTGATGGCGCTCTTGCCGCTCGATGAGGCTGCCGCGGCCACGATCGTTGGCGGGCGTCGTGAAGTGGAGCGCGTGCTCGCTGGCGAGGATCCCAGGCTCCTGGCCGTCGTCGGGCCGTGTTCGATCCACGATCTCGACGCCGCCCGCGAGTATGCCGGGCGGCTCAAAGCGCTGGCCGATCGGGTGGCCGACAGGCTGCTCGTGGTGATGCGGGTGTATTTCGAGAAGCCGCGCACCACCGTCGGATGGAAGGGGCTGATCAACGATCCCCACATGGATGACTCGTTCGACGTGGCCACTGGCCTGCGGCTGGCGCGGGGGCTCCTCATCGAGGTGGCGCGGATGGGGCTCTTTTCGGCGACGGAGTTTCTCGAGCCGATCACGCCGCAATACATCGCCGACACGATCGTGCTCGGGGCGATCGGCGCCCGCACGACCGAGAGCCCCACGCATCGTCAGATGGCCAGCGGGCTGTCGATGCCGGTGGGCTTCAAGAATTCCACCGACGGCTCACTTCAGGCGGCGGTCGATGCGATGCAGTCGGCTCGGGCGCCGCACAGTTTTCTCGGCATCGACAACGACGGTGGCACGGCGGTCGTGTCGACCGCTGGCAATCCATGGGGCGTGCTCATGCTCCGTGGCGGCCGCAGCGGGTCGAACTACTCGGCCGAGGTGATGGAGGAGGCCCGCACGAAGCTCGAGAAGGCAGGGCTGCCGGCCCGGATCATCGTCGACTGTAGCCATGCCAATTCGGGCAAGGATCCGACGCGGCAGTCGGTCGTGTGGCGCGACGTCCTCGAACAGCGGCGGGCTGGTGACAGGTCGATCGTGGGCATGATGCTCGAAAGCAATATCCACCCGGGCAGCCAGCCGGCGGCGAGCGACCGCTCGAAGCTGCACTATGGCGTGTCGATCACCGACGCCTGCATCGGCTGGGACGAGACGGAAGAGCTCCTGCTCGAAGCCCGCGCGCGGCTGTGATCACGCGACGGCTCGGCAGCCTGCCGACCGTCGCGTGGCGGGCCTCCGGCCGGTGGCTGCACCCGCGGCAGTTCGACGGGGTTTTTGGCGTTCACGGGCATGCGTTCGGTGGGATAAACTCTTGGGTGTCCCTCCCAGCGAAAGGATTCGCCATGCGTGCCCACTTTTTGATCTCCGGCGTCTGTGTCGCCGCCGCTGTGCTCGGCTCTGTCGCTCCCGCCCAGCAGATGACCTACGGCGAGGCCGAGGTGCAGACCGTCGTCGGGGCGAAGAACGCGCTCGACCAGTTTTTCGGGCTGGAGATCGAATCGCTGCCCCCGGCGATGCTGCAGCGGGCGGAAGGGATCGCGATCTTCCCCAATATGATCAAGGGTGGCTTCATCCTGGGTGTGAACTACGGCAAGGGCGTGCTCTCGGTCCGCAAGCCCGACCGCACGTGGACCGCGCCGGTGCTCGTGACGATGGGCGGCGGCAGCCTCGGCTTCCAGGCCGGCGTGCAGGCGGCCGACATCGTGCTCGTTTTCGCCACGCCCCGCAGCCTTCAGGGGATTCTCAATGGCCAGAAGGTGACGCTCGGGGCAGATGCCTCGATCGCAGCGGGGCCGGTGGGGCGGCAGGCTAACGCCGGCACCGATGCCCGGCTCGGCGCCGAGATCTATTCGTATGCTCGCAGCCGCGGCCTGTTTCTCGGCGTCTCGCTCGGAGGCTCCGACATCTCCGTCGACCACAATGCCGATTCGATGCTCTACGGCCGCTTCGGGGTCACGCCCGCCGATGTGTTCGAAGGCCGGGGCATCGGCATCCGCCCGGAAGTGCAGCAGTTGGTCGACGACCTCAACGCCCGCTCGGTGCAGGCCGCTGCGCCCGCTGCCCGCGTGTCGGCCGTGCCGCAGCCCGTAGCCATGCCGCAGCCAGTGGCCACGCCGGCCGCTGTACCGGTGCCGACGCAGGCTCCTCCGGTCAGGCTCCAGCCACTTGCCCCGGCCACGCCTGTGCCCGCAGCCGCGCCCACGGCCGATCCGCCGCTCGTGCCGATCCGGTAGCGTCATGCCGAGTGTCGGCGAAGACCAGCGTCGCACCATCCGTATCAAGTTCGTCGGGTTCTGGGACAGCTTCGACACCCGCGAAAATTTTTTTACGCGGCTGCTGGCTCCGCGCTATCGCCTCGAGATCTGCGACGATCCCGACTACGTCGTCTACGCCTACGTCGGCCGGCGGCGCAAGGAGTTTCTGCAGTACGACTGCGTGCGGATCTTCTACACCGGCGAAAACCTGCCGCCCGACTGGCAGGCGTGCGATTGGGCGTTCACCTTCGAGCACACCGCCCATCCGCAGCATTTTCGCCTACCCCACTGGCCGTTTTACGTGCCACCCGAAGCGCTCGTGAAGCCGGCCGACTACGATCCCGCGGCCGTCGCCGCCCGGAAGACGAAGTTCTGCGCGTTCGTGGTGTCGAATCCCCTGTGCAACGCCCGCAACGATTTCTTTCGCCGGCTCTCCCGCTACAAGCCGGTCGATTCCGGCGGCAAGGTGCTCAACACGCTCGGCCATCGCGTGGCCGACAAGCGGGCATTTCTCGCCGACTATAAATTCACGATCGCCTTCGAAAACGAATCCCATCCCGGCTATACGACGGAAAAGATCGTCGAGCCGATGCTCGTCGATTCGATCCCGATCTACTGGGGCGATCCCTGCGTGGGCCGCGACTTCGACACCCGCAGCTTTCTCTCCGTCCACGACCAGGGGCCGCTTACGAGCCGGTCGCTCGACGATCTCGTCGAGCGCGTCGTGGCCGTCGACCGCGATCCTGCTCTCCATGCCGCGCTCCTCGGCCGGCCGTGGTTGCGCGACAATCGTGTGCCAGCGTGCGCGTCGTCGGCTGCGATTCTCGAGCAGTTCACCACGATCTTCGAGACGCCCGTCGAGCCCGTGGCCAGGCGGCGGTCCGTCGCGCGGGCGATCGGGCTGCACCGCGTGCCGGCGGAGGCGGCGAGCATTCGGCGGCGGTTGGCAAGAAAATGGCGGAAGTACACGCGGAATGCTTGAGGTGCACGCCAAGGCTCGCGTCGTTCCGCCTGCTTGATCATACTACCCCCTCCCCGAGGAGTTTCACGGCATGACGACCAGAGCGGCAGACGCGGCGGGCTACATCACCGACGTGGCCTATATTCCAGGCTTCTATCCGAACATGGCGCCCGTGGCGATGCGCTACGTCGCCGCGCTCAACCGCGTGGTGCCGCCGCAGGCATCCTCCGGTTTCCGCTATCTCGAGCTCGGGTGTGGCCTCGGACGTTCGTTCACGACGTTGGCGGCGGCCAATCCTGCCGGTGAGTTCATCGGCGTCGACGTCAACCCAGACCACACCCGAGCCATCGAGCACGACCTCGCAGCCGGGCGGCTCACGAACGCCCGTGCGATCACGTCCGACTTCGCCCACCTGCCCGCCGATCTTGGCAACTTCGATTTCATCACGCTCCACGGTGTGTTCAGCTGGGTGTCGGAAGACGTGCGGAAAGACATCCTCGCCATCGCCCGCGAGCGGCTCGCGCCCGGTGGCCTGTTGCTCGTGAGCTACAACTCGATGCCCGGGTGGGCGCATCTGCAGCCGATCCGGGCCATTCTGCGGCAGTATGCCCAGCTGCGGCAGGGCGACAGCGTGCAGAAGATTCGGGACGGGCTCGCCTACCTCGTGTTCATCCGCGATCGGCACGCCCGCTACTTCGACGACAACCCGAAAGCGGCGGCCTATGTCGACGGGCTCGTCAAGCAGGACATGCGATATCTCGCCCACGAGTATCTCAACGAACACTGGACGAGCTTTTATTTCAGCGAGGTGGCCGGCATGTTCGGCACGGCCGGGCTTGCGTTCGTGGGTAGCCTGCCCGTGTTCACGAATTTCTGGGACCTGTGCGTGCGGCCGGAATTCCAGGAGCTCTTCCGCACCACGAGCGACCGACTGGTGACGGAAGCCCACAAGGATTTCTGTGCCAACACGGCGTTTCGTTGGGATATTTATGCCAAAGAGCCGCGGCTCATGGCCGACCCCACCGAGCGGCTGGGGCTGGTCGACGACCTCGCGTATCACACGGCAAAGCCTGGGGTCACGCTGCCCTACAAGGCGAATCTCGGTGTCGTCACCTCAACGGTGCAGGGGCCGGTCTATGAGCGGCTGCTGGGGTTGCTCGGAGCACGCAGCATGCGGCTGTCGGAGATCGTGGCAGCCCCCGAGATGCGAGACACGCAGCCCGCCGACACGATCCGGGCGGTGGATGCCGGCGTGGCCATGGGGCTCTTCGAAGTCACGAACACGCCGCTCGAGCCGGCTCCGGCCGCGGTCGAGGGCACCGTGTCGCTCACGTCGCCGTTCAATCGGGCGATCCTGGTGTCGGACGCGCTCGGCGGCCGTCCGGTGGCACTCGCGAGCGAGAAGAGCGGCACTGGACACACGCTCGGGGATCTCGACGCCGCGATGCTTCATGAGCTTGCCGAGCGCGGCCGCAGTGGCCTGGCCGAGCGGGTCGAAGCCCGCCTCACCGGCTCCGGTCGCTCGATCCAGCAGGATGGAAAGCCGGTGGTCAACGCCGACACGCGGCGCCAGTTGATCGCTGACGCCTGCGATGCCTTTATCACGAAGAGCCTGCCCCAGCTCGCGCGGCTGGGCATCGTGAAGGCGTAGGGGTGCCCGGTTGTAGGACAGGCTTTAGCCTGTCGTCCGTCACTTGCACAGCATGAGGTTGTCGAAGAAGCCGCAGCTTTCCGGGCCGAGGGAGGCGTCGGCCGCCCGCAGGTCACTCTCGGCCCGCCAGTATTCCTGCCGGGCCCCGATCTCGTAGATGTCGGCGTCGAACTTCGCCTGTTCGCGGAGCGTCACGCGCAGCACGTCGCTGCGTCCGAGCCGCAGCTGCTCCCGCTCGGCGCGGGCCACGACCTTGGCGAGGTCGAGCCGTTGGGAAGCCTGCTTGTGAAACTCGTAGGCCCGCTCGAGTGCTGAATAGGTGTCTTGCACCTCGGCCCGGATCTGATCTTCGGCGTATTGCAGCTGGCGGTCGATCTGCACGAGCTGGGCCTGTGCCGCAGTCACGCGGCCGCGGGCATCGCGCCGCTGGGCGGGCATTTGAAACACGAGCGACGCTTCGAGCACCTGTCGATCGAGGCCGAGAGGGCCGGAGAGGGCGCTCTTGCCGAAGCCGGCGTCTTGGTTGCCCGCGATCTGGGCGTCGAGCCCGGGGAGGGTCTGGTTTTCAGCGAAGCGGCGCTCCACGAGGAGTTTTTCTCGCTGGAGGGCGAGCCGCTGAAATTCGGGCCGGGCGGCGAGCGCCCGGGTGAGCGACTGCTGAAACACCATCGGGCTCGGCGGCACGGGCTCGGGTAGCGGCCGCATCCGGGGGCGGCCCGCGAGCAGGGGCTTGCCGCTCGGGTCGCGATAATACAGCGAGAGGTCGATCGTCGCCTGTTGCACCGAGCGGTCGGCCTGCACCACCGTCGCCTGGCGGAGGGCGATGTTTTGCTGATTGTCGAGCCGCTCGATGTTGGCGACCGCGCCGCTTTCGACCCGAAAACCGATCTCCACGTCGCGCTCGACGGCCAGATCGACGAGGTAGTCTGCGGCCAGCCTGCGCTCGCCGCTGCCGGTCCAGTTCCAGTAGGTGCGGGCCGCGGCCCGCATGTAGTCGAGCCGGCTGCGCAGGATCGCCGGCTCCGCCAACGACACGTCGAGCTGGGCCTGCGCCCGCGTGGCCCGGGCCCGGTCGATGTCACGATTTTTTGCGAGTGGCATCGTGAGTCCGCCACGAAATTCGCCGGCGTCGGCGGTGAGCCGCTGGAGATTGTAGGTGGGGAAGTCGCCGTAGCCGGTGCGGAAGCCGCCGAACATCGTCACACCGCCATAGGGCAGGAGTTGCTGCGCACCGAAGTCAGACCGGTAGTTTTCGTAGGTGCCGGGCGCGAGCGCGTTGCCGGCGCCCGTGACGTTCGTATCGAAGGCGCCCATGGCGCTCGTGAGCCGGCCGGCGGCGACCGCGCGTTCCCGCTCCACGGCCAGGAGCAGGGGATAGTGCATGTTCACGCTTTGCAGCACCTCGCAGAGCGTGAGCGGCGTGTCGCGGTTGTCGGTGGCGGCACCCGGGATCGGCGGCTCGGAGGGCGTGAAGAGCTTCGCTCCGCCGGGCACCTGCGGCAGCTTCTCCGCGGGTGTGGGGGCGTCGTCCTCGGGGATATCGGGAAGGCGTTCGAACAGGTCTTCGGTGGTGAGCGGCTCGGCCTGGGCCGCCGGGGCGGGGAGCGTCTCGGCAGGCTCGAGCTCGAGGAACGACTGCTGCGCGACGCTCGGCGGCGTGACCGGGGCGGCGGCCTGGGTTTCGAGAGCGGTGAGGCTCCGGGCGGGGGTGAAGAGCCGCGGCTCGGCGGCAGAGGCCGTGGCGGCGAGCAGGATGAAGATGCTCGGCACGATGCCGAGCCATCGCCCGGCAAGGCAAACCTCGGCTTTGACTTCGCCGGGCCCAAGCGGAACGAGGCACGAGGCCGAGGCTCCGCGTGTTATTTCACCTTGATCTTGGGCGGCTTGGGGCCGTCCTTGTCTTTCGTGATTGGCGACACGACAGGCGGGAAGCCGTTGAGCCGGCGCCAGATCTCGTAGCCGAGAGACACGCGGTTCAAAAACACCCACCCAATCGCCTGGTTGCCCTGCCGCAGAAACTCCGAGTCGGGCCACATCTCGCCGGGCCGCATCGCGTCGGGCTCGATGAGCACGCGAAACTTGCCCGAGGTGCCGCTGGCCGCGGCGTCGATCTGCCGCACCTTCCCGCCAAACGTGCCGATCGCCAGCTCCGGGAATCCCGAAAACTGCACCGCCGGCCAGCCCTCGAACTGCAGCCGCACATGCGGCAAGGAGCCCGTGCGTTCCGCGAACCCACGCACCAGTGGTGCGTCGAGTCCGTCGAGCAAGAGCTCGACGACGCGGTCGTTGGTGTCGGGCACGATCGTGCACAGCTCGTCGCCTTCTTTTACGTACTGTCCACCCTGGCCCACGTTGGCCTCCACGCGGAACACCGTTCCGTCGCAGGGCGCCACCACGAGCCGGGCTTTGAAGCGTTCGATGCGGTTGTCGATCTCCTGGATCTCGCGCTCGATCGAAAACAGGTTTTGCTCGCTCTTGCGCAGGTTGGAGCGGGCCACGGCGATCGCCGAGAGGCCGGCGGCGTCGGCCTGCATGAGGAGCGCCTCCTGGGTGAGCAGGGCTGCCTGGGCACGCTGGATCTCTGCGGCCGCCTTCTCGGTGTCGGTGAAGGCGCGGTCGGCCCGCATCCGGGCCTCGTCGCGGTTGAGCTTGCTCTCGAGGCCGCCAAACGTGGGGTTCGTGAACAGGTCTTCGAACATCTCGAAGCGGTTCTTCTCGAACGTCTGCGCGAACTCGGCGTTCGCGCCGACCTGCCTGGCCACTTCGATCGCTTTGCGTGCCGCCTCACGGTTTGCCTCTGCCGCCTTGACTGCCGCGTCGCGGGCCGATTCCTGGGCCTTCGCTGCGGCTTCCTGCTCGGCCACCTCCTGCTTCGCCGCTGCGAGCCGCCCGGCGAGAAACTCGCGCTGGGCCTCCAACCTTGCGGCAAGCTCAGGATCGTTGTCTTCGATATCGACTACCGGATCGTTCATCTTCACGCGGCTTCCCTCGACCACATGCCACTTGCGCACCTGTCCCGAAACCCGCGCCGTGAGCACCTGCATCCGCTCGACTGGGGAATATGCGACGACCTGCCCCCGGCCCTGCACGGTCTGCTGCCAAGGCACGAAAGCCAGGAGGAATGGCGTGGCCAGGAAAAGCAGGATGACGAACCGCCCCATCCAGCGCACCATCGGCGGCGTGGCCGAGCGGGCGAGAACGTTGTCGAAGTCGTGTTTGTGCGTGTGTGTGTGCGCGTCGCTCATGCCCACTCCACGGTCTTGTCGCAGCGATTGCGGAGCTCGTCGCGAGCCGTCACCACCACGAGCGTCCAGGGGGCCTGGCGATCGAAGAGCGCCTCCATGAGCTGCGGGCACTCGTGGATGTCGAGGCCGTCGAGTAGGCCGTCGATGAGCAGCAATCGTGGCCGCCCGGCGATCGCCCGGGCGATCGAGAGCCGTAGCAAGGCATTCGTGGAGAGCGGCAGGCCGTCGGAGGCCAGTGGGGTGGCGGCGCCCTGCGGAAGTCGGGCTACGGTGTCGTCGAGCCCCACCATGTCGAGGGCCCGCTGCACGTCGAGCGCCGTGATCTCGGTGCGGCCCACGCGGATGTTTTCCGCCACGGTGCCGGCGAAGGTTTCTGCCTGGCCCACGAAGGCGATGCCCAGCCTGGTCGACGCGCGGTCGAGCGAGCGGGCGTCGATGCCGTCGAATTCGAGCAGGCCTTCATGCGGCAGCCGAAGAAGGCAGAGCGTTTCGAGGAGAAACGTCTTGCCCGAGCCCGACGGGCCGATCACGGCCACCCGCTCACCGGGGCGGGCCACGAGTTTGTGAGTCTTGTCGCGCTGTCGGATCTCGGCCACGGCCTGCATCGGCGTGTCGCGAGGCGGCAGCTGTTCGCCGCCTTCCGGCTCGAGCACGAGCGTGCCGATCACGCCCAGCTTGTCGAGCGAGGCCTGGAGGTCGTAGAAGATTTCCAGGTATTTGCCGAGCTTCGAGAGGGCCGTGAGCACGAGCGTCACGATCAGCTCGCCCGCCACGAGCTGGCCGAGGTTGAGCTGGCGATTGATCACGAGCCAGCCGCCGAGGCCGAGCAGCACGGTGCTCGCCACGGCTTCGAGCAGGAGCGCGAAGAGTGTCTGCCGCCAGACGACGCGAAAGTGTTTGCGGCGGGCTTCGATGTAGCCCGCGGTGAGCATGCCTGCCCGCTCGATCGCCACCTGGCCTCCCTTGCCGAAGCGAAAGGTGTGGGGGCACTTGGCGATCTCCTCCAGCCACGCCGCCATGTCGAACTTGGCGTAGCTTTCATCGATGCTCGTGCGCACGCCGCCGAGGCCGAGCACGCCCACGAGAAACACGATCATCACCACCATCACGAGCGCAAAGGTGAGCAGGTAGGGGTGGTAGAACGCGAGCACGGCCAGGCCCACGACCGTGGTCATCACGATCGCCACGCCATCGACGAGCAGCGCGGTGATCGCCTTCTGCACGGAGGCGACCTCGAAAAATCGGTTCACGATGTCGGTGGGATTACGGCCGTCGAACGACTCGATCTCGGCGCGGGCGAAGCGGGTGGTGAAGGCGTTGGCGGTGCGGGCGAAGATCCGCCGCTGCATGTATTCAGCGACGACCACCTGCATCGCCCGCAGGAGGGCGGAGAAGATCAGGAAGGCCAGCATCACGAGCGAGAGCATGACCACCGGCCAGAGCAGCACGCCGAAGGCCACGGTGTTGACGAGGGCCTCGATGGCGGCCGGCGTCACGATCGAGAGCAGGCCCACGCCGAGCGCGAAGGCCAGAATCGTGGTCACATCGCGCCGTTCGAGGCGCAGCAGTTCCATCAGCCGCGTCCACGGCCGAATTACGTCGCCGCCATGATGCCCTGCAGTTTCTGCCATACGGTCCAGAGGCCGACCATGATGAAGCCCGCCACCGAGACCCACAACAGCAAATCCCACGGCTTCGAGGGGGTCAGCCGCGGCTCCATCGCCCGATAGCGAAACCACAGCACGGCCACTCCCAGGGCGGCCAGCATCACAGCCTGCATCGCTCCGCTCGCGAGCACCATCCCCACGGGCTCGCGGATCAGGAGTGCCAGGGCGAGGGCCACGAGCGGCCAGGTCGTCGCGATCCGGCGCGTCCAGGTGCGGCGGGCGTCGTCTCCCGGCGGAATCCAGCCGGCGAGCGCGAGGCCGTCGGTGACGATCCGCGTGTTGCCGTCGGCTGCGGCGAAGAGCGTGGAATAGAGCACGGCAAACGCGCCCACGAGAAACAGTTCCTCTGCCCACGTGCCAAACACGGGCGCATACATCGCGCCGAGCGATCGCACCATCTCGCCGCCGCCGGGCCGCAGGCCGAGCCGGCCGAGCGTGGCGGCGCCCAAAAGATAGAAAGCCACCGTCACCACCGTGTAGACCACCATCGAGGCCCACGCGTCAAACTGCATCACGCGGAGCCAGCCGCGGGCCCGGGCCGCCCAGGCGGGCGAATCGTCGCGCGGGCCCACCGCGCGGCCGTAGCCCTTCTCGAGGCACCAGTAGGGATAAAACATCAACTCGCTCGCTCCCACGCCGATGATGCCGAAGGTGGCAAGCGCCGTCATCAGCGGCGAGCGGCCGCCGATGGCCGGCGGGATCGAGGGCACGATACCGCCCATGAGTTCGCGTGAGGAGATCGCCCACGCGGGGTCGAATTGCAGCATCGCAAGCGCGAGGAGCGTCACGAGCGTGAACGTGCCGACGAGCACGATCGACACCCGCTCGATCACGCCGTAGCGGCCGATCGAGAGCAGGATCGAGGTCATGACGCCCACGACCACGGCCCAAAACGTGTCGTCGCTGGGCTGGGTGAGCGTCTTGGCCTCTGCTTCGAGGGTGGCGAACTCCGCATCGAGCGCGGCCGCCTTCGCAGCATCGCCATTGCGGCGGGCGGTGGCGGCCTGGATGCGTGTGGCGGCGGCTGCGTCATGCACGCTGTTCCACTCGCGGCCGGCAGCGGTCACGGGCGCTCCAGCCGCGAGCGTCTGGGCCACGCCGGCGAGGATGCCGCCCTGCTGCACGATCACGAGCGCCGTCATGATCGCCCAGCCCCAGTAGATCCAGCCGAGCCCGCCGATGCGTGGCCCGGGCACGCGGTCGAAGGCCGCGAGCGGCGTGCGGCCCCACGCGAGCGTGTGGCGGCCGATCTCGATCTGGGCCGCCACCTTGATCGCGCAGCCGATCACGATCAGCCAGAGGAGAATGAAGCCCGCCTCGGCACCCACGGTGGTGGCGGCGATCAATTCGCCGCTGCCCACGATGGAGCTCGCGAGAATGATGCCCGGCCCGAGGTGGGAGAGCGTTTCGCGGAGCGTGGTCGGGGGGGCTTGCATGACGTTATGTGGGGCAAGCGCCTCGCTCGCCAATGGGCTTTATGTGGGGCAAGCGTCTCGCTTGCCAATGGCGACCGGGACGGTCGCCCCACATAGTGTCGGCGTGCTGCGGCGCATGTCATATTCCGAGCATTTCGGCGAGGCCTTCCCGCGTGGTCTGCGGGTGCCGGAAGCCGGCGGCGATGAGTTTGTCACAGGGAAACACGCTCGTCTCCTCCATGGCCTTCAGCCGGGCCGTAGTGAGGGGGAAGTCGCGTCCGGTGACGAACGCCACAAGGTCGCCCACCGGGGCGAGGAGCCGCGCCACAAGTGCGGGCACGTGCCGTGGCCGCGGGGCGGCAGCGAGCGTGGCGATCATGTCGGCCAGTTCGGCGAGCGACGGCGCTTCGCGGTCCGACACGTTGAAGACCTCCGTGCCCGGCCGGGCCTCGATCGCTGCAAACTCGAGCGCCGCGGCGAGGTTGGCCCGCGACACGATCGACTTGCGCGTGGCTCCCGCGCCCACGAGGCAAGGCTTGCCGGCGCGGATCTGCCGCACGAAGGCGGCGAGGTTGGCCTCGTTGCCGGGTCCGTAGACAGGCGCGGGCCGCATGATCACAGCCGCCCGGGCCGCGTCGCTCTGGGCCCACTCGCGCACGAGCCGTTCGGCGCGGGCCTTCGATGCGCCGTAGGGCGTGTCGGGCTCGAGCGCGGCCTGTTCGAACTGCGGCTGTGAAGACGGCGCCACGGCCTTGATCGAGCTTGTGAACACAAAGCGGCGCACGCCGTGCCGTGCGGCCCAGTCGAGCCACTCGCGGGTGCCGCCCACGTTCACGCGTTCGAAGTCGCCGATGTCAGCCGGCGTGGGCCGCGGAGCGTGCTGCTTCACTTCGAGGTGGATGATGGCGTCAACGTGCGCTGCGTCCCCGGCGCCCGCCAGCACACGATCACGGGTCTCACCGATCCAGCCGGCAGGCAGGTCGGCGGGAGCGGTTCGGCCTGTGGCGACGCCCGTATGGCCGTGCGCAGCGAGCAGCGGCACGAGCCCGCGGCCCACGAAACCTCTCGCGCCGGTGACGATGATGTGCATGTGACGTGTGAAGAGCCGTTCCAAAAAGCCCGAAGCGTGAGCTGAAGGGAATGCGGCGACGATTCTCGCCAAACCACGCGTTTTCCACTCGGCTCGCGCCTCGGGCTTCCGAAGACACTACGCCAGAGCTAAAGCCTGTCCTACAAAGACGCTTCGAGCCACTTCGCAAACTGAAGATACGTCTTTTCGCGGTCGAATGCCGCCTCGGCCAAGCGGCGGCTGCCCTGGCGGCAGTCGTCGAGGAGCCGTCGATTCGTGGCGAAGGCGGCGATCGCGCGGGCGAGCGAGGCGGCGTCGCCGGCCGTATAGGTGAGCCCGGCGTGATGGTCGCTCACAAGCCGCTCGAGTTCCCCAGGCAGCGAGTTCACGAGGGCGAGGCCGGCGGCGGCGTAGTCGCAGGCCTTGTAGGGCACGGCCACGAGCGACTCGGGCTTCACGAGCACAAGCCCGATGTCGGCTGCTGCGAGCAGCTTCACATAGTCGCCCCGCTCGAGCAGGCCGTGCACGATGAGCCGGCAGGGGCCGCGGAGCCCTTCAGCTGCGCCGCGGAGGCGGGCTTCGAGCGAGCCGGTGCCGGCCACATGAATTTCGGCCGCGGTGCCCGCCGAGCCGAGCAGCCGGGCGGCGGTGATTAGCGTGTCGAGGTCCTGGCCTGCTTCGAGCGTGCCCGAGTAGACGCACTTCACCGGCTGCGAGGCATCGGGCCCCGCTTCGAGCGAGGCGTCGATCTGGGTCGGGGAGAGCCGCGGAGGCTCGGCGTATTCTTGAAGGTAGGCGCCGAGGTAGCAGGTGTGCATGGGCACATCGAGCCCCGCGCCTGCCGCGGTCCGCTTCTCACGGGCCAGGGTGAGATAGGCGTCGGCTGCCCCGGAGATGGCGTCGGCGGCTGCAAGCGCGGCGTTGCGCCGCTTTTCCATGCCGCCCAGAAAGAGCGGGGCCACGAGCCCGCGCAGCCACTTCGGGCCGGGCAGGAGCCGCTGGAAGGTCTCCGGCCATGCATCCATCACGTCGCATACGAAGAGCGCATCGAGCCGCTTCGCGAGGCGGGCAGCCGCCTCCGGGCCTTCGAGCGGCGGGAGGCTCGCGAGAATGATGTCGGGCCGTTCGAGCTGCCCTGAGGCCACGCCCTCGCTCGCCAGCCGTTCAAACGTGCGGCCGAAGTCTCGGTGGCTGGCGATCCGGGCCAGCGACACGTTCTTTTCGTAGGGCCGCACGGCCACGAGCCGCACAGCGAAGTTTTCGTCTTCGCGGATGCCGAGTGGCACGCTCCGGCCTGCCTTCCGCCGGTGGCTCCAGGTGGCGCTCCACCAGGTGACGTCGTGGCCGCGGGCGGCGAGCACGCGGGCCAGCGACCAATAGCGGAGCGGCGGCAGTCCCTCGCCAGGGATGTCATCGAACGGATTGACGATCCAGATCGACAGGGGCTGGGGCAGCTGCTCGGCACGACTCATGGCGGGGAGCCTAACAGAAGCCTTGCGCGAGGGAGAGTGGCCCGCGCCGTGCGGCCTCAGGGCGGGGCAACGCCTGTGGGGCAAGCGTCTCGCTTGCCAATGTGTGGGGCGACCGTCCCGGTTGCCAATGTGTGGGGCGACCGTCCCGGTTGCCAATGGCAAGCGAGACGCTTGCCCCACTACAGCGCAAACAATCGCGATGCCGTGCGGAAGTAGATCCTGCCGCCCGCGGCGGCGGGCGTGGCCCGGCAGGTTTCACCAAGCGGCGTTCGTCCGAGCACCTCGAGCGCGTCGCCGTCCTTGATCGCCACCACTTCGCCTTCGGCCGACACGTTGATCACCGCGCCGCCCGCCACGATCGGCGACGCCGAAAAGTTTCCGCCCACGCGGCCGCGCCAGAGCGTTTCACCCGTCGCGGTCTTCACGCAGGTCACCACGCCGCGATCGCCCCAGAGATAGAGCCGTTCCCCTGAGCACACGGGCGTGGTCACATACGGGGCCACGCTCCGGTCGAGCGTGTAGGCGGGCTCGGGAGCGAGCGGCGCCGCGCCCTCGGCCGGCGGTTCCGTGGGTGGCGTGAGAGCTACGAGCGTGTTGTCGCCGGCGCCTTCGCCGCAGGTGCAGATCACGCGGCCTCCGGCGAGGATCGGCGAAGCCACCGTGCGGCGGGGAAAGCAAGGAGTTTCCCAGAGCACTCGGCCGGTGGCTGGGTCGAGCCCGGTGAAGCCCTGGGCTTGGCTGGTCACCACGAGCTGGGGCGTGGTCTCCGATTCGATCACGAGCGGCGTGGAATACGAAGCCTTCGCGCTCTTGCGTGCGGTGCGCCAGCGTTCGCGGCCGGTCTTCGTATCCAGCGCCACGATCGCGCTCGGGCCATCCTGATCCACAGGCACGATCACGAGATCGCGCCACACCGTGGGCGACGCCCCGAAGCCGTGTTCGCACGCACACGGCCCGAGGTCCACGTGCCAGCGCGGTTCGCCGGTGTGCGAGATTGCCTCCACGCGCAGGTTGTCGGTCGTGGCCCAGAGCCACACCACGCCGTCATCGTTCGCGGCCACGGTGCTCGAGGCCGAGCTGTTCTGTGCGTGATGCGGCTCGATCGGCCCGGCAAACTCCCGCTGCCAGCGCAGGGCGCCCGTGGCAGCATCGTGGCAGGTGAGAAATCGCTTGCCTGCCGCCTCGTCGGCCGCCGCGCTATACACGCCGCCGTGAGCCACCACGGGCGAGCCGTGCCCACTGCCCGGGAGCGTTGCCTGCCAGGCCCAGTCGACAGCGGCCCAGTCGCGAGGCAGTGAGACATCGCCCCCCTGCCCATTCCCTTGATGCCCGCGCCACCGCGGCCAATCCGCCGGCGCGGCTGCCAGGGCGATAACTGCGGCCGTCAGGATCAACAAGCGTTGCGGCATGTGATGGATCGCGTCGGTTCACCGGGAACGCCGCCATTGTACTCCCTGTGGGGCGACCGTCCCGGTCGCCGCCGCCTGGCGTAGCGACAGGCCTCCAGGCCTGTCGAACGGACAGAGCTAGAGTTCCGTCCCTAAGTGGCGGCGATTTCGAAATCGACGTGATCGGGAATGGTCATCCGATCAGACGCATCGAGAATCTCGACGGCGAGCAGCGTACCGCCTAGCCCGTAATCGAGAATGATCCCAGGCGTGCCCTCGTCGCTCTCGACGACGTCGCCCAGGGCAAACACGACCGACAGGGTGTCGGTGTCCTTGTCGTAAATGACTTTCATGGCTGGTAAGGGATTCTACCCGTGACTGACAAACAATTCTCCCGGAACGAATCGCCACGACTTGCTCAGGTTCGGCGACCATCAGGTTTGATTGGCATGCCCGGAGTCCCGTCGCTTCCGCTCCGGGCTTCCTGGGGCGCGCGGTGACAGGCTGAAGCCTGTCCTACATGCGGCGGCGGAGAGCGGCGAGGCCAAGAAGGCCCGTGAGGGCGAGGGCGAGCGTCGTGGGCTCGGGCACAGGCACGACGGAAATGCTCTCTACCACGAGGGCCGTCGGCCCGCCGCCTTCAGGCACGTAATACGGCGTGTTCGTAAAGGCACTGCCATACGGCCCAAGGTTCGCCGAAAAATTGTCGGTCGGCAGCGTGGCCACCAGATCCACCACGTCCATGCCGGTGCCCACGACTTCACCAAACACGGTGAAGCCGCCGTTCTGGTTGTTGAGGTTCGCCGAGTTGTCGGCGAGGTTGAAAAACCACTGGCTCGTCGCACTGTTCGGATCGCCCTCCATCTTTGCCATCGCGATCGTGCCGCGAATGTTCGAGGCACCGAATTCATTCGCGATCGGGGCAAATGTCGGGATCGGCACCGCCTGTATGGGATTGCCGGCAAGCTCGAATCCACCACCCTGCCAGATGAAGCCAGGAATGCTGCGGTGGATCACGGTGCCCACATATTCCCCTGCGTCCATATAACGCAGAAAGTTCGCCACGGTATTCGGAGCGGTGTCTTCATAGAGCAACACGTCGAACGACACGCCGCTGATCGTGAATCGCACGACCGGGTTCGCACTCGCCGGCCCTGCCGCCAGCAGGCAGAGCAGGGCGATTGCCGCCCCGGCCCACCAGCCGCCCCGTCCAGCCTGCATCCCGCCCCGCATCGTCCGCGCGTCGTGTCGCATATTTCTGTTCCCCGCAAGCCGGGCGAACGGTCGCGACTGCGCTCACAAGCCTGCGATCAGGCGACGTGTCTGGTAGGGAAGGGCGGGGGAAAAGAGAAGGAAAATCCGCTCTGCCGAAACACCGTCAGCCGATTCGCCGCCAGGCGAGAGCCGTCGAGATGTTCGCTCGGTCAGTAGCGTTTCCTGAAAACCCCGCTCGGGCGACGTGTTCGCACGCCAGCCCCGAAACTTCCCTCATTCTGCTCCGGCCCGCCGGAAAGTCAAATTTCGGGCAATTGTGTGTTTTTCACGGCCAATCCCGTCGCTTCCGCTCCGGGCCTGATTGATCGTGGGAAGCCCGGGGACTCCGGGTGAATCGCGCCGCCTCACTGCGTGCCTTGCAGGGCTTCGATGCTCGTGATGTGAAGCATCGAGCAGATCACGAGGCGGTCGTCCTCGGGGTAGGAGACGTAAACCCGTGTCTTTCCGATCGCCAGACACTCTGGGTGGCGAACCTCGTGCGACTCGCCATTCGAGAGATTGATCACAAACGGCTCGAACGGCCGCCGGAGCACGAGGTCACGAAGCATGTCAACAGTCATGACGAACCTCCATTAAAGCGGCAGTATACGCCAGTTCACATTGTGGCGTCAATCGAGGCCCTTCATCGTGCCTTCTCAGAAAGCTTCCCGCGGGAGTTGTTTCCTGACGCGCTTGCCAGATTTGGAAAGCCCGAAGCGTAAGCCGAGAGGATGCCCGGTCTCAAAAAGCCCCGGGCGGAAGCCCGAGGACTCCGGGTGAATCGCGTCGCCTCACTGCGTCCCTTGCAGGGTCTCGCGGAGCACGAGGTCGCGAATAATGTCGGTAGTCATCACGTGCCGTCGACGGCCTCGAGGAAATCATCGACCGTAATCCCCGACTGCGAAATGATCTTTCGCAGCGTGCCGATCCGGACGACCTTGTGATCGGGTACGACGACACGGCAAGGAGGCTCCATGCGCGTCATGACCATATGGCTTCCTTTTTGACGTTTCACCGTGAAACCGAGTCTCTCCAGTGCCGATCGGACATTGCGCCCGGAAAGATCTGTTGGCAGTTTGGGTCGCTCAGCCACGGTCAAGCCGCTTCGATGTCGATGAATTCGCGCCCACTTTCTGACGGAATTGATTCGCCGGATTCCCGGCAATCCTCGACATAGACTTCAACGGCCTCGCGAATGTGTCTCATTGCCTCGTCCCGAGTATCTCCCTGGCTGACGCACCCAGGCAGGGCGGGCACTGATGCGACAAAGCCGCCGTCTTCTTCGCGCTCAAGAACAACAGTGAATCTCATGTGAGCCTCGCTTCGGATTTTCAGCGTTCATTCCAAATTATGCCACCAGGCGCTCGTGGCCCAGCATTGCCAGGCAGCAAGTCCGCATGGCGGCGACCTCTGCCGCGCACTCTTGCTGCGCCTCTTCGGAGGTGAGTGCGTCGAACAGGTCTGCCAGTTGCGTCCCGCGTTCCATCACCTCATCGGCATCGACAGACTTCAGGGTGCCGCCGACAAACCGGCAATTCTCGGCATGAAAGCAGATTGCCACTGCATCGGCGGGGCTCAAAACGCCGCTTTCGAGCGAATCAAAAAGACCGAGCATGAGCAGGGCGAAAACGTCTTGACGTTCCTCAGGCATGGAGCCGTCCGTGTGGAGAAGGCGATCGAGATAAATCGGCGTGTGTTTCATGTCTCGTTCTCCATTCGCGAGCGCAACAGCTCTCGGGGGATGAATTTGACGCCCGCTACGGCGACTAACTGATGCTCGAAATAGTGTACCTCTCCAGTCGGATTCCCCTTTGAGCACCTTCAGTCGCTAAGGATATACGTGCGTACACTTATAAATCAACGGTGCGTCGGGGGAAAGCGTCCCGCGGGCCGCTCGGCCCGTTTCCTGTCACTCTTGCCGGTTTCGGTTTTCTTATGCGGCCCTCATTTGACCCCGTGCCATAATGCTCGACTGAATCAGAGGCTCGAGCATGTGTGGAATCGCCGGGGTCGTGGCTGCCGATCCGAGGCTCGTGGAGCCAGCGGTGCGGTCGATGATGCGCGCCATGGTCCACCGCGGGCCCGACGACGAGGGGTATGAAGAGTTTCCGATCGTTGCGGGCCTGCATGCGGCCGGACCGCCCACGGGCACCGTCGGGTTTGGGTTTCGCCGGCTCGCGATCCTCGATCTCACGCCGGCCGGCCATCAGCCGATGGTCCATCCCGACACGGGCGACTGCCTGATCTTCAACGGCGAGATCTACAACTTCCGCTGGCTGCGGGCCAAGCTCGAGGGGCTCGGCTTCGCGGTGCATAGCTCCGGCGACACCGAAGTCTTGCTCCACGCGCTCGTGGCCTGGGGCGAGAAGGCGCTCGACGAGCTCGACGGCATGTTCGCCTTCGCCTTCTATCATGCGAAGAGCCGCCGCGTGCTCCTCGCCCGCGATCCCTTCGGCATCAAGCCGCTCTACGTGGCCCGGGCGCAGCGGGCGTTTGTGTTTGCAAGCGAGGTGCGGGCCGTACTCGCCTCGGGCCTGGTGCCCGACGATCTCGATCCAGCCGGCATCGCGTCGTTCCTGGCCTACGGCGCTCCGCAAGATCCGCTCACGGTGCACCGGGCGATCCAGTCGTTCCCAGCCGGCTCCTGTAAATGGATCGGCAGCGACGCCGCCGCCCACGCCCCGCGCAGCCGGCGATTCTGGTCGTTCCCTGCCGAGGGGGCCGACGCCGATGAGAAGAAGGCCGTGCGCACGGTGCAGATGCAGCTCAACGCCGCCGTGCGGGATCAATGCATTTCCGACGTCCCGCTGGGCGTATTTCTCTCGGGCGGCATCGATTCGGCCGCGCTTGCGGCGGTGGCCCGCAATCACAAGTCGCCCGTGAACACGTTTTCGGTCGGCTACGAGAGTGCCGGCGGCCAAGACGAGCTCACCGACGCTGCCGCCACGGCCCGCGGCCTCGGCACCCAGCACCAGCAGACCATTCTCGACGACGCCTGGATCATGCTCCAGTGGCAGGAATGGCTGCGTGCGGCCGACCGACCGAGCATCGACGGGCTGAACACATACGTCGTGAGCGGCGTCGTGAAAGATGCCGGAGCCACGGTCGCCCTCTCGGGCCTCGGGGCCGACGAGCTGTTCGGCGGGTATCCGAGCTTCGCGCGGGCGGCGAAGGCGGAGCGGCTGCTACGGCCGCTCGGATTCCTGCCAGCCAGCCTGCGGCGGGCGGCTGCCACGATCGCATTCGCGCCGCTGCCTGCCGGCAAGCGGGCGAAGGCGATCGATCTCGTGTCGGGGGGCACGACGGCGCTCGAGTTGGCCAGCCAGTTTCGCCGGCTCACAAGCGATAGCGATCTCCGCAGCCTCGGGTTTGCTCCGCAGTCGCTCGGGCTCACGAGCCAGTTTCTCCCGCCCGCCGCATTCGCGCCGTTCAACGACGCTGGCCGCGATCCCTTTCGGGCCATGTCGCAGGCCGAGTGCTTCCTCTACATGGGCAACACGCTCCTGCGTGATTCCGACACCAACAGCATGGCCCATTCGCTGGAGATCCGTGTGCCGTTCCTGGGCCGGTGGTTCGCCGACGGCGTGGCGAGCCTGCCGAGCCGCGTGAAGCAGCCGCCGGGTGCTTCGCCCAAGCACCTGTTAAGAAAAGCGACGGGCTCCGTTCTCCCTTACGACATCTTCACGCGGCCGAAGCGAGGCTTTTCGCTACCGATCGGGGAATGGATGTTTGGGCCCCTGCGCGATCAGTGCACTGCCGCGATCGCCACGCTCGCCGAGTGCCCGATTTTCGGGTCGGCCTCCGTCACCCGGCTCTGGGATCGTTATGCGGCCCAGCGGCACGCCATGCACTGGTCGCGGCCGCTCGCCCTCGTCGTCCTCGGCAGCTACCTCCAGCAAACTCGCCGCCACGTAGGACAGGCTTCAGCCTGTCTCCCGTAGGGAAGGCGTCTCGCCTGCCGGCCTTCTTCGCACCCGCCCGCCTTACAACCCGGCAAGCCTGCCGAATCGCGCCCGCAAGCCCGCGGCCCCAGGCTATGTTTCTTCTGCTGGGGGAGCATTGCTGCAGCAATCGGTTGTATACTCCCCCAAAAGGGTAGCCTCCTTGCAGCGACCACTTCACAGCATTGTTTCGTCCCCGCTCCACGCGATGATCGCGATTGGTGTCGCCGTTCTCGCCTCGCTGGCGTGCGTCGGGGCCATGATGCCGCCGCCGGGCAGCCATCACTCCCCAGCCAGTGCAATCTCGCCCGGGCACTCATCGCTCGCGGCGATAGCGATCCTTCAGGCTGCAGAGCACCCGCTGCCGGTCAACGTGTCGTCTCGCAACCTGCAGCTCCCCCGTGCCCCTCGGCACCGCAGCGAGAGGCCGACGTCCGGTGCCGTTGACGCTGAGGCGATCACGGCAACAGAAATCTTCGACACGCTCGGTGCCGACACCCACGGCTCGTTCGTTACCGACGGTGTCAACGCCTGCCCCCTTTCCGGGCATCCGCTTTCTCTCTTGCGTCCGCCTTCTCTTCTGGCGGGCTGACCGGAGCGCGGTGCGTCTGCCTCGCTTCCTGTGTTTCAAAGCAGCGAGAGCCATCTCCATGTGCGGTATCTGTGGCGTCATCAGTGCAGACCCGCGGCCGGTCGAGCCGGCCGCGCGGGCGATGATGCGCGCGATGGTCCATCGCGGCCCCGACGACGAAGGTTTTGAGATCTTGCCGCTGGGCGGCAGCGAAACGAACGGCCCGGTAGCGGGCTTCGGCTTCCGCCGGCTGGCGATCCTCGATCTCTCCGCCGCCGGCCATCAGCCGATGTTCAATCAGCGCACTGGCGACTGTCTGATCTTCAACGGCGAGATCTACAACTTCCGCCAGCTGCGCACCGAGCTGCAGATGGCCGGTGTCGTGTTTCGGAGCACGAGCGACACAGAAGTCTTGCTCCAAGCCCTCTGCACCTGGGGCGAGGCCGCCGTGGAGAAACTCCAGGGCATGTTCGCCTTCGCGTTTTATCACGCGTCGTCGCAGCGAATTCTGCTCGCCCGCGACCCGCTCGGCATCAAGCCGCTGTATGTGGCCGCCCTGCCGGATCGCCTCCTGTTTGCAAGCGAGATCAAGCCGCTACTTGCGTCGGGGCTCGTCCCGAAGGATCTCGACCTCGCCGGCATCTCCGGCATGCTCGCCTACGGTGCCGTCCAGTCGCCACGCACGGTCTACGGGCACATCCGGTCGTTCCCCGCCGGGCACACCCAGTGGATCGATGGCTCCGTCGCGGGCGGCCAGTCCCCTGCACACTCCCGCCGCTATTGGAACTTCCCCAAGCAGGTGCTCACGGACGACGAACGCCAGGCGGCCTCGTCGGTGCACGACATGCTTCACGACTCGGTGCTCCGCCACCTCGTGGCCGACGTACCCGTGGGCGTGTTCCTCTCGGCTGGCATCGATAGCACGATCATCGCCTCGTTCGCCCGTGAATACACGCCACGTGTCATGGCCTTCACGGTCGGCTTCGGGCCGGTTCACGGGCAAGACGAAGTGGTCCTGGCAGCGGAGACGGCGCGGTCGCTCGACATGAAGCATGTGGCGGTGCAGCTCGACGCGGCCAACATGCCCGAGAAGTGGCACGACTGGCTCGAGGGGATGGATAGTCCCAGCATCGACGGCTTCAACACCTACGTCGTCAGCCGCCGGCTGGCAGCAGAAGGCGTCGTGGTCGGGCTCTCCGGCCTAGGTGCCGACGAACTCTTCGGTGGATATGCCACGTTCCACAGGGCCCCGCGCTGGTCGCGGATGCTGGGGGCCCTACGATTCATTCCTCGCGGCCTGCGGGCGAGCGTGCTGTCGGCGGCGGGTGCGGCAGGCGGCCCGCCGGGTGCGATGGAGAAACTGGCCGATCTGGTCGCCGGCGACACGAGCGTGGCCGGCGTGGCCCGCTCGCTGCGGCGGGCGCTTTCGGATGCGCGAATTCGAGCGATGGGGCTGGGGCCCGCCCGCGTCGGCCTCGCGGCGGACTATCTAGAACCGGGCAGCGACCGGATCGACCCGGTATTCGACGGTGATCCGTTCAACACGGTTGCCCGGCTCGAGGCCACGCACTACATGGGCGATACGCTCCTCCGCGATACCGATGCCAACAGCATGCGGCATTCACTCGAGGTGCGGGTGCCGTTCCTGGATCTACCGCTCGTGAACTACGTGTCGGCCCTGCCGGGCTCCGTGAAGCGGGGCAGATCGTCGAAAGCACTGCTGCGGATGGCGGGCAATCACGTGCTCAGCAAGCAGATCTCGAACAGGCCCAAGACAGGCTTCACGCTCCCGATCGGCGACTGGATGCGGGGCGAGATGCGTGAGCCATGCGATGCGGCGATCAAGCATCTAGCGTCTCAGCCGTTCATCGACGCGGCCGAAGTAGGCCGCACATGGCGGTCATTTCTCGACGACCCGCGATCAATGCATTGGTCACGGCCGCTCACACTCGTCGTCCTGGGCAACTACTTGAAGAAGGGCAGGCTTTAGCCTGTCACCTTCAAATACACGCCTGCCATCGCCCGCCCTACGCTCTCCCACCGATACTTCGCCTCCACGAGCGCCCGCCCGTGGGCCCCCATTGCCGCTCGCTCGGCATCGCCAAGTCGCATGGCCTGGCCAAGCGCCCTTGCCAACGGCTCCGTCGCCACGTCCACCCACCAGCCGCATGAGCCGTCGATCTCCTGCCAGGGGGTGCCCTTCGTCGTGACCACAGGCACGCCGGCCGCCAGCGCCTCGGCGACGACGATCCCGAAGTTTTCACTGCGTGAAGGGAGCACGGAGAGATCGGCGTCGGCGATCGCCTTCGCCTTCTCGTCGCCGTAGAGCGGTCCAGTAAACCGCACGTTTGCAAGGCCCAGTTCCTGGGCCTGCCTTTCGAGCCCGGACCGCGTGCTCTGCTCGTCGGGGCCGGCAATCACGAGATTCCACGTGTCGCCCGAGCGCATTGACCGACTGGCTATCTGCCATGCATCGAGCAAGAGTTCAAGCCCCTTGAGAGGGTGCAGCCTTCCGAGGTAGAGCACGGTTCGCTTCCGGTCGGCGGGCTTCGCTAGCGTGCGCGGCTCGGGCATGTCGACGCCGTTCGGGATCACCTCGATGCGTGGTGAGCCGCCGACATACCGTTCGATCCAGCCACGCTCAGCCAGGCTGGTCGCGTGGATTACGCTCGACTGCCGGAGAAAACGCCTGTCGAAAAATCCAGCCAGTCGCTTCTTCCAGGCCGAGTGGGCCAGCCGCACAGGATCGAGGCAGCCGTGGGGGGACATGACGAGTGGCTTGCCGTCCATGAGCGTTGTTCGGCATCCGCGCCACACGGGAAACGTCCATTGAGAGTGCACGTGCACGAGGTCAGCCCTGTGCACCAGTTCGGGCAACCACCGATGCATGCCCCAGGAAAAAAAAAGAGCTCGTGGGGCCGACGGGGCAAAACGAACGATTCGCACGCCATCCGCTTCCGCGGCGTTGGCGGCCTGCGACAAGGCGGCGTCCGCAGGTGCGACGGTGGCGATCGTCACTTCATTCCCAAGCCGTGAAGCTTCGAGGGCGAACCGCGGCACGATTTCCGAAAGGCCGCCCCCGGCCGGCGACAGCCCCGCGACGACGTGAAGAATCCTCATAGGGAAACGGAGTTTACCGTCCAACACCCTGGAAGAGCGGCTATGGCGATAGTCCCCCGCAGCGCACTGCAGGTTTTCAGGGCTGCGGTTCGGCGATCCCGCGAGAGGCGGCGCAGTTGCGGCGGGCCGTTTGAAACCTCGCGTCCGCGCTGCGGAGGGCGGAATCGACATCGTCCATCGGCATCGGCATCGCAGCGAGGTGAAGATACGCTTGACCCAGTGTCGCAACAAGCTGGGCATTCCCCGGATCCCACTTGGTCATGCGTTCTCCGGCGGCGATGGCGGATTCCAGCGATTGTTCCGGCGACGCTGACTTCGGATCAGCAGCATGCAGCCGTGCTGATGTGACAGCCTCGCGCAATCTCCGTTGCACGAAATCCGACGCCGAATCCCGAGCCTGGAATACTGCCGTGGCGAGCACCACCAGAATGAACGTTGCCGCCAACGCGGAACGGCCGGCATCTGCGTGTCCCGGACGTTCTCGTTGTTGACTGCGCTTCGATCCCGCAGCAAGTGCAAGGCCTGTTGTGGCACATGCGAGAAATGCGTTTGCCGGCACCCGAAGATTCCAGTCGAAAAATGAATGCATGAGGATGCCGGCAAGCGCCCCCCACGCAGCCGCCCCGAGGATTCGATCTTGATTGGCTGCGTTCCTCCAGAACCCCGTGGCGGATCGTACGAGAAGGAAGCAAAAAACTCCCAGAAAGATCAATCCAGCGAATCCAGTCTCGGCAAGCAACTGCGCGTATTCGTTGTGCGCGAAATACCAAGGGCTGTCGTCGCCGACCATCCGCGGATACAGGTCACCATATGTGCCGAGCCCTGTGCCAAGGATGGGTGAAGCCAGAAACATGCGCTCCGCGACGTGTGAGGCCACGACTCGGCCGTCCGACAGGAGTGCGCCGATGGCAGGCTGAAAGCGCGCAGGGAAAAGCTTGTCGACGCCATGGAAAGGTCCGAAGAGAACGATGATGAATCCGATGACCACAGCCACATACGCCAGGGTCGCAGTTGCCATGATCGTTCGCCACGCCCCTGCCCTTGCCACGAAGCATCCAAACGTGAGAGTTGCCAGCAGGAAAGACGCCGTCCCCGCTCGAGACTGAACAAGCACCGCCAGTGTTGCGAAAGCACATGCGAAGATCACGCCTGCCACACCTCCCCGCAGCCACGCCGGCAGGCGATCCCGACTCACGCTGAGCCAGGCAGCTGCCAGCATGGGGATCGTGAGGGTCAGAGCCCCTGCGAAATGGTTTGTGATGAGGTAAGGGCCAAATCCGTCGCCGACGATCCATGAGTCGGCGAGATACTGTCGGCCGAGGATCTGGACAGGGTCGGGGAAGCCAAATGCCGCTGTGGCATAGGGCGGCTCGAGTGGCGTCCGGCCTGGCATGAGTGGGCCGCGGAAACTGACAAACCCAAGGAGTAGGAAGGAATTTGGTCGCACAGGGAATATGAGTCCGAGTGTCCAGATCACCACCCCCGAGAGAGCCATGGCTGCGATGATCCAGTTGCGATACTTGGATCGGAGCGAAAGGCCATAAACGGTTGCTACCGTGCCCATGGCCAAAAGCCCGTGCCGCGCTGCTGCTGCCGTCTCGGCCGGATCGATCGAAATTCGCCCCCAGGCATCAGGCGCGCCTTCATGGGCCACTTTCCAGGCGCCCGCGGAAATTGGCGCGAGTGAGACCAACAGGCCATCCGGTAGCGGCATGAGTTGAAGCAGCGCTCCCACGAAAAACAAGAGAGGAATCGCCAGCTGCAGGCGATTCGGTCGCAGGAAGGCAGCCCAAAAGCATGTCACAATCGCCATTCCGGCGTTGAGGCCGGCGATTGCCAGGGGGTGAGTGCCGCCGAGCGCTAGCGGGGCGGCAATACAACCGATGCAAATGAGCACTGTCGCGACCACTGCCGCGAAGTTCCCGTTGGATGAGTCCGCGTTGGCGGATCCGATGGAGTTCACCCGCGACGGTCCTCAGCAGCTTCGACGATCTCGTCGAAGGTTTGGCCAAGAGAGATTTCAGGCCGCCAGCCAGGATATTCCGCCATCATGAGTCGCAGGTCCGAGTAATAGCAGATATGGTCTCCCTCGCGAGCCTTGTCGGAGTATTCCCAGTTCATGGGAATGCCGGTCCGATCCGAGACCATTTTGAACGCCTCGAGGATAGAGCAGCTGTTGCCTTTACCGCCGCCGATGTTGTAGACGGCAGCAGGCTTGGGGGCGGCGATGAATCGCTCGATGAACCGAGCAACGTCCTTGGAGTGGATGTTGTCGCGGACCTGCTTGCCCTTGTAGCCAAACACCGTGTAACGACGCCCTTCGACGTTGCATTTCACGAGATAGCTGAGGAAGCCGTGGAGTTCGACGCCTGAATGGGATGGGCCAGTGAGGCAGCCGCCGCGGAGGCAGCAGGTGGGCATGCCGAAATAACGTCCGTATTCCTGTACCATCACGTCCCCCGCCACTTTCGATGCCCCAAACAGCGAATGCTTGCTGCGGTCGATGCGGAAGCTTTCAGGGATACCGTGCTCATATGTGCTGTCGGCGTAATCCCATCGCGACTCCAGTTCGACGAGTGGGATCTCGTTTGGCGCATCGCCATACACCTTGTTCGTCGACATGTGCACGAAGGGAGCCTCCGGCACGTGGCGGCGGGCAGCTTCGAGAAGATTGAGCGTGCCCACGGCGTTCGTGTCGAAGTCGTCGAAGGGAATCGCGGCCGCACGGTCGTGCGACGGCTGGGCCGCTGTGTGCACGATCGCGGTCGGCTTCACTTCCTCGACCATGCGAAGCACTGCGGGCCGGTCGCGGATATCAACCTCGTGGTGGGTGAACGAGCGGAGGGAAGACTGCAGCCGAGATTGGTTCCAGCGGGTGTCGCCGGCTGGCCCGAAGAAAACGGCCCTCTGATTGTTGTCTACCCCATGAATGGACCAGCCGAGCGCATCCAAATGGCTACAGACCTCGCTGCCTATAAGCCCTGAGGAGCCAGTCACCAACACGCTCTTGCTTCTCACTGAGTACCTCCGACGCTATTGGTTAATGCCCGGTGATGAACAGATTTACCAAACGCTACTGTCACGACAGTGAACGTACTCAACGACGATGGGGAGAGACGGTAGAAGAGGCTTTCTTGCCTCGCGCTGCCGGCACCACATAACGTTGGGGCCTTAGCCGACGGTGGATGCCCGTCGCGGTCGGCGCACGCACGGCCATGGCCAATGATCGGCCAGACTAAGTTCGACGGCGACACTTGCTCAGTGCTCGCTGCTGTGGATCCCCCGTAGTTGTCGCCTTATCCAACCAATCCGACGCTGGCGTAAACAGGAAAAGCCTGCCAGATCGATTGTACAGAGCGCATGCTACGTCGCTCCCTTCGTATGAAAGGCGTGAGTGGACTCCCAATATTGGGTATTAAATTGATTTTCAAGCGAGTTTCCTGAATAGCGGAAGTGAAACGTTCCTCGGGTGACTCTCTTGACGGGAAAGACTCTCGCTGCGATCAAAACTCGCTTGATGGCTTCTTTGAACCGGAGCGGGAGTGCTCGAATTCCTTTGCCACGACTCATGTCAGCGTACCTGCGTGACAGTAACTCAAACCCGAGCGACCGCATCGTATCAACCAATCCCTTTTCGTTGAACAGCGTGCATGTGGTTGCATCGTGCCCAGTGTTAGTTGGGCAGAACAGCATCGCGTCACCGTTCATGCCATCCCAGATCATGGTTTCGATGAGAAGGTCGCCGCCAGTTTTTAGCACGTCGCGAACAATTTTGAGACTCCAAAACGGATACCTCAGATGATAGAGCACTCCGGGAAATATAACCACGTCAAACACGCCCATCTCTGATGCCCGTAGATCGTACAAGTTCATTTCCTGCATTCTTACTTTCGACCCAAAGTAAGGAATTAGAAAATCCACAGCTGCCGTCGACAGATCGTTGTCTATGCCGATGACCTCGGCTGCCCCAAGGCGTTCCGCAGCAAAACTAAAGAGGCCATCTCGACACCCGATGTCAAGCACACGCTTTCCTTTCATATCGATCCGACGAACATAATCCATGCAAACGTCTTGCGCTGGAACAAAAACTGGATCTCCTGGCGTCGAAATCCCTTCCGTGACTTTGATGATGTGATAATACTTATAAGAGTGAACCTTGGCGTAAAGTTCGATTTCATTCATGGGACGACCTCAAGTGTGCGGGGTCCAAAGGAAGAGGGTTGTCATGCGATCGTCCAGATTCGTAACTGGCAAGCAAGGGCAGGCTCATGTGGGGGCGCCTTTTTAACGTCGTCGCCAACCAGTCTTCGAAGTCATTGCCGCGACTGTGCGAGGTCGATCCACGGTAGGTCCTTAATGAGTGGCCAACGAACGCAGCGATCCTGGTGCGTCTTGGGGTGAGCGAAGCAGTCCGCCACAGGCACCTCTGGCAGGAGATCGTCGCCGTGCCCATTCCTCACAAAGAATGCATTGAAGCCGAGGCGATTCGTTCCGACGAGGCGATATCCTTTCCGGTGGCCAAGCTCGACAAATGCCTTCAGTGAGGCGCCAGCGAAGTTAGGCGCACCGTTAGTCGTGGGATAGCGGCGATAGTTAAAGTCATCGGCATAGGGGACGGTCCAGCTACGCTCTGGCCCGAGGACGTTGTTGAACTCCAGAACTACCACGCGCGGAGAGCAGGCAGTGAGTGCCTCCCAGATCCAGTAGTCCACACCATCAAGGTCAAGTGACAATAGATCGATATCGCCCGTGAATTGGTGTGCCTCACACAACGCATTGACTGATTCTCGGGTAACCCATCGATGCTCAAAGATTGGTGGGAACACATACGTGTTTGCCAAAGTAGAGAAATACTTTCTGCCCCGTGCAACATTCCGCTCGCAGCCATCAACGAGCAGGCCATGCCATCCATGGTGTGTGATGAAGTTCGCTGTGTTGCATTCAATGCCGTCGCCGGCACAGATTTCCACGCATCTCCGCGTGCCGAAACCTAGGACCGAGAAAAGGAACAGCAAAATTCCGTCATCGTCGGTCTGCGACATGCACTTGAACCCGACGTCTGAAAACGCGGGCAAAGCGGCACCATCTTTTACGAGTTTTTCGTAATGGAAGACGAGGGCGAGTTGCGTCACGGTGTCGGGGCTTGGCGGCCTTGATAGCAAGGGTTCGAGTGCGGGCTCAACAAGAGCCCTGCTCACTCGGGACATGCATTTCTGGAAAAGGCTCGGCAGTGACGAAAGCACTTCAGGATCTCCTTGGAACCAAGCGACTGATGCGTTCGGTTGCGCTGGCGGGGGGCGGCCGAAGAAACGCGATCTACCGCAGGGAATCAGCCATTCGGTTTTCGTCCGGCCATGGCCATCGACATCCAAAGATATGGCAAGCGGCCTACGCCTCTAAATCGGGGATCACGAAAACCAGCCTCTTCAAGGATGCGAAACAGCGTTCTGCGGCTGAACAGTTTCACGTGGCCGCCGTCCCAGAGCGGATCGGCGTGCACATCCCAGTGATTACAGAGCGAGATGGCCAAATTTTTCAAAAAACCATGGTACGGTGTCGTGACAACAAACAGCCCTCCCGGCTTCAGCGCGGCGAACGCCGTGCGAGGCAGGAGTCGAGGGGCGTAGAGGTGTTCGATCACCTCCGTGCTCACCACGATGTCGAACGGTGTCTCGCCAAGACGGTCGAGCGTCAGTTCATTCACCCCCAGTAATTCAAAGCGACAGCCCGGGAAGTGCTGTCTCGCGAGGGTGATCCCGCTCTCGCTCAGGTCAATACCGACGGCCTGGCAGCCTCGCCGTTGAAAGGCAGCGCATAGAACACCGGCGCCGCAGCCGATGTCGAGAACCCGCGTGCCCGCCTTTAACGGACCGGTCAATCCGAAGACAGCCTGCGAGATCCTCCCAAACATGTGGTCTGGGACCGCATTCGGAAACCCGTAATCTTTGTAGTCTGTGGTCGCCATTACTGAGTGGGTCGGAGTCGAACTACCCGGAAGTTTGGGCCTGCAATTCTCTTGACTTCAGCGCGATCAGGTAATCGTAGGTGGCCATCAGCAGGCAGTAATGAAATCCCGGGCCACCATCGAGAAATCCCATTCGAACAAAATAGAGGAAGAGGAATCGCCACAGGGGCTTGGCTGGCAACGAGTCGGCGAGTCGCTTGCGGGCTTGCTGCCTGTCTTGCCGAGTGATACCTCGAATTGCATCGACCAATGCTTTCCGCAGGGGCATTCGGTGTGAAGCAATCCTGTGCGCCTCGTCGGATGAATATCGATTATGACGGCTGAGCCAATCCGTGATGCCTTTCGAGAAGTTGTAGTGCAGGTAGGGTTCCTTCAACGTGCCGGTGCCACGAGTTGCATGGTCCAGCGTCTGTCCATGGCCGGCCTGAACAAACCGTGATTCGCCGAGCCGAAGGAAACGGGCTTGATAATAGGGGTACATGCTGGCGTGACGAATCCACCGACCCATGAACATAAGTTTGTTTGCCAAGAGATAGGCGCTTTTTTCGTCCCGAGACACGACTGTAAGCAACTCTTGGTGAAGAGTCGGTGTCATGCATTCGTCAGCGTCTAGGTGCAGCACCCATTGATGCTTGAAGGAGACGGTGTCGATGGCCCAATTCCGCTGCCCTGCAAACGTGTCAAACTTTCGTTGAAAGAGCCGCACTGCACGCTCCTGGATGCATGCCACGGTTCCATCCGTGCTGAATGAGTCGAGCACGACAACGTCATCGCACTCACGAACCGAATCCAAGCACCGCTGAATGTTGATGGCTTCGTTATACGTGAGAATCAGTATTGAATATCCAGCGCTGGTCTCTGTGCCGGCCGTAGTGGTGCAGGCTGCTTGCACTTTAGAAGTCATAGCTGCCCTTGAGCAAGACTCGGCCCGACAGATCCCCCTGCCGCAGCAATCGCACCAAGTAACCTCGCCAATTCGCTGTCCGATAACGGCTTCGTCGCCACCACGCTACAAGCCCCCCGGCTTTGCGCGAATGGCGCGCAGCCATCTCCCGAAACTCGTCGTGCATGCGAGTTTTGTGAATCTGCGAAAGTTGTCCCGCATGCATTCGAAAGCTGGCAACGGGTGGATGGCTGATCCGATGGAATCGGGCGCCTGCTTCGGCCGCTCGCCACCAAAAATCAGCATCCGACACGAATCGCCAGCCCTCGGAAAACCCGCCAAGGGATTCGAAGAGTGACCTGCGAAACAGTGTGCCCTGCTGCAAGACCGGGCTCACGCCACTTCGAAACAAGGGCAAAATGTCACCCGGACGGGCGCTGTGCCAGCAATGCAGGAATCCGCCGTCCTGGGTTATGAAATCCACCGGGCCGTAAAGCACGTCGTGGTCGTTCCGCGTTGCAAATAACTCTGTGATACCGCGCGATTGAAAGAGGTCGTCGCCATTCAAGTACGTGAGCCAAGGCGTCGAGAGCCGGCGAATGCCCGCGTTGATCGCAGCATAGAGACCGGAGGGGGCGTTTTGAAGGATGTCCACGCCGGCCGCCCGTGCGATGTCCAGCGAACCATCCGTCGAGCCGGAATCGGCGACGACAATCTGGGAAACAAGCTGCACGTGTTGAATCGACGATAGCGTATCGGCGAGAAAAGTCGCGCAATTAAGCGTGGGAATGACGACGCCGAGACTATCCGCCGGTGCGTCGTTGGGGGCGCGTATGTCATGGCGGGAGTCACTCACGTGAGCACGATGTCAGAAGGTAACGGACCGCGTTCGAGTGCCCAGTCATAGCAGGCCCGCATTCGATCACCGATCGAATCCCAACCGAATGTGTCTTGCACGTAGTGTCGCGCCCGCTCCCCGCGGGCGCGGAGCCTGGGTGGCGGTTCCGACATGGCTTCGCGCATAGCCGCCAGAATCGAATCCTCATCCACTGGAACCCACCATCCCATCTGATGATCGCGCAGCACCTGCCATGGAGTGCCCTGTGTCGTGATCACGGGCACCCCCACGGCCATGGCTTCTGCGACGGCGATCCCGAAATTTTCGGAATGGGACGGCAGCACGAACAGATCTGCGTCGCCCAAAAAATGCCATTTCGCGGCACCCCGGAGATCCCCCACAAGAAATACGTTTTCAAGACCAAAGGTGCGGATGATGTCGCGTATCTCGCGTTCGTGGCCTCCTTCGCTAGCGCCCGCGATGTGGAGCGACCATCCCTGTGGACGGAGACGATTCCAGGCGTGAAGAAGGATCGGCAGTCCTTTTTTGGGGTGCAAACGCGACAGGAAAACACATCTCCGCAGCGGAGTATCGTCGTCTCGGCCGGGATGTGGTGAACCATCACCTGCCACAACGTCGTCCGGGGGAATATCGATGCCGTTGGGCACGATGGCGACTGGATTTCGGAGTCCCAAACGGCGAAATCCCTCGTATTCCATCTGCGATGTGGCGTGGAGGACGGTAGCCTGCGCGAGCAAGCCGTGCTGCCACAGCCGCATGGCCACGTGTTTCTTGATCCTTCGCTGCGCAAGGGACCATGGTTCGAGCATGCCGCGGGGGCTGATCACGAGTGGGCAATCGAGCGGCTTGTGGAGCAGAGCCAGCGCGAGCGATGCCGCATCCCAGATGCCGTGAAGGTGAACCAGCGAGCCGGCGGCATTATTACATGCAGCAGACAGCGACTTTGACAACGCTTCGCGGAGTGGAAACGCAGTCTGTAGTCCGGTATAGGAAATCGCCGTGACCGGAGTGCCGGACCACTGCATTCGATCCTCAGGCCATAATGAGTTTTCTGCGTACGCGCCCACCACGGAAACGGTCGCCTTGCCATCTCGTGCGACGGCCTTTGCTAGGCCAGACACTGATAAAAAAGGTCCGCCGGATGACCGCGACAGCGACGTGGTCAGAAAAAAGACGTTCGGCCTCGCGATTCCCTCGGCGGGGCGTCGTGCGGTCACGTAGCCTTTAGATTCCGTGTTGAAACTGGTTTGGCGGGATTGCCCGCAACCACAGTCCATGGAATCACGTCGCGAACGACGACAGCCCGAGCAGCCAGTACGGCACCCGTGCCGATGGTCACGTTTGGGCCGATGAATGCCTCTGCGAAGATAAATGCATCCGGCTCGATGATGATGGGGGCAGTCGTGAGAGCGCGGCCTGGGTCGCGAATGTTGTGCGAGGCGGTGCAGAGAAAGGAGCGGATGCTGACAGTGGCGTTTGCCCCAATTTCGATGCGGTCTACGCAATAGCAATCAACGCTATCCGCCAAGCACGCTCCCTCGCCCATCGTCAGATTCCAAGGGGCCCAGATCCACGTCGTTGGATACACATTCGTCCCGCGTGCCATACGTGCACCGAAAAGGCGAAGCAGCATGCGTCGCCAGGCAAAGCAGACTCTCGGGCTCGGGCGAAAGAGCAGCGCCCAGACCAGTCCCCATGCTGCCCGCCCGGCCTGAGTCCTCCAGCCGAGAGAACTTCTATAGGGATGCATCTGCGAGACCCCCGCAGAACGGAGATCATTGGTGGGCATCATTGTCGACACCTGCATCGGTCCCTTCGAGTTTCCGAAAGCGTATGACCCGAGCTGGGTTGCCGCCGACAATCGCCCACTCGGGCACGTCTTTCGTCACGACCGCACCTGCGGCAAGGATGGCGTGGCTTCCCACCGTGACGCCAGGAAGAATGATTACGCGAGTGCCTATCCAGACATCGTCGCCGATCGTCACCGGGCGCGGTGGCGGCGCGCCCTGCTCGCGCATCGAAATGTCGGTGCGTGCGAAGTTATGACTATTGGACAGAATAGTCACGGATGGGGCCATCATCACGTCGCTGCCGATCCGCGTGTCGTTTCCGATCCAGGCGTCAGCAGCGATGGAAGAGTTATTCCCCAGCCAGACATGGATGCCCGTGCCAAAGTTGGCGCCATAGTTGATGCGCACATGCTCGCCGCAGTGTGCGAAGATCTGCTTGGCAAGCCAGCAACGGGACGCTTGGCCGATCCATGCTCCGGGAAAGGGAGAGTCGGGAAGGTAGCGGGCAAGGCCGTAGTAGAGGCCGAGGCAGATCAGCTTCCACGGTCCGATACGATGCTTTGCGGCGAGCGAAAACGCTGTGTCCTGGACGGGTTTGAGGTGTTCCGTGTCGTTCATCGGAAATGCTTATATGTCAAAGCCGGGAATAGTCTCAAGCCGATCCAGGAGGGCTTGTGCGCGAGTGCCCCATTGATGTGCGTGCAACGGATATGCGACGTCGGGAAGCGGCTTGAGCGGCAGTCGTGCGACGGCGTCGGCAAATGCCACTGGATCTGGGCTTATGTACGTCGCGAGGTCGCCAAGAGCTTCTGCCACCTCACCAACGCGATTCGTGATGATGGGCCGCTTCGCTTGCATGTACGCAAAAGTCTTGCTGGGGCAGCGTGAGCGATTTCCGATGGTGTCGCGAATCGGAAAGAGGAGGACCTGCGCATGTCGAATCCGATCCCATAGCGGCTGGCCCGTTAAATAACCCTCGACAGTCACATTGTCGAGTCGTCGGCTCACGACGTCACTTTTCACCGCCTCGAGCAACGGTCCGCCGCCAACGAGGCTGAGTCTCAAGGAAGTGTCTCCGCGACGCTTGAGCAACTCCCAGGCATCGATGAGGAGATCGTGATCGAAATCGGGCATCAGGTTGCCCATGTAAACCGCGGTCGGTTCCGGGAAAGGACACGGGCCGTCCGGCAAGGGAGGTAGGTACGCGGCATATGGGAGATAGAGTGAATCGATACCGAAGTGCTGCTTGAGGTGTGCCTGAAGCCACCGGCTCGCGACCACATGAATCGCTGCCTTGCGTCGTGCGTAGACCTCACACAGGAGATCAAGGCGGCGTTGGAGAAACGTGCGATTCCGAGATGAAAGCAACTCGTCCCAGTCGCAGATCAACGGAATGGGTAAAGCAGCAACTGTGCCGCAGTTGCCCGGTTGGGGATTAAGAATGTGAACCGCTGCCGGAGTTTCTTCAGCCAGTTGTCGACGCCGCTCCCACAGCCTCGCGCGGCGCGAAGCCCCACCGGCGATGTGAACAGTCGCGAAATCAAGCGTTGGAGCCACCTGCGAGACAGTAGCCGCATCGTCGTCCAGGAAATAATGTATTTCGAGTCCACGAACGGCGAGGTGGCGGCCAAGTTCACGCAACCGCACGAAACTCGCATTCCTTGCCACATCCCCTGTGGCAACAAATGCGTATCGGCGTGATGGTAGAGCCATGCGGCTAGGCGGTCGGATCGCCGGAATGTCGCGATGCCCGGCTCACGCCGGCGTCATATGCCAAGACCTGGCAAAAGATCGCGCCTAATAGGAAGGAGGTTTCAAGTCTGGCGGAAATCGGGCTGAAGAAAATAGCCCATAGAAGCGGGAGCGTGGTTGACACGATCCAAAAACGCAGTCGCTTCTCATCGCGAATCGGAAGATAAACGGCTCTTCCTGTAATCCATAGGATGTACAGCCAGAAAAAGATTCCGAAAAACCCAGACTCCACCCAGGCCCCGAGGATGTGGGAGTGGGTTGGAACGAGTGGATAGCCGAGCTTGTAGTACAAGGGACTGAGTTTGACCTCCATCATCTCGCATGCCCTCGCGAAAATCCGGGTTTTGTCCAATGGCCACGAACCATACCCAATGATCGGTGACTCGCTGATGGCAAGCAGGCCACCGACAAACTCCGGCCGACCGCCCGCGAGGAGACCAAACTTGTTTTTCGCCTGGTCTTCGTATTTTGTGCGAGCTCGTTCGCCAAACTGCCCGAGCCGCGCCGAGTAAGAGTACCATTGGACGACGCCATATCCGGCTGCAGCAACAGCAGCAGCCAACACAAGAAGTTTCCAAAGTGCAATGCGGCGAGCAAAGCCCAAAAAGCCCTGTCTACCTCGAAGCATGTTCTCGCCAGCTGTGATAACGCATCCAAGAACGGCAATGGCTCCGGTAGCCCGCATCGCATTCCCGATGTGGAAGGCTCCGAGCCCACAATTCGCGAGATAGCAGAGGATTTTGGACCGGTGGTAGACCAGCAAGGAGAAGATCACTACCGCGAGACTAAGCACTCCTCCCCAGTGGGTGTCGTACTTGATGTCGGCATCGCCGTAGACCATTTGACGCCCTTCGTGGACGCCACCCCTGAATATGAATGCAGACAGAGCAAGCGAAGGCAATGCGCCGATCGTCCACCACAGCACCTTGTCGAAACAAGCGCGTCGGAGAAACCACGTGAAGAAGGGGATGGCAACGAAGAAGATCACGACCCGGGCCATTCCGCGAGCGGCAAGAGACCACTGCGTCTCTCGATAGATGTCTGAGAACACTTGGGAAACGAGCCAAAGCAGCAGAAGCGGCAAGCTCCAGCGAGTGCGACGCAGAGCACCAGATGCCTGGATGCGACCGATAAAAAGCGGCAACGAAAGCAACAGGAAGATTTCCGTAAACGGCAGGTAGCCAATGACCTGCACTTGGAGCCGAGTGCCGAGGCCAAGCAGAAATGCCATCACCTTCTCACTCGGCGAGGCTCGTTCAACCGCCTGGGTGGCACTCTCGTTCGCGTTTCCTCTCGTAGGCAAGCTTTGCGCGAGCACGCCCTTCCGAGGTGTGGCAATGCCTCGGGGAGCGGCGACCGGTCCAAAATCAGTTATTGGATATGCCATGTGGTCCAAGACAGAAACACTTACCAGCGATACTCAATACCTTCGCCTATGACCAAACGGAGGGCAGACTGTACGCCGGTTCGAAAGCCCGAGGCTGCTTCCACCTCGATTCTCAAGCCACCCGCCCCGTCACGGTAGAAAAGTCCTCGTCTTCGATGAGATCGCACACTGCGTTGAGGGCGCGTTGGCGTGAGTAGCGATCTCGGATCGCCCTCATTGCGCGCGAGCCCATTTGCTCAAGTTCCTCTCGGGGCAAACGCACTATATCCAGTAGCGTGGCAACTAAGCCTTCCACGTCGCCCTGTTCGCAGGCCCAGCCGATCTTTTCTTGCACCACGATATCGCCGGCGTGAGAGGCCCGAGGGCCAAGTGAGAGCACTGGTCGCCCTATCGCCATTGCGCCATAAATCTTGCAGGAATGAGCAACGCCCACAGTCTCATTCGCAATGGAAACGACTTGGACATCCGCGGCAGAGAGAGAATAGCGAATCACTTCGATCGGCTGGTAAGGCAGCGACAGAATGTTCGGTGGCGCTTCGCGGGAGACGATCGCGTCAATATCCTTCTTGACCACCCCCCCGCCGATGAAAACGAACATCAAGTCTGGCATCGACGCGAGCCGCTGTGCCGCCGAAAGAAGTGTGGCGACAGGCGTGGAAAACCCGTGGTTCCCTGAGTACATCACCACGAACTTCCCGCTCAGCCCATGCTGCGTGCGGAAGGGATTTTCGGCGTGCGGCAGGGGGGCGAGCCGGTCTTCGTGTGCCCAAGGGCGGATCACCGCGATTTTTTCGGCGACGTTCTGTTTTGCCAAGATGCGGTCGCGCATGAATCGGTCGAGAACGACGACGTGGCTGGCCCGGCGGAGGGTCATGCGATTCATGGCATCGAACACACGGGCAATCGGCGACGTTGCCGAGAGCCTGCCGGAAGTCACCATTTGGTCGGGGTTGATATCCATCACCCACCAGGTGAGGGACGCACGGCGAATGAGCGAGACGAGCGAGCCCCCGATGCCAGCGAACGGAGGGCTCGTGCTGACCAGCACTGCATTCACCCTGCGCATCCAGACCGACCGCATCACTGCTTGAGCCATAAAAAGTGCCTGTCCAGCAAGCCGCACGCGAATGGAGCCCTTGCCGAAACTCGACAGGGGAAGACGTCGCACCTCGACACCGCGAAGCACTTCGCGCGAAGGAAACTTCACTGAGGGATCATCGTATCCACGACGCGATGTGTAGACCACGACTCGCCAGCCACGGCGAGCCATTTCCTCGGCCACATCGGCAATGTGCTGGCCGACCGCCGCTGGATCGGGCACGTACACCTGACTGATGATCAGCAGCACGCGACGGGAATTTTCTGCCATGCGCTCCGTGCTCATGAGTCCTGGGGAACCAGAGACCTGTAAAATGCGAGGGTTTCTCCCGCGGTTCGTTGCCAAGAAAATGCCCCGGCTGTTTGTTTGGCAATCGCGGTGCCTGCAGCACACCGACCTGATGACAGGCAATATTCGAGTGAGGACGCGATCGAGGACGATGATCGGGGGTCAAACCAGCCAGGGCCGTCCGGCAGGATTTCGCGAAACACGGGAATGTCGCTACAGGCGATTGGACATCCACACCGCGCTGCTTCGAGCAAGGGAATTCCGAAGCCCTCGACCAGCGACGGGAAGACAAAGCAGTCTGCGGCCGTGTACAGGTCGGCAAGGGTGTCGTCATCGCAGCGGAGCGTCATGACGCGGTGGTCTGGCACGCCAGCCGAACGAAGCATTTCCCTGTCGGCCGTCGATAGCGGGCTCCCGACGTTCACAAGCCCGTGCGTCTTCCACAGTTGCTTGGTGCCTATGGCTTCGACAAGCCTTGCCCAGTTTTTATAGAACTCGCGGCGACCTACAAAGAGGATATATGGCCAGGGTATATCGACGGGCTTGCGATCACGCGTTGTGCGGAGTTCGGAGCCGAGGTGGACCACTGCTTCGCTGCAGCGTTGCGGGTAGTGGCGGTGAAACGCCTGGCGACTGCTTTCTGAAATGAAGAGGATGCCGTCAGCTCGCTCGACTGAGGCTCGCTTCGCTCGAATCACCCAGTTGTCCGCCCCCGTGTATTCCTCCTCTTCCCAGATCATGTCATAGATCGTGATCACCCGCTTCACGTGACGATTCCAGAGTTGCGGGGCGCCGTAGTACGTCTCGTGGAGAATTATTGGCTTGGTCGACGAAGTGCTCAAGACCGCTTGCATCGCGAGATCGTTGAGCGCCTTGTAGATTCTCCAACTGCCGCGGAAGGTGGGCATCCGTCTGCCCTTCAACAAACCGTGCTCGAAGTCCGATTTGGTCACGCGTGAGCCGTGTGCTCCGGCCAATACGGTGACGGCGGGCATCACAGAGCCTGGCATCGTTCCAATCCGATTGGCTATTTCAATGAAATACCGAACGATCCCACCCACGTTGTCCTGCAAAAAACAGGTCGAGTCGTAGATGACACGCACGCCGTGAATTCCCGCCGTTACCGGCTTGCTGTCCCCGAGACCCCACCTGCCGCCGCCGAGCACAGCTCCCGGAAAAGGTCATCAAAATCCGCCGTATGGCGCCAGCCCATCTGCTCCTGCGCCTTGGATGGGTCGGCGTAGGATTCGGAATGATCGCACGGTCGAAGCAATGCCGACGACGAGACGACCAGCTTTGCGAGAGGCAGGTTAAAGTAATCGCCTACTCGATCAATCACATCCGCCAGCGTGTGCGTATCGCCTGTGGCGATGACGTAGTCGTCAGGAGCATCCATCTCCAGCATCCGCACCATGCCCGCAACGTAGTCGGGAGCCCAGCCCCAGTCCCGAGCGATGGCGAGGTTGCCGAGCGTGAGCTTCTCGTTGGACCCTGCAGCGATACGGGCTGCAGTGTTGACGATTTTCGAGATTACGAACGACTCAGGCCGTAGCGGGGATTCATGATTGAAGAGGATCGCGTTGCAGGCGAACAGGTTGTAGGCCTCTCGGTAAACCTGCACCGCCGTCATCGCCGCCGACTTGGCGGCTGCATAGGGGCTTCGCGGCTGGTGTTGCGTGCGCTCGGTGCAACGGTTGCGACCCTGATTTCCAAAGACCTCGCTCGTTCCGGCATGCATGATGCGCAGTCCGGGAAACCTCGTGCGAGCTAATTCCAGCACGCCGACAGTCGACGTCAGGATGCTGCGATACGTTTCCGCCGGCAATTTGAAAGAAGCGCCGACGGAGCTCTGCCCAGACAAAATAAATAGCCGTTGCACATTTCGGCTGGTAACAATCTCACCGAGAGCGACGATGTCGCACGTGTCGCACTCGAGCACACCAACGCGGCCCAAGAGCCCGAGTCGCTCCAGATTCGGGAAAGGCTGGTCTGGCGGCTTTCGACTCGTGCCAAAGACGATGCGGCCGCGCGAAAGCAGGAGTTGGGCAAGGTAGGCCCCGTCCTGGCCACTGACGCCGAGAATCAGGTCGCTACCTTCAGCCATGAGACGGCCGCGTAGGATTCACCACGTCACGAAAGCTCGCCTGCAGTCGGCCAATCGCTACGACGGCAAGCTGGCGGGCGTACGTCGCGGCCTGTCCGCGCGGCAGGAAGCACGACCGCATTGCATGCTTCACCACTCTGGCTGCATCGAGGGCACAGTTCCGCACCCGAGATGGGAGCGAGAGAGATCCTCGTTTGAGAATGGCGCCGACTACATCCGACTGCCCCTGGGCCAGTAGCCGCCTGCGAATGTAGACGGGGGTGAGCCTATCTTTGCCGATGTGATGGTGCACTATGGCCCGCGGAGCATAGACGCACTGCCATCCACGCGATGCCAGTTGGTCACGCAGATGCGTTTCTTCATTCGATAGCAATGACGAGCCGATGCGGCCAAGCCGCGTCTCAAACCCCCCAAGTTGCAGAAGTACATCGCGGCGAAACGTCATGTTGGCCCCAACGAAGTACTCGTTTGCGGCCAACAATTTTGGCTCGTCTCCCCGGTCATGGACCGTAAACAATGCTTCCAGGAAAGGTGTCATGCATTCGGGCGGAGTCGTTTCCCATTCAGGAAATACACGCCCGGCGACGACGGCCACGTGCTCGTCGGCGTTCGCGAATGACGTCAACACAGCCTCGGCCCAGTGCGGCTCGGCAAACGCATCGTCGTCTACGAACGCCACCAGCGGCGAGCGCGCTTCGGCGAAACCTGTGTTTCTCGCGACCGACAGGCCCAGTCGTGACTCGAACACATACCGGACTGAAACATGACGGCCCGCGAACGACTCGGCCACCTGCCTCGTTGAATCCGTCGATCGGTTATCGATCACGAGCACTTCGATCTCGGCCGCAGCAATGCCCTCCTGCCGTTGCAGCGCCTCGAGGCATCGCGGAAGCAAGGCGGCGCGATTATGCGTGCACACCACAACAGAAAGACAAGGGACTGTGCGAATCAAGGCAGTCATCTAGAGTGCCGTACCAAGTGTCGCCTACAAGGACATCGCCGCGCCCGGCCTTCTCAGCCTTTGGAGCGAATCAAATACCCACTCCGGCACAAACTTGCGGAGGTGATGCTTCAATATGTAGCGATTCCATAGGTGTCCATATCTGCGATTCACGTCAGTAAGGTAGGGGTCGCTCGTAATGATCGAAGGGTCGAAAAAAATACCAAAAAGCGACCCGTCGAGACGGATCGGTAGATGAAGCTTGTGCTCGCGATTCAGCGTCTGGCAAATCCGATGAATAGCGGTGTGGATGACACCGAAATCGTGGAAAAGTATGACCCCGTCTTTGTGCACCACCTGGTTGCAGAACGTAAAGTCCGATAGCGCTGCCGCATGGGTATGTTCACCGTCGATGAATGCGATATGCGGCGGCGGAATTATTAAGGAAGGTGAAATGTCTTTGGCATCGGCATCAAGGCACACGATCTTAGCCGCCCCTTGTGAGTCGATGGTGGCAAGCCCATCCAGCATTCGTTGCTTTGTGTTGCCGGCGTATTCAATCCCGCTTCCAGGAACACGGTCGTCCGGCGGGCAGTCTGGCCGAGGGTCAATCGAAAAGATTTTCGTGCAACGTGAGTCTGCGACGTGCGGCTGCAGCGAGCCGCCAAGATATGAGCCGATCTCAAGGTATGTGTATTTTCCGTAACGTTGCGCAACCGCACGCTGAACGGCGAGGAGAGTCTGTCGCTCCTGCTCGCTGGTCTGTGAAAGAACCTGAGCGAACAGGGACGTATCCAGGGCGTCGATCCGTTGTGAAGCAGATCTCATGTATGTCTTTCCAATAATACCTTAGCGAGGCGAGTTAGCCGAAGAGTTTGCGGAGCGGGTTTTTTATTGCGTCCGGCAGCACACTGGCTGCAACCATTCGGCAAATGCGGCGCACTTTTCCTGGCAGGTCGGGGGGATGGAGCCGTAGATCTTTGACGAAAGGCTGATGTTCCCATGACATGCCGATGGCGACCGGGGCGGGCGCAACCCGCCTAAACACAGCGGTCTTTCCAAGTTCTCGCTCAAACCGCCAGCGATGGCATTCCGCGATCAGAAAATCTCTGAGGATACGACCGGTTGTGAGATGTGTGTCGTCAACGAGGAGAATCCCCCCGGGGACCACGTCCTCAGCGAGATAGTACCAGTCGATGAAGGGCGCCGGGAATGCGTGATCACCATCGATCAATACGAAGTCCAGCGGGGACCGCTGTCGGCTCGGCAAGGCTTGTTGGGAAGGCTGCGCTACAAAAGCGACGTGATCCGTTGTGATACCCTGTTCTCTACACCATCGTCTGATGAGGTCGTGTTCCCCAGCGAAGGGCGAATACACGGCGTGCGAACCTGACCGGCAGGCAAACGAGACCGTACTGTAGCCACAACCGGTCTCCAGCGTGCGCGCGCCGCACGGGACCGTGTCGCTTATCCACTGACATACGTCGCGAGTAATCGCGTAGTTCGCAGATCCCGCACATGCCTCACCGTGAAACGATGGCTGCCGGGAAAAAAGCATCTCCACGACATCGACTGCATCGTTGGGATTCCGTGGCGTGCCGGGAATAGCTGAAGTCATGACGCCCCTCGCAGTGAAGAAACCTGGCGAGTGATGTGGATAAATTCTCGAATGGCGAGTCGTCCAAAAGGTAGGCAGGCGGCGATGATGCCGCCAAGGATGTAGGCGCTGCAGAACGTGAGACTGCTTGAGATGAAGGCCCCTGCTCCGCGATCATGGCATGCAATCGTCAGAAAGACGAGAGCCGCCGTCAACACAACCGTGACACCCGCAAACTCAAACATCGGTCTAAGGAAATAGCCGAGTCGCAAGGGCATGTCTCGTGTGAGCAGCCAGAATCCCAAGGGAATGCTCGCCCATTCGATCGCAGCATAAAGACCTGCGGCATACACGGCACCCCGAGGGGCGGCCCACATGAGGCCGATCACGAGCATTGGCAGGAGTACGATACGGATGGATGAAGCACGGCTTGGGTGGCCGAGCGATTCATTTACCTTCCCGAGTGGGCTGAGCCAAAGCCATGGCGTGGCGCCTATCGCAAACAGCCGCAGCGTATTTCCCACCACGCGCCACTGGGCGCCCAGAAGTGTTTCGGCGATGTCCGGGCCCGCGGCGATCATCCATGCCGTCAACGGGGCAATCAGCGCGAGCAGCACCGCGGTCGACTTCTGCACGGCAAGGCCCAGCGTTTCGGGGTCGTTGCGACGCTCTGAAAACAGCGGTAGGAGGACGGATTGGATCGGTATGAAAATCTGGAGCAGCGGCCGCAAAAACAACCCCTGGCCGCGGCTGTAGATGCCCACGTCAGCCACCGACGCCGCTCGGCCAAGAACGATCGTCTGCGACTGGCTGTAAACGAGGTGTAGCGCCATTCCCAAAGCACTTTTTCCGCTGAAATGCAGCATGCTGCGGAAGCCGGATCCTTTCCGAAACGGGCCCGGCCTCCAGCGAACCACCGACAACAGTACGATCCGTTCGAGGATCACTGTCACGAGGAGTTGGGCCGCGAGCGACCACGCCCCAGCGCCGGCCCATGCCGAAGCCACGCCGACCGCAACCGCCGTGGGCGCGATGACAAACGCCGCCTTGGCTAAGACGTCGAATCGCATCGCTCTCGAAAGAAGGGCCCTGTGAAGCACGGTCGTGCCGTCGAGAACGAGTATGAGTGCATAGACCGCCATGAACTGCGAGAGCACTGGCTCGCGATAAAAGGTGCCCACCAGAGGTCCTCCAGCCGCGAACGCCAGGGCGACTGCCGCATAGATAGCCGAACAGGCCCAGAACATGTTTGAAGCCTGTTGCTGAGACAATTCCGCGTGCTGCACCGTGGCGGCGATCAGCGATGGGCCGATGAGTTGGCTTGGGAATGCGTAGAGCGCCGTCGCGATCGCGAAAACACCGAACTGCTCTGGAGAGAGCATTCGGGCCAGGATGACGGCGCTCGCGACCTGCCCGCCGGTATTGATGATCGACGACAAAAACGACCAGGCTCCGGCTTGTCTTGCTGAGCCTTTTTGGATCTTGCCGAGCCATTCGTGCCCTTGCGGCAGGGTAACTTTCGGGCGCGAACGCCCGTCGGTCGCGTCGGTAGCTGTTCTCGATGCGGAAATGTCTGTCAAGATGGCGAGTCACAGGCAATCGCACGGTCGAGGCAGAAGAGCCGCGTCAAAAGCTCGGCTGGCGAAGGCTGGCGAACTGGTGGGGCGGGCTGGGCCTTGCGGAGGAGGTCGCCGATCGCCGTGTGCTTGATAGCCTTGACGACGAATTTGTAAAAGGAGCCGCGTCCGGGAGCATGACTGCCGGAATGCGATGCAGCTGACACGGCAGCCTGCAGTGCAGGCGCCACGATCTCCGAAATTGCCTGCGAACGAAGCGGCAGGAGAGAGCTGCCTGCGCCGGCAAATTCCGTGGCGTGATCGACGTGGTAGCTGGCTGAAGTCGCTCTCGGCAGGGAGAACGTTTTTGGGCATAGCTGGCTAATGGTGCGCCGATAAAGGGCTTTTTGCCTGCGCAGTGCTGCCGGAACCTGTGCCATGAAATCGAGCACACGGCAGTCGAGCAGTGGAAATCGCACGCTTCCCACACGGCCTGCGAAGTTTTGCCGCCACGGCAGGATGTAGTTGGGCGCTCGCTGGGTGATGTAGAAATAGTCCTTGAGATCGTGGAGGTCGTCGAACGGCGGCGCACTGGCCAGCATCTCGTGAATGTCTGACTCGATACCGTCGAGTGCCTTCTTAAACGCGGAGAAAGAGAGCACCGCGCGGGCTGTGGCGAGGTGTGAATTGCCCTCGATTTGTGCAGCGCGGAGGGCGTCGGCCGGACATTTGAGAGCGTAGTCGGTCCAGCCCAGGCATTCGTCCCCCACGAAAATTGCCGCGTTGCCCCCGGCCGTTTTTGAAGCGAGGGTTGCCCAGGCATCGACCTCGTCGCACAGGCCGGCCATAGCTCGCGAAGCACGTGCGTTGGCATCGAGCCACGACGGATAATCGCCGCCATAGCTTTCGAGCACGTCGTGGTGATATCCGAGCCGCTTGGCGGTCTCAGCGGAGATCGATTCGTCGGAGTCTTTGCTGGCTGTTCCGCGCGCGTAAGAAAAGCAGTTCACGCCAGACTGCCGAATGCGTTCACCGAGAATTCCCGCGATCCCTGCGGCATCGTAACCGGCGCTGAGCGACACCCAAAGCGGCTCGGCTCCTTGAACCCGGCAACGCACGGCATCGACGAGCAAGTCACCAAATTCACTCTGCAAAATCCGCTCAGAGTCACCGACGATCCCCGCGGACGAAAACGTGGGCGTCCAATACCGCAGCATCGAAACCCCGGAGCCGGCCACGTGATGGAGCGTGCTCGGCGGCAAGACGCGGATGGCGTCGTAGAGCGTGCGGTTTCCGTAGATCGCGCCATGCGTGAGGTACCAGCCGACAGCGACTGGATCGACGCGCCCGCCGCGCAGCGGATGCTGGTCGAGACTGCTGGTAAGCCAGTGCGTGTTTCCATCACAGCCGTAGAGGATTCGTCGCGAGTTGAGCCGATCGGTGACGACCACGGCCGTGTCCCTGTCGGCATCGAACCTTATGATCGCCCACGATCCATCGAGGCCAACGACGAGATCAGCGGAAGGCTCTGGCTCTGCCGCGGCGAGCCCGGTAGCCGTTACGGCCGTTTGCCCATGCAACTCGCCGAATAGCAGTGCAATACGTCGGCCACCCGCTGATGTCGCCACGGTGGCAGCTCCGCACGCGGCGACCGTGACCGCCAACTCACGCCCGACGACGCATTCAGCTCTTTCCACGCCTGCGGCGTGCGCCGCCTCGGCGGCAAACTGCCTGGCGTCGAAAATGGGCGTGACTTTGCGAAAGCCCACAACGAAGTTTCCCCCGCTTGCCGGTTTGAGCAGAAATTGCTCGCGAGAGACGGATGGACTATGCATAAGCCGGTCAGGAAATCTTGCTGCGAGTCGAATGGATGGCTCAGCGGCCCATTCAGTAGGTGATTTCAGGGTTGAGCCACGCGCTCCATGGCGACGTCGAACTCTTCGAGATCGTCTTCAGCTCCACTCGCGTGGCACCGTACAGTTCCACACTGAAATCGGCCGTGTCGTCGCGTTTGGCCAGTGGCGGCGACTTCCAGGCCGACCGACCATCGACAAAAATTTCAAACTCGATCGGTGCGCCCGGCTGGGGAGGCACATTCAGCGTCTCCAAAGCGTTGGGCGTGAACACCCCCGCTTTCCCCACGAGTTTCTTCGCGCCCTTGGGCAACAGGTAGGTCACCGTGACACCCGCCGCGTGCGTAGAAGCCTGAAGCCCTTTGGGCCAGCGTTGATTGAGGCATGTGAACGGCTTGCCCTTGTATGTGCCGTCGTTGGTAAAATCCGTGATCGAGACTTGCTCGTGTCGGAGATCAGCCAAGGCGATACGTTTTTCGCGACGCCTGGCCTTCTGCTCATTCGCCTCCCGAATCCGCTTTTCCAGCCGCGCGCGGTCGAGACCTTCGGTTGCGGTGAGAACCGATTCGTAGAGGTCTGCGGCATGTAGTCTGGCTACAGCTTTTTGACTTCCCGACTGCTCGTCCGCCCACGTCCACCAGCCATCGGCCAAGGAGATGACCGCCTCGGTTCCCCTGCCTGCATTTAATTCGGCGACCGCAAGCCGCGCGAGCGTCGTGTCGGCCCCTTTGGCCAGTAACGGCAGGCCTTTCCGCCATTGTTCCGCCTTAAAGCAGTAAAACTTGCCAACCTCAAGGCACACGTCCGCGTCGCCGGGGCTCTCCGCCAGACGGGAGTCCATCGCCACCTTTTCTTTCGTGATTTTTTCCGCATCACGTAGCGACTGCTGGAGGGTGTTGGCTTCGGCGACGGACGATGGATTCTTGGCTTTTCGACCAAAGCCGAGAGCGAGCGACAAAGCCCGCTGCGCACGTGTCAGGTCGCCAGAGTCGATCCCCTTTCTGGCGATCGCCAGACTCGCTCGGGCCAAGGCATCAAGATCTTCGGGCCGCGCCTTCGCCGCCAGTTTGCCGAGGGCATCCACCCGTAGATCCTCGGCGTCGATGGCGAACTGCTCGGCAGCCGCGTCGATCGCCTCGAAGCACAGGTCGACGTCACCAGCATCCGACGCGAGCCGCATCGCCTCGCTGTAGAGCACCCAGCGATCGACTGCGGCTGCCGTTTTATCGGCGTGTGAAAGAAGCTGCTTCGCCAAGGCCAAGCGGGCCTGGGGGGGCGTGGCTCCAGCGTATTCGTCGCGGAAAATATCCTTCACCTCCGACAGGGCCTGCTTCGATGCAGCTGCCCCCGGGACTGGAAGCCTTGAATCGGGCTGCGAGTTTGCCGCCGCCGGCTGGTCGACGGCTCCTGGCTCGGCGAGCAGCGAATCGAGGCCATCCTGGGCCGAAAGAGGCATAGTCATTCCCAAAACGGCCAACGCGGCCAGCAAAAACACCTTTTGCACTTGGTTCTTCATCGCAGTGCTCCGAGTGTTTACGGTCCAGCCTCAGTTCCGAGTTGCGTGGTTACTCGTCCCGGGACCCCGAAAACAATCGAGTCGGCCGGCGCGTCGCTGAGGGCAGCTGAGTTTGCACTCACTTTCGTGCGCGGACCGAGGCGCTTGCCGGGGCCGACCGATGCGTGGAGCCCGAGGAATGCGTCGGCTCCGATCTCCGCGCCACCGCCGAGTGCGGCGTACGGCGAGAGCACGGCGAATTCACCGGTGGCCGCGTCATGGGCCAGCGACGAGTGATAATTCATCAGCGTGAATCTGCCTACGGTCGTAGCATCACTAACGATCGCGTGCGGGCAGATCACGCAGCCCTCGCCGATACGTGCCGTCGGGGCAACGATCGCCGTTGGATGGACGAGTGTGAGAAACCTTGCACCGCGAGAGAGAAGCGACTCGGCAACGCGGCGTCGCACAGCGGGGATTCCGATCGCAAGCACGAAGCCGCTGCCCTCTTCGGGGCAAAAGTCGGAAGGATCGGCAATGATTGGGATAGTTGAGGGACGGCTGTCGAGAGCCCCAGAATCAGAAGCCAAAAAACCAGAAATCTTGTGGGCCACGTCCGGCCATGCGTCGCGGGCCCAGTGGATCACCTCGCGCCCGAAGCCGCCTGCTCCGACGACAAAAATTCGGTGTACGCGAGGATCGTCGGCGCGCACTCCGTTCCCCTGGGTGGCAGCGGTTTTTCCCATTTTTTCGGACCGTGTGAAGTCTACCGCGCGCCCGAACAACGAACGCATGCCGGGACCAGGAAACTCGGCACGCCGCGGCCCCCGAGGAGGGGAGTGCGGGTGACGCGGATTGTGAGGCCGGGCCAGATCCTTGAACCGACCTCGTTTTTGAGCGTATGATCGGGAGCCACGGGGTAGGCCATCGTTCTTGTACGGAGAAAGTCGTGACCGGACGCACGTCGCCGACGTTCGGTTGCAGCCGCCTGTGCATGGCGGTCTTGGGCTTCATGGCCGGGCTTGCCGTGCCTCAACCGGCTTCGGCCCTCGATGTGACGGATTATTCGCCAACCGTCAACGACCGGTTTACCGGAGGGTTTCCCACAAACCCGACGCCCAACACGAACGGCAGCTTCGTGGGCTCGGCATACGACTGGTCGGGCGTGGGCTGGAGCACCACCATCTACGCTGCGTCGAGCTACAAGGGCTTTGGCCTGCTCAGTCCACGGCACTTTTTGACGGCCCAGCACTATGAGAACGGCGGCCTGCTCACGCAGGGCGTGACGATTCGCGGCAAGGACGGCACGCTCTCAACGGGCACGAACACGGGTATCGACAACCTCGGGTATGGGATCGTCGTGACGAACGGGGGCGTCACAGCCCCTGATCTCGCGATCGGCACGCTGGCCGCGCAGGTGACAGCTCCGGCCAACATGGCCCGCTATGCCGTGCTCGATCTCAACAACTCGTCGGCCGCGCCCACATATGCCAACTACACAGGGCTGACGGCGCTGGCATACGGCCGCGGCGATGTGACCAACGGCAGTCCGCGGGCGGCGACGGTGGTGATCGACGCAGCCGGAACCGCCACCGTAGACCCCACGTCGAGCATCGCGCTAACGCTTCGCACAGGCACGCCGAGCGTGCAACTCGTCGAGGGCGATTCGGGCAGCCCGTTTCTCGTGGGCTGGACGAATCCCGCCGGGGGCAAGGAGCTGACCGTGATCGGGCTCAACAGCGCTGTGAGTGGCACGTATAACGTGATGAGCTTCATGGCGATTCCCGGCGCGATGAACGCTGCGAACAACGTGATGACGCCGGATGGCTATGCCCTGCGGGTGCAGGGGAACCTCAATGCGGTGTGGACTGGAGCACTCAATTCGTCGATCTCGCTCGCCGGTAACTGGTCAGGCGGGGCCCGGACGGATCAGTATGTCGGGTTCAGTGCCGACACCGGCGTGCCCACCGCCGTGAGCATGAACGCTGCAACAACTTTGCGCGGCCTGTATTTCGCCTCGGGCACGGGGGCGACCCAGGGCTTTACGTTTTCCGGGGCCAACGCGCTTACGATCGGCCGCGGCGGGCTCACGAACTACTCGCCGTTGCGGCAGACCTTCTCGGCGGACCTCGTGCTTGGTGACCATCAGTATTGGGACGTGGGGGCCGGCGGCGTGACCGCGGCGGCGATCAACACGAGCGGCAAACTCCTCGAAATCGCCGGCAGCGGTACGGCCCGGATCACGGGCGCCGTGTCAGGCACAGGCGGGCTCGCCCTCTCGGGCCACCGGCTCGAACTCTCGGGCTCGAGCAGCTACACCGGCGGCACGTGGGCACACTCGGGAGCGCTCGTGGTGGATGGCAACATCGCCGCATCGAGCGGCGTGGCGATCGATGCCGGGGCAGTGCTCGGCGGCTCGGGCCGTGTGAGCGCGATCTCGGGGGCTGGAGTGGTGGGGCCGGGCAACAGCCCCGGCATCCTCACGGCGACGAGCGTGGCTCCTGCAGGCGGGCTCGACTTCGGCTTTGAATTTACGAAGACGGGCGCCCCGATCTGGGCCACTGGCACGGCCAGCGGGAACGACGTGCTGAGGCTGACGGCGACGTCGTCGCCATTCACGACTGCTCTCGGATCGGCGAATGCAGTGGATGTGTATCTCAGCGCAACGTCGCTCGCGCTTGGCGACATGTTTCAGGGCGGGTTTTTCACCGACGCCTCGGCGAGCTTTCTCTCCAGCATCCAAAATGCTGCCTTCACGTATTACGTGCTCGGCAACGGGCTGGGTACGGCGAAGACCTACAACGGCCAGGGCTACTACCTGCTCGACACGAGCTTTTGGCCGAGCTTCGAGAGCGTGACCGTGTCGACGGTGAGCGTGGCGAGTGCAAACTTCGCCGACGGCACCGTGACCAACGGGCAGGTGATGCAGCTCACGATCGTGCCCGAGCCGGGTGCGATAGGGCTTGCGGTGCTCGGCGTGGCGTTCGCCGCCGCGGCACGCCGCCGGAAGTAAGACAGGCTTTAGCCTGTCGGGGGGCAGTGACAGGCTGAAGCCTGTCCTACATGGCCGGCAGGCGGGCGATGGCCGGTGTATTATGAAGCGGCCATAGAAGCGGCCAGCCAAGAAACCGGCCAACATGCCGCCTGTCGAGCCGGCCTTTGACCGGGGCGAATCATCCAGCCTGATGGAGCCGATGCTCGTCCGCGAACCACAGCAGCGATCTTCCCAAACGAAACCTGCAGCTCGAAGCTCGGGCGCACGTAGAGGTTCAGGCCTGGATCGACGCAGATGGAGTCGCCGGAAGAGCTACGACACAAGCTGCAATCCGCGAGATCCATCGACGGTTCTGTTCCCTTCTGCCCGACGATCTTCTGTGGGGTCACAAACCCTGACGGTTCACGGACTGCCGTTCAGCCAGGGGAATTCCGCACAACCCAGGTGGCGGTCGGTCGGCATATCGCGATCAGCCCTGGAGCAGTTCCGCGGTTCATGGAACGGTTCGAGCACGTGTATGCAGCGCTGGGGGCGATCGATTCCATCATTGCCGCCGCCACCGCCCACCATCGACTGCTTTGGATTCATCCGTTCACGGACGGTAATGGCCGGGTTGCGCGACTGATGTCTCATGCCATGCTGCGAGACGCCCTCGAGACGGGTGGCATCTGGTCGATTGCCCGCGGGCTCGCTCGCCGCGAGTCGGAATACAAGGAGCATCTGGAACGATGCGACGAGCTTCGACACGGCGGTCTCGATGGCCGCGGCAATCTCAGCACGGCACGCCTGGCTGATTTCGCGGAGTTTTTCCTGCGCGTATGCCTCGATCAGATCACCTTCATGGCGTCTCTGGTGCAGCCCGATCGGCTCCGCAATCGCGTGGTTCTGTGGACTCAGGATGAGATCCGGAAGGGAACACTGCCCCCTCATGTCTTGGCCGTCGTGGAATCCTTGCTCAACCGAGGGGAAGTGCCACGGGGCGACATCCCGATCCTCGCCGCGACGAGCGAACGCACGGCGCGGAGGATTACGGCTGCCCTGCAGACGCACGGAGTCGTGACGTCGGCCTCGCCGCGGGCGCCGCTGCGGTTTGCCTTCCCGACAACGCTGGCATCTCAGTGGATGCCGGGGTTGTTTCCAGACAGGCCGTAAGTTCCAGTTCCGCCAGAGGAATTCGACAGGCCTGGAGGCTTGTCTCTACGCGAGCCGTCTGCCGCTTTGGTAGACCGCCTCGAGGCGAAAGGGGCGGGCAAGATCCGTGTTGTCGAAGATCACCACCACCGGCAGCATGGCGATCGCCCGCTCCAGGTTTGCGAGGGTGCGGGCGAAGCGGGCTTCGAGTTTCTCGTCCGGCACGTCGTGGCCACCCTGCATGGCCCGCATAGCCACCCGCTGTTTTGATGTGGCGGCGGAATCGACGCGGATGAAGAGCATGACGACGTGAACGCCACGTCGGCTGGCGTCGGCCAGCTCGGCGACTTTCGCCCCGACAGGGTCGGAGAGGACCGTTTCAAAGGCAAAACTCTCCCCTTGATCGATCAGGCTGGCACGCAGCGCTGCGGCGAGATCGGCCGCTTCGTAGGCCCCGATCCGCATCTCCGCGGCAAGATCGTCGGCATTGACGAACCGCAGGCCCGCGCCCGCGAGGTGGGCGTGGAAAAACGTCGATTTGCCTGCCCCGTTGGATCCGGCGAGCACCACCACGACGGGCCGTGCATCCAGAAGGGATCGCCAATCCATGCGTTCCCTTACCGTGCCTCGACAAACACGCGGTTGACGAATCGCCCGCGGGTGCGGGTGCCGTCGTGGTCGATCTTCACCAGCATCCCCGGCTCCGCTGGGCAGGCCTCGAAATGGGGGAACGGACGCGCCTGGAGATAGGTACTCACGCGCTCTCTGCCCTGATCCGTATCGACAGACTCGATGATCTCCGCCAACGAGCGAGCTGCCCCGGATCGCTGCAGGGCCAATGCCCGGTCGCCACGCAGCAGCGGTTCGATCGATTTGCCGAGACGCGCCCAAAACTCGACCTGCCCGGCAATCGAGCGACGCGCTGCCGCCCCAACCGTCCGCGCTTCGAGCACAAGCTCATCGCTGAGCTTCACTGGCTGACTCATACCCCAAGGGTAGCATTTTGCTACCAGCATGGCAAGCCTGGCGCTACGGGGCCCGAGTGTCTTTTCTTAATACTGAACATGTGTATATTCTTCAGGCATGCCGACAATCCTGCGAGTTCGTGGCTTCCGAATCGGCTTTTACCAAGCCGATCTTCAAGAGCCGCCGCATGTGCACGTGCGGCGCCAGGCTGGCGATGCGAAGTTCTGGCTTGATACGATGAAACTGGCAGACGCCCGTGGCTTTGCGGATCATGAGTTGCGAGAGATAGCACGTATCCTCGTGGCGCATCAGGATGCGTTGCTGGCTGTATGGCAATCGGAGGAGAAAAACCGTGGTGACAGTTCAGGCGAAAATCCGGGCAGCTGATGGCAGCGAATCCGTTTTGCCGGTGGTCATTCCCGATCTGAACGATGTTCGCGAGTTGGCCGTGGATCTCCACCAGCGCGGGTTGGCCTGGGAAGGCGATGCATTCGGCTGGCACGCGGAATACGTGCCACAACGGGCTGAGCCGCCGGTGCAGTCGAACCTGGGGTTTACGCCTGCGGAGTTTTGTATCGGTGAGAGCGGCGTGTGGTTTTTCTCTGTTGTGTGGGAGCAGGGCCCGGCCTCCGCTCCGGTCGAGTTTCTCGATGACTCCGGGCTCGTGCGCGATTGAAGAGCAGGCGAGACGCCTGGCTTATGTAGGGCAGAGCTCCAGGTCTGTCCTTCGACAGGCCTGGCGGCCTGTCGCTACAGGGCGGAGAGGGGTGGCGATGGGTGGCCAGCGACTGTTGACATGAAAGTAAACGGGCGTACACTCTTTTGGATTGCCGTTGCAGTGTGAAAAAACGGAGGTGGCCATGACGGTGGAGCAGTTCCGTAACGCTTTAAGGGCCCAGCCATTTCGGCCGTTCGTGATGCATCTGGCCGATGGTCGAGCGATTCCCGTGCAGCACCCCGAACTTGCCGTGTCGACATCCACTGGCCGGACCACGATCGTCGTGCAGCCCGATGACACGTTGAACATCATCGATCTGCTGCTCGTGACGGATCTTGAATATCGCGAGCCCGCCGACGCGGCCTGATGCGGCCGAGAGATGGCGGCCGAAATCCGGGGTTTGTCCTTCGACAGGCCTGGAGGCCTGTCGCCACGGGGTGGGGATCGCTTGACAGGCACATAAACACCCGTACACTCTACGGGCGGTTGGTGGAATGGATCCAATCACTACAGGAGCCAGGCCATGAATGTCGAAACACTGCGGGAGTTTGTTCGTCGGCAACCGTTTGAGCCGTTCGTGATTCGGATGTCGAACGGCGAGGTTCACGAGATCCTCCATCCGGAGTGCCTCGCGATCGGAAAGAATCGTGTAGTCGTCACCGATCCCGACACGGATCGAACGGTGTATTGCGCATTGATTCACATCAACACCGTCGAGCCGCTGCAGGCCGCTTAGGGACAGAGCCCATGCTCTGTCCTTCGACAGGCCCGGAGGCCCGTCGCTACAGGGCGCTACCGCCACCTGGGAGCCGGCGGCGGAGGAAGTTCATCCGCTTTTCAAGCGGCAACGCGAGCCGACGGCGGATCAACTCCTCAAGCTGCCGCTCGCTCTCAGCCTTGAGCGCAGCCAGAGCCTTTTCTCGCTGGCGACCGATGGCGGTCGAGTGATTGCCTTTCCGGGCCACGGCTAACGCTTCCGAATGGACTTCAGGGTTTTTTCCAGGATTGGGAGCACGGCCTTGTCGCGATCGCGCCCCGCTGCCTTCTTGCTGGCAATGATATCGTCGAGCGACGCCACGCGTAGAAGCAATCCATCCACGTCCCTCTCGGCCGACCGAGATCGTAGGCCCTCAAAGGACCGAACCCCGTGAATCTGCGGCATGAAGTCGACCTGCAGGCCGCTGTCGTCGTCGACGACGCGGTAGAGCCGCGACACGGGATAGAACGGACGGAGGATCATCGCGTGCAGATCAGCGGCCACCGCCTTGAGCTTCCGCAGGTTGGTGGGCGTGTCGCGGAACATAAAGTCAAAATCGAGCGTCGTCACGGGGGCGCCGTGCATCGCTGCCGCCGCGTTGCCGATGAGCACCGCTTCGAGCCGATGCTCGTGGAGCGCGCGCAGGATGCGAGTGAGAAGAGGCGTGGCGTTCATGCGACCAGCATACCCGGCCGACAGGCCTGGCGGCCTGTGGCTACGGGGTGGGGTCTCGTCGTTACGAGGCGCCGCCGTCGATCGTGAGAACTTGGCCCGTGATGAAGGCCGCACGGGGGCTCGAGAGGAAGTCGATTGCGCCCACGACGTCGGCCGGCAGGCCCAGACGGCCAAGCGGCGTGCGGCGGATGATGCGGCTGCGGTTGTCGGCTGAGAGGGAGGCCGAGAGGTCTGTTTCGAGAAAGCCCGGAGCCACGGCGTTGACGCGAATGCCCCGGGGCCCGAGTTCACGGGCCAGACTCCGGGCGAAGCCCTCGAGGCCGGCTTTCGTGGCGGCGTAGACGGCAAGGCCCGGGCTGCCGTGCGAAGCCACGATCGATGATATGAGCGTGACCGACGGCTGCTCCGCCTTCACGAGCATTTGCCGCACCGCCTCGCGCACGAGCACGATCGAGCCGCGCAAGTTGACTGCGAGCATGGCATCGATCTCGGCGTCGGTGGCCGTGGCGAGCACGCCCTCGTGGGCGATTGCCGCATTCGCGATGCAGTGATCGATCGAGCCGAAGGCGGCCGCAGCCCGTTCGACGAAGCCCCGCAGGGCCGAGGCGTCGGCCGCGTCGAGCGATTCAATGAGCAGTCGGCCCGGATGCTTGGCGGCGAGGGCCGCAAGAGACTCGGAGCCAGACCGCGAAAACGTGGCCACGCGGTCGCCACGGTCGAGCAGCCGCTCGACGACGGCCAGCCCGAGCCCACGCGATCCGCCAGAGACGAGTGAGGTGGGCATGGGAAGTAGTACAGGCTTTAGCCTGTCACTATGGGCATGACAGGCTGAAGCCTGTCCTACATCGGGGACGGGGACGAGTGATTAGCGGCGGGGGATTTTGCCGGCGGCGGTGAGGGTGAGCTTCTTGACGACGTCGACGACCCGCGGCACGCCGTGGGCTTCGAGCCGCTCGCGGCAGACGGCGAGCGCCGCGGAGCGGACCTGGTCGGGCGTGGTGCCCGACGGCAGCGGCTCGTGGATCACGATCTCCGCCGCCACGAGCTCGCCTGTGATCGCGCTCGGCAGGCCGTAGACCCGCGCGTCGGCGATGCCGGGCACGCCGCGGAGGATCTCTTCGACGCGTTTCGGAAACACCTTCGCCCCGCCCACCACGATCACGTCGCTCCGCCGGCCCGTGAACTCAAACCGCTTGCCCCGGCGCTCCACGAGATCGCCCGTGGCCACCTCGGCCGTGTCGCGCGAGAGCTGCACGAGCAGCTCGCCATCGCGCCGCGTGGAGATCCGCACGCCCCCCGGCAACGGCCGGCCCAGCCACTCCACCGGAAACCCCGCTTCGCCGTCGGTGACGCGAAACACTTCTCCCAGCTCGGTCGTGGCATACACATGCGTGATCTTCGCGTTTGGAAACAGCTCCCTGGCCTGCTGCAAGAGCTGGGCGTCGGCAGCCTCGCCGCCGAGCGTGATCCGATCGAGCTTCATGGTGGAGACAGCCGCACGGTCGCCCGACGCGATCAGGCGGCGCAGGAGCGTGGGCGTGGCCGGCAGGATCGAGACTTCTTCATCCACGCACGCCTTCGCCACGAGATCGGGATCACGCGAGGCCGGCACCACGAGCCGGCCCGCCGTGAGGAGCGCCTGGAGCCACACCTGCAGCCCAGCCCAGCGCGTGGCGTCGTAGACGAGCAGCCAGCCGCGGCCGTGCCACTGCTCGGCCAGCCGTGCGGCGGCAAGCAGCGAATCCCACGAGTGATCGACGAGCTTGGGCGGGCCGCTCGTGCCGCTCGTGGCCACCACCACCTGCGGCGGCACAGTTTCAAACTCGCGCCGCGGGCCGGCGGCCGCACCGGCGGGAAGCGTCAGCGAATCGTCGAGCGGCACCCAGTCGCGCAGTTCGCCCACGAGATCGCGGGCGTCTTCAGCGAGAAACGCCACGGGCACGTGTTCCCGGCCGCAGGCCGCGGCGATCACCACGAGCGATTCGACGCGCTTGGCCCGGGCCACGATCCCCACCGGCCGCGCTGCGGCCAGCTCGCCTTCGAGCTTCGTGATCGCGGCGGCGAGCGTGGCATAGTCGATCACGCGGCGGGCTTCGCCGCCGGCATTCGCGACGATCGCAGTGCGGTCGGGAAACTGACGGGCGACGAGGGCGATGGCCGAGGCGAGCCGGTCTTCGGCCGGAGCGTCGGCGAGGTGGGCGATCGTGGTGGCGTTGGCGGCGGTGGTCATGGTGATGGCGGGGTTGCGAGGGCCGTGGTGTAGATGGAGACGAGATCGGAGACGGTGCGGATCGTGGGCCGCGGGGTGGCGGCGGCAGCCCGAAACGGATCGACGCCGAGCGACCGCTCGAGCAAGACGATCGTCTGGGCGAGGTCGAGCGAGTCGAGGCCGAGGTCGGCGGCCAGGAGCATCTCAGGGGCGATGGTGCGGGCATCGCGGCCCGTGTCGCGAAGCACGGTGCGGACGGCGGCGATGATGGCGTCGAGGGGTGGCATGTGATTGGGCAGAGAAATGACAGGCTGAAGCCTGTCCTACAGTTCGGTCATGGTGGCGGAGCCGGGGGCGGCGATCCCGCGGCCCGTGAGGGCCTGCCAGGCGAGCTGCAGCACCGTGCTCATGGCGATCCAGAGGTCGAGGAACGGGGCATACCAGCGGTTCAGCATATCGACATACTGCACATCGAGCTCCAGCCGGGTGGGCCAGTCGAGCGAATTTCGGCCGTGAATCTGGGCCCAGCCCGTGAGCCCGGGCAAAACCTCGAGCCGCCGGGCCTGCCGCGGGGAATACCGGGACAGGTAGCGAAGCGGCAGCGGCCGGGGCCCGATCATGCTCATCGCCCCGGCGAGCACGCTCGCGAGCTGCGGCAGCTCGTCGAGGCTCGTGCGGCGGAGCAGCCGGCCGAAGGGGGTGAGCCGCTCGGCATCGGGCAGGAGGGCGCCGTCGGGGCCGGTGGTATTGGTCATCGAGCGAAATTTGGCGATCAGAAACGGCTGCCCGCCCTGGCCCGCCCGCTCGGAAAAATAGAGCACAGGCGCGCCGAGGGCGAGCCGGACGGCGACCCACACGAGCACGAACAGCGGCAGCGTGAGGAGCAGGATCGCGGCGGCGGCCACGAAGTCGCAACCGCGCTTGATGAATCGGGCGTAGAGCATGTCAAGACAGGCTGACGCCAGTTCTACTTGGCCCATACTCCGGCACGAGTTCCTGGAGCCGCGAGCGAATCACGTCCGCCGGCTCGTCGAGCACTTCTCGGAGCGCCTCGAGCAGGCCCTCGACTGCGGAGAGCTCCGCTGGTCGGTGCAAAGCGCAGAACACCTTCGGGTGGGGCGTGGCGACGCGGCGTTCGTCTGCGAAGTACAACTCTTCGAAAAGCTTTTCGCCCGGTCGTAGGCCGGTGAACACGATCTCGATGTCGCCTTCCGAAAATCCGGAGAGCGCGATCAGGTCGCGGGCCAGATCGACGATTTTCACGCTCTCTCCCATGTCGAGCACGAAGATTTCTCCACCGCGGCCCATCGCCGCCGCCTGCAGCACGAGCTGCGATGCTTCGGGGATGAGCATGAAGAACCGCTCAATTTCCGGATGCGTGACAGTGACGGGCCCGCCGCGGCGGATTTGCTCCTGAAACGTTGGCACCACGCTGCCGTTCGAACCCAGCACGTTGCCGAACCGCACGACGATGAACTTCGTGTCGGACTCCTTCGACAGGGCCTGCACGTAGCGCTCGGCGATCAGCTTCGAGCACCCCATCACGCTCGTGGGATGCACAGCCTTGTCGGTGGAGATCGACACAAACGTGCCCACGCCGTGACGGTCGGCCAATCGGGCGAGCAGCCGCGTGGCGAGGCAGTTGTTCTTGATCGCCTCGGCGGGGTTGGCTTCCATGAGCGGCACGTGCTTGTGGGCCGCGGCGTGGAAGATCACATGGGGCCGCGTGGCGGTGAGGATGCCCTCCATGCGTTCTTCGTCGGTGATGTCGGCGACGAGAAACTCTGCGGCGGGGCTGGCAGACAGCCGGAGGAATTCCTGCTCGACCGCGAACAGTGCATTTTCTGAGTGGTCGACGAGCACGATTCGAGCGGGATGAAATCGCACGAGTTGCCGGCAGAGCTCGGAGCCGATCGACCCGCCGGCGCCCGTCACGAGCACCGTGCGGCTGGCCACGAGGCTGCCGACGGCTGAATCGTCGAGCCGCACCGGCTCGCGCCGCAGCACGTCTTTGATCTCGACCGGCCGCAGCCGCATGTGCGTGCGATCATCGGCCGTCACACCCAGAAGCTCGTCGATCGCCGGCATCACCTTGACCGTAGCGCCCGCCTCCGTGCAGTCGGCAAGCAACTGCCGAAACGCCGGGCCCGTCAGCGTGCCCGACTGCATGAGCACGTCGTCGATCCGCCGCCGAGCCACTTCGGCCCCCGCACTCGCCACGTTGCCAAGCACCTCGATGCCCGAGAACCGCGTGCGGTGGAGTAGCGGATCGTCGTCGAGAAACCCGCTGATCACATAGGGGCTCTGCGAGGTGGCCATCAGGTTGCGGGCCAGGAGTTCACCGGTCTGATTCGCGCCGATGATCAGGGCCGAGCGGGCGGGCTGCCGGCTGAACAGCGGCCGAAGTTCCTCACGAATGCTCCGCCACACGGCGCGGATTCCACCGATCACGAGAATCGTGGCCGCCCAGTCGAGCAGGATCACGCCGCGGGGCACGTGGCTCACGCCGCCGAACCGACCGCTCGTGAGAAACAGGCCGTCGATTGCGGCGAGCACGAGCATCGAAAGCGTGGCCGCCCAGAGCAGCGTGGGCAGGTCGCCGAAGGCCACGCGCCGCCACGACACATGGCACAGGCCGAGCCAATAGAAAATGATCGACTTGAGCAGCACGAGGCCGCCGACCGTGGTGGCATAGACGGCGAACCACTTCCAGTCGAACGTGAAGTCGTAGCGCGTGTAAAACGCGAAGAAGTAGATGGCCGCAAACAGCATCGCATGGATGCCGAGCAACACGGCGGCCTTGCTCGAGAGCGGTCGCATGCCGACGCGTGGTTTGGAAAGAAAAAGGTTCATGCGGGCTTGGGCGAGTGTTCGGAGCCGCCGGCTGGCGCCAGCCCCACCTTGGAGCACCGGTATTCGACGCCGATCGTGAGCCCCGCAGCGAGCAGCACCGGCACCAGCGGAGCCAGGGTTCGAAGCTGCATCGGCACCGCCTCCGACAGCATGGCAATTCCGGCGAGGCCGCCAATCGCCGCCAGGCATCCATACAACAGGCTCACCCAGGCATGCGACACCCCGCTGCGGACGAGGCGGTGGAAGAGAAACTCCCGATGGGGCTCAAGCGGATTATGGCCACCGACTGCCCGCCTGATCACCGAAATAAACGGATCATAGATGTAGGGCCAGAGGGCCATCGCGATTGGCACGATCACCACGCCGCTGAGCTGCTCGGGGAAGAGCAGTGGCATTGCCGCAAAGAACGTGCCGAGAAACGCGCTTCCGACATCACCCATGAACACGCGGGCAGGCTGCCAATTGAAGACGAGGAACCCGCCCGCCGAAGCAGCCAGGAATGCCCCGAGCACCATCGATGGCGGCACCCAGACGACGAGCCCGATCGCCGCGATGGCGAGCCCCGCGACGACCGCAGCCAAGCCAGCCATGCCGTCGATGCCATCCATGAAGTTGTAGGCATTGGTGAGCCCCACGACCCATAGCAACGTGAGCAGCCAGGCCGCCCCGCCGAGGTCGATCGCGGGCAGACCTGGAACCGTCAGCGACCGGACCGGACCGAGGAACCACGTGATCGCGACTGCGACTGCCACGTGAATCAGAAGACGCAGCGAAGCCTTGAGCGGCTGCATGTCGTCGATGACCCCGACGAAGCCGATCACGAGGGCGGGCGCCAGCGTGCCGAGCATGATCGGCAGGGCCATCGTCGGCCAGCGGAATGCGGCGGCCGTGGCGGCGGCCGCCATCGTGATCACGATCGCCACGCCACCGCCGCGGGCGGTGGGCAGCGCATGCGCACTGCGCCGATTCGGCAGATCGACGAGCCGATACCGCGTGGCGACCACGACCACGAGATCCACGATTACCGCCGAGACCACGAACACGAGCAGCGCAAGGCCCGGCCAGAGCACGGGCTCGAGGTCGTGCAGCGGTGGAAACAGATTGACGGCGTTGGACGTGGTGTTCATGGCTGGCGGCTAGCTAGCTGCGGGCCTCGAGCACGCAGGCGGCGACAGCCCGCGCGACGGGAGGGGTGACGTGGGCGCCCATTGGCAGTGACAGGCTGCATGCGGCGAGGCTGTCGGTAACCGCAAGGCGCCGTGTGGGCTCGTGATAGCGGGCGAATGCGGGCATCCGATGGCACGGCGGCGAATAGTAGGCCCGCGCGTCGATGCCCTGCGCCGCCAGATGGGCCCGCACGGCATCGCGACCCGCGCCGAACGCATCGGGATCGATCGTGATTGAAAAATCCTTCCAACTGCTTGCCGCGTGCGGGGCGATTGCCTGGAAGCCGAGGCCGGGTGTTTCGCGGAGCACGTCGAGATAGGCCTGCGCTGCGGCCCGGCGGCGCGCCACGACCTCCGGGAGCCGTTCGAGCGATGCATGGCCGAGTGCCGCCGACAGTTCCGGCAGCCGGCCATTGAGCCCGGCGAGCGAGCAGCTATAGTCGCCGTCGTTGCCATACTCGCGCAGGCGCCGGAGCGCGGCGGCGAATTCGAGCGACGACGTGGCCACCAACCCGCCTTCGCCCGCGACGGCCAGCTTCGTGGGCGAGAGGCTGAAGACCTGAGCGAACCCCTCGGCGCCCACCTGCCGGCCGGCGATCTGCGTGCCCAGCCCATGGGCGGCGTCGATCATCAGCGGGATGCGCGTCGACTCGGCAAGCGCTTCGAGCCCGACGACGTCGCACGGGCACCCGAACGTATGACAGGCCAGAATGGCCGCCGTGCGCGGCGAGAGGGCAGCGGCGACGTCGGCCGCATTCACCGTCCAACTGTGGGCGTCGGACTCGATGAACACCGGCTCGAAGCCTGCCCACTCGATGGCGGCCGGCCCAGCGAGAAATGTGAAGCTCGGCACGATCACCTCGCGCCGCCGTGGATCCCCCTGCATGTGGCCGAGAGCCTTGAGGCCGAGGGCGAGGCCGACTGTGCAACTGGAGACGGCGACGACGTCGGCGGCACCGGTGAGGTCCCGGGCAGCAGCCTCGAGCCTGACGAGCGCTTCGCCCTTCGTGAGCATGCCGCTCGCAAACACCTGGCGAAACACCGGCTCGACGTCGTCGAAGGCGGGCAGGTCGGGCCGCACGAACGGAACGCGCCAGCCCGACGTGATCGGCTCCGAAGCGGGGGCGATGCCGTGCGCCGTGTTCACGAGGCTGAGACCTTCGCAGGATTGGCAGGATGATTTCGGGGTGGCGGTCCATCCGATGCCGCCGAGCCGATCTGGATGAGTTTTGCAGCCGCAGCCTCGGGGCCATTGGCGAGCGCTTCGCGCAGCTCTGCGAGCCAGCCCTGCACCTCGGCCAGCGGCCGCGCTGCGCGAACGGCGTGGATCACGAACGGGCTGGCCGTGGTTTCGTGTTCCTCGTCGGCGAAGAACAGGTCTTCATCGAGCTTTTCACCCGGGCGGAGGCCGCAGTACTCGATCTGGACGTCGGCGGGCGGAATGTTCATCACGAAGGCCAGGCTGCCGACGAGATCCACGATCGGCAGAGGTTCCCCCATCTCCAAGACGTAGACACCCCCGCGGGGGCTCATCGCCCCCGCCAGAAGCGCGAGCTGCGCAGCCTCGTCGACCGTGAGGAAATATCGGCGCACGCCCGGGTGGGTGATCGTGATCGGAAGCCGGCGTCGCAGCCGGTCGGCGAAGATCGGCATGGCACTGCCGCTCGAACCCAGCACGTTGCCGAATCTGACGACCACGAACTTCGTGCGTGAGTGCCCGGCCAACGACTCGACGAACCGCTCGGCGACGAGCTTGGAGGCGCCCATGATGCTCGACGGATAGACGGCCTTGTCTGTGGACAGGGCGACGAACGTGCCGACACCGTGTTCCGCAGCGATTTCCGCGAGCGTGGCGGTGGCGAGCGTGTTGTTTTCGATCGCTTCGAGGGGATGATGCTCCATGAGGGGCACATGTTTGAAGGCGGCGGCATGCACGATGACGTCCGGCTTCGTGTCGGCGAGCAGCGTGTGAACTCGGTCTGGATTGGCGACGTCGCAGAGGTGCGGCACGATCTCTATCGCCGTCGTCGGCAACTGTTCCGTGAGCTCGCGATGAATGGCGAACAACGACGGCTCGGCACGCTCGACGAGGATGATCCGTGCCGGATGAAAGCGGACGAGCTGCCGGCAGATTTCACTGCCGATCGACCCACCGGCCCCCGTGACGAGCACGGTGCGGTCGGCAATGAAGGGGGCCACGTGGAAATCGTCGTCGTCGAGATGCGCCGCGGGCCGCGAGAGCAGGTCGTGGACCTCGATGTCGCGAACCTTGATCGGCCGCACCGTGGAGCTGCCACGCTTCTGGTCGGGCGACGAGTGGTCTTCGGCGATTCGGACGCGCACATTGACCGCCGCGCAGGCATCGCAGAGCGCGCGCAATCGCTGCCCCAATATCGAGCCCTGCCGCACGATGATCTCGCCCACGCGTAGTCGTTCGGCACACATCGGCGCCATCGAGACCGGGCCGAGCACCCGCGCTCTGCCCACGGCCGTGCCGTAATGGTCGGGGTTGTCGTCGAGCAGGCCGGCGACGTGATACCGCTGCGGCTTCAAGCCGGGCAGGGCCAGGGCGATGTCGCGGCTTGCATCCGAGGCATCGATCAAGAGCACGGCACGTTCGTTGCCTGCCGTCGTGGACGGCATGATTTCCTCGTAGATGCTCCGCGTGAGCGCCTGCATGCCGCCGACGCCGATGAGCGTGAACATCCAGTCGAGCAACAGCACCGAACGCGGGATGAGCGCTGCCCCGAGCATCTGACTGAAGTAGTTGAAGGCGATCAGCACCAAGAGCGCCGTGGTGGTCGTGCGGAGTAGCCGATTCAGGTCTTCGAAGCGGGCCGCCCGCCACGGGCGGTGGCAGAAGCCGCGCCAGTAGAAGAGCGCGAGCTTGATGCCCACGACCCAGCCGATCGTGGAGAGGATCGTGGCTGAATCGCTGGCCTTGAGCAGAAGCTCACCGCGGACGAAGAACGCCGCGAGATAGGAGGCCTGAAACAGCAGCGCGAGGAACGCGGTGACGACGATCGCCTCGCGGGTGGGGATGCGCGAATGCCACCACTTGTCGAACGAGGTGGCCAGGGATCGCGTGAGAGTCGAGACCATCCTTTGCCTCCTACAGCCTCTCCAGGTCGACGTCTTCGAGTTCCACCGAAGCGCCCTGATTCAAAAACCGCACCGCCACCACGAGCCGCTGCTCGCCGTGCCGCCGGACCACCGTGCCCTCGAGCCCCCGCAGGGCACCAGTTCGTACGCGGACGAGCTGGCCTGGTTCGATCCGGGCCTCGGGTGTGAGCGGGCAGTCGGTGTCGATGAGCTGCTTGATGCCGCGGAGGTCGGCGAGGAAGGCGGCCTCGTCGGTGATCGGGAGCCAGCGGGCGATCGTATTGGTGGCCAGAGCGGCGCGGCGCTGGTCGTCGTCGACGCACGAGAACACGTAGCCGGGAAAGAGAGGAACGTGGGAATCACGCGTGCGGCCGCCAGGGGATTTGAGCCGCCGCCGGATGAGCGGGGCGTAGAAAGGTATGCCGACGGCCTCGAGTTTGCGCATCAAATCTTTCTCGCGGCGCGAGAGCGTGTAGAACGCGAGCCACTGGGCAGAGGGAGCGACGGCGGGGCTGTCTGCATCGAGCAGGTCGGCCGGGAAGAGATCGTGTTGCCGGGGCAGGATGGGCATGTGCGGAAGCTGCGCAAACTCCGGGCTCGTGGGTGGCATGGGCCAGCGTTCCCCGCCTGGACTCCAACTGGTACCCCCCAAGTCTACGACGTGTTTTGGCGGCTTGCGCCTGTGGGGATTTGCCGAGGAAAACCGGGCAAAGTTTCCGGGCGGGCTGTGCCGATAATTCCGGGACAACCGACTGTAGCGGTTGGGAGGAGTTTGCCATGCGACGCCCGAAACTGCCCGAAGTGAGCCGCGAAACCGCCCGCAAAGGGCTCGTGTGGATGCTGCTTGTGGCCGTCCTCGCAAACACCTCTGGCTGCCAGACATTTGGTCGCCCGCAGCGGGCCGTGACCCAGCAGGCCGTGCTCGATTCGCAGTGCCCGCCCGACCCCGACAAGATGCCGGCCAAGGAACTGTCCAAGATCACGCTGCCGGCCTATGTGATCGAGCCGCCAGACATTCTGCTCATCGACGCGCTCCGCGTGGTGCCGAAGCCGCCGTTCCGGATTCAGAGCTTTGACACGCTGCAGGTGATCGTGGAGGGCACGCTCCTCGAACAGCCGATCAACGGGCTCTATGTGGTGGAGCCGGGCGGGATGCTCGACCTCGGGCCGTCGTACGGCAAGGTGATGGTGGGCGGGCAATCGCTCGAAGAGGCGCAAGACTCGGTGTTTCGGCATTTGAAGCGTGTGCTCAAAGAGCCGCAGGTGTCGCTCACGCTGGCGCAGGCGGCCGGCCAGCAGCAGATCTCGGGCGAGCACCTCGTGGGCCCCGACGGCACGATCAACCTCGGCACCTACGGCAGCGTGTTCGTGACCGGCCTCACGCTCGAAGAAGCCAAGAAGAAGATCGAAAAGCACCTCGACAAGTTTCTCGACGCGCCGCTCGTGAGCGTGGACGTGTTTAGCTACAACTCGAAGGTGTATTACGTGATCACGGAAGGGGCCGGGCAGGGCGACAACATCGCCCGCTTCCCGGTGACCGGCAACGAGACCGTGCTCGACGCGATCGCCCAGATCAACGGCCTCTCACGGCTCTCGAGCAAGGACGTGTGGATCGCGCGGCCGGCCCCCTCGGGCGTGGGCTGCGACCAGATTCTGCCCGTGGACATCGAGGCGATCATGAAGGGCGCCGCCACCGGCACGAATTACCAGGTGTTGCCGGGCGACCGCGTGTTTATTGCCCAGGATCACATGATCGCGTTTTCCACGCTGGTCGAAAAATGGACGGCACCCTTCGAGCGGATGTTTGGCTTCACCCTGCTCGGCACGAGCCTCATCCAGCAGATCAATCGCTTCCCCTTCGGCTTCAATCCGAACTTCGGAGCCTGCTGGGTGGCTCGCGAGGTGTATGGCGTGCACAACCCCCGCTGGCTGCTCTTCCGGGCTTGGTTGATGACGCAGGCCCCGGGCTGGCTGCGGGAGACGTATCTCGCCCACGGCGAGGAGTTTGCGGCCTGGATCCACGACAAGCCGGTGCTGAAGGCGGGCGTGAGGATGCTGATGGAGGCGGCCATCGCCCAGTATGACGACGCCGAGTGAACCGGGGCGTATACTTCGAGCGTAATGGGTGAGGATCGATCAGAGGAGCATCGGTATGAGACGGCAGACGCGGATGTGGGCAGTTGTGGCCGTGATGGCGGTGGGCGGAAGCCTTGGCGTGGCCGGCAAGGCCGCAGCCCAGGGAAATGGAAAATTGCCGTTTTCAAACATCTACTCGCGGCCGGCGGTGAGCCCCTACACGCTCCTGGCCAGCCAGGCCGCGCAAGGTAACGGCGGCGGCATCAACGGACAGACGGGTACGCAGATGCCGTTGGTCTACCAGCAGCTGATTCAGCCCCAACTCCAGCAGCAGCAGCAGGTGATCGAGCAGCAGGGCCAGACCCGGCAGCTCGGTCGGCTGCAAAACCAGGTGCAGCAGATCCAGCGAGATACTTCGGCCCGCCAGATCAACGAGACGATCCGCCCCACCGGCCACGCCTCGACCTATCAAAACCTGTCACACTTCTACCCACGCCGGTGAGCTTCGCTCGCGCTCTGCTTTTCGCGATCCTCGCCACTGCTGCCCACGCCGAAGATCGCCCCACGATGCGGCAGCTGCCCGCCTCGGCCGCCCTGCCCCGGCCGCCCTCGAAGCGCGATCTCGTGGATGCCCGCGCGGCACTCGATGTCCGGTTCAAGGCCGCCCTTTCCCACACCGCCACCGCCGCCGGGGCCCGCACCGCCGCCGACACGCTCCTCGCCGCCGCCCACGAGGAGCCCGAGGCCGCGCTCAAATGGCTCATGCTCGACGAGGCCCGCCGGCTCGGGGCAGCCTCCGGCAGCGCCGAGATCGTGAGCCGGGCCGTAACGCTCACGTCGGCCGTGTTTGCCGTGGACGAACTCGCGCTCGAACTCGAATCGCTCGCCGAAATCCCCCTGCGGCCGCTCGACTCGGCCAGGGCCTCGCGGCTCGCCGAGGCAGCAGAACGCATCGCCACGCGGGCCGACACCGACGGCCGCGCCGAGCTCGCGGCGGACGCCCGGCACTTGGCCTTCAAGGCCTGGCAACGCGCCGGCAACACCGCCGCGGCCAGGCGTGTCGCAATGTAGGACAGGCTTGAGCCTGTCACGAAGACAGACAGGCTGAAGCCTGTCCTACAACGAGGCTACTCGTCGAATGGCCGCCGGGGCTTCTTCTCCGCCACCGGCTTCTGCACCGGGGCGGCGTCTTCCTCTTCCTGCACCGCCTCGAGCACGAGGTCGCTGGCGTCGTCGTCAAACTTCGCCTCGGCCAATTCCTGCCGCTCGCGCCACGGCTTCTCGGCCTCGTAGTTCACAAGCTCGTTTTGCAATTGCTCCTTCACCTCAGGCGACTCGCCGCCTGTCTCCACCGCCTTCTTGCTGTATTCGCGGGCCTTCGCGAAGTCGCCCGTTTCGGCATAGGCGGCCGCCAGCGTGCTGATGATGTGGGCCTGCTTCCATTCCGTCTCTTCGCAGGCCTTCGTGGCCAGGTCGATCGCCCGCTTGCCGTCGCGAAGGGCGTCGTCGGGCGACGTGGCCAAGAGCCAGGCGAGATTGTTGAGCACGCCGTCGTTGTCGTCGTCGAGGGCGAGCGCGGCTTCCAGGTCGGCGAGCGCCGCTTTGTGGTCGCCGATCGAGATCAAGGCGTCGCTGCGGCCGCGGCGGCTCAAAAACTGCTTGTCTTCAAGCTCGAGGGCCCGCGTGAATCGCTTGATTGCCTCGCGGGGCTGCTTGGCAGCGAGATAGAGCATGCCGAGCTGGCCCACGAGCAGGGAGTCGTCGCCATGCTGGGCCACGAGCTTGCGAAAATCGCGGATCGCGGCGGGATAGTCGTTGCGCTCAGCCGCGATCAGGCCACGCAGCTCCAGGGCCGCGGGATGGTCGGCCCGGCGGCGGAGCACGCTTTCGAGGTCGGCCTGGGCCTGCTCCGTGTTGCCAGCCTGCTGGTGGATGCGGGCCCGGAGCACGAGCGGGATCGCGTCGTCGGGATCGAGTTCGATCGCCTTGTCGAGATCGGCGATCGCCTTGGGCTGCTCCCCCTTGAGGGCGAGCACGCGGGCCCGCTGGAGCAGGGCGCCCGGGGCGTCGGGATCGATCTCGATCGCCTTGTCGAACGCCTGCTGCGCCTCGTCGAGCTTGTTTTCCATCATGTAGGCCATGCCGAGGGCCTCGTGCAGCGAGACATCGTCGGGGTCTTCCTCGATCGCCACGGCGAGGTCGGCCCGGGCGTCATCGAACTTGTCGTTGAGCAGGCGAAACAGGCCGCGGGTGCGGCGCACGTCTTTATCGCGCGGGGCGAGCTCCACCGCCTTGTCGTAGTCGGCCTCCCGGGCGGCCTTGTCGTCGTCGCGGAGGTTGCCGCGGATCACGTGGGCCTGGGCGACCAAGAGCTTGTCTTCACCGCCGAGATCGATCGCCTTGTCGGCCGCCTCGTCGGCCCGCTTGCGGTCGCCGCCGGGCAGGCTCTGGAGCCGCGCGATCATCAGCCAGGCCGCCCCGAGGGTCGGGTCGCGATCGATGGCTTCGTCGAGATCGCGCATCGAGAAGTCTCGCATCCGCTGCCACTGGGGATCGGGATTCGGGCCGTCGAAGATCGCCTCCACGACCATGCTCGCCCGGTCCATGAGCGTGCCGGTGTAGAGATCGGTGGCAAACTTCTTGCCCTCGTCGTCGAGCCCCTTCTTGATGGCCGACTGGCAGAGCTCGAGCACGGCGCCAAAGTCGTCGAAATTGGCCGAGGCCAGCTTCGCGTCGATGGCGGCATCGAGATCGGCCTGGCCGGGCTGATCGGCCGCGAGCGCGGCACCGCACGGCAGAGAAAGAGCAAGCAAGAGCAGCAGCAGGCAACGGCGCATCATAAATCTCCTCGAGACGCCCAATAGTATGCGGCAGCCGGCCAATCAGCCGCTACGTCAGCCTTCGGGTGTAGGACAGCCTTCAGCCTGCCGTTGTAGGACAGGCTTCAGCCTGTCGTTATAGGGGTGCCGGCAGATCCCGCTTCGCGAACACCCACGCGCCCACCACATAGGCCCCGATTCCCAGCCCCAGCAAGACGCCGTCGTAGGCCGCGAGCAGCCGCCACGCCGTGGCCGGATCGCCCACCAGCCGCTGCGGCTCGTAGGCATTGAGGATCGAAAAATAGCCGCACCAGCCGAGCGTGGTGGAAAGCCGGCCCACGAGCTTCGCCAGGATCGAGAACACGTAAAACCCGCACATGATCCCGATCGTGCGCCAGCGGTAGCTATCCGCCGCCGACACGCAGGCCGAGATCCCGGCCATGCACACCATCAGGCCAAACACATTGAGTGCCGCGGGCACGAGCCGCAGCGGCTCGACCTTGCCGGCCCAAGGGCCGAGCGCCACCGCCGAGGCCGCCGCTGCGAAGAGCACCGCCGAGAGCAGGGCCGCCGCGGCGATCGTGGCGAGCGCCTGCGACACGAACACGGCCACGCGATTCACCGGCTGGGCGAGCACCATCTCCATCGTGCCGCGCTCGAGCGGGCCGGAGACGGCGTCGCTGCCGCGCGTGATGCCAAACACGGTGGCGGCGAGCACCACCACCGGGTCGACGAACGCGAGCGCCACGCGGCCGGCATGCGTGGCGACTTCGGAAAACGGCACGCCCGAGAGCCGCTGCCAATCCTGCGGGATCGCCCGGAGCAGCACATCTTGAAACGCCGGCATCGGGATCTGCGACGAGAGCCAAATATAGATCCAAGGAAACGCCGACCAGAGCGCCACGAACGACAGCACCAACACCCGCTGGTCGCCCCACGTTTTTTTCCAGATGGCGGTGTTGAACATGGGTGTCATGCGCGGTGGAATCGATCATAGACGCCGCCGAGCCCCACGGGCTCGATCTGCACTTCGTCGAGCGGCAGCGTGGCCAGCCAGCCGAGCAGCGGCGCGAGCGAATCGCCCGATTCGAGCACCACGCGGCCGTCGCGCTCGGAGACGAGCGTGGCATGCGCCTCGAGTTCGGCCGGGATGGCCTGCCACGCCCCCGCCAGCCGGGCCGTGATCCTGTGGCTGCGGCGGAGGTCGGCGATGTACTGCTCGTGCACGAGCCGCCCGGCCCGCACGATCGCCACGCGGTCGCAGGTGGTCTCGACTTCGGAGAGCACGTGCGACGAGAAGATCACGGTGCGGCCCGCCGCGCGGGCCTCGCGAACGAGCGCGAGCACCTCGGCCCGGGCCGTGGGGTCGAGATTCGCCGTGGGCTCGTCGAGAATCGTGAGGGCGGAATCGGTGGCGAGCACCGCGGCGAGCGCGAGTTTCTGCCGCATGCCCGTGCTCATGCGGGCCACCTGCCGCGAGCAATCGAGATCGAGCCGACGGGCCACCTCGGCGGCCCTGTCGCGCCGGCACTCGGGCCGCAGCCCGGCGAAGAAGTCGAGCGTTTGGAAGCCGTTCATCCGCCGAAACAGCCGGGCCTCACCGGGCAGATACGCCGTGTGGGCCCGCACGGCGAGCGACTCAGCCACACAGTCAAACCCTGCCACGCGGGCCGACCCGCCCGTGGGATGGATAAACCCGAGCAACAGCCGCAAGAGCGTGGTCTTGCCCGCGCCATTCGGCCCGAGCAATCCAAAAATCTCCCCCTCGCGCACACCGAACGAACAGCGATCGAGCGCCGTAAACGCGCCATACCGCTTCGTGAGATCGACCGTTTCAACGAGCATCAAAGTGGCGGCAGACTTTCTACGTGACGAAATAATAGCCGGCGAGGGTGAAGGCGATGAGGGCGACGGCGCGGCGGACGATTCTGGCGGGCAGCCGACGGGCCACGGTCGCGCCGGCAAAGCCGCCGGCCACCGCGCTCGCGGCCATGACGGCGGCATGCGGCCACGAGACGGCATGGGATCCGGCGAACGAGCCGACCGCGAAGAGCAGGGCAGCCGCGCCGTTAATGAGGGTGCCGAGGACGTTTTTGACGGCGTTGAGCTTGTGAATGTCGCCGAGGCCGAGCAGGCCGAGCGCCGCCAGCATGAGGATGCCAATGCCGGCGCCGAAGTAGCCACCGTAGACCGCCACGAGAAACTGCAGCAGGCAGGCGAGCGGCAGGCTGGCCGCGGGGCCGGCGGCGGGCCGATCGGCTGCCGGGCCGGAGAGCCGCGCCGCTAGGCCCACGATCTGCGGCTGGAGCGCGAAGAGCACGGCAGCCACGAGGATCAGCCACGGCACGAGCGCGGCAAACCACTCCGGCGGCAGCACCACCACGAGCCACGCCCCGACGAGCGCGCCCACGATGCTCGGCACCACGAGCCAGCGGGTGAACCCCGGCTGCCCGGCCCGCTCGCCACGATAGGCCCACGCCGCCGATACGGCCCCAGGCCAGAGGCCGATCGTGCTCGTGGCGTTGGCGATCACGAGCCGATCCGCACCGGGCGGCAGGATCGCCGTGAGCGCGGGAAACGTGAGGATCGTGCCGCCCCCCGCGACGGAGTTGACCGCTGCCGCGATGAACGTGACGAGCGCGAGCAGCGCGAAGCCGCCGGCATCGGTGCCCTGCAAAGCCCCTGCCACGGCCTCCGTCATGGCGCCGCCTGACGAGCGGCGGGCGGCGCTACTGGGGCGGCCGGTGGCGGCTGCGCTGGGGGCGCGGCGGCGGCGGCCGGCTCTTCATACCGGCCGCTGCCGCAATCAATGAGCGTGTAGCCGGCCCAGAAGAACGGATGCTTGGCATCGGCAAGCGCTGCTGCCGGCGACTGCTTCACGCGCGGCTCGCGGGCCACGTCGGGCTCCTCGGCCATCACCACGTCGATCGCCCGCTGCCAGCTTGCGGCGGCCCGCGACCGCGCGGGCGCGGCATCATCGGCATCCGGCTCGATGGCCAGATCGCGCAGAAACTCTTCGACGAGATCGACACCGAGCTTGCCCCCCATGCGCCAGCGGCTCACGACGGCCGTGGTAGCTCCGGCAGCGAGCAGGTCGGTGGCGGCGATGAAGAGATCGTCGCCGGGCCGCTCCGGCAGTTTTGCGAGGCCATCGGCCATCTCCGTCTGCAGCCCCGGCACGATCACGACCTGCGGCCGCTTCGGCGGCGGAGAGAGCCAATCGGCAAACGTAAACACTGGCTTGCCCGACACGCCGAGGGCGAGCGGCCGCTCGGCGATCGGGCCATCGCCCACGAGTTCGTCGGCGAGCACGAGCCGATCGCAGAGCGCCGCGGCCAGCGCCGGCGACCCTGCCGACGAGATCGACACCACGCGATCAAACGCCTCTGCGAACCGGGCCGTCACCTCGGCACCGACTTCGGGCCGATCGCCACGAAACGGCCGCACGGCCTGGATGCCGAGCGTGCCCTCGACGGCCGCCGGCTCGAAGCGGCGCACCGCCAGGCTGCGAGTCGGGGCATAACGGATGCGGCAGGCGTCGCGCAGCAGCGTGCGCGGGCCTGCACCGCCCGCCGCTGGATCGTCGGCAGCGACTTCGCGGGCCGAGCCCACGGGCAGGAGTTCGAACGGCAGATACCAGAGCAGGCCATCGGGCACGATCACGAGCTCTTCGACACCGGCCCCGAGCGCGATCTTCGAGTTTTCGAAGAGCAGCCGCTCCACCCGCTCAGCCGCGGCCGGCCAGTCGGATTCGAGCAACCGCTCGGTGGAGACCGGCGCTACCGCATCGACCACGCCGATCGCCTTCGCGAGCCCGGCGATCTCCTTGGCGAGCACCGTGGGCCGCTTCACCTGCCAGGTGGCAACGCGCGCGTTCGACTCGAGAAACCCGGCGAGGCCGGATGAAGTCCATTGAAACGACAGGATGAGATGCCGGCTCGGCAGCCGGCGCCGGATCTCAGCGGGCGTTTCGAGCGGTGGAAAATCGAGCGTGGTGGGCTCGCGGCCGGCGGCGAGCGCCGCGACAAACTGCCGCTGCTGCTTGGCGAGTGCGGCGTATGACTCCCAGCCCGCGTCGGCCCCCGCATTGCCGGCCGGCGCCACGAGGGCGGCGACGAGCGCCGGCCGCAGCTTCGCGGCTTCGTCGAGCACGCGGGCAAACTCGGGATGCCGGGCGAGAAGTGCGGCGCGGCGGGCCGCCGCTGCCCGCGGCAGGGCTTCGGGAAGGGCGCCTGCGAGCGTTTCGAGCGCCGTGCGCCGGCCGCCGAGCGGCTGCGACGCGAGCCAGTGGCTGCGGAGACGGGCCTCTCCGGCCGCAAGAAACGCATCGTTGCCGCGGCGCGACGCCGGCGCAAGCCAGGCCTCGAACGCCTCGCGCCGGGCCGCCGAGATGATGGCGAGCGTGCCGACCGGATCGAGCGTGAAATCGCGCGGCAGAGGATCGCCGAGGAGCTTCGTGAACAGGGCATCGGCCTGGCGGTCGGAGATCGTGGTGGCGCCGCCCATCACGAATTCGACGAGCCGCGCCGTCTGGAAGAGACGCGGCGAACGCTGCTGCGCGAGGGCGAGCGCGCGGTCGAGCTGCGTGTCGCCGGCCGTGATCTCACCCGAGCGATAGGCAATGAGGGCCGCGGCGTAGGCGGCCTGGATGCCGCCCGTGCCCCGGCCGAAATCGCTGCGCAACAGCCGGCCGTCGATGTCGTCGAGCGCGGCCGACGCGGCCTTGAGATTGCCGGAGGCTGCAAGCCCCTCGGCCTGCATCGCGAGCAGCCGGGCCCGCAGCGCTGGCAGATTCGACCGGGCCCACTCGCTCGCCGCGCCGAAGGCGGGCGGCAGCGCGCCTGTGCCCGCGGCCATGTGGGCGGTGAAGGCCAGCCGAAACGCCTCTTCGAGCGCGCGGGCGTCGCCATGATCGGCCGCGGTGTAGGTGGCCTCCTCGAAATACTTGAGCGCCGCAGCGGGCTGGTCGGCGTCGAGGGCGATCCGCCCCAGCACGATCAGGCCCCACGACGTGAGCGGGTGATCGAACTGGTTGGCCGCGATCAGGCCGCGGTTCAAGAGCGGCAGGGCCTGGTCGGCCTTACCTTGCGCCCACTGTGCCACGCCGAGCGCGATGTCGATCCACGATTGCGACCAGTGGTTGGGCGGCGCGGGCCGGCGCATGAGCGCCTTGGCGGCATCGTCGAGCGCGGCGCCTTCCCGCGACAGCTCACCGAGGATCTCCGCGCGACGGTAGAGTGCGATCACGAGGCTGCGCACGATCTCCTGCGGCCGGATCGGATAATCAGCCGGCGCGGTGAGCACGCCGCCCTGCTTGAGCACCTGCTGCGGATCAACGCCGCCCTGGCGGATCGTGAACTGCTCGGGGATCGCCGCGGGCGACGTGTTGCGCTGGCTGCGGCCCCACGTGGCGATGCGCTGCTGCGTGAGCCCGTGCAACGGCTGCTGCGGAAACTGCACGGCCAGCAGCCACTCGCCATAGGTGGCCCAGAGCAGGAGCGCCTCGTCGTAGGCGGCGATCGCCTCGCGAAACCGCCCGAGTTCGTAGTTGGCCTCGCCGACCACCATTGCCGCGGCGATCGAATCGATCCAACGCTGGGAACCGGCGCGGATGCCGCCGCGATATTCCTGCGAAGCGATCTCGAGGCTGCTCGCGAAATCACCGGCGGCGAGCGCGGCGAGAGCGGCGTCGTAGCCCGCGGTGGGCACGGTGCGGCCCCCCTGCGCACCGCCGAGACCGGGCTGGAGCACCACCTGGGGCTGAGCGACCCCGGGCATCGCGATCAGGATCGCAGCCGAGAGCAGGCACGGCACGGCAGAGACGAGGCACCGCATGCCGTCGTTGTACCGGAAATTGCGCTACGGCTCGGCAAGGTGCCGCACGTGCCTCCCGTAGCGTCAGGCCCCCAGGCCTGTCGCAGGACAGAGCTGGAGCTCTGCCCCCACGCGGGTCGGCCAATCTGGGCAAGTTGGGGCGGGGCTGCGGGCCGATTGTAGCGGTTTCTCAAAGTTTTTCGGTCGTGACGGTCGATACCTCTCTCGACCCTCACGCAGGAACCGCTGTCATGCGTCTGTCACCGATCAACATGTGCATTTCGATGATCACCACCACGTCGGCCCGGGTCCTCGGCATCGCTGCCGTGGCCGTGGCTGGCATCTCCCTCACCGGCTGCCAGGTGGATGTGGGCGGTCAGACGCTGCCGAGCGCCTACTACCTGCAGGACGACATCCAATACTTCCCGGCCGGCCCAGAGTTCAAACTCTCGAAGGAAGCCGCCGCCCTCAAGGCCTACAAAAAAGAACTGGCCGAAGTGAAGTGAGGGCCGTGGGGCGACCGCCTCGGATATGTGGGGCGACCGCCTCGGATATGTGGGGCGACCGTCCCGGTCGCCAAAGCGGCCTTCACTCCGGGCAAGCGAGACGCTCGCCCCACAGGGTTGCACTTTTTGCGGGCCCCGCTAGACTCTCCGCTCGTGGGTTGACGGCCCTTTTTTATGAGCCACAATCAGTGGCTCGTGGGGTTTCGGCCCGAATTGATTGGGTGCCCACGGATGGCTTGGCTTCAAACCATTCATGCCCACCGCCGCGGACCTTCTGATTGGCGAATTCGCCCGGACGCTCGACGAGCGGTTTCGGCTGGCGATTCCGCCCGAAGTAGCCACGCCGCTCCTGGCTGCCGGGTCCCGGCTCGTGCTCGCGAAAGAGCGGGCCGGCTGCCTCTCGCTCTGGCCGGCGGCCGTGTGGAAGCCGCGGATCGATGCGGCAGTGGACGTGGTGCGCACGAAACTTCAGGCCGGCCTGCTCACGCAGCGGGTCGGCCAGCTTCAAGACCTGGGTCGGCTGCTTTCGACGCGACACAAGGTGGTGTCGCTCGCGGCCCGCGATCGGCTCGTCATTCCGGAAGGATTCCGGGAGTTTCTCGGCGTGGAGCCGGGGGGCGAGCTGTTCGTCGTGGGGGCGGCTGTCTGCGTGGAGTTGTGGCAGCCCGCCGCCTGGTCGGCCTATGTGACGAGCGAGATGCCCGAGTTTCGGCGACGGATCGACGAGCTCACGGCGTGACGATTTTTGGCCATGCCCGGATGAGAGGAACGGTTTGACCTGTCGGTGACATCCGGTCAGGAAACTTGAACGCCACGGATCGGGCCCCACGAGCACGGATGCTGCCGAGGGACCTCCTCCGGGCATGGCCTTTTTCACTGTTCCGCGCCCCGCGGCCCTGCCGCGGCCGCAAATTGACACCCCGCGCGGCCCGTTCGTAAAGTGTTGATAGATCGGCAGTTATCGGATCGACCGATCTGCCCGTTCGTTCCCTTCTGGAACAGGCCATGGCACGGAGTCCTTTCTGCTGGGGCATCGACATCGGCAAGTGCGCCTTGAAGGCGGTGCGCTGCCGGCTTTCGTCCGAGCCGCGGAAGGTGACGGCCGAGGCCTTCGACTACGTCGAATACCCGATGCTGCTCACGCAGCCGGAGGCCGATCCTGTGGAGCTCGTGCGGGCCGCCCTCCAGGAGTTTCTCGGCCGCAACGATCTCAAGGGCGACCGCGTGGCCGTGTCGGTGCCCGGGCAGTCGGGCCTTGCGAAGTTCATCAAGCTGCCGCCGATCGAGGCGAAGAAGATTCCCGACATCGTCAAGTATGAGGCCCGCCAGCAGATTCCCTTTCCGCTCGAGCAGGTGGTGTGGGACTGGCAGCGGCTCGCCGGCGGCATTGAAGAGGGCGGCTTCGTGATCGACGCCGAAGTGGCCGTGTTCGCGATGAAACGCGAGCAGGTCTACAAGGCGCTCACTCCGCTCACGCAGGCCGGCATCGAAGTGGACGTGCTCCAGCTCGCGCCGATCGCGCTGGCGAACATGGTGATGTTCGACCAGCTGCCCGATCCGGCGACGGTCGATCCCGATCAGCCGCCCGCTTCGATCGTGCTCGTGTCGATGGGCGTCGATGCCACCGACCTCGTGATCACCAACGGCATGCGGATCTGGCAGCGCAGCATCCCCATCGGCGGCAGCACGTTCACCAAGGCCCTCGTGCAGGGCATGAAGATGACGTTCGCCAAGGCCGAGCATCTCAAGCGCAACGCGGCCCGGGCCGAAGACCCGAAGGCCGTGTTCAAGGTGATGCGGCCGGTGTTCAACGAGTTTGCCGCCGAGCTGCAGCGGTCGCTCAACTATTTCACCGGGACCGACCGCACGGCGACGATCGGCAAGGTGCTGTTGCTCGGCAACGCCACCAAGCTCCGCGGCCTCACCGACTTCGTCGGCAAGCAACTCGGCCTCGACGTGCAGCGGCTGGAGACGTTTCGTGGCCTCGAGGGGCCCGGCGTGCTCGGCGCTCCGGCGTTTCGGGAAAACCGGCTCGCCTTCGGCACGGCCTACGGCCTCGCGCTCGAGGGCTCGGGCGCCCCGGGCATCCGCACGAACCTGTTGCCGCGGGAGATCATCCAGGAACGGATCATCGAAGCGAAGAAGCCCTGGGCGCTCGGGGCGGCCGTGGGCTTGATGGCCGCCGCGGCGATCAGTTTCCTCGGCATGTTTTTCGCGTGGACGTCGTTCGCTCCCAGCACCTACGCCAGCGCCTTCGCCCGCGCCGACGGCGTGAAGACGCAGTCGCAGGCGGCCGTGTCGGCGCTCGACGAAGTGCGGCAGAAGCGCGACGCGGCGATCACCGAACAGCGGGCCCTGCTCGAGATCGAGGATCGGCGTTTTCAGTCGCTCGACCTGCTGCGGGCCGTGCAGTCGCTCCTGCCGCGCGACCCGGCGGGCCAGGTGCCCAAGAACCCCGCCGATCGCAACGAACTGCACGTGACGTCGTTCGACTGCCAGTATTTCCCCGATCTGGCCACGTGGTTTGCGGGCGTGCAGCAGCAGTGGGCTGAGACGCACGCCACCGATGAGGGTGCCGAGGGCGACGAGGAGGCAGCGCCGGCCGAAGGCGAGGCCGCACCGGCGCCGGCCGCCGACGGCGCCGCGCCCGCCGCGCCGGGGCCCACCGGGCCGGGCTGGGTGGTGCAGCTGACCGGCTATCACTACCACAATGAAGATCATCACAAGCCCGACGAAGCGGCGCAGTTCGTGCGCTCGACGATCGTCAAGGGCCTGCTCGGCGAGGGCGACGACGTCGCAGTGTCGGCCGGGCCGATGGCCGGAGAGACCGTGCCCGTGAAGGAGCTCGGCATCGGCTATCCCGTGATCGTGGCGGCGTCGACGGTGCGGACGATCCGCGTGCCCAAGGAAGGCGCGGCCGCCCCGGGAGACCCTCAGGCGCCGCGGCCCGATTTGTTTCCGGGAGCCGCGCCGCCCGAAGACCTCGAGCTCGCGCTCAAGCGGTTTGATTTCACGCTGCAGTTCTGCTGGCAGCCCGTGTCGCCCGGATCGCCCAAGCCGGCCACGCAGGCTCCCGCGCCCCCACCCGAAGGCAACTGACGAAGGCCCGCGCGGCCCCTCACCGATGGTTCAGATCCCCGACAACGTGCGACCGTATCTCGACGCGGTGCTCAAGCATCACTTCTGGATTTTGCTCGCGCTCGTGCCGCCCGTGGTGCTGCCGATGGTGTTTCTGGCCCGGGGCAAGCTGGCCGACGAAATCGAGTCGGCCCGCAGCCAGATCGAGAGCCGACTCTCGGCCGTGCGGAGCGTGACCGGCATCCGGCCGCACCCCAACAACGAATGGTCGAGCGAGATCGACAAGGCGACGAAGCGGGTGAAGGGGCAGACGCTCGCCGAGTGGCGGAAGGTGTGGGACAGCCAGCAGCCGCTGCGGGTGTGGCCGGCGTCGCTCGGCCCCGACTTCGTGCAGAAGGCGACCACGCTCAAGCCGGCTGCGAAGCTGCCACGGCAGATGCTCGAGCGCTACCAAAACAGCGTGCGTGCGATCGTGCGCACGCTGCCGGCCCGCATGGGGGCCGACGAACTGATGGTGGATGGAGCAGCAGGTGGGCCCGGGCAGCCAGCCGGGCCGCCCCCCGGCATGATCGATCCGGGCATGATGCGCGGACGGCCGGGCGTGCCCGAGAAGCCTTCGGCACTCGTGCAGTGGAACCCAGCCGATCAGCAGCGGCTCTACGCGAGCTTCAACTGGGACAGGCCGCCTTCGACCATGCAGGTGGTGCTCGCACAGGAAGAGCTGTGGGTGTATGGAGTGCTCGCCGATGTGGTCGCGCGGGTGAACAAGTCGGCAGCCGGCGCCTTCAACGCGCCCGTTTCACTCGTCGAGCAACTCGCGGTGGGCTACCCCGCCGCGGAAGACAGGCCCGGCGCGGCGGGCGGCGGGCGGATCATGGTGCCGGTGGCGGCTGGTCAGGCGAACCCGATGGGAGAATTCACGCCGCCGTCAGATCCATCGATGGCGGAGGGTGGGGCCGTGGGTCGTCCACCGCATCCGCGGTTTGCCGGCGGAGGCGTGGGCGGTTTCGGCGGCCCGATGGGAGCGCCGGGAGGCGAGGCGCCGCCGGAAGCCTCCCCCGACGATCTTCTCCGAAGCTGGATCTATGTCGATTTTGCCGGCAAGCCGCTGACGGCGGCGGAGCTTGCCACGTCGCCCGACGCGCAGCTCGTGCATCTCGTGCCGTTCGTGATTCGCGCCGTCGTCGATGAGCGGAAGCTCGACACGCTGCTCGTCGATCTCGCGACGGCGCCGGTGCCGATCGACGTGCGACAGGTGCGGATCAACGTGGGCGCCGGCAGGCCTGGCGGCGGCATGCCGTCGATGGGCCCGATGGGTGGCTTCGGGCCCGGGGGCGGAGAGTTTGGCGGGCAGCCTGCGGCGGCGCCCGGCAGCCGGCCGCACGACGTGACGGTGGAACTGCGCGGCACCGTGGCGCTCGCGAAACAGCCCGATCCGCTGGCACTGGGGTTAGAAGCATCGCCGGACGACGAGGCCGAGGCAGCGGCACCCGAGGCCGACGCCGCAGTGCCCGAGGCCGCTCCGGTCAATGCAGAGGCAGGGGGCAACGCAGCATGAAACGGCCTTCCATCAGCTTCGACAAAGATGCGATCGTCGAATTTCTGCTCGCCCACGGCGAGAAGATCGGCGTGGCAGTCGTGGCGGCGCTCGCCTGCGGACTCGTGTGGGGCGGCGTGAGCGCGGCCCGCTCGAAGACGGCGTCGCGCGAGCAGCAGCCGGCAGTGATCGAGGAACAGGCGAACCGCGCGGCCGCGCACATTCAGGCCGTGAAGCAGCCGCCGGCAGAGGAACTGCGGCGGTCGAATCTCACGAAGTTGATCGACCCGTGGCGCGCCCCGGAAGTGCATCAGCCGCCACCCGTAGCCCTCTTCAACAAGCCGCTGTTCGAGGAAAAGTCGAAGCGCTCCAAGCCGGACGTGTTTCCGATCGAGGAACTGCAGGCCGTGGCCGGGATCGCCTTTATGCCGGAACGCCCAGCGGATGCGGCCCTCGGCCGCAATGCCGCCGACGTCGATGCGCCGGAGGGTGCGGAAGGCGAGGCCGCCGGCACGAAGCGGCGGCGCAAGAAAGATCAGCGGGGGCAGGCCGGCATGCCCGCACTGCCGCCGGGGTTCAGTGAGTTTGGTCCCGGCATGCTGCCGCCCGACATGATGATGCCGGGCATGGCCGGCGCGTCGGGCGTGCGCGGCCGGCTCGTGCCCTACTGCGTGGTGACGGGGCTCGTGCCGTTTGCCAAGCAGATGGGGGACTACCAAGAGCGGTTCGCCCAGGCGGGCCTGCGCGATCCCCAGCGCGACGTGCCGCTCTGGAGCGACTATCTCGTGGAGCGGATGGTGGTCTCGCCCAACGGCCGCGAAGACTGGAAGCGCATCGACCTCAAACAGTTTTTTGCAGACGCGGCGAAGCAGTGGGCCGGCGTGCAGCCCGACCCGCTGCCGCAGGGCTTCATGCTGGGGGCTGAGAGCAACCCGGGCGCCGCCTTCGGCTACTGCAGCCCGCTGCCGGCGCTCGCGGGCGACCCGTGGGGCCTCGAAGCGGTGCACCCGTGGTTTGTGGCAAAGTTCAAGGAACAGCTCGAGGAGCAGGCGCAGTTGGCTGCCGAACAGGCCGAGCAGACGGCGACGATTCTGCCTGGCCAGCAGCCCGGCGCCGGGCCGGGCGCGGAGTTTGGCGGAGGCGCCCCGGGATTTGGCGGGCCAGGCGGGCCAGGGTTTGGCCCCGGTGAATTCGGCATGCAGCCCGGAGGGCCGAGGATGATGCTCGATGCCCAAGGGCGGCCGATCGTCGGCGTGGACTACCGACTGTTTCGGTTCGTCGACACGAACGTGGAGGCCGGGAAAACCTATCGATATCGCGTGCGGCTCTCGCTCTGGAATCCGAATCGTGACCTCGAGGGACGGTATCTCACCGACGCCGCACTCGCCAAAGACGTGAAGCTCGCCTCGGCCCCGAGCAATGTGACGGCAGCTGTGACCGTGCCCGACACCGAGCTACTGCTCGTGCGGACGGTGCGCAAGGCCGAATCGAAGCGATTCAAGCCCGGAGCCGTCGAGGTGCTCGTGCTCGACAAGGGCGGCGACACGGGCAACTACGCGCTGCGAAGCCTCGTGACGGATCCGGGCGGCATCGTGAACGTCGACAAGAAACTCAACAAGCCGGGCGATCTGCGGACCCGCGGCGAAGACGCCTTCACCGACGCCGTGCTCGTGGATCTGCGCGGCCGCCAGGACGACCGGTCGGAAACCCGCGGCGGCAAAGGATCGCCGCCGCCCGAGCCGCTCGACATGCTTTTTCTTCGGCCCGACGGATCCTTCGCCGTCGCATCGGCCGCCGACTCGCAGCCCAAGGTCGATCGCTACATTGGCACGCTTCCGATCGTGGAGGATGCCAAGGGGGGCAAGGACAAGCAGCCGCCGGGCGCGACCCCCGACAATCCCTTCGGCAGTCCGTTTGGACGCTGACAACCATGACCTGCACACGCCACGTTTCCAAGCGCCCGTTCCTGCTGCTCGCGGCCGTGGTTGTCGTCGTCTGCGCGGCCGCCGTGGCCCGGGCCGAGCCGAAGTATGTGGGCTGGACGAAAGTTGAGGCCTCGCGGGAAATCCGTGAGCTGAAGGAGAAGCTCCGCGAAGGAGGGCAATTCGACGACAACGCCAAGCAATTTCTCGAGGAGACTGCGCTCCCGCAGCTCGCCCTCGAGGAAAACCGCCCGCTCATCGAGCGCACCCGGAAACGGATCCGCGAACTCTTGCTGGGCGACGTGGGTGAAGACAAAGCCTACGGCGACATCGCATTGCTCATTGCGGAGTACATGACATCGCTGGCCCGCGACGACCAGGCCGCGCCGGTGGTGCGTGTCAACGCGATGCTGCTCGTGAGCGAACTCAAGGCCAAGAACGGCAAGCCATGGCCTCCTGCGGCGCTGGCGCTGGCCGCAGCCGCTGGCGACAAAGGGCTGCCCGATGCGGTGCGCATCGCGGCGCTTGCCGGTGTGGCGAAGCACGCCGCCGCGGGCGGCGGTGACGATGCGATCGCGAAGACCTTCGGGCCGCCGGTGTCGGCGATCCTCGGGGAGCCTGCAGCAGCCGAACGGGACGTGGAGCAGGAGTGGCTGGTGTCGCGGGCGCTGCAGATCGTGCCGGCGCTCGTGCGGCCCGCGCCGCCCAAACTCGCGGCGCTGCTCGCAGGGCTCGCGGGAGATGAGACGCGGCCGATCGACCTCAGGGTGCGGGCCGCAGCGGCGCTCGGTGCGACGGCCGATGCGACGTCGGGCATCGAGGCCGCCGCAGTCGTAGAGGCGATCCGCAAGCTCGCGATCACGGCGCTCGAGTCGGAGGAGAAGGCGGCCGCAGCCCGGCGGTTCGAGGAGCAATATCGGCGGGGCGGGGCCGTGCCGGGAGGGCCGCAAGCCCCGGGCTTCGGCTTCGACGGCCAGCCCCTCCCCGCGATCGACCCGCTCGCGATCTCGGAACAGGCATGCCGACGTGCCGCCTGGCGGCTCTACACGCTCGGCACGGCGATCTTTTCGGCAGACGACAAGCCGGGGCTGGCGACGCTCATGGGCGACGCGGCCGGGCCCGCGAAGGAGTTGGCAAAACAGCTCACGGGCGAAGGCCTGACGCTCGACAGCGATCCTGTCGAAGACGCGCTCCTCGACGCGCTCGACGTGCTGCGGCCGCCCGCGCCAGGCGAAAAAGCAGCGAAGCGGCCCGTGCGACAGCCGAAGCCCGAGGAGCCTGCCGGCGACGAGCAGAAGCCGGCGTTGGATCCGAACGCCTCGCCGTTCGACAACCCCTTTCAGTGAGCGTGCGACAGGCGATGGCGCCGGCTCGGGGTTACCCCATACCATCTCGCCGGACGTTCGCTGCGCCCATCCTGGGCTTCACTCACTCGGATGTGCCTGCGCTCCGGCATCCATGCCTGCGCTGGTCACATACGCCGTCTCAACGGCAGGGGTAACCCCTCGCCTCCCTGCTAAGCAAGCCCGAGGCGCAAGCCGAAGGGAATACACGCGGAGTTGCGCTGCCGGGGCATCCTCTCGGCGCACGCTTCGGGCTGCCCGGGCGGAGACGGTCGGTGTGCACAGAAGGGCGAGTCGGCGAACGCTTCCCCTGCAGCGACCGGCTGGATGCCGGCCGCCGCAGCCGAGGCAACCTTGGCTTGCCTCGACTGCGGCAAGCAGCCGGGGCCATGGATGGCCCGGATGCGCTACTTCTTGATCAGGTCGCGGACGGTCATACCGCTCGGGATCATCGGCAGCACCTGCTCCTGGTAGGGCACCTGCACGTCGAGGATCGCCGGGCCCTTTGCGTCGATCAGCCGCTTGAGCGCGGGCTCGAGATCATGCTTCGCCGAGATCGTCTCGGCCTGCCAGCCGAAACCCTTGGCGATCGCCACAAAATCGGGATAGCGATCGCACGGCGAAATGCCGTCGCCCTGGCCGCAGGCCTCGGGGTGATCGACCGGGCCGAGATAGGTGTGGGCACGGTTGCCCTTGAAGAACCGGTCTTCCCACTGCACCACCATGCCAAGGTGCTGGTTGTTGAGGAGCAGGATCTTCACGGGGATGTCTTCGGTGCGACAGGTGGCGAGTTCCTGGATGTTCATGAGGATGCTGCCGTCGCCGTCGATGTCGACCACGAGTGCGTCGGGCCGGCCGATCTTCGCCCCCATCGCCGCCGGCAGGCCGAAGCCCATCGTGCCCAGGCCGCTCGAGGAGAGCCACGTGCGCGGCTCACGAAACTTGTAGAACTGGGCAGACCACATCTGATGCTGGCCCACGCCCACGGTGATCACCGTCTCGCGATCGGCCGTCAGCCGCGAGAGCGCCTGGATCGCCTCCTGGGCGAGGATGCCGGGATAGCTCGTGTCGAAGGAAAACGGATCTTCCTTCTTCCATTCGGCGATCTGGGCGTGCCAGGGTTCGAGGCTCGCGGTGGGCTTCTCGACGATCTTGTTGAGGGCGTGGAGGGCGTCTTCGACGTCGGCCACGATCGGAATGTGCACGAGCTTGTTTTTGTTGATCTCGGACGGATCGATGTCGATGTGCACGATAAAGCCGTGCTGGGCAAACTCGCTCACCTTGCCCGTGACACGGTCGTCGAACCGCACGCCGATCGCGAGCAGGAGATCGGCCTGATCGACGGCGTAATTGGCGTAGACGCTGCCGTGCATGCCGAGCATGTCGAGCGAGAGCGGGTCGGTGCCCGGGTAGGCTCCGAGGCCCATGAGCGTCATCGTGACTGGAATGCCCGTCTTGCGGACGAGCTCGCGCAGCTCGTCGGAGGCGTCGCCCGTGATCACGCCGCCGCCGGCGTAGATCACCGGCCGCTTGGCCCGCTTGATCGCGGCGGCCACCTGGGCGATCTGCTCCGGCTGCACGGCCCGCGGCTCGGGGCGATAGCCCGGGAGATTCATCGGCACGTCGTAGTCGGGGACGAGCTGGGTGACCTGGATATTCTTGGGGAGGTCGACGAGCACTGGGCCGGGCCGGCCGGTGGTGGCGATGTGAAACGCCTCCTTCATCACGCGGGCGATGTCGGCGGCGTCGGTGACGAGGTAGTGATGCTTCGTGATCCCGCGGCAGACTTCGACGATTGGCGTCTCTTGGAAGGCGTCGGTGCCGATCACGCTCGTGCCCACCTGGCCGGTGAGGGCGATCATCGGGACGCTGTCCATCTTGGAGTCGGCGATGGCCGTCACGAGGTTGAGCGCGCCCGGGCCGCTCGTGGCCATGCACACGCCGGGGCGGCCTGTCGTACGGGCGTAACCCTGAGCTGCAAAGGCACCGCCCTGCTCGTGCCTGGGGAGGATCGTGCGGATGCGATCCTTGGCGTGTGTGAGCGCCTGGTGGAGCGGCATGCTCGCCCCGCCCGGGTAGGCGAAGATCACGTCGACCCCGTGGCGGATCAGCGACTCGACGACCACGTCGGCCCCGGAGACGAAGCCGGTGGAAGACGCGGGGCGGGAGGCGGTGGCCATAGGGAGGACTCCTGGAGGGACGAAAACCGATCCCTCAACCATACCCGATAAAAACGCCATGGAAAAACGCCCGCCAGTCCCGCCAGCCTCTGGACGCGGCCTCGGGGCCGACCCACAATCATGGCCTCGATTGGGCTCTGTTTTTGGGGCAGCAAAAGGGCGGACACGTGAATGGCAGGCGGCTGACACGGCTGATGGGAGGGCTCGTAGGGCTCGCGGCGAGTTTCGGGGCTGGTTGTGCGCCGAGCTGCCGGGCCGACGACTGGGCACAATGGGGCGGCGGGCAGCGGCGGAATCTCGTGTCGCACGAGACCGGCATCCCGGCCACGTTCCACCCCGGCAAAAAGAAGCGCGACCGCCTTGGCTTCGATCCGGCCACGGCGAAGAACGTGCGCTGGATGGTGCGGCTGGGGAGCGAGAACTATTCGGGTCCGATCGTCGCCAAGGGCCGCGTGTACGTCGGCACGAACGACGAGGATCTCGACGACCCGCGGTTTCGCACCACGCGCGGCGGTGTGCTGATGTGCCTCGATGAGAAGACGGGCGACCTCGTGTGGCGGCTCGTGGTGCCCCGGCTCGAGATCGACCGCTCGCTCGTGAGCGAAGACTTCGACGACATGAACCTCGGCATCTGTTCGTCGGCGACGGTCGACGGCGGCAAGCTCTACGTGGTGACCAATCGCTGTGAGGTGGTGTGCCTCGATGTCGACGGGCTTGCCGATGGCAACGATGGGCCGTTTCGCGACGAGGCGGGATTCAGCGTGGCCGCGGGCGCCGAGCCGGTGGCACTGGGCCCGCGCGACGCCGACATCGTGTGGCGGTTCGACATGATCCGCGAACTTCCCGTGTTTCCGCACGATGCCGCGAACTGCTCGGTGCTCGTGGTGGGGCGGCACCTCTATGTGGGCACGGCGAACGGCGTCTATGACGGCAAGGTAGTCTTGCCCACGGCGGCCTCGCTCGTCGTGCTCGACAAGGAGACGGGCAAACTCCTCGGCCGCGACGATGGCACGATCAGTGCCGACGTGTTTCACGGCCAGTGGTCGTCGCCCACGACCCTCGACTCACCGCGCGGCATGCGGATCGTGTATGGCGGTGGCGACGGCCGCTGCCACGGCTTCGTGCCGCTCGCGGCCGACCTGAAGCCGGGCAAGACGCCGGCCACGCTCGAACGCGACTGGCTCTTCGACTGTAACCCCCCGGGCTACCGCGCCCGCGGCGATGTCGAAATAGACTACTGGGCGCTCGTGCGCGGGAAGGCGACGTCGGTGGATGACACCGGGCTCGTCGTCAGCCCCAACGAGATCATCGGCTCGCCCGTCATCGACGGGAACCGCGTGTATGTGGCAATCGGCCAGGATCCCGTGCACGGCCCGGGCCGCGGCGCGCTCTCCTGCTTCGCTGTGGACGGCACCGACGAGGGGGCCGAGGTGCGGAAGGTGTGGCAGTATCTCGGCATCGGCCGGGCGCTCTCGACCGTGGCCGTGGCCGACGGGCTCGTCTACGCCGCGGAGTATGCCGGCAAGGTGCACTGCCTCGACGCCGACACCGGCGCCCTCGTGTGGTTTCACGACACGCAGGACGAGATCTGGTCGTCGACGCTCGTGGTGGACGGCAAGGTGTACATCGGCAGCCGCAAGGGCTTCACCGTGTTGGCCTCCGGCCGCGAGAAGAAGACGCTGGCCGTGCTCAAGCTCGGCTCGCCGGTGTGGTCGATCCCGTGCGCCGCCAACAAGACACTGTTCGTGGCCTCGCAGCGCAATCTGTGGGCCGTCGAAGAGCAGGGCGAGGTGAAGTAGGACTCGCCCCGGCCCGTCGGGCCCTGCTGGCGCTCGTGTCCCCTGACGTCAGCCGCGTGCTGCCGCTCGCCCGGACCTGGTTGAGTGTCATGTCGCCGTCGATCGTTTGCGCAGCAGAAAACCGCCCAGGGCGAGGTGGGTCAGCCCTGAGTTGTCGAGGGTGCGGATGGCGTCCTGCGGCGAGCACACGTTCGGCTCTCCGTGCAGGTTGAAGCTCGTGTTGAGGATGCCGCCCGCACCGGTCAGTTCCTTGAAACGGCTGATGAGTTCGTGGTAATCGGGATTCCAGTCGCGCACCACGCACTGCGGCCGCACCGTCGAATCCCGGGGGTGGATTGCCGCCCTCAGATCCCGCCGTGCCTCCGGCAGGCTGTCGAACGTGATGCACATGTACGGCGCGAAGATCCGTTCGTGATCGCGCACATAGCGACCCATGTCTTCCTCGAGGATGCTCGGCGTGAAGGGCATCCAGAAATCCCGGCACTTGATCGCCTCGTTGATGGTGTTCACGTTGGTGAAGTCAGAGGCGGCGGCGAGGATCGAGCGATTGCCGAGCGCCCGCGCCCCGAATTCCATGCGCCCCGAGCACCGCGCGACGATCGTGTTTGCCGCCAGGAGCTCGGCCACCGCTCGATTGACGTTGGCAGGACGGGTAATCTCATATCGCTCCGCCGCGCGCGACTCCGCAAAGGCCTGCTCGGCGTCCGCGTCGCTGAATGACATGCCGAGATACAAGTCGCGCACGGGCTCCAGCGGCTGGCCGGCGGCGTGGTGCAGATGCCCCCAGACCGCGGCCCCCAGCGCCGTCGTCTCGTCGCCCGCCGAGGGAACAACGAACAGTCTTTCCACTTCGGAAAGCGCGGCGATCCGCTGGCACGCCTTCACGTTCATGAACACCCCGCCCGCCAGGGCGACGTTGCGGCAGGCCTTACGCTCGATCCAGTGCCGGATCCAACGGACGGTCAGTTCCTCAGTCAATTCCTGGATCGCCCCGGCGATGTTGTCGAACCGCTGGCAGGAATAGAGGCCGTGCAGCCGCCGTGCGAGTGGGGCGAACCAGGCTCTGCTCCGCCACCGTCCGTCCGCCGTGACCTCGAGCAGGCGGCCCAGTTCATCGAGGAGTCCACGGTAATACTGCCGGCGGGCGTAGGGGGCCATGCCCATGACCTTGAACTCATGCTCCGACCCCTTCATGCCAAGGAGCGCCGTGGTGAATGAGTAGTAATGCCCCAGGGAGTGCCGGCTGTCAGCGGCGCTCAATACGCGCATTCGGCCGTCGGCGTAGAGATTGACCGTGGCGCACCGGCCGTCGCCCTCGGCATCGAGCGTGAACACGAGTGTCCGATCCCATGATTGCACGTTGGGTACGGCGCTGTAGGCGTGGGCGAGATGGTGATCGAGGCATTCCACGCGGCCCGGATGCATGCGCAGGCTGGCAGAAAGCCACGCTTGCATCGCGTGCCCCTGGCCGCGCCAGCGCTCCCGGAATCGGTCCTTGGCCTGCTTGAATGCCCAACCCGCCTCGGTCTGGTACAGAGCTTCCCTCCACGTCCTCCTCAGGTCCCGCGGCGCGAGGAGGTAGCCTCCCCCGTAAGGCTGAAACCGGGCCTTCTTCAGCAGTCGGTAGAAGGACGGTGAGCGTTGGAACGCGATCGCGTGGTCGATGGCCTGCGGCGGTACGAAATGCCGATGCAGATAATCGAGCGTCTGCGCGGGAAACCCGACGCAGTTCTTAATGCGGTTCAGGCGTTCCTCACTCTGGCAGAAGGTCACACGTCCGTCCTGGATCAGGCAGACGCTGGCATTGTGGCCGTAGTGGACGCCGAGAATGTTCATCGAAGTCCTCTCGGACGCGCGATACCCGCCATTACGGGGATAAAGATAGGAAGGCGAACCGCGTTTTCACAAGCTTTTACAGATCGATGAGCGGGTGGGCTGCCGTATACTCGGGCACGAGTGGCACGAACAACCACACGGCCAAGCGGGCGGTTGCCCGGGTTGGCCGACACGCTCGAGCAGCACGGTGGGTTCGCCGAAGTGGTCGCCAGTCTCCGCGCGGGGCACGGCGGCACGATCGGCGGAACCTGGGGATCGGCGTCTGCGCTGACGGCGGCGGCGCTCTCGAACCAGTTGGCCCGGTCGCCCCGTGGTGAGGAAGCCGTGCTCGTCGTGGTGCTCCCCCACGCCGACGAGGCCGACGCCTTTTGCGACGATCTCGCGCTCTTCACGACGCGGCCCGTCGCGCTCTTGCCAGCCCTCGAGAGCCTCGACGACGAGTCGCTCGCCGACGACCCGGCCGCCGCGGCCCGCCTCGCGCTCGTGAAGCGGCTGACGGTCGCTGGCGTTCGTCCTGCGATCGTGGTCACGAGCATCCAGGCCCTCCTCGCGCCGCTCGCCGACCCGCGCGAGATCGAGGCCAGCACCCGCCGGCTCGAAGTGGGCGGCCGGCTCGACCCGCTCGAACTTGCCGACTGGCTCGCAGCCTGCGGCTGGCAGGCGGCCGACGCGATCGACCGCCCCGGCACGTTCGCCCGGCGCGGCGGCATCGTCGATCTCTTTGCCATCGACTGGGACCGGCCCGTGCGCGTCGAGCTCTTCGGCGACGAGATCGAGTCGCTGCGGACGTTCGACACCGTGACCCAGCGGAGCGTCGATACGCTTCAATCGATCGACCTCACCGCACTCGGCGTGGGCGCGGCGACGCGGCGCACGCACCTCGCCGACATCCTGCCAGCCGGCTCGTGGTGGGCGCTCGTCGAGCCGGGCGAACTCGCCGAGGAGGCGAAGCGCACCTACGAGCGGCTGAAGGGGGCGGCGGAAGTGTCGAACCCCGAAGAGGTGTTCGCCCGCATCTATCGCTTTCCGTCGGTGACGCTCGCCGCGGTGGCCCCGTCGAGTCTGGAGGCCACGGCTACGCTCGCGATCGAGAGCGTCGAGCGGTTCACCGGCGTGCTCGACAGGGTGTGCGAGGAGCTCGGCACGGTCGGCAAGGATCAGGAAGTGTGGATCGTGGCACCCACCGACGCCGAAGAACAGCGGCTCGGCGAGCTGCTCGCCGCCAGCGCCCCAGCCAAGTCGGGCCGGCTGCACTTCGCTCACGGCCGGCTCTCGGCGGGCTTTCGCCTCGTGCCGGAGAAGCTCGTGCTCGTGTCGAGCGCGGAGCTCTTTCGCCGCGAAGACGTGACGGTGCGGGCGCCGCGGCACCGGCTGACCCGCGCGATCGACACGTTTCTCGATCTCCACGAAGGCGATTACGTCGTACACGTGGCCCACGGCGTGGGCCGCTACCGGGGCCTGAAGCTGCTCGAGAAGCAGGATCGCACCGAGGAGTTTTTGGAGATCGAGTTTGCCGAGAGCACGCGGATCTACGTGCCGGCCACCTGCATCGAGCTCGTACAGAAATACGTGGGCGGCACGAAGCTCGCGCCCAAGCTCGCCAAGATCGGCGGCACACTGTGGGCGAAACAAAAAGCCGCCGTGCAGCAGGCGGTGGCCGACATGGCCGCCGACATGATCCAGCTGCAGGCCAAGCGTGCCGAACGGCCCGGGCTTGCGTTTCCCGCCGATACGGCCTGGCAGCGGGCGTTCGAGGAATCGTTTCCGTTCGACGAGACCCCTGACCAGCTCACGGCGAACGTCGCCATCAAGGGCGACATGGAGACGCCCAAGCCGATGGACCGGCTGCTCTGTGGCGACGTCGGCTTCGGGAAGACGGAGATGGCTATGCGGGCGGCCTTCAAGGCCGTCGAGGCGGGCTACCAGGTGGCCGTGCTCGTGCCCACGACGGTGCTCGCCGAGCAGCATCGCCGCAGCTTCGCCGCCCGGTTCTCGGAGTTTCCATTCACGATCAAAGCGCTGTCGCGGTTTTCATCGGCGCGGGAGGAGCGGGAGGTGCTCGAGGGCCTCGCCCGCAAGAGCGTCGACATCGTGATCGGCACTCACCGGCTCGCGCAGGCCGACATCCACTTCGCGAACCTCGGCCTGCTCGTGGTCGACGAGGAGCAGCGGTTCGGCGTGGACGTGAAGGAGAAGCTCAAGGCGCTGCGGTCGGCCGTGGACGTGCTCACGATGACCGCCACGCCGATCCCGCGCACGCTCCACATGTCGATGCTCGGGATCCGCGACATCTCGAACCTCACGACGCCGCCGGCCAACCGGATCGCCGTGGAGACCCGCGTGGCCCGCTGGAATCCCACGCTCATCAAGACGGCGATCGACCGGGAGCTCGCCCGCGGGGGACAGGTGTTCTTCGTGCACAACCGGATCCACGACATCCATCAGGTGGCGCACCGGCTCGGGCAGATCGTGCCCGAGGCCACGATCGGCATCGGCCACGGCCGGCTTTCGGAGAGCGAGCTCGAGGAGGTGATGCTCGACTTCGTGGCCGGCAAGACCGACATCCTCTTGGCCACCACGATCATCGAGAGTGGCCTCGACATCCCAAATGCCAACACGATCTTCATCGATGAGGCCGATACCTATGGCCTCGCCGACCTCCATCAGCTGCGCGGCCGCGTGGGCCGCTCGCACCACCGCGCTTATTGCTACATGCTCGTCGACGAGACGGCCCATCTCTCGAGCACCGCAGCCCGCCGGCTGCGGGCGATCCAGGAGTTTTCGAGCATGGGGGCGGGCTTCTCGCTCGCCATGCGCGATCTTGAGATCCGCGGTGCCGGCAATCTGCTCGGCACGCAGCAGAGCGGCCACATCGCCACGGTGGGCTACGAGCTCTATTGCCGGCTCTTGGAGCAGGCGGTGCGCGGGCTCAAGGCGCTGCCCCCGGCCGAGCCGCCGCAGGTGAACATCGACCTACCGGGCGAGGCCTGGCTGCCGCGCGACTACATCGCCGACTTCCGTACAAAGATCGACGTCTACCGCCGGCTCTCGCGGGCCACCGCAGACAACCAGATCGACGACCTCGCCGCGGAGCTTGGCGACCGCTTCGGGCCGCTGCCGGCCGAGGCCCGGCGGCTGCTTGACTATGCTCGGCTTCGGGTGGCGGCGGCGGAGTTCGGCATCGACACGGTCGGCCGCGAGGCGGGCATGGTGCTCCTGCGGCACCACGACCGCCGGGCCATCGAGCGGCTCAAGGCGGCCGGTCCGCCAGCTGCCCGAACGCTGCGAATCGTCGATCAGCGGACGGCCTACCTCCCCCTCGACAAGCGGCTTTTTGACGATCCGGAGCGGCTTCTTCAGGCCCTACGGGCGGTCTTGCGACCCCCGAAGGGCCAGGCCTATAGTCCCCGCCCCCCGAGAGCCGCCGCGCATGCACCAACTGGGCGAGAGCCCCCGTGAATCGACACCGCGCACCGCGGCCGCGGTGATCTTCTGCGCCGCTCTCGCCCTTCTGTCCGCAATGCATGCACGGCCAGCGCACGCCCAGCGGATCGCCAATCAGTTTGACGACGCAGCCGCGGGCGCCACGCCGGCCCCGATCGCCGTGGGCCAGGCCGGGCCGGGCAGCATCACGCCGCATCGGCTCGTGCCGACCGCTCCCAAGCCCGTGTCGCGGCCGGACGGCTGGCCGGGCCGCAAGGCCGACGGGAAGACGGCCGACGGCAAGAAGATAGACAACCACGTGCTCTCGAGCATCCGCCCCGATCCCGACGCACCGATCGTACCCATCGACTTCGGCCCCGGAGTGAAGCCCGCGCAGGACGGCGTGGTGCGGGCACAGTATCAAGAGTCGGCAGCGCCCGCCTCGGCTGCCGAGGCGCTCCTCGCGGAGGCCCAGTCGCTCGAGACGGCGATGGTGGTCGCCCGGATCGGACCGGAGGTGGTGCTCGAAGGCGACCTGCTCACACCCAGCGCGCTCAACTGGCTGGCGAAGGTGTCGCCGGGCCTCAAGCCGGAGCAGATTCGCGAGCTCAAGCTCCAGATCTGCCGACAGGTGCTCCCGCAGCATGTCGAATCGCTGATCGTGTATGTGGACGCCTGCCGTACGATCCCGGAGGAACGCCTGCCCGACATCGAAAAGAAGGTGAACCAGGCCTTCGACGAAACGCAGCTCCCGCGCATGATCAAGGATGCCGGTGTGGCCAATTCGATGGAGTATGAGCAGCTGCTGCGGTCGCGCGGGCAGTCGCTCGACAGGGTGCGCAAGATGTTTTTCGAGCGGGCTCTCGCCCAGCAATGGATCCAGCAGAAGGTGGCGAGCGACGATGAGATTCCCCACGCCGAGATGATCGCGTGGTATGAGAACCACCTTGCCGAGTATGACTTTCCAGCCAAGGCGAAGTTCGAGCAACTGACCGTGCGATTGACGCCGACCCAGCCCCGCGACGCGGCCTGGAACAAGCTCGCCGCGATGGGCAACGATGTGCTCGAAGGGAAGCCGTTCGCCGACATCGCGAAGACGCGGTCCGAGGGGCCCAACGCCGCGAGCGGCGGCGCGTATGACTGGACGACGAAGGGCAGCCTTGCCTCGAAGGTGCTCGACGAGGCGATCTTCACGCTGCCGGTGGGGCAGTTGAGCACGATCCTCGACGACGGCCAGACCCTGCACATCGTGCGGGTGACCGAGCGGGCCGACGCGGGCCGCACACCGTTTATCGAGGCCCAAGTGGGCATCAAGCAGACGCTCCAGGACGAGCGCCGAAAAAGTGAGATCGACGACTACCTCGCGAAGCTCAAAGACCGCACGCCGGTGTGGACGATCTTTGACGACCAGCCGGCCCGGGCCATGGCGCGGGCGCAAGGCGGCGCGCTCTCGCGCTAGGGCCGAGCAGGAACGCAGGCCGATTGCCGGGCCGCGATGCGAGGGCTAGACTGCCCCGAGCAGGCGGATGAGCCCGTCGCCCCGCTGCCGCAGGCCGGTCGTGGCAGCCCTTCAGGAGTGTTGCCACCATGAGCGTCACGACGTCCAAGCCCGCCGCCAGCCAGTCTGCCGCCCCGCCCTTGCCCGGCACCCGGGCCGACGGCACCGCCAGGCTCGAGATCGGCGGCAAGACCTTTGAGCTCCCGGTGATCGTCGGCTCCGAAGGCGAGCGCGGGCTCGACATCTCGAAACTCCGAGCCCAGTCGGGCGCCATCACGCTCGACGAGGGGTTCGTCAATACGGGCTCCACCACGAGCGCCATCACCTATCTCGACGGTGAGAATGGCATCTTGCGCTACCGCGGCTATCCGATCGAGGTGCTCGCCGAGAAGTGCGACTTCGTGGAGGTGGCCTACCTGCTGATCTACGGCAAGCTGCCGAATCCCGCCGAACTCGACACCTTCCGCACGTCGCTCTCGCACCACACGATGATCCACGAGGACATGCGGAACTTCTACACCGGCTTTCCGCGCGACGCCCATCCGATGGCCACGCTCGGCAGCGTGGTGGGCGCCCTCTCCACCTTCTATCAAGACTCGCTCGACGTGCGCGACCCACGACAGGTGGAGGTGAGCGTGCACCGGCTCATCAGCAAGCTCCCCACGATCGCCGCCTACAGCCACAAGAAGTCGTGCGGCCAGCCGCTCATGTATCCACGGAACGACCTCGGCTACTGCGAGAACTTCCTCCACATGATGTTCGCGGTGCCGTGCGAGGAATACCACGTCGACCCCGACTTCGCCGACGCCCTCGACATGCTCTTGATCGTGCACGCCGACCACGAGCAAAACTGCTCGACTTCGACGGTGCGCATGGTGGGCTCGAGCGACGCCAACCTGTTCGCCAGCATCTCGGCCGGCATCTGCGCCCTGTGGGGCCCGCTGCACGGCGGGGCCAATCAGGCCTGCGTGGAGATGCTCGAAAAAATCGGAGCCGATGGCGGCAACGTGCGGAAGTACGTCGATCTCGCCAAGAAGAAAGACTCCGGCTTCCGCCTCATGGGCTTCGGCCACCGCGTCTACAAGAACTACGACCCGCGGGCCAAGCTCATCAAGGCCACCTGCGACAAGCTGCTCGCGAAGATCGCCCGCCACGACCCGATCTTCGACATCGCGCAGCAGCTCGAGGAGGTGGCCCTCGCCGACGACTACTTCATCGAACGCAAGCTTTATCCGAACGTCGACTTCTACTCCGGCGTGATCTACCGGGCCATGGGAATCCCGGTGCAGATGTTCACGGTGCTCTTCGCCATGGGCCGCCTCCCGGGCTGGATCGCCCACTGGATCGAGATGCACCACTCGCCCACCAAGAAGATCTGCCGCCCGCGCCAGATCTACTCCGGCGAAACGCTCCGCGACTTCGTCCCGATCGACAAGCGGCCGTAGGACGGGCTTAAGCCTGTCACTCTCGAGCTTCAGCACGCCCAACCCGGCTCGGGGTTACCCCGTACCGTCTCGCCGGACGCTCGCTGCGCCCATCCTGGGCTTCACTCGCTCGGATGTGCCTGCGCTCCGGCATCCTGCTTGCGCTGGTCACATACGCCGTCTCAACGGCAGGGGTAACCCCTCGCCTCCCCGTTCCTGAGTGAGTTGAGGAGGCTTTGGGCTCCCCGTGTCCCGCTCGCCGGCGTATTTGACCAGCGGAGCCATGGATGGCGCAGCGCAGGCAAATCCGAGTGAGCCGGAGCCTGGAGGGCGGAGG
>Ga0214921_10000182_pt1 | contig 122917 bp, 103 predicted proteins | sample LL1505_MetaG_FD_177992 | JGI IMG/M metagenome (GOLD analysis project Ga0214921, IMG submission 177992) | Freshwater microbial communities from Lake Lanier, Atlanta, Georgia, United States - LL-1505 | ecosystem: Environmental > Aquatic > Freshwater > Lake | place: USA: Georgia | collected... | reverse complement strand
CGGGCCAAAAGCTCTGCATCCGGCGCCCTGCCACCTCCGCGAACCAGAATAGGAATGCCACCAGCGGCTTCAACGACCTTGCGGTAAATCGAAACGTCATCCGTGGGATCGGCCTTGATTACATCCGCACCGAGTTCCACCGCCTGCCTGACGAGATGTTGGATTTTCACAAGATCGCCATCTACCATGTAGCCACCCGCCTCGCTGTTGGGGCGGAAGACGAGGGGTTCCACCATCATAGGCATGCCATAGTGGTCGCTCTCCAGTTTGAGCGCGCAGATGTTTTCGATGCACTGATTCGTGACTCCCGGCGCTCCAGGAATCTGAAAAAGATTCACGCACATGCAGGCGGCATCAAGTCGAACGGCCTGAAGGCTTGGCTCCTCGATCATCGCGCTCAGCGCCTCGACGGGCAACTCGTGCCCATAGACATTTGCCGTATCCGTGCGGAGAACGAGCGAGGGCTTCTGGCGACCGGGGATTTTCTGCAAATGACGGGCCTGCCCGGTGGTGAGCTGAACCGCATCCGGAGCCGCTTTCACAATGGTTTCCACCGCGTTCGCCATATCCTCGATGCCTGTGAGACAGCCCGGCTGGTTAAAAAAGCCGTGATCGATGGCGACATCAAAGCAGCGGCCGGATTTGGAGTTAAATAGGCGATTGAGGCGATAGGTTTTCATATGTAAAAATGAGTGAATCTGATCATGTGTAATTAAATTAATCAATATGTCAAACCACTTTTGCTGGTATTCGATAGAAGAAAACTCACCAACATGAACAAACTACGGCGCGGATTGGGACCTATGTCTCGGATCCGGCCCAGACAAGCCAGTCAAGTCGGGAGGCTGCCTTTCACAGCCCGATAGGACGAGATATGAGCGGGAGCTAACATCGTGAGGAGCGTCGGGTGCCTCCAACACGCGACCCGTTTTTTGTGAGCTTTCACGCTCTATTGGTTTGCGGCGGCTTCGATCTCGTAGAATTTGCGCTCTTCGGCCTCATTGATCGTAAGGAGTTCGACATAGTGCGACCAGCCGAGGGTGAAGTGGTTCAGTAGTCCATTCGGCAGGGTAGACAAAGCAGTATTGCGTTCCTTGAGAAATAAGTCCGACGCTGTCGGGCTTTTTTCCGGTGTGAGCGGGAGTAATTTTTCCAATTGGTCCGACAGTGTCGGCCCAATCGAAAAAACACGATGGAGCGACCTGTAAAGCTTGAGACGGGTGGGTGAGGTGCCTTTGACTTTTAAAGGCCTGAGGCGCTCAGCCAAACTCTCAATCAAACGGGCACCGTATGAAGCGCGATCAGCTCCGTTCTGCTCAAATTCAGCAATGTAATGCCCGAACAGCCAGTTCCTGAGCACAAGGTGGGCATCTGCCGAGCGGACGGCTCGAGAACTAAGCTACTCGTGGGTGCGATGGCAAAGTTCAATAAGTTGGTCGAAATTCATGCGTGTAGGGAAAGGAATGGGTGTGTTTGCCGTAATAGGCTTGTCGAGCGGGGAGCAAGAATAAAGGAATCCGCGATCTCAGTCTACGCGGACGAGCCCAGAAATCAAAGCGTGTGGCTCGATCCGGGCGTGTATGGCGTGAAGAAGGCTCAACTCCACGGGCTCCTTCTCGAATGCCATGCTCTGGGCCACATCGCGAGCAATCCCCTTCCAACGGCGAAGAAGTTTCTCTTCGGCTTAAAGCTGTCTCCATCTCTCGATGTTTTTGATCCAAGTCATCGTTCATAGATTGGGACGCATGTGGGATTTGTTCAAGCAAGGACAAGACGCCCAAGCCAGACTTGCTCAGGTTCACTCGGAAACGAACCAAGATTGACGGATCTGAGGTCGTAGAAGCCCATCAGACAAAGATGTAGGCGGGTTGGAAGGAAACGATGAACATCGGGATCATTTCAACTTTTTTTGGCGACGCAGCGCGAGACCGCTTTCCCAGTTTATGAATCAAACTCAAATCGACTTGGCTCGAGTCTCTGGCCACCGCCAGGAGGGTGGGGGATAAGGCCATAAAGTTGGTCAGTGCGAGTCCATCGGCTAATTTATGATGGTTCGAGTAAAAATCGATCAAATATTAAATTATCATATTGAATACAATATTTTTAAGATTTTTGACGCATCAAATGATACTCCCACTTTTGCGAGGCGCCTTTTGTGCTGACAAATAAGCATTGCTTGGTTGGCAATTGCCTCAAGCGTAGCGCTATTCAACCCGCTAATTTTGTTTATTATATTTTTTAAAATTTCATGATCAACAGTTTCATTTGAAACTGTCAACTCATCTATTTTTAAAATTTCTACCTCAAAATTCTTTCCATTATAGTTATATGTTTTTTTGTTATAAATACTAATATCGAGTTGAATCTTAGGGCCGCGCTTAACACGCATAGAGCTAACCTTCAGAATGGAAATTAATTCATCAATGCGAACTCGCCCTTTGCTATCTTGGGATAATTCTCCTTTTGACACCATTCTCTGGATGGTTTTCCTATTTATTCCCAAGGCTTCGGCTAATTGGGATTTTGACCTGTATAAAGTTATTGGATATGAGGTATTTTCCATTTCTAAAAAATTGTCTCAAAAATCTGTCGCATTCAAAAATAAAAAATTGATTATTTTTATTAAAATTACACATATTAAAATTGTAATTAGATATTTAACAAAAATTACAAGTTTTCATTGACCCTTTTCCCTTCATACAAGCGTGCCCTCCTCTCAAAAAATACAAATGCCTTCAAATTCGAACGAGAGCTTTATCAAACTTGTCCGATTGGAAGCCAATCCCGAGAAAACGGCCGCGCTGGGTTGACACTCAAATCTTGTGGTGAACATGAACACCACAACCACAAGTAACTAAACAGGCCCTCTTGGCAGGGAAAATGAAACTCAATGGATACGGCTTCCCAAACCAGGCCAGTATGAAAGCAACACAGGCCTGACTCGAAGTGTTCTTACGCGACTCTGCATTGAAGGAAAAGTTCGAAGTCTTTCTCTCCGCGAGCCTGGTAAGGCGCGAGGTTGCCGCTTGGTGAACCTTCAGAGCTTGTTTCTATATCTTTCAAACCTTGAAGCTGACCAGAACAGCATTGTCGAAATCCAGCCATGAACACTCCATTCCTACCCATGGCGATGGGGTGGGGCGTTTCGGCTTGGCAAAGTCCAATACCTACAACAAAGAAAATCCCCTTCTCTCCCATTGCTTCCGGGTGGCTTCCCGGATTGGATGTTCCCACGCTTACCCCTAAGGCCCGCCGCTGGAGTAAAAATTACAACGCACGCATAGCGGCGGCGGATTGGCGGAAGGAGATTCGGCCTCAAAAAATCGCCAGTGCTAGGAGCCTTTGGCGGGAGCTTCCCGAGGATTTGGAGGCCCTTTGTCCCAGGTGCCATGATCTCGCCGATGAAGAGCGAAGGTCCAATGTGGAGTGGCTGGCAGCCGAAGCTTTGGAGGTGGCTCAATTCCGAGGTTACTGTTTCCGAGTGTTTGGGGATGTTCCTCCGCCTCCAGATGCTTGGGACCGATTCGAGCAATTGGTTGATGCAAAAAACGAGCAGGAAAGATGGCAATGAACACCCAAGAATTTTGCGTGATCTTGTTTGAGATTTGCAGCTCAGCCCTACGGCACGTCGAGGTCGTGGGGTGCTTCGCGGTGCATAATGCCGAGTTTGGGCGGAGCGTTAGGGGGACAGGTCAATGAAACCGGGCTTCGTAGCACTGGCAAAAGAGCGCCTTTCCATTTCCGAGCTTTGGGATCGACGGGGCTGGCCTGGAAGGCCGGGGAAATCCTGCAAGTTCCCCGATGGCTCAGATAAAAGGGCCTCCGCGAGTGTGTTTGCCGAGGGGAGGCTTTTGAAATGCTTCCGCTCTGGGCGTGTCTTTGATGCTCCTGCCTTGCTTGCGGAGGTGGAGGGCTTGCCTCTCGATGCGGCTTGCCGGGAGTTCATCGCCCTTGCGGGCTTGAGCGGGGCTGATTCCGCTTCGCTGAATCCTCCTCCGCGTAAATTCTGGCCCGAGCCCAAGCGGGAAAAGCCTAAGTTCCCGCCGATGGATGCCGGGAGGTATGCTGACCATGTCGCGCTTGCGCGGCTTCGAGGGGTTTCTCTAGAGGCGGTGCGCTTGGCCGTGGAGCGGGGCTTGGTTTATTTTGCGAATTCCAGCGAAGGGCGCTCTTGGATCGTTACCGATTCCGCCCGCTGGCTTGGAATCGCCCGGCGCATGGATGGCAATGGCTGGCAATGCCTGCGTGGAGCAAAGGCCCGCATGATCCGGGGATCGCGGGCAAGCTGGCCGATAGGTTGCGGGGAAGCAAAAGATTTCTCGGCGGTGGCGCTTGTGGAGGGTGGGCCGGATTTGCTGGCCCTGCTTCATTTCGCAATCGAGCAAGGTGCGGCAGATTCCGTTGCCCCGATCTGCATGGCTTCGAGTGGCATTTTCTTTCCCGCCGAAACGCTTTCGCATTTCGCTGGCAAAAGGGCGCGGATTTTCTTCGATGCCGATGAGTCGGGCGCGGCGGCTTTCGAGCGTTGGGCGGAGCAACTCAAGGAAGCTGGGGCCGTGGTGGATGGCTTCGATTTTGATGGCCTCACCCGGGCCGATGGCGAGTCCGTGAAAGATTTGAACGATCTCTGCCAACTCTCTGCCGAATCATGGAAGCAATGGGGCGCTCTCCTTGATTCCTGCATGAAGTTTTCTCCCGCTGCAGCGGGCACTTGTTCACTCCCCAATATTTTCAAAAAAATGACGCATAAAGACCGCAATACACTTCGCGCCGCCGGGCTTGATTCCGATCCGATCATCCTGAAAGCGATGGAGCTATTCAAAGCCCGAAACTTCACTTTCAACGAAACCGCAACCGGGGAGGCTTCATGCCTGGTATAATCCAACCCGCGAGCGAGGAGCAACCGCCCGGCGGGCCGGGCGAGTTCCCGCTTGATGCCTTGCCGCCGATCCTCCGCGAGATGGCGCGCGCCATTGCCGAAGTTTCCCGGGTTCCGCTTGATATGGTGGGGCCGTGCCTTCTCGCAACCGCTTCCGCCTGCCTCGGCCAAGGGATCGAGGTTCGATCCGCCCCGGGGATGCGAAGCGCGGGCAATCTGTTTCTTATGCTTGTGAAGCCCTCAGGGGCCGGGGGATCGGTGGCGTATCGCTTCGCGACCGCTCCGCTCCGTGGCTACCAAGCCGAAGCCCTGCGGGCCTTCGATGAAGTCACCAAGCCCAAGTTGGAACGCGAGCGGGCAACGCTCCGGGCAGATTATGAAAAAGCCCTCTCGGATCGCAATACCGCCCGTAAGAATGATGATCCCGATGGAGTGGCAAGGGCGGAAGAGGAGCTTGATCGCCTGCAAATCGAGCTTGCGGCGGTGGAAGTTGAACTCGTGCCGCCGATTATTTGGCTGAACGATTGCACTCCCGAGCGCCTTGCTTCGCTCATGGCCGGGCGAGGCGAAACCCTCGCGCATTTCGATCCCGATGGGGCCGATAGCGTGGCGGGAATCTTAGGAGTCCGCTATGGGAAAGGTGATCATGCTGCGGATTCGCTTCACTTAAAATCATACTCCCGCGAGGCCGTGAGCATTTCCCGGCAAGGATCGGGCAGGGGCGGTGCGAGCAATACCTTTCTTGTCAGCCCCTGCATAACTTGTCTCTGGATCATCACCCCGGACATTCAAAAAAAACTAATTGCCTCCGAGCGGATGCTTCGAGGCGGCTTGCTTGCCCGTTTTCTTGTTGTCTCCTCCACCGCCCGCCCGCAACCTTGGGCTGTGGAAGCCCGCGAGGTTCCCGGGGATGTGGCTGGCCGCTATGAGCGGGCCGCTTTCTCCCTGCTCAACAATTACCGCAACCGGGCCTTGGGCGAGATTGAGCCGATAGAGATGGAGGCCCGGGCTTGGGATTTGTTTGCGGATCATTATCGGCGCTACTGCGAGCGCTTCGATCCCGATTTCAGCGCCTTCGAGGCCCGGCACACCGAAAATGCCGTGCGACTCGCCCTCGTCCTTCATGCGTGGAAGAACATCGAGTTCCCGCCCGGCGAGCCCGTTAAGGTGAGTGCTCACAAGTTACCACTCGAAGAAGAAACCGCGCGGGCCGCTTTTCGCTTGTTCGATTGGTTCGCCGCGCATCAATCCGAAATGCTCGCCCCTCAACGAGAGGCGCTGAAGGCCGGGAAGTTGGACAAGGTTCGGGAGCTTTGCACGCGGCGCAACTCTTGGGTTGTCTCATCTCGTGATCTTATTTCTTACAGGCTGGCCGCGAGCGCCAAGGAAGCCGAGGCGATGCTCTCCGAATGGGAAACGCAAGGGCGGATCGTGCGAGAGCATGAGGAGGGATCGCCCGGTGGTGGGAGACCAAGAGGCTTGCGCTTTCGTGTGCTTCAATCTTCGCTGGGACTTTTGTAGAACTTTGTTGAATTTTGCAGATAGGTGCCTTCAGCAAAATAATCATCAGTCTCTTAATTCCTTCCGCAAGTTTCAGAAGGCTTGCTGAATTGCTGACAGGATAAGCGAAATAAACAAATCCCCGCGCCCCTCGAAAAAAAATTCCCGGGATGATCTGGAAGCTTTCAAGGATTGATACCTTTGGGGCGGCAAGGAATCTCGTTAAAAAGTTTGCCCTTGGAGTTTGTCAGTGGCGCGGCGCATTTGAGAGAGCGCGTCAAAGCCTTTGCGGAACGCGATTGCGGAACAAGCAAACATTCCCGGTTCCTCAACCTTGAATTTTAATTCGGAACACCGCGCCCGGGTTCCTCAAGCCCTCCAAACAAGCCTCCCGCTTTTCATCATTCCCAGCAATCAATCGAAGAAAAAATTCGAAAGGTCTGGGAAAATCTCGCTTCGACTTCAGCAAATAAAGAACTGATTTTTTACCCCTTTTCCTTTTCCTTTCATTTTCCCAATCTTGGAAAATGTTGTGACTTCGTTGTAACTTTTGCCTTCGTGAAGAAGTTAAGTCGTTGATTATCAGGAAAAGTGGCTGGACCCGGAATCGAACCGGGGACACGAGGATTTTCAGTCCTCTGCTCTACCAACTGAGCTATCCAGCCGAGGGATGCGGAATTTACTATGCGGAATTTTAGAATGCAAGAAATTATCCTGACCAGATCAGTGCGAGTGGGTAGGGGTGGCTGGGATGAAAACATCACTTGGCTGAGCTGGAGGCTGTGCTAATTTTAAGGCGTGGACAAATCGAATGTGCGTGTTTACAAGGCGAAGGCTCCTTTGTCAGCTTGGCTTGGGGCGCTCGCAATTGGTGGGGTCGTTTTAGTTTTTATTCTTTCGGCCGTCTGGCAAATGAGCTCGGGAATCACTGAAGCCAAGATGACGGGAACGGTTGTGGCAAAGGAATTCAAGCCGATGAGCGAGCCCGAACAGCAGATTACTCTTCATAAGGCCGGCGAGGTGAGAGTTGACCAAGTTGCTGGCGAATACATCATCACGGTGGAGGTTCTTCAAAAAGATCGTTCAAAAAAATCCTATACGGTTTGGCTCAATGACAAACTCCGCTACGATGCTGTAAAAGTGGGAGACAATTTTGATGTTGGGCCCTATCTCGTACGTTAGACAGACTCAGAAACGAGCAGTAGTTTTGAACAAATGTGAAAGGTCGCTTGTCACATTCCTTCGCAAACGTAAAAGTTCTGTTTTCGATTTTTTTCCATGAGCATCAATACCTCCGAATTAACCCAGCAAGTTCAAGAAAACCGCCAGTGGGTAGAACCCCTTGTCAATGAAGTGTCCCGCGTCGTTGTGGGGCAAAAAGTCCTCGTTCACCGGCTTCTCATAGGCCTCCTCTCGAATGGTCACGTCCTTCTCGAAGGTGTGCCCGGACTTGCCAAGACGCTTACTGTCCGCACGCTGGCAAATTCGATCCGCACGGGTTTCCAGCGCTTGCAGTTTACGCCGGACTTGCTTCCTGCCGATCTCATCGGGACGCTGATTTATAACCCGCGAGATGGCGAGTTTAGCACCAAGCTGGGGCCGATTTTTTCCAATCTGATCCTTGCGGATGAGATCAATCGTGCTCCCGCAAAAGTTCAGAGCGCCTTGCTTGAGGCAATGCAGGAGCGCCAAGTGACAATTGGCGAGCAGACGTTCAAATTGCCGGATCCCTTCCTTGTATTGGCCACTCAAAATCCGATCGAGCAGGAGGGCACCTATCAACTGCCCGAGGCGCAACTCGACCGCTTCATGCTCAAAGTGCATGTGGGATATCCAACCCGTGAAGAGGAACGATCGATCCTTGATGCGATGGCCACGTCCTCGCCGCGACTCGGTGTGGATGCGGTCGTTGGACCTGAGGAGATCATTCGCGCTCGAGGAGTGGTGAATGATATTTACGTGGATGATCGCGTGAAGGACTACATCGTCAACATCGTCTGGGCGACCCGTGATCCGGCGGCGGCGAAGCTTAAACTTGATGGGATGCTGCGCTATGGCGCCTCTCCGCGTGCGACGATCTTCCTCACGCTGGCCGCCAAGGCAAATGCCTTCATTGCCGGCCGAGGATATGTGACGCCTCAGGACGTGAAGAGCGTGGGTCTCGACGTTCTTCGCCATCGCGTGGGAATCAGCTACGAGGCAGAGGCCGAGTCGGTCACGGCCGAGAGCGTGATCGAGCAAATTTTTGCCGGCGTGGCGGTGCCGTAATTTTGGAAGTAACTGGCGCCTCTCCGTGCGAGCGGAGAAGCGTCTCCCCAAAGAATTCATGACACGAGATCCCAAGGAAATCCTAAAAAAAATACGGCGCCTCGAGTTGCGCACCCGGCGGTTGGTCAACTCGATTTTTGCCGGTCAATATCACAGTGTCTTCAAAGGCCGTGGCATGAATTTTGAGGAGGTTCGTGAATATGCGCCAGGTGACGAGATTCGCTCGATCGACTGGAATGTCACTGCGCGGATGAATGCGCCGTACATCAAAAAATTTACCGAAGAGCGTGAGATGACAGTCATGCTCCTCTTGGATGTGAGTGCATCGGGCGTTTTTGGAAGTATCGAATTAAGTAAGCGCGAGCTTGCGGCCGAAGTCGCCTCGATCCTTGCCTTCAGCGCGATTAATAACAACGACAAGGTCGGTCTTCTCCTTTTCACCGATGAGGTCGAGTTGTTTATTCCTCCAAAAAAGGGGCGTCTCCACACGCTGCGATTGATTCGGGAAATGCTTTATTTTGAGCCAAAGGGCCGGGGAACCAATCTGGCAGGGGCTTTGGATTACATGAATCGCGTCATTTCACGCCGCGCTGTGGTTTTTATGATTTCAGATTTCATGGCGCCGGATTTTACCAAGGCGCTTACGGTGACCAGCAGGCGACATGACTTGGTTGCCATGCCTGTCACGGATCCAGGTGAGAGCGAGTTGCCGGATGTGGGTATCGTCACACTGGAGGATGCTGAGACTGGCGCTCAGGTTGATGTCAACACATCCAATAGGGTCGTGAGGCGAGCGCTTTTTGATTTGAACCAAGAGCGCATGAGAACGCTTGAACGCCTGCTACGAAGCAGTCGCGTGGATATTGTGCAGCTTTCGACAGCGGAGGATTACCTGCTCCCTCTCCGGGCCTTTTTTGATCAACGCGAACGTCGACTTGCCGCATGAATCCTGCCGCTCCCGCTTCCACGCCCGCACCATTGAATGATATTGTCGGACCGGTTTGGTTTTGGCCGTATCCGCTCTGGATGACGATTGCTGCCGGCCTGGGGTTGATCCTTATTCTGGTGGCTCTTGCCTGGGGCTTGAAAAAACTTCTTGTTCGCAAAGCCACGCCGCCAAGTAACCGCCAGAAGGCCCTTGCAGCGTTGGAGTCCTTGCGCGCTGGGATTTCTGGCGCGGATCCTTATGCATTTGGTGTGACGGTGTCTGATGCCATCCGAGCGTACATCCGCTCGGAGCATCGTTTGGGGGCGACTACCCAGACTTCATTGGAGTTTCTCAATTCCATTCGAGAAAACCCGCTGTTCACGGAGAATGAAAAGTCTGGGCTTGGTGTGTTTCTTGAAAAAACCGATCTCCTCAAATTTGCGCGAGCTGATGCAGGAGAAGGCGAGATGCTGGACCTTCTTGATATCGCGGCACGATTGGTGCGTGGAGAGGCTCAGTCCCAAAAAACGGGGGGTCCCTCATGAGCGCTTACTCGGCGTTCGCATTTGCACACCCTTGGGTTTTGCTTTTGCTTGCCACGATTCCACTACTTGCTTGGCTTAAAGGCAAATTCGGAGGGACTGCGGGAGTCACCTTTTCCAGTACGTCGATACTGGCAAAAATCGGAAGCCGTCAGAGGAGTCGCGCTGGGTCTTTTTTGGCGGCTCTGGCATACTTGGCGCTTGTGCTTTTCGTTGTCGCGCTTGCACGCCCCCAACTGGGTCGAGTGACCACGCGTGTGCAGGCGACCGGCGTGGACATTATGCTCGTGCTTGATGTTTCCCGCTCCATGTTGGCGGAGGACTTTACGATCGGCAACCGCCGCTCGAACCGCATAGATGCCGTCAAACTTGTCACCGAGCAGTTCATCCGCGAGCGGCCGAATGATCGCATCGGCCTAGTCGCCTTTGCCGGGCGCCCGTATCTCATGAGTCCACTCACTTTGGACCATGACTGGCTAATTCGAAATTTGGACCGTCTGCGTACCGGCCTGGTCGAGGACGGCACTGCCATTGGGTCTGGCATCGCCTCAGCAGCAAACCGCCTCAAGGATAAGGAGGCGAAAACCAAGCTCATCCTGCTACTCACCGATGGAGACAATAACGCCGGCAAGGTGCAACCACTCACAGCGGCCGAGGCGGCCAAAGCCCTCGGTATTCGTATTTACACAATCGGCGCCGGCACGGAAGGCGAGGCTCCTTATCCCCTTACCAACCAGTTCGGCCGAACCGTCTATCGCAATGTGTTGGTGAAATTCGATGAAAAGACGCTCGCTGACATTGCCACTATGACGGGGGGGCAGTATTTCCGTGCAACCGATACAAACTCGCTGCGCACAATTTTTGGAGAAATCGACAAGCTCGAAAAAACCAAGGTCGAGGTCGAGAAAACTGCACAGTACCGCGATATTTTTATGTGGTTTCTTGTTCCTGGCCTTGCCTTCTTGGCTCTTGAAATCCTGCTTTCCCAAACTGTATGGAGACGACTGCCCTGACATTTGGCGCCCCTCATTGGCTCTGGCTGCTTTTGCTTTTACCGCTCCTCGCGGGCTTGTTCATTTGGTCGCACCAACGGGGGCGCGCGCTTGTGGCAAGAATCGTGGCTTCGCGGCTGCGTGATCAGTTGGCTGGTTCGGTAAGCCCTTTGCGTCGCATTTTACGTGCCTTCCTGCTCATTTTTGCCATTGGTCTTGGGCTTATTTCCCTTGCTCAGCCGCGCTATGGGGTTGTCGAAAGAGAGACGAAGCAAAAAGGGAGGGATGTCATTATTGCCATCGACACCTCGCGCAGCATGCTGGCGACCGATTTGGCCCCCAACCGCCTGGCCCGGGCGAAGCTTTTTACCCAGGACCTGATTCGCCTCTTGCAGGGGGATCGCGTGGGCCTTGTTGCCTTTGCAGGCTCCGCATTTTTGCAGGCTCCGCTCACTTTGGATTATAATGCTGTCACAAATGCCCTCGAGGAGTTGGACGCCAACATCATTCCCAAAGGCGGTACAAACATTGCCGCCGCCATCACCGCCACTCGGGAGGCCTTTGGAAAAGCCGAGGGACAAACGAGGGCGTTGATTATTCTCACGGATGGTGAAGAGCTCGACGCAGATGGGATCGCCGCGGCCAAGTCTGCCGCAGGGGAGGGGATTCGTGTTTTTACCGTCGGCATTGGATCGCCTGAAGGCTCGCTCATTCCTATTCGGCGTGAGGATGGGCGCTCGGATTTCGTTCGTGATACCGCTGGCAAGCCAGTTACCTCCAAACTCGACGATTCCCGTCTCAAGGAAATTGCTTCAGTCACAGGTGGGTTTTTTATGCCAATAAGTCCCGATGCAGCGCTCGAGGTCTTCCAAAAAGGCATTGAACCAATGGAACTCAGTGAAACAGGCGTCTTCAGTGCTCGCCAGCCTATCGAGCGTTATCAGTGGCCGCTCGCTCTCGCGACCGCTTGTCTGATGTTTTCCTTGCTGCCCGGTGATCGCAGGCGTCGCTTGCCTGCAATCCTTGCTTTGTTTTTCATCTTGTCCTCTTCGGCTCAGGCGCAACTTGGCTTGGACGAATACAAAGAGGGTGATTTTGAAAAAGCAGAATCCGCATTTCAAGATCAGCTCAAAAAGCAGCCCGACTCGAGGCCTTTGCAATTCAATGCTGGAGCTGCTGCTTACAAAACCGGTGATTTCGAAAAGGCCATTCTGAATTTTACAGAAGCTCTCCTCTCCGAGGATCAAAAGCTCCGCGAGGACGCTTCTTACAACCTTGCCAATTCGCTTGTTCGAAAGGGTGAGGCCGCAAAGGAAAACGATGCCAAAAAGACCAATTGGAAAAATGCCCTAGAGCATTACGACGAAACACTCCGCTTAAATCCAAACAACACGCCTGCTTCACAAAATCGCGACATTACTAAAAAGCTTCTCGAAGATCTCGAAAAGCAGGAGCAGCAGCAAAAACAGCAGGATAAGAAAGACCAGAAAAAGGACGAACAAGATCAACAGGACAAAAAGCAGGATCAAAAAGATCAAAAAGATAAAAAGGACCAGCAAAAGCAGGACCAAAAGGATCAGCAAAAGCAGGATCAGAAGGACGATCAAAAAGACTCCAAGAGTGAGGAAAATAAAGACCAACAAAAGCAGGACTCAAAGGATCAAAAGGACGGGTCAAATCAGAAGGACGAAAAGCCAAAGCAAAACTCCGAGAAAAAAGATTCTCCTGATCAGTCGGATCAAAACAAAAAGCCAAACTCACCCGACCAGAAAAACCAGCCCAGCCCTGATCCATCTCCCACTCCTGACGATAAAAAAGAGGGCGAACTCAAAAATGCCAACGAGCAATCGCAACCGACTCCCCAACCCGGTCAGCAACCTCAGCCTGGAGAAGCGGGCGGTGAGGAGAAGGAGGGCGAAATCAGCCCAAGTCAGGCCCGTGCTCTTTTGAACTCTCTTCGAGGCGAGGAGGAGAAGGTGAACCTGATTGAACAACAGCAATCCTCGCAAGAGGTCTTCCGTGACTGGTAAGAATTCTCCAATGTCTAGGTACACCATAATCCTTGTCGCTCTGTTGAGTTGGCTTTTTTTGGCCGCTCCCCTTTTCGCTCAGCAGGCCACCGCTGGTCTGAGTAGTCCTGCTACTGGAGTAGGGCGGCCGGTTGAGATTGTTGTCACTATCCGTGACGCACGCTCTGCCGAGGTTCCTCAGACTCTCGAAGTCTCCGGGTTGCGCATTGAACTTCTCGGAAGATCCACGCGATTTGAGATGAACAATTTCAAGGTTACCTCATCGCTCACCTATACCTATTCTGTCCTGCCGCAGCGGGCAGGCGAGTTTGATATCCCTCCCATTGAGGTGCGTGTGGGAAATAAGGCGCTGAAAACAAATCCACTTCGCCTGAGTGTTGCAGATACCCCGTTAATGCAGCCTCCTCCTAGCCTGCCGAGTGGGGGTGGGGGTTCACAGTCAATGCCCTCTCCACAGAGGGGCTCATCTCAGAGCAATGGGCTTCCCTATTTTGGCGAACTCGTGCTCTCCAAGAAAAAAGCCTACGTCGGCGAGGTTATTCCGGCGGAGTTACGATATTACTTCAATTCCTCCATCGGTGGTGAAGTTGGGGATCGTCCGAACCTTGCTGGAGAGGGATTCACCATTCAGAAGTTCGCGAATGTTCCGAAACGCGAGCAGATCGTGACTGGGGAGAATTATAGCGTGTTTGCATTCCAGACAGCTATTACGGCCGCCAAGTCCGGCGCGCTTGAGATTCCGGCTGCCAAGTTGGAGGCTCGATTGCAGCTCCCCGGGAGCGCTCCAGCGGGTTTCGATGATTTTTTCCGCCAGTTTGGGGGCGCCGCTCCTCCAGGAATGTTTACAAACATGCAGCAGGTGGCCATTGAAACGACTGCGGCTTCTCTAGAAATTTTGCCACTGCCAAAGGTGGGTCGCCCGGATGACTTTGCAGGCGCCATCGGGAAATTCAAAATGGAAGCCACGGTGAGCCCTAAAAAAGCAGGGCCGGGTGATCCCGTCACTCTGCGCGTTGTTGTTTCCGGGCAAGGAAATTTCGATGCGATGGGTGCACCTGTTCTTGTTGGTGACGACGAGTGGCGATCTTATCCCCCGAGTGAGAAATTTCAGTCATCAGACGCCATCAATTACGTTGGCGAAAAAATCTACGAGTTTCTCCTCGTAGCCCGCTCTGATCAGCATCAAACGCCTGGCATCAGGTTTAGTTATTTCGATCCAGAAAGCGGAAAATATGAATTCCTCACACAGGAACCGCTCCCTGTTCAGGCCCGCGCAGGACAAGTTGCAGCCTCAACCAACGAATCCGAGACAGATCAGAAAAAACCGGTTACCCCTCCCTCGGCTGAAATTACTCCCATCCATGCCGGATCAGAAAAAGCCGGTGGGGCATCTCGTTGGACCCCGCTTTTCGTTCATCCTGCATTTCAAATGGCAAATGCTGTGATCGGAGTTGTCTGGGTTCTTGCTCTTGTTGCCTTGTTCATTTGGCGCTCCTCATCTTCGCCGTCCAGTTTGCAACGCCAAAAGCTCCGACGTTTGAAAACCCGTCTTGCCGCACTTGAAACCTGCTCGGACTCCGAGTTCGCTGCTCGCGCTGTTGATGTCCTCCTAGTTGCACTTAGCACGGAGTCGGCTCCGCTCAATGCCGGCGTCCTAGTTTCTAAACTCCCTCTGGACGACGAGTCCAAGGTTATCCTGACAAATCTTCTCGCCTACGATGCCGAATCAAAATACTCCGCCAGCGGCGCGCAATCCCTCGAGCGCGACGCTCGGGCACGAATCATTTCAGCTCTTAAAAAAATCGCCGCATGAGAACTTCGCGCTCAATTACCGCTCTCGTCATTTGTGTCCTAGTTTTCGTGCTGCATTGGAGCCATGCGGGAATTTTAGACGACGCCAGGGACCGATTGGAGCATGGAGAATACGACTCGGCTGCCACGTATTTTGAAAAGCATCTCCAGTCTGCCTCGCCCTCTGCCGCTGTTTACTATGAGCTTGGGCAAGCGCTTCAAAAATCCAACCGCGAGGCAGAGGCTGCCCTAGCTTATCGCAGATCTCTTTTGCTTGATCCCCGATTTGCAATGGCTGCCAATGCGCTCGCTGAATCCAATGCTCGGCTTGGAGTGCCTTCAGTTTCTCCGACATGGTCCATGCGCTTCGCTGAGAAAATCCCCTTCGACCCAGCGGCACTTGCCGGCGCTATGGTTTTTTGGCTCGGTTCATTTCTCCTGATAGCTGCATTTGCCATTCCTCCAAAACGCACACTGCTTTTTCTTGTAGGCGCTGCGCTTTTTTTCTCTGGGCTGGGAGTGTGCCTGTTGGTCGCCTTCACTGATCCTCGCGTTGCAGGAGTACAACAGGCGCTGATTATGAACCAAGAGGGGACCAGCCTATACAAAGTTCCGTCGGAAGATTCCTCTGAAAAAATCACAACCCTCAATCAAGGTTCCCTCGTCAAAATCCTTTCCTCCCGCGGGCGTTGGTTCCACATCGAATTGCCCAATGGCCAGCGAGGCTGGTCTCCACAGGAGGGAACCGTGCCGCTCATCCCTTCTGCCTAGCTGCCCGATCTCGTTTTATAGACAAATTAAAAAAGATTGACGGGAGTCCCTGTTGCTCGTAGAAATTATTCTCATTCTGCGGGTGTAACTCAGTTGGTAGAGTGCAACCTTGCCAAGGTTGATGTCGAGGGTTCGAATCCCTTCACCCGCTCCCTTCTTCAATAGTCCACAACGCCAGTATTTGTGCGGCGCTCCAGTCGGATGGGGTTTTTCAGTTTCGCCAAATTTCACCACCAAAAAGCACACCCGAAGGTGGCAGTTTGAGATCCTATGGCTCCCTATAAGATTTGCGATTGCCACCCCTCCCTGCCACCCCTCGAATGAGGCTTTAGAAATTTTACTTCCAGATTGCGGCTGGAGATTTTTTCGATTCCAGCAGGGGTTGACTTTTTTGGTGTCAAAATAAATACCTCCATGAAAAAGAAAACTTCATGGGGTCTTGAAGGACTCTACAAGAAGGAAACTGGCGTCTTCTGTTACCGCATTATGAGGCAGGGTAAAAGAGCGTCAGTTTCCCTAAAAACCAAAGACCAAGCCGAGGCACTGGAGCGAGCACTCAGGCTCCAAGATCAGCTTCCAAGCAATATCCCGAACTCCATCGGAACACTATTGGACGCTTACATACTTGCCAAAAAAAAGGAACACAGTCGATTTTCAAGCACCGACAAGTATTCGATATTGAAAAGATTCGCAGAAAGGTTTGGCGAGGGCACTCCCTTGGAATCAGTGCTGGCATCAGATTTGGAGGGCTACTTCACGGTGGATATGGAACATTTAGCCGAGTCCACCTTGGCGGGATACGAGTCAACGATCCGCGCATTTCTGAACTGGTGCCAAAAGAAGAAGGGGGTGGATGCTTGTAGTCTTCTGGGATGTCTTGATGAATTTGAATACGACTTCCAGCCGAGGGAAAACTTCCTTCACCAGCCAGAGGTCGTGAGGCTTGTGAAGCAATGCGATCAAGAAACTGAAGATTTCAGCGACATCAAATATGTAATAATTTGTGCTGGATTTATGGGAATGCGCAAAAATGAAATTATCGAGTCAAAAGCGGAATGGTTCAATTTTGATACTGGTCTATGTAAAATCCAAAAATGCGATTCATATACGGCGAGGGTAAGGGGGTTAGATGAATTCCAAGTCAAAAACAAAAAATCTAGGGATGTTCCGATCAGCGGAGCCATTTCTGAATGGTTGAAATCATACACCCAAGGAAAAGAATATGTTTTGGCAAGCGAGAAGAGACGCGGAAAATCTCGATACAGATTTGACCCTAAAAAGAAGTTCGATGCATTTATGCAAAGAAACGGAGTTGGTCATATCACCTTGCATGACTTGAGAAGGTCATTTGCAACCAACCTTGCAATTAAAGATGTGAACATTGGAAAAATTGCGGCACTGATAGGTGATTCAATCAAAACTACCGAGAAGAATTACGCTAAATATCTTCCAAGTCAAAATCATGTCGATCTTCTGACTGCTGGACTGAGTGATGAACATGTAAGATCAGCAGCCTGATAATGATGAAGTTTCAGATTGTAAAGAAACTCCTTTTTTAAAAAAAAGCAAAGCACGATCTAAATCCTCTCTCCAATACAATGTCATTTTATGCTCTTTATAAAATGGTGTTAAATTGTATTTTGAAGAAACCATTTGAAATATTTTTAGACCACCAGATCGATGAATAGCTTTCGTTCTATTTAATATAAGAGGATCATCGTTTTTATCATTTGTAGAAATATATTTCATATTATTGGAAATTATATCATTTATAATATTAAAATCAATATCATGAAATTAAAAACTAATAATCCTTTACAACATGGTAAAGAACCTCCCCAAATTTGAATAAAACCACTGTTATTCTGAAGAATACGGCAATATTTCATCGGAATTTGCAGAATTTTGCCACGGATCGCAAATGTTAGTATGCTCCAATATAATGACTTGCGTATTCGTTTGCCTCAATATGGCTAAGGATTTATTTATTTAAACTAGTTTTCGGTAAAAATTTTGTTGAAACGGAATTCAGCGAGGTAAGTAAAAAAGGTGAGACCTCGATAGTGCCGCCGTTAGAACCTTGTGTTCGTAATGCTCATTTGCGCGGGGAACGGTTCGTCAGAGGTAAAGTAAATGGAGAAGATAAAGAACTCCATGGTCTTTAGACTGCCTTAAAATAATTTTAAATATACAAAATGACTACAAGAGCACTGCATAAACATGATGAATCTTGGTATTACCATCTTTCTAAAATCAAGTGGGATTTTTTCCTATCTATTCGCTATAAGAGGGCTAGACACTATGGGACTTCGTTCCAATCTCATAGCCAAAGAAGAGACGCAATTTGGAATCTATTCCAAAATACCAGAAAAGAACTTCAGCTACCTAGAAATGCCATTCAATGGTTTGTCTCTACTGAGCACAATCAAATAGAAGGATACCACAATCATATTCTGGTAAAATCAAGAGCAGATGTTCCTTTTGGTAAACAGGATATTCTTGAAACCATCTTCGAAAATCTTCCAAAAGATTTGGTAGAAAATACCAAGATCAAAGAGGGTGATATTCTGCCAAAGAGTTTTCAGGTTGTGGAAAATAGTCAGAGGGTGGTGAGCTATGTGCTTAAAACACCAGAAGGAGAAGAAAGAGTCACTGGAATCAAAGAGAAAGAATTTTTTTCTGAAAAGTTTATCAGACTTTGTCAGAAAATGAAAATCAAAGGCAGAACTGCATGGTAATGGTAATACATCGAGATAAGTATAAATATATGAAAATAAACAGACGAACCAATATTCCAGTAACCGCTTGTGAGAAAATCAACATGAGAGTTACCGCTGCGACGAAGAAAGCCATTCGAAACCTTTCTCAACAACAAAAGAGGTCTATGTCAAAAGTTGTGCTCGGTATGATTGACTTCTATCTCAACACAATCGGCATTGAAGAACCTAACAAGAAACACCTATGCTGGTAGACTCTGTTGGAAGCTTTAAAGCATTTTTTGCAAGCCGCTTGCCAGAGGAATTCGGCAATGTAACATCTACCGGCTCTGGTGTGGCAATTGATAATAATCTGGTTCTGACTGCGAACCATGTGATTGAAACAAGCCGAACTCAGAAAGTGGTAATTGGCAGGGAAATCTATCGAGCAAAAGTTCTGAAAAGATTTGCCGAAAACGATGTCGCCATTCTCAAGATTTTAACAACCAAACCGCTTCCTTGCATAAAGTTGGGTATCCCGAATGAAATACTCCTCGGTAACTTCAATTTTACCGTCGGCTATCCCGCAATTGAAATTTTCGGAACCAATCCAAAATTCTACCGTTCGTATATTTCTGGTCTGGAGGGTCCGAATGGCAATCCAGAAATGGTCCAAATATTTGCAGATGGTTGTTATGGTTTTTCAGGTGGCGGCGTCTTCCAAATGGATGGGTGTCTAATTGGTTTGGTTTCAAAACTATTCGTCGATCGCACAGGGGAAATGCCCGATGAGTTTGTGTATGCCGTCAGAATTGATCCTCTTATAAAAGATATTCAGGGATTTTTGAGCTACAAGATCGAAAAATCTTCAGATTCAGAGGTGAAACAGAATCAAAAAGTCTTTCAAAAAGTGGTTCGATCTTCGGTAATCGTTTTGAACTGCAAAAAGGATGGGTGATTTCGGTATTTTTATACCGAAGATTTATCGAAATCTTTCAAGAATTCAGAAAAGCTCTATAAGCCTGTTATTCTTTTCGGGCATGGGTTCCGCTACATTGCCATTCCCTGAGAGGAATAAAGCCCTACAGGGTGCTTGTAGGAGGTTAGAAATTCTATTGTCATACGAAACCCCCCAACAGTTTTTCCGAACTATACCAAGAAAAGAAAAAGGATTTCAATTTGACCTCCACTGGTACCACCTACCAGCTGAGAATTGAAATCCTTTTCTTGACCAAACCACCAGTCTCTAATCAGATATTCGGGAATTCCTCCCAAATTCTTCCTTCTAACAACTTGCCAGCAAATTTTTTATTTGCTGTTCCCCATTGTTTGAAGAAAAATGGAGTTTTTGATGCTATGCATTGATCTCTAACGGACAATGCCCACTCCGGTTTCAACGGTCTGTAGCCATGACCTGATTCCCCACCGCAAATGACCCATCCGATTTTCGCAAGGTTCAATGTAACTGGACCAAGAAGAGGTTCCACCGATAGAAACCTAACCTTTGCTGGGACAGACGATAGGATCGGAATTGTTTCGTCTGCTCTTTTTTGATCTTCGACTGATGTTCCAAGCCAGACATTGTTCCAACCATCTCCCCAATCAGTGGGAAGCATCTCAAGGATATTTTGCGGTCTTTTTGTTAGAACCTGCCAATCGAGGGTAGGAGTTTGGCGAACCACATCCCAAAAATCTGTTCTCCAACTTGTATCAACCTCCCCGTCAAATACATCTGCCATCGATGCGGAAAATACCTTTATTCTTGTTCCTGTCTTCTTGGCTTTTTTCTCCCATGCAAACGGCTTTTGCCAGTATTCAGCAGAGTTTCGGATTCTTGCTTGTCCTTTTCCCCACTTCACATTGAATTTGTCGCCACGAAGTTTTCTCTTCGCAATTGTTTCTGCATAGCAGTTCAGGCATCCAGCCGAAACTTTGGTGCAACCCTGCCAAGGGTTGAAGGTTTCATCTGTCCATTCAATACCAGTCATAGCAATTCCTCCTGTTTTGAGGTGCTATTGTTTTTTTCTATATATTTTGTAATAATCATATTTCGTTTAATTAGATGAGCTGTTGTGTTCATCTGAAAATATACTCTCATAAAAAAATTAAAAAATCAACAAGTATTTTAACTTAAACTATTGTCATACAAAACTATAAAAATTGTTTTGTCATACAAAACTTTGTATTGTTATACAAAACCTGATGATGGTTTGCAGGTAATGAACTCATACAATCTTGAAGCCCCCGATTAGCTTCTATTCCGAAAAGTTCTTCCTTTAGGAATGTGAGCCTATGACTCCCGATCTTATTCCAGTCACGAAATTTCCAACTATTCCTGCACCATTCCATAGTTCCTATGCAGTGGAATCATGGGTTTGGAGTGATTGGTGATTTCTAGAATACAAATGACAGAAGAATCAGATTCTATAACCATCTACAGGCATCACGGTCTGAAAACCAAGATTCTATCGACCTCTACAGCTCCCTCTTTTTCTGAATTCTCAAGCCGCTTTTTGCTTCACATTCCTGTAGAAAGTCGCCCTCGAAATCCCAAGAGTCTTGCAGATTTTTTCCACAGTGGTCTTGCCATCATCATACAAGGCTTGGGCAATCGTGACCTTCTCTTGATTGAGAACTTTTGGCCGACCTCCGAGGCGACCTCTGGCTCTGGCAACTTTGAGTCCTGCCGCTGTGCGCTCACGAATCAACGAACGCTCGAACTCGGATATAGCCCCGAAGACATGGAAAACCAATTTTCCACTTGGACTGGTTGTATCCAGTTGTTGACTCGTGCATCTAAAACCGATTTCTTTTTTTTCGAGATCATTGACCGTCTCGATAAGGTGTTTCAAGGAGCGGGACAAGCGATCCAGCTTCCATACGACGATCACATCACCCTTGCGAGCATAGTCGATTGCCTCTTTGAGTTTGGGTCGATCATCCTTTGCTCCTGATGCCACCTCCTCGAAGATTTTTTCGCAACCAGCTTCTTTTAGAGCCTCCAGTTGAAGTGAGAGATTTTGGTCTGAGGTGCTTATTCTGCAATACCCAATGTTCATGTGAAACATTTAATCAGAAAGTGTATCAAAAGTCAATAAGATAATTTTTTTTTGATACAATGTTTTTGAGATAGGTTTTGAAACATAGAATCGTTCAAATCGGAGTCTAAAATCAAATTCCAATGACTGTTCCAGAAACTCTCGTTTTTGAAACATCGAACAGGGAGGAACTTTAGGGGGATGTGTTCGCCTTATTTGGTTTTTTGTCTAAATCGGCTTGTAATTCTCTGGTTCGCTTTTGAGCAGCTGCGATCTGCTCGGAAGTCATTTCTAAAGCCATTTTTTCTCTATTATCCCTAGCAGTGGAAGATTTAACTCCGGAAATGTTGCAGTATGCATAACCTTCTATTAAATCTTTTTGAATACCCCTTGCTCCGATACTGTAGCAAACGCCTAAAGTGTTCTGAGCATCAGCATGCCCCTGTTCAGCTGCTTTACGAAGCCATTTAATTGATTCTTCATCATTCTTTTCAACTCCAAAACCTTGTTCAAAACATAGAGATAGCATATATTGAGAATCTGAGTTACCCTTTTCCGCAGCCTTGTGGAACCACTTGGACGCTTCTAAATAATCTTTTGGCACTTCTTTGCCATTAAAATAGCAAAACGCCAAAATATATTCACTTTGTGGATCCCCTTGCTCGGCAACCTTGCGATACCAATTCAAAGCTTGCTTTTCATCTTTTTGAACGCCTCTTCCCTCTAAATAACACGAAGCCAGTTTCTTTTGAGCCTGAATATGCCCGTGCTCAGAAGCCTTGCGATACCAATAAACTGAGTTGCTATCATCCTTTTCAACTCCTCTTCCCTCTTCATAGCAAAGACCTAAGCCATATTGCGAATCTGAGCACCCTAGCTCGGCAGCAGTGCGAAACCAGTGGGCTGCTTCAGAATCGCTTCTTGGAATACCTCGACCCTCTGCATAGAACTGAGCCAATTTGAATTGAGCATTAAGAATCACATTCTCAGCTGCCTTGCGATAGTATTTTACTGCTTCACCATCGTTTTTTTGAATGCCTCTTCCCTCTTCATAGCATCGAGCTAACTCTAGCTGGGCCCAAGAATGCCCTTGATTGGTTGCAACATGACTCGGTGCGGCAATTTTACGAAACCAGAAGACTGCTTGAGTCTCATCTTTTTGAATGCCTCTTCCCTCTGCATAGCATCGAGCTAATTCACGTTGACTATCCGAATGCCCTTGTTCAGCTGCCTTGCGATACCAATAAAATGCTTGGGCCTCATCTTTTTCAACACCTCTTCCCTCTGTGTAGCAATCCGCCAATTTATTTTGGGCCTTAGCAAATCCCTGTTCTGATGCTTTTAAGAACCATTGAAATGCTTTGCTATCATCTTTTGCGACGCCCTTTCCCTGTTCATAGCAAAGAGCCAAGCTGTTTTGAGCTTCCACATGCCGTAGTTCTGCGGCCTTACGAAACCAAAAAAATGCCTTAACATCATCTTTTTGGCGGCCTCGTCCCTCTGCATAGCACTGAGCTAATTTAAACTGATCACTAGCCTCCCATAGTTCGGCATTAGAAATGTCAACACTAGGCAAAATGTATTGTTCCTCAGTTCCTCTATTCTCTGCGGCCTTTCGAAACCACTCGAAGGCTTTGGCGTCGTCTTTTTGGACACCTCGTCCATCTGCATAGCATCGAGCGGTTTTATACTGAGAATCGGCATGCCCTTTCTCGGCGGCCATACGATACAATTCAAATGCCTGTTTTTCATCTTTTTCGACACCTATTCCCCTAACGTTGTATTCAGCTAATTTGTTCTGGGAATCAGCATCCCCCTTTTTGGCGGCCAAGCGATACCAGTGGACTGCTTGAGTTTCATCCTTTTGGATGCCTCGTCCCATCGCGTAGCAATCAGCTAATTTGTTCTGAGCAGGCGCATATCCCTGTTCGGCGGCCATGCGATAGTATTTAACTACTTCAGAATCTTCTTTTGAGTTGCCGCCATCATTTGCGTAAAATCTGCCCAATTTGATTTGTGCTGGAGCATATCCCTTTCTAGCAGATGTTTGATATAATTGTATTGCTTTAGCTTCATCCTTCTTGACACCTATACCCATTGCATAACAATCAGCCATTTTATATAGAGAATCAGCATGCCCTTGCTCAGCGGCCATACGATACAACTCAAATGCCTGCTTTTCATCTTTTTCGACACCTATTCCTTTGGCGTAGAAATCAGCCATTTTATTTTGAGCAAGCGCATGTCCCTGTTCGGCGGCCATACGATAGAAGTGAATTGCCTGAGTCTGGTCCCGTGGGATGCCATTTCCTTGTTCGTAGTATTGAGCCAATTTGTACTGAGTAGCTGGGTGATGTTTATGTTCGGCAACCTTGCGATACCAATAAACGGCTTGAGCATTATCCTTTGGGAGCAATCTTCCGTCTTCGTAGAGTCGAGCCAATTCAAGTTGAGCAGTTAATTCACCTTTTTCTGCGGTCTTTTGATACCAGAAGACTGCTTTGGCATCATCCTTTGGGAGCAATCTTCCTTCTTCGTAGAGTCGAGCCAATTCAGACCCAGCAATTGATTGACCATTCTCTGCGGCCTTTTGATACCAGAAGACTGCTTGAGTCTCATCTCGTTGGACGCGTGTTCCCTCTGCATAGCATCGAGCCAATTCAAGCTGACAAGACACATCCCCCTTCTCCGCGCCGACTTTCATTGTATCGAAATACGTAGGTCGCGAGCTTGGAGCGTTGGGAGTGGAGGGTGGGTTGCGGCTTACAGCGGCTGGTCGGGGGGTAGGTTTGGGTTTAGTTTGCGGGAGATCGCCATAAACTTGATTCAAAAAAATCAAGGGAACTGTAATATAAGAAAAAACTATTCTTAAAGATATCATTGCATTCATCATATGAAACTACAAGTAGCATCTGAATCCCTGATCTTCTCGTCCAGTTTTAAATTCTTCGACCCACTACTCAGCTTCTTATCTTTTGCACACATCGTTTAGCAGTATAGAGCTTAGAATTGTCTCAAGAACCTCACATTGGGTCCAAATCGAGATTAGAAACTGAAGGACCGCATAAATACTAAATTGGGGGTGGGATTTTACAATCACACTTCGTTTCTAAACTTCTGAAAATTCTCAAAAGCTTGCTGACTTGCTTTGAATCTACCTTCTGGAGGATTCCGACAATTTTGAATCAAGGAATTTTCTATAACCCGAATCATCATCCTCGATCCATTTCTCGATAGTCTTTTGGAATGTCTCGATCTGGTGGTAATTCTACTTGATTGTTACCAACCCGCCTCAAAAGAAAAAACATCAAATGCCTCTTCTCCTCGATCAAAAGTGTCTCTGCGGCTTTTTGAATTTCAACAAGTGTCGCTGATAGACCATATCAGAGTAGTGAAATTCTCGAGTTAGGCAGAGAGTGAAAAGCTTCGCAAACCCGCACCAAATCTACCTCTTCAAGCCTTAGTAAATTTTTTCGGAGTGGGCAGTCTTGGGAATTTTTCTGAATACCAAATTCCATTTGGAATGTTTTTAGGATGTGCAGATGCTTGGGGAACCGCTTGAAATCTAATTCTCCGACGATTCTGACGATCTTGAATTAAGGAATTTTTATAATCCGATTCATCATCCTCCAATCTTTACATTGACTCCTGAGTGGGGTCGGAGAACTTCATTCTCCGATTCTGGAAAACCGCAGACCCAATCCCATGAAAAAAACCATCCTCGCTTTTGCCCTTGTGGCAGTCCTCATCTCATTCGCTGGAAATGCGAAGGCAACCCCACTCACATTTAATCTCGATGTTATAGGTTCAGATTTTAGTTTTGCAGCCGAACTTCAAGCAACTAGTAACGGAGATGGAAGCTATACGGCTATCTCTGGAAGCGGTCAATTTGGATCATCTGGACTATTTGCCAATCAAGTAATCACTCTAACTCCCAATCCAAATGCACCTTCGTATATCTCAGTTGCAAATGGCTCATGGTTGTTCGACAATCAGTTGCTTCCTGATTCTTTTTTGCTCACTGCTTACGGAGTGAACTTTTCATTTACTGACTCAGGTAACGATTATTATGTGGCTCCTTGGCTTAATTCAACAGGACCAAATACTTATCTTACAGCGATTATTCTACAAGACGGCTCAAGTCCTTCAATCTCATCGGATTTAGTTACTGGTGAAAATAGTTTTGTAACTTTAACTGCAGCTGTCCCCGAACCCTCCACCTACGCACTCTTCGGAATTGGAGCAATCGGAATGCTGATGGCTCTGCGGAGGAAGAAGACTGCTTAACCACTACATTACCGGAGGTCTCCCGATCTTCGTGACGTAGCATCATCCGTTCTTGGGAATAAAACCTAGCTGGATTTCTTTTCCAGAGTTCCCTCGTCACAAGCTCCATCAAATTCCACTGCGTTGCGGATCGATAAATTTCCATCCTCACACATCAAACAGCAGAGGAATTTTTATGTTCTGGAGGTTTGGGTTCTATCTGGTTCGTGGCATCTAGAATCATTCAAAGTTCAATCAAACCGATAGCCGAATTCAGTTTCTTTTCTAGATTGAACATTCAAGTGCGGTTGCCTTCAGAAGCTCATAAAATGGACTTCTCCGAGGATTCAAGGTCTAGAATATGGTTCCGAATGTAGGAGATGATTTTTCCAATTCTTGGAATATTTTTTCTAATTCTGGAGCGTCTATAACTAGGATGCTACCGAAGTTGATTGTTGCGAAATATGATTTCAATCGAAGCCTGTAAACCATGATCAAATCTCATTCTGCAAGCTTTCGTAAATTTTTTCGCAGTGGGTAGTCTTGGGAATTTCTCCGAATCCCCCAATCCATTTGGAATGTTTTTTGAATGTGTAGATGCTTGGGGAACCCCTTGGAAAAAGGCTCTGCGAAGGATTGGTTGTTTTTGAAAAACGCTTTGATTTTTTATCGATCAAATTTTTGGCGCATCAAAATCAGATTGGATTTTTTTAAGTCGCGGTAATGAGACGAGCTTTATTTACCGACCTACTCTGCAAGAATAGTCCCTAGGACGCATAGGGGGGATGGTGTTCGATGTTTTGCGATGCCCCCCTGTATTCACGGGGAATTTTTGGAGTTCGCAGATGGATTTCTATTAGAAACTAAGATATTAGTTAATTCTATAAATTATGAACTGCCACCCAATATCTGCCACCCTTAGAGGGTATTCTGCAACCTTGCCAAGGTTGATGTCGAGGGTTCGAATCCCTTCACCCGCTCCAAAATTGGCGTCCGACTCACTGTTCTCTTTCATCCGCCCACAGGGAACCTCTATTGTCTTTCAAAGTTAGCCTTTTTTCAGGTGCGAGTACTACTGGCATCAGACGGCTGTGCACCCGCCCTCCGGTCGAAATTTCTGAAGTAAGCAAAGTCGAAAGCCCTGGCTCGAGAAATTCCAATCGCCTTAACGAAAATCTCGCGGTTGCTGAAGTCCACATTAACCATCAGCGAAACACCCTCGGTTCTCAGAAAACTTCACCAAATCGAGCCTGGTGGACTTATGACGGAGAAATTCAAGGAAATTTCATTGACTGAACACCTCTTTAAACTCGAATGCCACAGGAAAGACGCATGTCACTAGTTTCAGATCTCCCCCCACTCGCTCCACCCTCTCTGATGAGAGGTTCGGCTCTGCATGGCTCTTCAATCATGCCCCCCTTCGCCCGGAACTATGGCTAGAGATTTTTCAGGACTTGCGTTTTCAAAAGTTGTTTTTCCGCGATTCGAATTTTGCCGTTTGACATCTGTTACTGTGCTATTTAAAGGTGCCCGTGTGAACCCCGTTTGCACAGAACTTTTTGGGAGCCCCAAACCAAGGCAACGATCATGGTTTTGCCACGGAGTCAGTATATTCTCTATTGGATTGAGCACTGTTGTGCTTTCGCTCTCCAGTGCATCAGCTCAGCAAAGCGTTCTGACTCTTCGCGAGGCGGAGTTTCGCAACCGTTGGTCGGGGCCGCAAGAGGACAGGGTCTCCACTCCTCAGTATTTCGAGCAAGGCGGGGGATTGGATGAGCCCACCAATGCCGAGCAAATTGATTCAGAAAACAATCAGCTTGGCGTTGAGAAGACACTTGATCAGCTGGCAGAAAAAATCCATCGAGGCCTCAGATTTGGACCGCTTGATTTTCAACTCGGTCTCTCGAGCGGTTGGGAATACTCCTCGCAAAATTCCATCGGTGATGGCACGGATTTCAGTAATTCCAATAGTCTTTTCGCTGCCCCCACGCTCGGCGTCCTCTACCAGCGTGAGGTTGGCGTTTGGAATGTCTCTGCTCGCTATGGAACTGGCTACCGTTACTACTTTAATCCAGACTACACCGCAGCCGGAATTGGCAATCAGAGGAATCCTCTGTCCATGACCGGAGGGTTGGAGGTGGGATACAACACGAGTCGTCTTACGATGGACCTGAACGCCAGCGCCTCTTCAGGAACCGGTTATGATCCAGTCGCTGGAGCCAACAACTGGCAGACCTCGACTTCTGCGGGCCTGTCCGCGCGCTACATTATCAGCGATGAACTCAGTGCTGGTGGCGCGCTTTCGGGTACCTATTCCAACACTGCTGACGCCCAAGTCGCCCCTGGTGAGACCTCTCAGCCGAACAGCAATACGCTGAATGCGGGTGCTAGCCTTTTCACTGACTACATGGTGACTCCAAAAACGAACGTGCGCCTTGTTCTCAGTGCGGGTGAGGATTTGCAGGATTTTCAGGGCGGCATTTCCGAGGGGCGTCGTTATTACGATTCAATGCTTCTTTTTACTTATCAGCTCGCTCCCAAATTGTCTCTTGATGCCGGAGGCGGTGCGGGCTACGTGCAGGATCACAACATCCCAGATCCCAAATACGCCGGATTTCGGCCAGTCTACACTGCTGGCATCAACTACACCCCGACCGAAAAAACATTTTTCAAAGCAAAATTCGGAATGCAGGGAGCTGATGTGAAGCCGAATTTCAGTTTGGTCGCTGGATGGGATGCGCGGGAGAAAACACGGCTCTCACTTTCCGTCTATCAGAACCAAGGTTTTTCCAGCCTTTCGCCGGATCAGTATAATGTGACGCGTGGAATTCTTGGCACCGTGGCGCAACGCCTTTTCAAAGGAATTAATGTTTCTCTCTCGGCTGGCTATGAACAATCGGACTATGTTTCCCTCACCAGTGAAAACCTGAATAATCCAGATGAGGGCCCTGCCGCTTACTGGCTGGCCAACGCCTCGATTTACTGGCGTCTCCGCGAATGGCTCGGCTGGCAAAATACTATGCAGATTTCCGCAGGCCAAGGGAACAGCGATCAAATCCAAACGACATTTAACACCAGCTTGAATTTGACCTTCTAAAAGTCCTCGCCTATTTTCTCATCTGAATGTCAGCACTTTTTCCCCTTCGGTATAATTTCGCTCTGATCTGCCTCTCAGCTTTTTTTGCTCAATCAAATTTTATCTGTGCTGCCCCGCCGGTTCTTCCAGCGCCACAGACTCAATCTGATCCTACTTCAGCCACCCCTGCTGCGTTTCGGCAGGAAGCCCCCTCCTCTGGCCCGCGAGCTGTGGCTTCTGATCGTGCTGCGGGAGCTGATGCTCCTATTCCCAGCCTCATGGCTGGAGAGGGGGACTACATTTTGGCTCCGGGGGATACGTTGGATCTTATGGTTTATCGCGAAGGAGATCTTGGAATGAGATCCAAGATCGCAAAAGATGGCCGAGTTCAGTTGCCTCTCCTTGGAGAAGTAAAAGTCGCAGGAATGAGCGTGCGCGATGCTCAAGAGCAAATTCGCAAACTCTATGATGCGGATTACCTCGTGGACCCCCAAATTTATCTCAACATCGCCTCCTACACGCAGAGAAAGATCACTGTCATTGGTCAAGTCGCCCGGCCCGGCAGCTACGAATTGCAAGGAAACGAATCGCTTGGCATCTTGGAGGCCATTGGCATGGCGGGTGGATTTACTCGAATCGCGGATACAAAAAATGTCGTCGTCAAACGCCGCACGGGCGACAAGGTAGAAACCATCAAGGTCAACACCAAGCGCCTTGAGTCCTCAGAGGGTGGAAGTTTTCAAGTTCTCCCCGGAGACATTCTCACGGTTGGTGAGAGTTGGTATTAAAAATCGCACGTCAATAACTGGATAAGCATTTCGGATGAATAAGGAAACAGACACTAAAATACCAGCCGCTCCAGCCCAAGATGCGATTGATTGGCACGAGTACTTCCATGCGGTGATTGACAGGCTGTGGATTGTTATCCTTTGCGTTGTCCTCGGGGGCATCTATGCGGGAGTTAACCTCTCCAAAGTTGAAACCAAATACCGCGCCCGAGCCGTCCTTTTTATCGAGCAAGACTCAGCTCGCGTTCTTGATCCCAAAATGGAGCAGGTTCGCGATGAACAAATCCGCAGCATTGATATGATCAATACTGTGGTGGATCTCCTTCGTAGCTATCCTTTTGCGCAACGCGTTTCCGCGCGCCTCAAGTTGGATCAAGATCCTCGATTTCTTGCAGCAGCGGGTATTTCGGCAAGGGATGCATCCCCCGATCGCGTTGCGGCGTCCTTGAGTTCGATGTCGGCAGCGGTTTATCGCAACAACACGCGTCTCATTGATTTGATGATCACTTCGGCAGATCCGAACCTCTCGGTCAAACTCGCAAATGCTTACTGCGATGAGTATATCCGCTATGTTTTTGAGAGACGTGCCGATGCCTCGAAGTCCGCCACCCAGTTCCTTCTTGAGGAAGCGGATCGTCTGAGAAAAAAAATGCGTGTTTCCGAGGAAGCGATGCAAAGTTTCCGCGAGCGTGAGCGCGCCGCATCGATTGAAAACATGATGAGTTCTGCCCAATCACAGGTCTCGGAAATTTCGAATATCCAGTCGGAAATTCAAAAGCGCATTCAGCAGATCGACAGTGATCTGGCTGTTGTCAGGTCCAACAAAGGTGCCGTCGAAGAACTGCTCTTCCTGCCAAGTGTGGCCGCGGAACCCAAGGTCGCTCAATATTCCGAATCCCTCAATGCTCGCCAGCGTGAGTTGACCTTACTCTCCCAGCGCTACCGCGCCAAGCACCCCGCTTACATTTCCATTAAAACGCAGATTGATCTCACGAAAGCCGACTTGCGTCGGGTTCTCAATGATGCTGTAAACCTTTTGGAAGCCGCCCGCAACCGACTTGAGGTCCAAGCGAATGAAACAAAAATCGCACGTGAAAAAGCAGAGGGTCGGCTCCTCGAGGTTACCTCAAAAGCCATCGAGTATAATGATATCAAGCGCGAACAGGAGACCGATCAGGCTCTCTACAACTCCGTGCTTTCCCGCTTAAAGGAAGTTGATATCACCAAGCAACTCACCGAGTCGCCGGTTCGCATCCACGAGCCCGCTGTCGGGGCAGCCCCCATTCGTCCCAGTGCAACCAAGACTTGGATGCAAAGTCTCATCGGCGGATTGGTCGCCGGCGTCGGTCTGGCCATCGTGCTTTTCTTGCTCGATACCAGTATCAAGACAGTCGATCAGGTCGAGCATTTCACTGGCGTGAATGTGATCGCAGCGATTCCCAAGCTCAGCCTCTCCACGCGAGCCAGTGTGCTTGTCACCAATGAAGAGCGTTCCGGCGTTGTAGCAGAGTCCTTCCGGTCGCTTCGCGCTTCGCTCACGCTTCACCGCCTCAATGAAAATGCCCGTACTTTTCTTTTCACCAGCTCCATGCCAAGTGAAGGAAAGACGTTTTGTAGCTCCAACTTCGCGGTGACACTGGCTCAGCAAGGATTCAATACGCTCTTTATTGATGCCGATCTTCGCAAGCCCGGCGGATCCATCGTTTTTTTCGGCGAGAATCGCAAACCGGGTCTTTCCGAGTTGCTCATGCGTTCTTGCTCGATGAAAAATGCGATCATGCCGACGCACATTGATGGTCTTAGCGTTCTGACCGCAGGTGGCCGCGCTCCGAATCCATCCGAGTTGCTGACGCATGAAAATATTGAGCGGGTTCTGAGCGAGGCGATTTCGAAATACGACCGCATTGTGGTGGACTCTGCTCCTCTGCTTGCCGTGAGTGACACCCTTTTGGTCGCTCCCCACATCGATCTCTGTACCCTCGTGGTACGCGCTTTCGGCACTCCGCGTAAAATGGTGGCTCGAGCGATTAAGTCCCTCGAAGAAACCAAAACCCAACCCGCTGGCCTAATTCTCAACTTCCTGCCAAGCGGCCGTGGAGGCTATTATGCCTACTACTATTCGGGTAAGTACTACGGTTCCTATGGGGCAAAGGGTGTTTACGGTGAATAAAGAATCATGACAACTATAAACTCTCAATCACCTGGAAAGCTTTGGATGCTACTCGGCGGCGGCTTTTCCATCCTCGTTGGCTTCTTCGCCATCAGTGCTCCTGTCTTGTTCTCGTACGTGATCACAGCTTTCATCGGAGCACTTTGCCTTGTGAGCGGTATCATCGGCTTTTTTCAAGCCCTCTTTGGAAAAGATATTTCTCACCGCATTCTGTCGGGCTTCTCCGCAGTGATACGCATCGCTGCCGGATCCGCGCTTTTCATTTTTACAGAATCTGGGATGGAAACTCTCACCCTCATCCTTGGGGTTGTTTTCCTCGTTGAAGGCGTTTTTTGCATCTTCACCTCGATCCGTGTTCGTACTAACAAAGCTTGGTTTTGGCTCTTACTCAACGGAGTAGTGTCCCTCCTTCTTGGGGGCATGATCTACGCGCGTTGGCCACTGGATTCCGGGTGGGTCATCGGTTTGCTCTATGGAATCCAGTCGATTTTCAGCGGGAGTGCGCTGCTCATGCTTGGATTTGCTGCAAGTAAGGAGCCCTGAAGCCTAAGTAAAGACCCGTGCAGCTTCTGGCGATTCAATAAAAACCTGCGATTGATATTTTTCCCCTGAAGCGTAAAAGTCGTCTTCAAGGGTGAAAAGAACGTCTCAGTACATTTCTCAAGGTTTTAAAAAAATATCCGACGATCTGGATTTTCTCATGGGTTGCTTGGAGGAAGTTCTGCGGGAACTCGGAGAAAACGCGGTTGCTGACCGCTTGCCCTGGGTGGGTTCAAAGGAGGGGGGCTGTGAGGGTTTTGAACAGGCCACGTCCATTGCTTTTCAGTTGCTCAACATGGTCGAGGAGAACACCGCTGCGCGCACACGCCAACTCCGCGAAATCGAATCTGACGGAGAACCGGAACTAGGCTTGTGGAGCAGCTTGCTTTCATCCTTGTCGGCCTCGGGGATGACGGCTCCAGAAATTGCTGCACTTTTTCCAACCCTCTGTATCGAGCCTGTGCTCACAGCGCATCCCACCGAGGCGAAGCGCTCCGCCGTGCTCGAGCAGCACCGCGCACTTTATCGATTACTCATGTCTCGCGAGAGCCAGAGTCTTTCTCCGTCGCAGCAGAAGGCTCTTCGCGAGGAATTCAAAGTCGTGCTGGAGCGCCTCTGGCGCACCGGTGAAATCCTCCTTGAGAAACCCGATGTCGCCACCGAGCGTCGAGGGGTCATTTATTATTTACGAGAAGTCTTTCCCCCAGCGCTGGCTCGTATTGACCAACGGCTATGCGAAGCCTGGCTCCGTGAAGGCTTTGATCCCTCTTTGCTTGCAGACCCGCTTACCATGCCTCTCATTCGCTTTGGCACATGGGTGGGTGGGGACAGGGATGGGCACCCGCTTGTCACAGCCGCAGTCACCGAAATCACTCTCCGCGAATTGCGGGTGAGCGCCCTGATTGTTCTCCATCGCCAATTGGAGGAACTCGCTGCAAACCTCCCGCTCTCCAGTAATTTTCAAGACTTTCCGGACGATCTCCAAAAGTCGCTGGACCAATTTCGCCGCGAAAACCCGATTCTCGCTCAGAGCCTTTCCTCAAGCTATTCCGATGAGCCATGGCGTCAGTTCATCATCCATCTTCAGGATCGATTGCCACTCTCTACCGGAGAAATTGAGGATGCAAAAATTCTGGAGAGTGGGATTCGTTTCAAGCACCCGACAGAACTCGATGCCCACCTCCAGCAGCTTGCCCAGGCGCTTCATGCCGGTGGGGCAGGGCGACTCGCTGACTTTGCCGTGAATCCCGTGCGGCGAACACTTGACACATTTGGTTTTCACCTTGCCAATCTCGATATCCGTCAAAACAGCCGATTTCATGATCTTGCTGTTGATCGTCTGCTTGAGGCTGGCGGGGCTGCGGATTTCAAATTCTCCGAGTGGAGTGAGGAGCGGCGTCTAGCGTTTTTGAATCAGGAGCTCAACTCCCCACGCCCGTTCCTCAGCAAGGGCACCCCAGTTGGTCGCGAAGCCGATGATGTTTTAGCCTGCTATGGAGTACTCCAGAATCACATCGAAAAACACGGGATCGATGGGATTGGCTCGCTGATTGTGAGTATGACGCGTCGGCTTTCCGATTTGCTTGTGGTCTATCTCCTCGCCCGAGAGGCGGGCCTTGCTCGATGGACGACTGAGGGGCTTGTCTGCGATCTTCCTGTGGTGCCACTCTTTGAGACCCTTGAGGATCTCGATCGCGGCCCGGACATCGTTAGGCAATTTCTGGCTCATCCACTCACACTCCGTAGCCTCGCTCTTCACAGCAATCGATCGAATCGAAATGTCGAAGACCACCCGAGTTTGCCCGTGCAGCAGGTGATGATTGGTTACAGCGACAGCAACAAGGATTGTGGAATCTTTGCGAGCCAGTGGGGTCTCCACCAATCCCAAAGCGCCTTGGCACAGGTCGGGCGTGATGCCGGCGTGAAAATTCGCTTTTTCCATGGGCGCGGGGGCACAATTAGCCGAGGCGCGGGGCCTACACACCGTTTTCTGGCAGCGCTTCCTCAAGGGTCGGTACGTGGCGATCTCCGAGTTACCGAGCAGGGCGAGACCATTTCCCAGAAATACGGCACGATTTCCTCATCCGTTTACAACCTCGAGTTGCTTCAGGCGGGTGTCGCCGCCGTTTCGCTCCACGACATCTCCGCACCCATCGAAAAACCTTTTGCCGAGGCATGCGAGTTTCTCTCCGAGGCGAGCCGCGAAGCCTACACGCGTCTCATTGCTCACCCGGACTTCATGGCCTATTTCTCGGAAGCCACGCCGATCGATGCTCTCGAGACAAGCCGGATCGGTTCGCGTCCCTCCCGACGCACTGGGCAGCGCACCCTTGCTGATCTCCGGGCTATCCCTTGGGTTTTTAGTTGGAATCAAAGCCGCCATTATCTTCCCGGTTGGTTTGGGGTGGGCTCGGCGCTTCAGTGCCTCCAGAGGGAACGGCCCAAGTTGTTTCAAAATTTGCGTTCTCAACTTAAAAAATCCCCCTTCCTTTATTATGTTCTGACCAATGTGGAAACGAACCTTGCCAGCGCGGATCGCGAGATGATCGAGATCTACGCTGGGCTCGTTCGTGATTCCCGCGTAAGGAAGTCCGTGCTGAAAATCATCCTCGCCGAGTTTGATTCGACTCGTGAGATGATGTCCCTCGTTTTTGGAAGCACGCTGGAAAAACGGCGCCCCCGCATGTTGAAAACGCTGGCGCTTCGGGATTCTGGGCTCCGCGCGCTTCATGTCCATCAGACCAAGCTTTTAGCCGAATGGCGATGTGCTGAGTCCGCATGCAAAAGCCGTCTCCTTCCAGAAGTTTTGCTGAGCATCAATGCCATTGCCAGCGGCCTGCGCACAACGGGCTAGCCGACTAAAAAAACTTCACCGCCCCAGCATGGCCGTGTACTCTTCTCAGCTGAATCCAAGATTTATGGGCAACATCTATAATAATATCGTCGAAACAGTCGGTCACACTCCCCTTGTGAAGCTCCATCGCGTCACTGCTGGTCTCCCGGCAAACATCGCTCTCAAGTGTGAATTTTTTAATCCGCTCGGCAGCGTGAAAGACCGCATCGGCATGGCCATGATCGAGGACGCCGAGCAGAGCGGTATTCTTAAACCCGGCACGGTCATCATCGAACCTACCAGCGGAAATACTGGAATCGCCCTCGCATTCGTTGCAGCGGCAAAAGGCTACAAAATCATTCTCACTATGCCGGAGACGATGAGTCTCGAACGACGCACGCTTCTCGCTATGCTGGGAGCGAAGCTGGTTCTCACTCCCGGCTCGGAAGGCATGCGCGGAGCCATTGCCAAGGCCGAGGCCCTCGTGCAGGAGACGCCAAACTCTTGGATGCCTCAGCAATTCAATAACCCTGCCAATCCCGCTATTCACAGTAAAACCACAGCCGAAGAAATTTGGAATGACACTGATGGGAAAGTGGACATCGTCGTAGCGTCTGTCGGCACGGGGGGCACGATCACTGGCTGCGTGGAAGCGCTGAAACCCCGCAAACCCTCCTTTCAAGCTATTGCAGTCGAGCCAAAGGACTCCCCGGTCATTTCTCAAACTCTCGCAGGTGAGCCGCTCAAACCTGGCCCGCATAAAATCCAAGGTACAGGTGCTGGATTCGTGCCAAACAATCTCCACTTGAAAAATTCGGCAGGCGAAGCCCAAATCATCGAATGCATTCAAGTTACGAATGACGAAGCCTTCGCCATGGCTCGTCGCCTTGCTAAGGAAGAGGGAATCCTCGGTGGCATTAGTACCGGGGCCAATGTGTGCGCAGCCATTCAGGTTGCCCAGCGCCCAGAAAACGCCGGCAAGCTCATTGTCACCATTGCCTGTTCTACCGGAGAGCGTTACCTGAGCACAGCCCTTGCAGACGAAGCCCGCGCGGAGGTGGGAGCCTAATATGGAACCCGTCAAGCAACCTGTTCTCCAAGGGCCCTCTTTGGAGTCATCCTCTTTCGAAATGGAACTTTTCTGGGAGCGCAACAAATCCCTAATCCTTGGCGGAATCACAGCGCTTGTTGTGGGCGTAGTCGCTCTGGCAGGTTTCTTCGCTTACTCTTCATCACAGGATGCTGCAGCACAAAAACTCCTTGCCGAGGCAAACGGCCTCGATGCCCTGCGAGTCGTGGTGGATAAATTTGCGACAAGTATGCCTGCGGCGGATGCCCTCATGCAGATTGCTGCGGCCGAGCGAGCCGCCGGCAACATGGAAAAATCCACAGCTGCTTTTCAGGAATTTCTTAAACGATTCCCCAAGCATTCCTTGGCCGGGGGGGCACTCTTAGGCGTTGCTCAAAACCAAGATGCTTCCGGTGATGAAGTATCGGCTATCGCGACATGTCAGCAGGTAGTCACCCAATTTCCGCAGAGCTACGCCGCGCCATTTGCCGCGTACATGGAAGCCGAAATTCTCCTCCGCGAGTTCAAAATCGAAGAAGCTCGTCGCGGCTTTAATATGGTGGTCAGCCAGTTTCCCGCATCACCCGCAGCAAGAATCTCCGCAGGACAACTTTCCCGACTCGGCCAAGGCACCTCCTCCTCCGCCCCAGCGCCATAGGCTTGGGCTCACTCGCCAAAGAAACATGGCGAATCCTTAAAACAAAGCGCCTTTATCCCGCATTGGCTCTCGCCCCATAAAAAACGAAACCCTATCATGATTGCGGTCACCATTGAGAACCTCGTTAAAAAATTTGGCGAGGCCGTGGCTTTGAATGGCATTTCCCTCCGAATCGAGCCCGGCGAGTTGTTCTTTCTCCTCGGTCCCAGCGGCTGTGGGAAAACCACACTCCTTCGAAATATTGCAGGTTTTTATATCCCAGACGAGGGCCGCATTTTTTTCGGTGATGAGGATGTGACTCGCTTACCACCGCACAAGCGCAATACGGGAATGATGTTTCAGAGTTACGCCCTCTGGCCTCATATGACGGTCGCAAAAAATGTCGCCTTTGGTCTGGAGGAGCGGCGCATCGCCTCAGTAGAAATTCGTCAACGAGTGGAGGCCGCTCTCGAATCGGTTCAGATGCGGCAATTCGCAGATCGTAAAATTGCCCAGCTCTCCGGCGGCCAACAACAGCGAGTCGCGCTTGCTCGAGCCTTGGTCATCCGCCCTCGCTGTGTCCTACTCGATGAGCCTCTTTCAAACCTCGATGCCCGCCTTCGTCTCGAAATGCGCTCCGAAATCCGTCGTGTGTGCAAAGAAAATGGCCTCACTGCGATTTATGTCACACATGATCAAAAGGAAGCCCTTTCCATCTCAGATCGTATGGCCGTTCTGGAAAACGGCTGCATCGCTCAGATTGGAACCCCTGAGCAAGTTTATCGCCGCCCTCGAACCCGCGTGGTGGCCGACTTCATCGGAGAAACAAATTTCCTGAAGGGAAAAATCCAATCTCTCGAAGGAGCCAAGGCGCTCGTTCAAACTGCCGAAGGTCCTTTTGAGGGCTTTTTTGGCGATCCTGATTGGAAACCATCCTTGAATGACGAGGTAGTTGTCAGTGTGCGTCCCGAAAGTTGGGTGCTTCGAAATGACACAGCCTCCATCAACGTCGTCAAGGGCCGTATTGGCGAGTCGATTTACCTCGGCGAGGTCGCACAATATCGCCTGCAAACCAACCACACGGATCTCAAAATTTTCGAACTGAACCCGCACATTTCCTCTCGGACTAGGGATCGGGAGATATCTGCGGTTGCCAGCGCCGATGATGTTGTGCTTCTTCAGCCTTGAGCCGTTTGTGAAACACCCTCGCTCGCCATGATTCAAAGAATCCTTTTGGTGGTCGCAGCTCTTGCGCTCGTCGTGGCGGTCCCTTTCACTCTCAAACCACGCCAAAATCTCCTCGCTCATGCCGACGACTCCCTCGTCATTATCTCTCCTCATAACGAAGCTGTCCGCTACGAGTTCGCAACCGCGTTTTCAAATCACTACAAAATTAAAACCGGACGCTCGATCCGAATCGACTGGAGGCTGCCAGGGGGAACGAGCGAGATTTCCCGCTTTCTTGCTGGAGAATACCTTGCTGCTTTTCAGTACGCCTGGACATCGAAGGGTCTGGCTTGGACGCCAGAATCAGCATCGGCATTCGACAATCCAAAAATCACACTTCCCGATGATCCCTCTCTGGATGGCCCCGAACAGGCGGCGCGCCGGTTCTTTCTAAACTCTGATACCAGCATCGGCATCGATCTTTTCTTTGGTGGAGGGGCCTATGATTTCGAGCAGCAAGCCAAGGCTGGCCGGCTGGTGGCGACCAATGTGATCAAAGACCACGCCGAGTGGTTTGCGGGAGATTCAATTCCACAGCGCCTCTCGGGAGAAAATTTCTACGATCCTCAAGCTCTCTGGATCGGGGCCTGCCTCTCATCCTTCGGTATTTGTTATAACTCTGACTCTCTTCGGCGCTTGGGTGTCGCCAAGCTCCCCTCCACTTGGCGCGACCTCACCGATCCCATCTTTTTCGGGCAGGTTGCCCTTGCCGATCCAACCAAAAGCGGGTCCGCAGCCAAGGCGTATGAAATGGTCATCCAGCAGCAGATGCAGGAACTCGTGCGAACCACGGGCCGGAGCGACGAAGACGTGCTCGCTATAGGTTGGAAACGTGGACTAGAGATCATTCAGGCCGCCTCCGCGAATTCCCGCTACTTCACCGATTCCGCCCCAAAAATCCCCCTTGATGTTTCTCTCGGTGATTCTGCAATCGGGATGTGTATCGATTTTTATGGCCGATTTCAAAGTGAGGCCGTGAAAATTGGAGACATCCCATCACGGCTACAATATTTCACGCCGGAGGGAGGGTCCTCCGTTGGGGTCGACCCCATAGCTCTCCTGCGCGGCGCTCCAAATCGTGCTGCAGCGGAGGAATTCATTGCGTTTGTGTTGTCGTTGGATGGACAGAAACTCTGGAATTTTAAAGTAGGGGCGCCCAGTGGACCAAAAAAATACGCTCTTAGGCGCCTCCCCATCCGCAAGGAACTCTACTCGCCGGAATACTTGGCATTTCGCTCTGACCCTCAGGTGCAACCCTACGAGGAAGCCAAAAAATTCTCCTATAACCCGACTTGGACAGGCCCGGTCTTTCGTGTCATGGCATTTATCATCCGGGTCACTTGCCTCGATCTCCACCATGAGCAAAAGGAAGCTTGGGAGGCTCTCATCAAGTCCGGCTTTCCGAAAAAAGCCCGCGAAACTTTTTTTGACCTTTCCGCAGTCAATTACCAAGCGGCTCGCACAACAATCAAAGAGGCACTCGCTTCAAAAAATCGCCTCGATGAGGTCCGACTCGCCAAGGAACTTGCTGATAAATTCCGCCTGCAATATCGAGAAGCTGCCCAACTAGCGAAGGAGGGAAAATGACACATAAATCCGCGCGCACAGGCCATCCCCTACAATGAGCCATTCCATCTCCAGACTCGTCTTCTTCCTCACGTCTTGCTTCTTCGCGCTATTCTTTGTTTGGCCGATTGCTGAAACGCTCTGTGGAGCTTTCATCGGCTCGGATGGTCAATTTACGACCGACTATATCGCCGAGGTTTTTCGTAATCCCCTCTATGTCGAGGGTCTCTGGAATTCACTCCAGATGGGCATCTGGAGTACGCTGCTCTCGGCTTTAATCGCGATTCCACTTGCATGGATGAGTGACCGTTTTCTGTTTCCCGGAAAATCACTCCTTGGTGCGTTGGTCCTTGTCCCAATGATCATGCCGCCGTTTGTGGGGGCCATCGGCATCAAACAAATCCTGGGCCAGCAGGGGGCTTTGAACGCGCTCCTGCTGGACATCGGGCTGGGCAATGCTGCGCATCCGATTGATTGGCTGGGTGAGGGGAGAATGTGGGGCGTGATTGTTCTCAATGCCCTTCACCTCTATCCGATCCTGTACCTTAATGTGCTCGCCGCTCTCGCAAACGTTGATCCGGCTATGGAGGAAGCTGCCGAAAACCTAGGCTGTACCGGGCTTCGCAAATTCCGTCGCATTACCCTCCCGCTCATCATGCCCGGAATTTTCGCTGGTGGGACGATTGTTTTTATCTGGTCGTTCACCGAGCTTGGTGTGCCGCTCATGTTTGACTTCACTCGGGTCACATCGGTCCAGATTTTTTATGGGATTAAGGATATTGGTGGAAATCCTTTCCCGTTTGCCCTCGTGGTTGTGTTGCTTGGCGCGACGGTTCTTCTTTATGCCGCCAGCAAACTTTTCTTCGGACGGGATACACATGCCATGATGGCAAAGGCAACGAGCCAAGGTGGACCGCGCGATTCAGGACTACTCGTTGGTCTGCTCTGCTCAGCCGTTTTTTCTTTGGTCACTTTCGTAGCCATCCTCCCGCACATTGGTGTGATTCTCGTCTCCATTTCTACGGATTGGTATCAGACGATTCTCCCAAGCGGTTTGACCCTATCCCATTTCGAATCTGCTTTGGGACACAACCTCACATTGCCATCGATTCAGAATAGTCTCAAATACGCCGGCTTGGCTACAGTGCTCGATCTGATTCTAGGGGTCGCCATCGCTTATGTCGTTGTACGAACTCGTCTGGCCGGGAGGCAGATTCTCGACGCCATGGCGATGCTTCCACTCGCAGTTCCCGGCCTGGTCTTGGCTTTCGGCTATCTTGCCATGACGCAGGAGGGCAAATTTTTCTCCTTTCTCAATCCGAGCATTGATCCGTTCATCATTTTGGTGATCGCGTATGCCGTTCGCCGTCTTCCCTATGTTGTTCGTTCGGCTGCTGCGGGATTTCAGCAAACAAGCGTCACACTTGAGGAAGCGGCCCAGAATCTTGGATGCCCTCCGCTGCGTACCCTGCGAAAAATAACGATTCCCCTCATCGCGGCAAACCTGCTTGCAGGCGGCTTACTCGCCTTTTCGTTTGCCATGCTCGAAGTGAGTGACTCGCTCATCCTTGCCCAAAAGCAACAGGACTTTCCAATTACCAAGGCTATCTATGAGCTTTATCAGTTGCTCGGTGAGGGACGCTTTGTCGCTAGCGCTCTCGGCGTCTGGGCCATGGTCTTTCTCGCCATCACTATCCTCGGAGCGAGTCTAATTTTAGGAAAAAAACTCGGCGCAATTTTTCGTGCTTAAACTTTTCTGGCACGCCGGAGCGTGTGCAATGTGACTTCGGGCGGGCAGTTCCAGCGTGCTGCGACTACGCAGCCCCCCGTTCCTCGAGATGTGTAGCCTTGCAAAGTCCGATGAGACCAAGCCCCGGCAACCAAACGATGGGGTATTTTACAAGGGACCAGCACATGACGCCCGCCTGGCAGACAGATTTGCCCGCCATGCGTGTGCCCGCTCAACTGCAAGGCAAACCCGTGCTGAGCTGCTTCCAGATAGGTCTCGGGGCTGTGTGATAAGAGAATGACAAACGCATTCTCTGGAGCTTTGTGGCGTGTCGCTTCCAAATCATGGGTTTTGAAGTAATGGGGGTCATCCACACCTGCTATCCAGAGTGAATCATGGTCTCGACGGATTTCTGCCATCTCGTTCAGCAGAATCGGCAGGCCGTCTCTTTCAAGTTCGGGTACCATTTCGAGCGAATCGTGGTTCCCTAGAATTCCCCAAGATGGCGCTGAGAGAGCTTCTCGAAGACGTTTCATTTCACGTATCGTTGCTTCGTGGGTTCCTTCGATGCGATTCCGGTAATCTCCAGTGATCACAGCTGCATCATGCGGCGTTCGTTTTACCAGATCGATGACCAATGGCATAAGTTCTGGTTCAAGATCGCAATGAAGATCGGTGAGCTGAAGAATTTGAAACCCCTCGAAGGATTCGGGCAGATTTGAAAAAAACCATTCCTTCCTTTCCAGTTGGACGTTCAAAAACTCAGCCCTCATTCTGCTTTGAAGGCCTGTGAATCTCAGGATTCGATTCAGAAGCACCTCATATGGCAGAATACACTGAAGCCTGAAAATTCCGCGCCCTTGGAGAAAAAACTTTTTTAATTTGTCCTCTTGCCGCCTGATCCTCTTGGCATAAAGCTCAGGCCCTAGTCGTCCGATCAGGGACTGTTTGTCCGACTCTCCGAGCGAGGAGTGAATCAAGGCTTTGGCACCGCTGGCGCAGGGACGTAGCGCAGCGGCTTGAAGAGGCCGGTCTCGCCTTCTTTTGTCGAATAAATTTCTGCGACCCGCTTCCAGTTTTTTGCGCCGCCCTCCTCGTAGAGGGTTCCGTCATTAAGACGCGCTCGGACCTCCTTACGCAGCTCCTGCGCTGTGGCATCTTGGGGGGAGCTGAGCTGCAGCGGACGTAGGCGCACCGTGACCTGATCGATCATTTGGGCATGGAGAAAAACATAAGCCCCCTCGGGTAGATTTCCGGAATTTGCGAGGCTCCGGAGGGTATAGAATGTAGAATTCCCGACCCTTGAGGCCCAAGCTTCAAAATCATACTCGCGTCGGGCGTTTCCCCCTTTGGGCGACAGCGATACGTGGATCGAGTAGCGGTCGCCGGATAAAGGGGCCACTACGGCTGTCGACTTCCCGCCTTTTTCCTCCAGCTCCCATTCCCCAAGCAGCCAAGTATTGAGATCCTCTGAAGGCGATGGCGTCAGCGGGTTCTCAAATCGGCACCCATAAAAACAGAGTGCCATCAGAACCAAAGCCAACCTTAAAAAAATCTTCATCTCCGCGCTATATCTGAGTTCCGTCAGGAATGACACTGTTTTTCGGAACGACAACGATACCGTCGCGGATGTAATACCCGTCACCGTCGAAGTTTTCGGAATCGCTTCTTGATCTGATCGACACGCCCGCTCCAATGCGTGCGTTCTTGTCGATGATCGCTCCTTCGATGAAACAATTTACTCCAACGCCGATCGGAGGAACTCCTGCCGGACGCACATCTGTCAATGCTTCATAAAGATCCGCCCCCATCATCACTGTGTTTTTTAGGGTTGACCCCGATCCGATGATACTACGGATTCCAAGCACGCAGCGATCCAGTGTCGCATTGCCAAGCACGCATCCATCGGAAATCATAGCGCGTTTCAAGGTAGCTCCCTCGATAACGCTAGCTGGCAGGCAGAGGGGTTGCGAATACACCGGCGCTCCAGCAACATAAAAGCTGAACTTTGGATTGCGGTCCGCCATCTCAAGGTTGGCGTCAAAGAATGAGCGGATGGTGCCGATATCTTCCCAATAACCTTGGAAAATATGGGCGATGACCTTGCGATTCTGGATGGCAGCTGGAATAATATTTTTCCCGAAGTCCACCAAATCGTTATCCAAGCTCGATATCAGAGCTTCGCGGTTGAAGACATAAATGCCCATCGAGGCTTGGAAAAGTTCCTCGTGGGCCGGATGCCCGATCTGGCCCAGCAAGTCGCTCGGGATCCGCAAAGAATCTATCAACGCAGGATCTTTGGGCTTCTCCACAAATTGAGTGATCCGGCGCTCGCTGTCGGTCGCCATGATGCCGAATCCGGGAACGGCTTTGCGCTCTACCGGGATCGTTCCTATCGTGAGATCGGCGCCGGTATCAATGTGTTGGCGGATCATTTCACGATAATCCATCCGATAGAGTTGGTCTCCGCTGAGTATGATGAAATATTTGCACCGATGCTCCAGAAAGTATCGCATGTTCTGGCGAACCGCATCTGCTGTGCCCTGGTACCATTTCGCGCCTTCGGGGGTTTGCTGGGCAGCCAGAATTTCGACGAAACTTGGCGTGAAATTGTCGAATTTATAGCTCTCGTTGATATGGGTGTGCAGCGAGGCGCTGTTGAATTGAGTAAGAATGTAAATGCCACGCAGTCCGGAGTTCAGGCAATTGCTGATTGGAATATCGACCAATCGGTATTTGCCGCCAAGTGGCACGGCTGGCTTGGAGCGTTCCTTGGTGAGTGGGAACAGCCGTGATCCCGCGCCGCCGCCCATAATAATGGCAAGCGTCTCAGACTTGAAGGAGGAGGAAGGTTGTACTGTCATTTCACCTGAGAGCTTGCGCCTGAGGCGGTCTGTTGTCACGTTGGTTTTATGTGTGGAATTGTTGCTTATATCGGAGCCTCCGATGCCCTGCCGGTTCTCTTGGATGGTCTCCGTCGTCTTGAATACCGCGGCTATGACTCTGCTGGGGTGGCTGTTTTTCAAAATGATCGTATCGAAGTGCGAAAAACGGTGGGCCGGATTGCCAATCTGGTTGATGAGGTCGAACGAAATCCGGTGTCAGGTCATGCAGGCATCAGCCATACACGCTGGGCGACCCATGGGGCGGTGACCCGCGAAAATGCCCACCCACATAGTGATCGCTCGGGACGCCTGCATCTTGTCCACAATGGCGTCATTGAAAACTACCAGACCCTTCGTGAGCAACTCATCGAGCGCGGGCATAATTTTCAGTCTCAAACCGATACCGAAGTCCTTGCACACCTCGTCGGTGAAGCCTTTGAAAAGAGTCCATCCCACGACAAGGGCGCATTGGTTGATGCCTTGCGGAGTGCCTTGCGACAGGTTATTGGCACCTATGGCGTCTCGGTTGTTCATTCTGATGTGCCTGGCGTCATCGTCGGTGCAAGGAGGGGAAGCCCACTGGTTCTCGGCATTGGAAAGAACGAGCATTTTCTGGCGAGTGATGTGAGCGCGATCGTTGCCCACACGCGCGATGTGGTTTATCTCAACGATTACGAAATCGTCTGCCTCCAAGCGGACGGATTTGAGATTTCCACGGTTTCGGGTGGAGGAGCAGGATTTCAGATTAGCAAAGTCGAATTTGATGCGTCTTCGGTGGATAAGGGGAAATACCCGCACTACATGCTCAAGGAAATCCACGAGCAGCCAAACAGCGTGTGCGACGCCATGCGCGGGAGGCTTTCCCTAGAAGAAGCGACGGCCAAGCTTGGAGGGCTCAACATGACAAACGCCGAGCTCCGTGCAGTGGATCGCATCGTTCTGGCAGGGTGCGGAACCGCTTTCCATGCGGCGATGGCGGGCGAGTATCTCATCGAATCGCTCTCACACATTCCTGTTGAGTGCGAGTTTGCAAGCGAGTTTCGCTATCGGAATATTCCGCTCCAGCGCGACACACTCGCTTTTGTGATCAGCCAAAGCGGAGAAACGGCCGATACGCTTGCTGCACTCCGCGAGAGCCAGCGCAAGGGGCATCGCACGCTAGGGATTTGCAACAATGTTGCCAGTACGATCGCGCGCGAAAGCGATGGCGGAGTCTACATGCATGCGGGCCCGGAGATCGGAGTCGCTGCTACAAAATCCTTCACCTCGCAGCTCACCATTTTCACCTTGCTTGGTCTCCTCCTGGGACGCATTCGCCATCTCTCCCACAGCGAGGGACGTGATATGATCAGTCAAATGGAGAAACTTCCCGATCTTGTGGCGCGGACGATTGAGTTGGAATCTCAGGTTGCTGCCATCGCAAAAAAATACGCGCATTCCAAAAATTTCCTTTTTCTAGGTCGGCAAGCGCATTACCCGATCGCCCTCGAGGGCGCTCTAAAACTCAAGGAGATCAGTTATATCTCCGCCTCGGGCTACCCCAGCGCCGAACTCAAACACGGGGTCATCGCACTTATCACCGAGGAAACCCCCTCTCTTTTCATCGCTCCGCAGGATGCGGTTTTTGAAAAAAATATCAGCAATATCGAAGAAGTGAAGGCCCGCAAAGGTCCCGTTATTGCCATCGGTACAGAGGGTGATCATGCCTTGAAAAAAATCTGTGATGACGTGATCCTAATTCCCCAAGCGCCGCACTATCTCACGCCGATCCTCAGCGTCATACCGCTTCAGTTGCTGGCCTATCATATCGCAGTGGAACTCGGTTGTGACGTCGACAAACCACGCAACCTTGCCAAAAGTGTGACGGTGGAGTGACCTTTATTTCTTAATTTTCCTTCGTAGAAAAGTCGGCACGTCCAAGTCCTCGCCTTCCACGATGGTTGGCTCGATTTTTTCGAACCTTCCCCGTGCTATGGGCTCCAAAGGGAGATCTTCCTGTTTCACTTTCGGAGTAGTCTGTTTCGTTGGGGGGGGCTCCTGGCGAGTGGCTGCAGGGATTTCTTCCGTCGGCTGCTCAACAAAAAGTGTTTCCATAGGCTTTCGAATGGGCTCCGCTGCTGGCAAGGGCTGTGCTTTTGACTCCTTGCCTGCAGTACCACAGTGACCGATGAGTGTCACGATGAGCGGAGCTGAGTCGTCTTTTGCAACGCTCACTCCCAGGTGGAGAAGTGCCAAAGGGGAAGTGTTTCTTGAAATTTCCTGCATCACTGCGGCGACCTCAGCGAAAGTCAGAGAAGCTGGTCCGGAAATGTGAACGAGCACTTTTTTGGATTCGTGGAGGAGTCGGCCTCGATCCAGAAGTGGGCTGCGGAGGGCGATCTCAAGAGCCTCGTGGGCTCGGTTGCCACCATCAGACTCTCCGCTGCCAAATAAAAAAGAACCGCCCCCACTACTCAGAACTCCCAAGAGATCTGGGAGGGCCACTGGCATCGGTCCTGAACATGTGATCAGGCGCGTTAGGGATGCCACCGATCGAAAAAGAATATCATCGCACGCCGCAAAAGTCTGCTCGGCCTCTGTGCGGGCGGCCGTGATTTCTGCCATGCGATCGTTTTCAAAATGCACGATGGCATCGGCATGCTGCCCAATGATCCTAAGGGCATCTTGGGCCTGCTGGGTTCGGCGGCGGCCTTCGAATTGGAACGGAGTCGTCACAATCGCGACCACCAGCGATCCATTGGCACGCGCTAATTCCGCAAGTTGGGGCACGGTTGAGCTGCCTGTTCCCCCGCCGAGTCCGGAGCACAAAAAAATAACATCGGCACCCTCCACAGCGAGCCGCAATTCGCTCTGGGACTCGCGGGCCGCTTCAAGTCCCATCTCCGGATCACCTCCGGCACCCAGTCCGTGAGTCGTCAGCGGCCCCAGTGCGATTTTTTTGGAAGCCACTGATGCGTTTAACGACTGTTGATCCGAGTTCAAGGCGATCGTCTCGAGCGGGAGTGACGCGCGCACGGCGATCCGGTCTGCGATGTTCACGCCGGCGTTTCCGATGCCAAGGAGTCTCAGGACAGGTTCCTTGTCGATGCCGCGTTCTAGCCAACGGGGATAGGTGATCATAAAATCTTATGCTCTGCCCGAGAGGAATTCCTTCAGGCGACCGAAAATCGATTCCTTCGGCATCTCGGCATGAACAGCTTGGGCGTATTTTGCCGCCCCGATACACGTTGAAAGTTGGGGGTTTTCAAAGGCGGACATCGGTCCCGAAACTGATTGCGCATGCGCCAAATATACAGGTGTTCCCGAAAATACCGACTCCGCCGCCTCGCGGATTCCCCGCATGAGACTGCACCCGCCCGTGAGCAGAATGCCGGCTCCCAAGAGGTGTTCTGGAACAACGTCGTGAATGCGCTTGCGCAGAATGATGAATAGTTCCTGAAGCCGAGCTTGAATAATCATGTTGAGCATTTGCCGCTCTATATCCTTGCCAGAAAATCCCGTATCGTTTTTGAGTGTGATCTTATCCCCCGCAGGAATGTTATCGGTGATGGCTGATCCTTCTTCGATTTTGAGCTTTTCAGCGCGTGCGATCGGAATACGAAGCCCGATGCAGAGGTCGTTGGTGATGTGATCACCTCCAAGTGCGATGACACCACTATGGCAGACCGCGCCATCCTTGTAGACGATGTAGTCCGTCACGCCCCCGCCAATATCAATGAGTACCACTCCCGCCTCTTTTTGCTGAGAGTCCAAGACGACTTGAGCCGAGGCCACCGAATTCACAACGATATCCTCGACATCGATATCGAATTCGCGGACGCAACGGATCGCGTTCTGAATCCGGTTTGTGACCCCGTGGATGATATGGAAATCAGCCTCGAGTTTCGTGCCCATCATCCCATGAGGGTCAATGACCCCTTCCTGACCATCAACATAATAGCGTTGGATGACCGAGTGGATGATCACGTTCTCTTTTGGAATTCCAGCCTCCTTTGCTTTAAATTCGACATTCTCGATTTCCTTGGCCGAGATCGTGGATTCCTCAGGCAGAGTGAGCGAACTGCGATTGTTGAAGCTATTGATATGGCCTCCCGAGATGGCAAGCCAGACGTCCTTGATTTGATGATCGCTCCGGTCCTCGGCATCTGCCAGAGCATCATGAACGCACTGGGTGGCATTTTTAAAATCAATGATCTCTCCCTTGCGGACTCCTCGCGAGGGGCTTTCACCAACTCCTAAGATGCGCATTTCGCCATCACGGCGGCACTCGGCCACTACTGCACAGACCTTGGTTGTTCCGATTTCGAGTCCAACGTGTATTTTTTCGCGGGCCATCAGTTTTTCTTGGTTTTAGATTTTTGGGGAATCGGCTTCTGCTTCTCTAAAATAGGAGCAGGGGGAGCTGTCATGACAAATTTCACAGGTGTGTTTTTGGTCACCATGAGGTTTACAGATTCCATCTCGCGGCCTGTATCGCGGCAGTGCTCGAGTAGGCGCTGGAGTTTTACCAATTGCGACGAAAAATCGCCCGATGCGAACTTTACGCGTGTGTTTTGATCGGTGAGCGCGTCAATGCAGTACCCCTTGCTGATGTTCAGTGAGCGAATGACAAGGAGCGACTTGGGTTGGTTTCGCGCCTCGCGCAGCAGCGTGAGTGCGTTTTTTAAATCCTCACCTTCGAGAAGGCTCCCCTCTTGAATTTTTTTCACATTCACACCGTAGATAATGGGGAGTTGATGGAACTCTTGTTGAAGAATCCTTGGTTTCATGAGGAACCCGGAATCGTCCACAAGAGTCATAGAACTGGGGTCATAGTCGGCGGATGAGTCTGTCGACTTCGAAACCCAGGCTATTGGGGGTCTGCGCGCGAGAGTGATTTCAATTCGGTCTGGCATGATGCGCTCGATGCTGACGTTTTCGACCATGGGGATTTCACGAAGCTTGTGATCGATCCCTGCAATATCGATGCAGAAGATATTCGCGCCGACTTGTATTCCGGTTACCTCAAGCAAATCTTCACGCGTCATCACCCCGTCGAGCTGCAGTGTGAGTTCACTGAGGTTGTAAGCCGGATTTGAAAAAAAGAATTTATCCAGAGCTTTACTGAGTCCAAACCAGATCAAACCGCATGAAACAGCTACAACCAAGGAAAGCATGCAGATTTGTCCGAGAAGGCGTTGGCGTTTCCTTTGCGCCGTTTTAGCCCGCATTTTCACATTCAGATAATGCACGCCGTTTCGCGCTTTCTTTTTTGAGGATGGGGATTGGGAATCCAGCTTCATCACGGTTTCTTCTTGGCAAGTGATAGCCCTATAATTTCCTCACAAAGTTCTGAAAAGCTCAAGCCGGCCACGGCAGCCGCTTTGGGTAGCAAGCTTAATTCCGTCATTCCGGGAATTGTATTAATCTCGAGAACACTCATCGAACCATTTGGCGCGAGGAGAATGTCCACGCGGGAATAAACTTCCAGTCCGAGAGCCTTATGTGCAGCACAAGCGGCAGACTCCACCATAGTGGATTCGGCAGCGGTAAGCGGCGCAGGAACTAGGTACTTCGAGGCTCCGCTCGTATATTTGTTTTCGTAATCGTAGAAACCGTGGTTGGGAATAATTTCAACAGCCGGCAGTGGTTCCCCTCCCAGAATTCCAACGGTTAGTTCCCTCCCAGCAAAAAAGCTTTCAATCAGCACCTCTTCTCCATACTGGAAGCAGTCTTCGAGCGCCATGGAGAGTTGGCTCTCTTCTCGAATGATGTGAACACCTACGCTCGAACCTTGGCGCGGAGCTTTCACGACATAGGGGAGTGGGAGGCTTGGAGACTCACCCATATGGATTTTTTCCCATTTTGAAGTTGGAACGTTGGCTTGGTCAAAGGCCTCTTTCGTTTTTATCTTGTCGAATGCCACGCGGCTTCCCTCTATGCCCTCGCCTGTGTACGGAATGCCTCTCCGATTCAGAATGGCCTGCAATTGTCCATCCTCTCCAAACGTGCCGTGGATGATGTTGAATGCAAGATCCACGGATTCCAGCGGGGGAACGTCCGTTGATGCGATATCGAGTTTGTGTACACGTGCTCCAGCGGTCTCAAGGGCTACTGCAACGGCAGCCCCTGATCGGAGCGATACATCGCGCTCTTTGCCTGGCCCTCCCATGAGAAGTGCCACGCTTGTATTTTTTAAAATTCCGGAATGCCTTTTCTTCATAAGTCGACCCCCACGATTTGAACCTCTGTATCGAGCTGAATGCCACGTGTTCTTTCCGCCGCAGATTGGATTTCCTTGATCAGTGTGAGAACATCAGCAGACGTTGCATCCCCATCATTCACGATGAAATTGCCATGAACCTCAGAGACTCGCGCTCCCCCCACAGAGAAATTCTTGAGCCCCAATTCTTCGATCAGTCTTCCCGCCGGGATGGAATCTGGATTTTTAAAAATGCACCCGGCACTTGCGGCAATTGGTTGGCTTGAGCGGCGCTTGGCAAAGGATTCAGCGATGGCCGCATCAATATTGCTTTCCGTGCCGGGTCGGCCAACTACGACAGCCGAAAGCGCATAGTTTGTGCGAAGCATGGGAACGCTCCGATAGCGTACATCAATTTCAGCTGGGGTGCGGGTGAAAATATTTCCATCCTGATCACAAAAACGAATTCGAACAATCTGATCAAATGTTTGGACTCCCATTGCTCCAGCGTTCATTCGAAGTCCTCCTCCGAGATTTCCTGGGATGCCTTCCATCCACTCAAACCCAGCGATATTAGCGGACCGTGCAAGAGCGCTGATTTGTTTGAATTTGACTCCAACCCCAGCGGTGATTTCCAGTCCCTCCAATTCATGGCGCTGGAAATCTCCGCGTGACAAGTGTGCGACAACGCCAGGTATTCCGCCATCCCGGACGAGGAGATTCGATCCTCGGCCTACAACCATGAGCGGGATATTTTCGTCAAAGCAATACCGCACAAGGTCGGCGAATCCCTCTTCGCTTTCAGGCTCGACCCAAAACTGGGCAGGGCCCCCGATGCGCATTGTCGTGTGCTTCGAGAGTGGTTCGTAGAGCTTGATGCGGCCCGGTCCCATGACATCGTGCAGCGTGTCTCGGGTGGTGAGATCCTGCGCAAGTCGCTTCCCTGCTTCGTGAATGTTGCCCGCACCTAGGCTCAGGATCAGGTCGCCATCTTCCGCGATTGATGCGGCGGCTTCGTGAATGCGGGATACCTCTGGCACATATTTTGCAGAAGCATGGCCCGCCGCGATCATCGCATCGACAATCGTTTTCCCGGAGACGCCGGGAATTGGTTTCTCGCTGGCGGGATAGATTTCGGAGACAAATACATGGCTGGCCAAGGCAAAAGCTTTTCCGAATTCTTCCTTTAGCGCCTGAGTGCGCGTGTAGCGATGTGGTTGGAACATGGCAATGACCCGTTGATGTTGCCCTGTGCGTGCTGTTGCGAGTGTGGCAGCGATTTCAGTCGGGTGGTGTCCATAGTCGTCTACCACGGTCTGATGATTTGTGTCGTGAATGATTTCGAACCGGCGCTTTGCACCTCGGAAGCTCGCCAACGCTGCAGCAATTGTTTCAAAGGGTACTCCGATTTCTATGGCAACAGCCACTACGGCAAGAGCGTTCACGGCATTGTGCGCTCCGGGGATATTGAGAAGAATTTCCCCAAGCACTATTCCATCCTTGGATGCGATAAATCGGGATTGGAAATTTTCTGTCGTGAGGCTTGTTATGCGATAGTGCGAATTTTCCCCTAGGCCATACGACAATGCCTGCGGGTGGGAAGCGCAGACTCGGCGCGCACCTTCGTCGTCGGCGCAGTAAAAAATGTGGCCAGTGGCTTGCCCGATGAGGCGTTTGTAAACGGCATCAATCGCGTTGATATCCTTATAGAAATCCAGATGTTCGGGCTCAATATTGAGGACGATGGCGTGGTGTGGGTGGTAATTGATAAGAGTTCCATCGCTCTCATCGCCCTCGGCGACAAACCAATCCCCCTCGGAGTCCCAGCGTGCGTTGGTTCCAAGGATCGGGATTTCGGCACCCACATAGTGGCTGGGCTTAAACCCTCCAGCTCGCAGGACATGCGCTGCCATTGCGGAGGTGGTGGTCTTGCCATGCATGCCGCAAACAACGATTCCTTTCTTGGAATCCATGATCGCTGCCAAGGCATCCGCCCGACGCACCATTGGAATATCGAGACGCACAGCCTCGTCAAAGGCCGAGTTCCCAGCTTTTATCGCAGAGGAAAAGATGACAATGTCGGCATCGCGAATGCATTCCGGTGAGTGCGGGCAGTGAAAAACGAGTCCCTTTTTTATGAGGCGTTCAACTTCGATGGTATCGACTTTGTCGGAGCCGCTGACTTTGTGTCCGAGTCCCAGCAATAATGCGGCAATACCGCTCATCCCTGACCCGGCCACCCCGATGAGGTGAATGCGCTTTGGGGCCGGGTTGGCGAGTGTTTCTCGCAATTCGGCGGAGTTCATCTTGTGCCCTCCCTTACGGCGCGTTCCATCACGTCGGCGACATTCTTTGCTGCCGACTCCGGCGAGAGTTGCCTCGCGGCCGCTGACATGGCGGCACAGCGAGCAGGGTCGCTCAAAAGGTTTGAAATCGACGCGGCAAAGACCTCGGGGACGATGTCTTTTTCTTCGGCCAACAAGGAGGCTCCCGCTCGCACATGGATTTCCGCATTCGCCTTCTGATGGTCGTCGGTGGCATGGGGGTAGGGGATGAGGATGGATGGCAGGCCGAATTGGGAAAGTTCACTTAGGCTTGATGCTCCAGCTCTTGAGATCACAACGTCTGCCACCGAGTAGGCCTCTTCCATGCGATGGTGGAATGGTGCTACGTAATGCGGAATCTCGTCGCGTTGGTAATTTGCTGCAGCAAGACGATCATCGTTTTTGCCCGTGAGGTGGATGATTTGGATTCCAGATTGAGCGAGGAGGGGGGCTGTGCGGAAGAGAATTTGATTGATGCCACCCGCTCCCTGACTACCGCCAGTGACCAAAATCGTTCGGCGCGAGGAATCCAGTCCGAAAATCCGCATCGCATCGCTTCGCTCTATTTGTCGGCCGAGATTTTTTCTGACAGGTGTGCCGGTGACAATACACTCCGCTCTAGAAAAGCGCTTGCGGCAATCCTCAAACCCTATCAAAACTCGACTTGCAAATTTGGCTGCCAAGCGATTTGCACGGCCAGGAATGGCATTGGATTCATGGATGAAGCACGGGAGCCCTTGCATGCGTGCCGCCAAGATCGGGGCGGTGGATGTGAACCCCCCCATTCCAAGAACAACGGCTGGTCTGTATTTGCGATAAATTAAGCAGCACTGGCGGTAGCTATCCCAGCATCGGCGGAGGAAGCCGACAAAGGCAGGCGATACAAGCATGGCTGGCATGCCGACGGATGGCAGTTTCTCGGCACGGAATTGCGGATGATCTTTCAGTGCGATGGTATCGATCTCTTTTTCCGATACGAAAAGAAGAACCTCGTGTCCGCGCTCATGGAGCGACTCAGCGACTGCCAAGCCGGGGAACAGGTGGCCGCCTGTGCCTCCGCAAGCAATGATGGCTCGGAATGGCTTTGTTTCGGTCATATGCGTGGCTCGAAGTGTGGACGCAGGAGGGCCGGTGCGAAGTGGGAAACCAGTGGGCGACCCTGGCGATGAATGTTGACGAGAAGGCCAATGAGAAACAGGCAGACTACCATATTGGAACCGCCGTAGCTTATGAATGGGAGCGGCATGCCTTTATTTGGCAGCAGCGATGTTGTTACTCCGATATTAACGGATGCCTGTAGTGTAATCATAATGACTGCTCCGATGCCTAGAAGCCGACCAAGCGTGTCCTTTGCATTCGACGCGACAAGCGCGCCGCAGAGACAGATCATCAGGTAAGCCAGCACGGTGAGAAGTGTGGCGTAAAGTCCAAGTTCCTCTCCAATCATCGGAAAGATGAAATCTGTGTGTGCATACGGGAGATAGAGCATTTTCTGACGACCCTCGCCAAGACCCAAGCCGTCGAGGCCTCCGGATCCAAAAGCGATGAGCGCCTGCCATTGCTGAAGTCCTTCGCCGAGGCTGTATTTTTCGGGATTCTGAAAGGCGAGTAGGCGGCCGTGGCGCTCGGATACATTCGTGGCAACAAGAAAAATTCCGCCTAGGCCACAGCAAATAATTGTCGTAAGCCAGCGGAGCGCGGCACCGGCAATGAACAGTACGGCAACCGCCGTTCCTCCAATCAGTGCTGTGTTGCCGATATCGACTTCGAGAACAATGAGACCCATCAGAACGCTCAGTATGCCCATTGGAAACAGGAGACCGTTTTTGAACGTGGAAAAATTGATGTCGGATCGCGAAAACCACCATGCGAGAAAGAAAATCGCGGCGATTTTTGCGAGCTCGCTGGGTTGCACGACTCCAAAGCCAAGGTTGATCCAGCGTGAGGATCCGTTGATGCGAAGCCCGATTGGGGGGAGAAAACAGAGTGCCAGCATCAGAATTGCTGCTCCAAAAGCGACCCACCAGTATCTTATCCAAAAGTGGTAGTCCACAAGCGAGGCTACCACAGCCACAACAAGACCGACGCAGAGCCACATGCCCTGTCGCTTCACAAAGAAGTAGATATCCGAGTGGCTTTCTTCTGCAAATGCGCTCGTGCTGAAGAGCATTACCAAGCCGAGGGCGATCAGGCTCGCCACGCAGATTGTCAGGACATATATGGCATTTCTGTGCATTTTGAAAAACTCGTAAGCGGCCAACGCCCTCTATAAATTCAGGGGATGATGAGCGTCTGGCCGATTTTTAGCTTTTTTGGGTCGTCGATGTTATTGGCCTTCATCAGCGCGGCTTGGGTAATATTAAATTTCTTGGCGAGGGAGTAGGGGTTGTCTCCCTTGGCGACGATATGCGTTTTTTCCGTGCTGCTTTGGGGTTTGTCCTGCGGCTTCACATCGGCCTTTTCTTGGGCTTCGGGGGCTTTTACTGGCGGTGCCTTTGCGACAACGGCGGGAGCGGTCTTGGAGGGCACTTCGGATGCAGGTATTACCGCGCTGGTGGTTTTTGAGGAAGATCCGATGTTTAGGACCTGGCCGACCTTGATGACTGATGTGCTCGTGAGGTTGTTTGCCTTCTCGATGGATTCGATACTGGTATTAAACTTCGAAGCGATTCGGCGAAGTGTGTCGCCCGCCACCACGCTGTAGGTGGTCTGTGTTTCCTTGGATTTTGCAGTTGAAGCGGGTTCGATTTTTGGCGTGGCCTCGGCCTTTTTTTCTGTCGCTGGGGCAGTTTCCGTGGCTTCAACTTTTGCCGCAGTTTTCTGGGATGGCTTTTCTTTGAGTTGGTTGAATCCGTAGATGCCGGCAACTGCGAGAACATGGAGCACGAGAACCACAATGAATGCTTGTGAAAGCTTCATGCTTGGTTCCGATTCGTTCTCATATTCCTCGATCTCTTCAGGCCTGGAGGCTGCTTTGGCGCGAAGGACATTTCTTTGAATACGCCGTCTTGCTGGTCGGTGCAAAGCTGCAGTGTTTTTTTTGAACATCATGGTGTGGTGGATTTTTTGTTTTTGAGTTTTTGAACGAGAGTCTTGAAAATATTTCCGCGTTCCTCGTAGTTCCGGAACATGTCGTACGAGGAAGTGCCGGGGGAAAAGAGAACGGCATCACCAGCTCGGGCCAGTGACTCGGCTTTGCTGACAGCCTCCTCCAGACTGCAAACTCTGTGGCACTCGCTTCCATGCCATGATGAGGCGATCCGATCTTTCATTTCTCCCAGAAGGACGGCGGCGCGGACCTTTTTTTTCACAAGGTCCGCGTTATCATCAAATTCAAAGCCTTTGTCCTTCCCACCCGCGATCAAGATGACTGGGCGATCTTGCGAAAGGATTGCCTTTTCCATCGCGTCGAGGTTTGTTGCCTTCGAATCATTGATCCAGCGTACTCCATCGCACTCCAGCACTAATTCGCAGCGGTGGGCGGGCGCTGAATGATCAGAAATGGCTTGAGCCATGGCCTCGAGATCAAGATTGAGTGCTAATCCGATGCCCATCGCAGCCATAATATTTTCCGCATTATGGACTCCTGGCAGCCGAGTTTGGGATTGATCGAGAAGCCGCGTTCCTCGGAAGAAAATCTCTTGTCCTCGCAATGTGAAATCGGCTTTTGAGCTTGTTGAACTAAAGGTGATTTTTGTTGCGGGAAGAGTTGGAAGATCGGCCAACGCGTTCACTACGATAAAGTCCTCTGCTGTCTGATTTTCAAAAATCCTGAGTTTCGCTGCGCGGTATTCTTGCATACTCGGGTAGCGATCAAGGTGGTTCGGGCTCAGGTTGAGCCAAGCTGCGACTTTTGGACGGAAGGAGCCGATTGTTTCAAGTTGGAAGGAGCTCACTTCAACAACCATTAAATCTAGCTCGAGGCTCTGCTGAACGGCCTTTGCAAAGGGGAGCCCAATATTCCCGCAGGAAATCGTGCGAACATTGCAAGCTGAAATGATTTTTTCGGTGAGCTCGGTGGTCGTGGTTTTTCCGTTTGTGCCTGTTATCGCCACAACCGGGCACGTGCACTCCTGAAATGCGAGTTCGAGTTCGCCGATGAGTGGGATGTTTTTTCTTAGGACGTTCTGCACCAAGGAAACCACGGGATCAATTCCAGGGCTCAGAACGGCCAGGTCATAATTCGATAAATCTTCTTCGGCTGCCGCACCCAGCAGAACACGAATACCTCGGGTTCTTAATACAGCGGCTTTGTCCTGAAGCGAGGGGCTTTGAGAGGATTCGCAGATCGTTACCTCTGCCCCATTTTCAAGCAACAATGCGGCTGCCGCCTCGCCGCTTTGGCCGAGACCGAGAACAACCGTTTTTTTGCCGCTGTGTATCATTTTAACGTAATTTCAATGTGGCTAGGCCAAGGAGAGCGAAGAGTACCGAGAGGATCCAAAATCGGACGATCACGGTGTTTTCCTTCCATCCACTGAGTTCAAAGTGGTGGTGGATTGGGGACATTTTAAAAATTCTTCGCCCAGTGGTTTTGAAGCTTGCGACTTGGAGGATTACCGACATTGCCTCCATCACAAAAACGCCTCCTACGATGACGAGCAGAAGTTCTTGTTTGCAGCAGATGGCGACAGCCCCAAGCATTCCGCCAATGGCAAGTGACCCCGTGTCGCCCATGAAAACGCGTGCAGGGTGGGCATTCCACCAGAGAAACCCTAGGCATGCGCCCAGTAGAGCGACGCAAAGCACGGCCAGTTCGCCAGCGTAGGGAACAAATGGCACTTGCAGATAGGTTGCTGTCTTTATGTTTCCCGCGACATAGACAAGTACAGCGTAGGTAGCTGCGACTGTCGCCGTGCATCCCGTGGCGAGGCCATCAAGACCGTCTGTGAGATTCACGGCGTTTGAGGTGCCTACGAGTACCAAGAGATAAAATACAAACGTCAGTCCGCCCATTCCCAGCAGAAGCGGTTCTTTAAAGAAGGGAATAAATAGCTGTTGCGCCGTAGTGGCTAGCTTCGGATTCGTTAGGAAAAAGAGGGTAAAAATTCCCGCGAGCAAGCATTGAAGAAAAAACTTTAGCCGACTGCTGATCCCATCGGAGTTTTTTTTGCTCACTTTCAGCCAGTCGTCGTAGAAGCCGATGCCTCCAAGGAAAACGGTGCTGAATAGAACGAGCCAGATGAATGGATTCTCAGGCTTCGCCCACAGAAGGGTGGAAACCAAAATGGAGCCAATGAGCAGAATTCCGCCCATGGTCGGGGTTCCTTTTTTTGACCCATGGAGTTCGTAAAGTTTGTGAACCTCTGCAGCCGTGCGGATTGGTTGTCCAAATTTGAGGGAGATGAGTTTGCGAATGACAAAATTTCCAAATACCAGGCTGATCAGGAAGGCCGTGATGCCGGCACAGATGGCACGAAATGTAATGTACGAGAAAACATTTAGAGCCTTCAGAAAATCATTCGTGACGCCTTTGGCAGCGGCCCATTCACTGAGTTCGGAGAGGTAGTAAAGCATCAGGTGTGGAGTTGTTGAAAAAGGGTTTCCATCCGGGCGGATCGGCTTCCCTTGACAAGGACGAAGTCACCGGGTCTTGCCAGTTGGTCTATGATTCGAGAAGCAGCGGAGGTGCTTTCCACTTCGTGAATTCGGCTGAGTCCCGCTCCCCGTGCGGCGTGAGAGATTTGTTGGGCCTCGGAGCCAACGGTCACAAGGATGTCGGCATATTTGGCTGCAGCGCGCCCTGTGCGGGCATAGCCCTCAGCAGCGTAATCACCCAACTCGCCCATTTTGCCGAGCACTGCTATGCGGCGTCCGGTTCCAGGAACGAGGCGGAGAGTATTGAGAGCGGCTTCCATCGAGTCGGGGTTTGCGTTGTAGGTATCGTCAAGAAACGTGACGCCGTTCAGCAAGCGGAGTTCGAGACGCCCGCCGGCTTGTTGGGTGAGGGCGATCCCTTTTACGGCGGATTCGAGAGGGATTCCCAATTCAAGTCCGGCGGCAATCGCCAAGAGGGCATTTTGAACCATGTGCAGACCTTGCATGGGAATCGAGGTCTGAATGGCGGTTATGTTTTCACCGGTTGTAAGTACAGCTTTAAAGACAGTTCCTGCGTCGGTCATCGTAATATCTCGCGCGCTCGGCGTTCCCTTTGATAGGCCGGTCCGAACGATGTTTGCGCGGCAGCGTGAGGCGATGAAATCCGTCATATCGTCATCCGCACAGAGGACAACGCTGCCTTCCTCGGAAATGGCTTCCGCGAGCGCGCTTTTTTCGACGGCGATGGCCTCGCGGGTCTTCATGTATTCAATATGCGCAGTGCCGATGTTTGTAATAATCGCACAATCCGGTTTGACCAGATCGGCCAGGGGAGCAATTTCCCCCGGATGGTTCATCCCAATTTCCCAGACAGCGGCCTGATCGCCCGAACTCGCAGCGAGGATGGAGAGTGGAACCCCAATATGGTTGTTCAAGTTCCCCTGAGTTTTGACTACTTTGAACTTGGTACTCAGCACGGCTGCGGCAAACTCCTTGGTGCTTGTTTTGCCACTGCTTCCCGTGATTGCTAATACTCGTAAATTGAGTTGTTGGCGCCATGCTGCGGCCAGCTTTGTGAGGGCCGCGAGGCTGTCCTCTGCGAGAAGCACAGGGAAGTTCTCAGCAAGCTTTTTGGCTACCCCTGGCGAGTCGAGAAGCACGAGTGCAGCGCCCTTTTCCAGCGCCTGCAATGCAAAGTTGTTGCCGTCAAAATTTTCTCCGCGCAGGCCGACGTAAAGGTCACCGGGACAGATTGTGCGCGTGTCCTTATTGATGTTGGACACCATGGCACTGGAGGGTTTTCCTAGGAGCCTTGCTCCAGACATTGCTGCAATTTGGGTTAGGGGAGTTTTATCCATTTTCAGGATTCCGCCCCTTTCTTATCGGTGATTGCTTTCTGCGCTACGGCGACGTCGTCGAATGGCACTTTGCTATCCGCGAATTCCTGAAACTTCTCATGCCCCTTGCCTGCGATGAGAACGATCCCTGCTGGGCCTGCAAGCTCAATGGCACGCCGAATCGCAGATTCTCGATCAGTGATTTTTTCGTGTGGGCGTCCGACGAGACCCTTCTGCATGTCCTCGAGAATTTGCTCGGGATTTTCGGAGCGCGGGTTGTCGGAGGTGATGATGAGATGGTCCGAGAGTTCTGCCGACGCAGCGGCCATGAGCGGGCGTTTTGCGCGGTCACGATCTCCACCGCATCCGCAAACGGTGATGATGTGGGACGGGTCGAGTTCGCGCAAAGTGCGAAGAACGTTTTTTAGCGCATCGTCCGTGTGTGCGTAATCGACAAAAACCTGGAAGTGCCGCTTGGCGGGAACGCGTTCAAGGCGTCCGGGAACTTGTGGGGCAGCGGCTAGTGCATCAATGGCGGTTCTCATTTCCACGCCGCAGGTCACGGTGGACGCAATCGCTGCCAGGGCATTGTAAACGTTAAAAAGTCCAATGAGCGGGAGTCGGACCAGATAGCTTTTGCCTCGGGCTTCCAAGGTGAAGGTGGTGCCATTCATCTCTTGGCGGATCGATGAGGCGCGGAATTCCGCTTGGACACTGCGGCCGAAGGTGAGCACTTTCAGCCTGCGTGCCAATTGATCGGCCAGTCGTTTGCCATAGCGGTCATCGAGGTTGATGATCGCCCGGCCCTTTTTGTGTTTTTGCGACGCCAATGCTTCAAAAAGTGCTGCCTTTGCTTCAAAATAGGCCTCCATCGACCCATGGTAATCCAGATGGTCCTGAGTCAAATTCGTGAATACTGCTGCATCAAATTCCACCCCCCTCACACGATCTTGGGCAATCGCATGGCTTGAGACCTCCATCGAGACAGCCCGTCCCCCCGCGTTGCGGATTTCCGAGAGGATTTTTTGGATATCAATCGATTCCGGTGTCGTGTGTGGTGCCGGGCGCTCCTCTTCTCCGACAATGTATTTGATCGTGCCGATGAGGCCGCATCGCTGGTTGCTTTGCTCGAAAATATGCCGGATCAGGTAACTCGTGGTTGTCTTGCCGTTTGTTCCTGTCACGCCTACGCACTTCAGGGCCCGGTCGGGATATTCAAAAAATGCGGCGGCGATGTCGGCCATCGCGCCGCGTGCATTTGGGACGACAATAATTGGGCAGGCGGCATCTGGATTCGATTTTTCTGCTATTGTTGCTGCAGCGCCTCTTTCGGCAGCCTGTTGAATGAATGCATTGCCATCGGAGTGGGATCCGGAGAGTGCAAAGAAAAGTGAGCCGGGATCGGCTTGGCGAGAGTCGAAACACAGGGAGGAAATTTCGGGGTTGGCCAGTCCTGGTGAAATGCCCGATGCTTGGAGAAGGCTTTGGAGTCGCATGGTTTTAGTTACTGCGCTCCTCTGTCGTGGTTGTGCTTGCCACGGGTGTCGGTTGAAGCGGAATCGGTGGCATGGTGGGAGCCAGATCAAGCTGGCGTGCCACACGCTCCGCGATACGTGAAAAAATCGGGGCGGCAACGAGTCCTCCGTAGTTGAGGTTGGGTGCGATCTTGGCGTCGTCCAGCATGACCAATAAGACGAAGCGGGGATCTTCCGCCGGCATGAAGCCCACAAAAGAGACAACGTATTTCCCTGCTGCATAGCCGCCGGTCGGACTGACCTTTTGAGCCGTTCCGGTTTTTCCTGCCACCTGAAATCCATTGACTCTTGCAAACGCGGCAGTGCCTCCGGGTTGAGTGACTCCAATAAGCGCCTCCGCTATGAAGCGCGCGGTCTTCTCAGGAATCACCTCGCGCCTGACGATGGGATCTTTTTTCATGGTGATTTCGCCATCCTCGGTCTCTACAGATTGGACGATTCGGGGAGCCATGAGACGCCCTCCGTTTGCGATTACGGACATTCCCATTGTAATTTGAAGGGGAGTCACAGCAATCGATTGGCCCATTGGCATTCGCGTGATGGTGAGTTTGTCCCAGCGTGCCGGGGGGTGCACGAGGCCCGGGATTTCCCCAGGCAATTCCACTCCGAGTCTTTCGCCGAAACCAAATCGGCGAACGTATTCGTAGAATTTGTCTCCGCCCATCATGAGGGCCATTTTGGCAGATCCAATGTTAGAAGATTTTACGAGAATCTCGTGGACGTCCATATTGCCGTAGCCGTGATGGTCCTTGAGAATTTTTCCACCATACAAAAACCGGCCGTTCTCGCAGAAGATAGATGTTTTTTCGTCCACCTTCCCTTCGTTCATGGCTCCGGATGCTACGACGATCTTGAAGGTAGATCCTGGTTCCACCATATCGATGATGGTCCGGTTTTTCATTTGTTCTGGCCCTGCTTTTCCGGGTTCGTTTGGGTTGAAGCACGGTCGGCATGCCATGGCTAGGATGGCTCCGGTTTTGGGGTCCACTAGGACGGCGTTTGCAGTTTCTGGATTGTGGGCCTTGAAGGCGGCATCGAGTTCCTCTTCGACAATCGACTGGAGGCCCATATCAATCGTGAGGCGGACATTCTTGCCATGTTCTGGTTGCTCTTCTATGCCTCGATAGGGAACGATCTCGCGACCTGCTCGATCGCGTTCAATATAGCGGTATCCGTCCTTGCCAGCCATTTGATCATTCATGGACAGTTCGATGCCCTGTACGGGATTGCCTTCTTGGTTTAGAAAGCCAAGCACGTGGCCGAGTACTTCACCATTCGGGTAGATGCGAATGGCGTCCTGTTCCAGATACAAACCGCGAAGGTTTTGCTCCTGCATGTTATTCCAAAGTGCAACGGCTGTTTCTTCTGGAACCTTGCGCTTGAGAACGATGTATTTTTTACCGGTGGAAAACTTTTCGAGAACCTCTTTCTCATCCATTTCAAGGTGCTTTGCCACAAGCTTGGCGAGCACTTCTGGTTTTTTCATGCGCGAGGCATCCGCTGTCACAGTACGAACGGGCAGGTTGGTCGCGAGAATTTCCCCATTGCGGTCAAGAATCATGCCTCGTTTGGCATGAATGGGTAGGCAAATGCTGTGCTTCTTTGCTGCCAACCGCGAATACTCGTCGTGTTTCGCGATATGAAGGTGAATCAGACGAGCCGAGAAGAGCGTGAAGACACTGGCGGCGATTCCACAGGCTATTCCAATGCGTGTGTTCGCCGTAAACTTCATTGCCGGGATGCTTCGTTGAAGGCCGTGCGCAAGATTCCGTCCTCCGTGGCTTGGACGGGAGGCGTGAGACGAGCGATTTTGTCGCCCGTGATATTGACCACGGCGATATAGCCTGATTTCACGCGTGCTTGAAGTGCTGGTCGTGATGTCAGTTCTGTCACCTTGGCTAGCAAGACTTCATTCTCGGCGCGAATCTGCTGAATTTTGCGTTCCGTTTGGCGTATTTGCTCGCCGATTGCGAATTGCTTGTTTTTCAGAGAGACAAAACTAAGCCCCACTCCGAGGAGGATGGCAACGATCGTTGAGACGCAGAGAATCTTTCCGATTTGTATGGGGTTTGAATTTACGGCTGGGGTGAGTTCTGTGTTCATAGCTGGCTCCTATATTTTTTCGACAACACGCAGCTTTGCGCTGCGCGATCTTGGGTTTCGCTGAACCTCACTCTCACTCGGGGTGATCGGGTGGGGGGTGAGAAGTTTGAAAAGCCGGTCGGGGTTGCGACGTGGTTTAGGCCACTCGGGGCGGTCGATCCATTCGCGGCTGTGCTCGCGGAAGAAAACCTTCACTATGCGATCCTCGAGCGAATGGAATGTGATCACCGCAAAGCGTGCTCCTGGCGCGAGGCGGCTAGGAATTGCCTGGAGGGCGTGGCGTAGGGCATCGAGCTCATCATTCACGTGAATGCGCAGCGCTTGAAAAACTTTTGTAGCCGGGTGTTTCGGACCGCGGCGAGGAGACGCGCTCTCCACAACTTTTGCGAGGTCGAATGTCGTCTTGAGCGGATGCGTATCCCGAATCTCAACGATCTTTGCTGCGATACGGCGGGCATTTTGTTCCTCGCCATAGTGTTGAAAAATACGAGTGAGTTCGCCTGCGGAAAGCGTATTGACGATATCGGCTGCCGATTGTGTGGCACGTGGACTCATCCGCATATCAAGCGGACCGTCGCGTAGGAGTGAGAAGCCACGTTCCGCTTCATCGAGCTGGTGGGATGACACGCCGATATCGAGAAGAGCGCCATTGAGCGAGCGGTTTTCCCCGATTTCATCCAACGTCTCGCCTGCCTCGCGAAAATTTGACTCCACAAAACGCGCCTTCGGACCGAATCCTTGAAGCGTCTCGCGGCATTCCTCCAGCGCTCTGGGGTCCTGATCAAGCCCGATCACCTCAGCTCCCGATTGGAGGAGGAGTGCCGAGTGGCCGCCTCCACCAGCGGTTCCATCCAGAAATAGCATGCCAGGAGCTGGTTGCAAATAAGCTTTCACCTGCCTCGCCATCACAGGCACGTGGTAGGTGCTGCCGGGCATATCAGGCGCTCCTAAAAAAACTCCCAAAAAAATGTCGGAATCTAAGTCTCTCATAGCGATGGTTGGTGGAAATTTTCATTCGGTATCCGCTTCTTCTCTCTGGAGTAATCCTCTTCCGAGAAGGACTTCCTCGAGATGATTTGCGGAGTGTCAGTTTTGCTTCATCAGTTATCAGGTGGTTGTTGTGATTCGGAAAATCAGAGGCCGATATCCACGGCCACGCGTTTGTAAATTTCATCGTTCACCGCAGCGGCTGCGGCGTGGCGGTCCTTGGACCACAATTCGAAGCGGCGTCCCGCACCGACAAAAACAATTTCCCCAGAGAGGGCTGCGGCAGCGGCATGTGAGTCCGGAATGAGAATGCGGCCTTGTTTGTCTGTTGCGACCTTGTGAGCAGCACTGAAAAATTGTCGGATCGCCTGGCGCTTCTCTTGGGCTGTCGCGCTGGAATTTTGGATTCTTTGTTCGGTTGAGTGAAATTCCTCTTGGGGCATCACCATGAGATATCCCTCCTGCGGGTGGGGAATTACAAAAAATTCAGCCCCCTCGTTTTTGATCCAAGCCGACGGTACCGCCGCGCGATTTTTTGAATCAATCGCGCGCTCATAAGTCCCTGAATAGAGGGGCGGTGCTGTGGGCTCCTGCGGCATTTAGTTAATAGGGTTTTTAATGACAATATTCACCACTACCCCCCACAATTACCCATTGCTCCCCACAATTGCAATGGTTTTTTTAGATTTTTTTAGAATTCCATTTTTCACGATTGACCTAGTAGGTCGGCGAGCGAAAGATATGTGCCATGCAGGGGAGCCTGAGAGGGCTGAGAGTTCCGATTTGCGAAATTATTTCGGAAGACCCTTTGAACCTGAGACGGTTTATACCGGCGGAGGGAGCAGCAAAATCGGGATATTTTCGATCTGCTCTGCTTGGCCAAAAAAAGCTTTTTCAGTGCTGACACATTCCACCAAACGAAAAATTACCCATCATGATTGCACCCGCCGAGGCCTTTGAACCCACCAGCAGTGACCCTCTTCCGAACTCCACGCGCGTCTATGTGGAAGGCGAAATCCACCCTCAAATCCGTGTGCCGATGCGTGAAATCTCGCTTGCAGACACGAAGCGTCTTGATGGTTCGCTGGAAAAAAACGACGCCGTTCGTGTATATGACGCCTCTGGACCTTGGGGGGATGCGGATTTTCAGGGTGATGTGAAAAATGGTTTGCCGGCCTTGAGGGCCTCTTGGATTGAAGCTCGTAAGGATGTCGAGGAATACGAAGGCCGCGAAGTCAAGCCGCAGGACGACGGGTATCTCTCTCGCAACCACGCCGAGTATGCGAGCGCAGCCGAGCGCAATCGTCTCCTCGAGTTTCCCGGTCTCCGCCGCAAGCCGCTTCGGGCCTCTGGTGGCCACCCTGTGACTCAACTTTGGTATGCGCGTGCCGGAATCATTACGCCTGAGATGGAGTTCATCGCGATCCGCGAAAACATGGGCCGATCAAAGATGGATGATCTCGCTGGGGATATCCTCCGCAACCAGCTTGAGAAGCAGCATTCCGGCTCTGCTCAGCGTGAGGAGAGCAAATATACGCCTTCCGTTTTTCGACGCTTTCCGCAGAGGATTCCAGCTGAGATCACGCCCGAATTTGTGCGGGAGGAAGTTGCTGCGGGGCGTGCGATCATTCCTTCAAATATCAATCATCCCGAGCTTGAGCCGATGATTATCGGTCGCAACTTTTTGGTTAAGATCAATGCCAATATTGGAAACAGTGCCGTTGCCTCAAGCATTGAGGAGGAGGTTGAAAAAATGCGCTGGTCCACGAAATGGGGGGCTGACACGGTGATGGATCTTTCCACGGGGAAAAACATTCACGCCACGCGCGAGTGGATTCTTCGCAATTCGCCTGTTCCGATCGGTACAGTCCCTATTTATCAGGCTCTGGAGAAGGTTGGAGGGAAGGCTGAAGACCTCACTTGGGATATTTTCCGCGACACGTTGATTGAGCAGGCCGAGCAGGGGGTTGACTATTTCACCATCCACGCAGGCGTACTCCTCCGCTTCGTTCCTCTCACGGCCTCGCGTATGACCGGTATCGTCTCCCGAGGCGGTAGCATCATGGCGAAATGGTGCCTCGCGCATCACAAGGAAAACTTTCTCTACACCCACTGGGACGACATCTGTGACATCATGGCAGCCTATGATGTGAGCTTCAGCATTGGTGATGGACTCCGTCCCGGCTCGATCGCGGATGCGAACGACAAGGCCCAGTTTGGCGAATTGCAGGTACAGGGGGAACTCACCAGGCGCGCATGGGACAAAGGTGTGCAGGTCATGAACGAAGGTCCCGGCCATGTGCCGATGCACCTTATCGAGGAAAATATGGCGAAGCAGCTTGAGTGGTGTGGCGAGGCTCCATTTTACACGCTCGGACCCCTCACCACAGACATCGCGCCCGGCTACGATCACATCACCAGTGGCATTGGAGCTGCCATGATCGGTTGGTATGGATGCGCGATGCTCTGTTATGTGACTCCCAAGGAGCACCTCGGCCTGCCCAATAAAAAAGACGTGAAGGACGGCGTGATCACTTACAAAATCGCCGCGCACGCCGCTGACCTTGCCAAGGGGCATCCTGGCTCGCAATACCGCGATAATGCGCTCTCCAAGGCCCGCTTTGAATTCCGCTGGGAAGACCAATTCAATCTGGGTCTCGATCCGGAGACTGCACGCGAATTCCATGATGAAACGCTCCCTCAGGAAGGCGCCAAGAGCGCCCATTTCTGCTCGATGTGCGGCCCGCATTTTTGCTCGATGAAAATTACAGAAGACGTCCGCAAATACGCCGCCGAGCAAGGGGTGACGGCCGAGGAGGCGCTCGAGCAGGGGATGGATGAAAAATCCCGCGAATTTGTCGAGAAGGGCGCTGAGGTTTATGCCAAGGTCTGAGCGCGCTGAGAGTGGCTCGCTGAGTAAAAAGCCGCTCTCGCTCGATCAGCGTCGGGATCTTCTCGGAGCACTCGCAACGCGCTTCGAGAAAAATGAGAGCCGCCACCGAAGCCTGAGGTGGTCTGAGGTGCAGGCCAAGCTGGAAGCGGACGGTGATAAGCTTTGGTCACTTCATGAAATGGAGCGCACTGGAGGCGAACCCGACGTGGTCGGTTATGACCAAACGACGGGAGAATTTATTTTCTTTGATTGTTCGGCTGAAACCCCTGCGGGCCGCACCAGCACATGCTATGACCGGGCTGCACTTGAATCTCGGAAGGAAAACAAACCAAAAGAAAGCGCCGTTGATTTGGCGGCGTGCATGGGGGTCGAGCTTTTGACGGAAGAACAATATCGGCAACTGCAGGGCCTAGGGGAGTTTGATCAGAAGACTTCGAGCTGGGTCAAATCGCCTTCAGACATCAGAGGCCATGGGGGCGCGCTTTTTTGCGATCGCCGTTATGACCGCGTGTTCGTGTACCACAACGGTGCGGCGTCGTACTTTGGCGCGCGGGGATTCAGGTGTTCTTTGAGAGTCTAAACTCTCTCTGGTCGCGGCCTAAGCTTCTTTAACGAAGCACGCTTTGAGTCCCAAAGAGACGCCTTCGATTTTGTATGAGACTTCATGGTCTCCATCCGCCAGCAAGTTTCCGTTGGCATCTTTCACTGCGCACGCCTTTTCCGCTTCTGCCCCGCTCAGCCATCTGAGAGCGATCCTGCTTGTGAACTGCCCGACGGCAGTGGGAGAATGAGGCATGAATCCATTTTTTAATGAGTTGGGAACAGCGGTCTTGAGCTCGTGGAAACAGGAAAATTTCTCGTTGGCCAAATTTCCCGAAATCGCCCGGGCAGCTCTGGAACTGAGGCCTCCAGCAGAGCACGTGGATCTTCCCCGGTTTTTGCACGACTTCCTGGTGGATGATGCACAGCCTTCGCAAACAGAGTCGGGATTTGGTGAGCCTGAAATCATTGTCTATGAGAACGCCCGTTTTTACATCCAGCTCCTGTTTTGGATGGATGGCACAACGGCGATTCACCAGCACGAGTTTTCGGGCGCATTCCACGTGATGTCTGGATCGAGCATTCACGCGCAATTTGAGTTCGAAAAGCCGAAGCCGATCACTCCCTATTTCGCTGTGGGCGATTTGAAGATGAAGGAAATTTGCCTTCTTGAGACAGGGCGCACGGTGCCGATTGTTTCGGGCCGTTCGTGCATTCATTCACTTTTCCATCTCGATACTCCTTCGGTTACTGTGGTCGTGCGCACGCAGCATGATCCCGGTACAGGCCCCCAATTCAATTACCTGCCGCCGCGCGTTGCTTACGATCCGGTTTTCAGTGATCCGCTCATGTTAAGGCGTCGGCAGGTGCTCGACGTGCTCGAGCAGGTTCAGGATTCAGCTTATGTTGATCTTGTGCTTGAGATGATGCGGGAGCTGGACTTCGAGCGTGGTTTTTACACGTTGCAGTATTGCATATCGCACCTGCGGGATTTGGACGAGTGGAGCAACGTGATGGAAGCCTTTCAAAAAAAGCACGGCGCGCTCTGCGAGGGTATCGAAGCCACTCTGGAAGAGGGTTTGCGTCGTGAGGTCATCAAGTCCATGCGGAGCAGTATTTCTGATCCCGAGCATAGATTTCTGTTGGCATTGCTCTTGAATGTGCGCACCAGGCCCGATCTTTTCTCGCTGGTCAAACAACGATTTTCCGATGCCTCTGCCATTGATACAATCGTCCGCTGGGCCACTGAATTGCTGGAAGAAACGGATTCCGGGCTGGCGATTTTGGATGCTTCTTTTTCCCAGGAGATGGGCTGCGAGTTTGATGACGAGCCGACTCTCACTGTGTTGGCTCTACGCAAAATCTTGGATTCCCATTGCGAACTGCCTGAGGATTTTCCAGAGGGTGTTTTGGATCGAGTCAGGTCGGGCCTTGCCGACTCCAGTTTGAGGCTCTTGATTGGTTGAATGTGCTCAAGATGCTTTGGATTTGTTGCAGGTCCGCTTCTGCGTGATGTGACCTTTTAAAAAAAAACTCAAAATCCCCTTGTGTCATTCGGCTGTTTGTTATCTATGTAGTTGCACAAATGATAACTCGTAAAGAGATCTGCCATTTTTCTGTTTTTGTTTCGTCTGCATGCGGCGCTTGACCATCGTTTTTTCAATGCGCTGCCCGCGCTTTTTCTTCAGTAACCCTGCGTCACGATGATTTTCTCTTGTGACCTGAATCCACACCCCTCACAGAGGAGCTTCTATTAACATCAAGGACATCCGTATCAATGAACGAATCCGCGCCCGTGAGGTGCGTGTGATTCTAGCCGCAACCAATGAACAGCTGGGCGTCATGCGTCTTGATGAAGCCATCCGCCGCGCCCGTGGTTTGGGATTGGATCTTGTCGAGATTGCTCCGAATGCCCAACCTCCCGTCTGTCGTATCGTTGATTTCGGCAAATTCCGCTACGATCTCGCGAAGCAGGAAAAGGAAAAAAAGCACACCGTCAGCAAGGTCAAGGAAATCAAGTTTCGCGTTAATATTGACGCCCACGACTACCTTACCAAAATCCGCCATGCGGAGGATTTCTTGGACAAGGGTAACAAGGTAAAAATTCAGCTTCAGTTCCGTGGCCGTGAAATGGCTCACCAAAATCTCGGTCTCTTGGTCGTCCAGCGAGTGCGTGATGATTTAGCAGGTATGGCGCATGTGGATATGGAGCCGAAGCTCGTTGGAAGGGCGGTTGGTATGACGCTGAGTCCGCTCCCGGCAAACAAGCGCCACCGTAAATTCACCAAGCATGGGGAAATCCTCGAACCTGAGCCCGAAGAGGTGCACGAAGAGGATGATCACGAGGAAACTCCCCCTGCTTCGGATGGAAATTAAGAGTCGCCTCCTTCTTTTCGATATCGACGGCACTCTCATCACCTCAGGAGGTGCTGGGGAGGGCGCATTGAAGGATGCGATGAAGGACCGTTTTGGCGTTCAGGAAGATTTGCAGGGTATCCTGCTGGCTGGGGCGACTGATGCGCGCATCGCGCGTGAGCTTTTGGCGAAGCATGGCATCGAGGCAAGTGCTGAGAATGTGACCGCTCTCTTGGATGAGTATTTGCAGCATCTCTCGGGGAGAATGCCTTTGCACGCTGGGCGCTTATTGCCCGGCATTATTCCCGTGCTTGAGGCTCTTGAAAAACGCCCAGAAGCCGTCTTGGCCTTGCTTACGGGAAATCTTACTCGTGGGGCGCAGATCAAGCTCACCCACTATGGCGTCTGGAAGTTTTTTGAGTTTGGTGCTTTTGCGGACGACCACCACGACCGGAACGAACTTGGAAAAGTGGCCCGCGCACGCGCTTTGGAGATACACGGCATCGAGTTCCCTCCTGAACGAATTTTTGTGATTGGCGATACTCCGCGCGATATCGAGTGCGGGCGCGCGATTGGGGCTCGGACGGTGGCTATTGCAACGGGGCATTATTCCTTGCCTGAGTTGGCCGAGCACAGGCCGGATTTTCTTTTCCAGGATTTCTCAGATACTGCGCTTGTGCTTGAGTGCCTGCTGGGAGCTTGAGTTCAGAGGGCTTCGTCGGTTTTAGGGGGGCTTTTTTTCGAGCTTCCTATTGAAAGATCAACCGGCAACTGGCCTAGGCGTTTCGGTCGGAGAGGGGTCTTGCTACCAAGAGCATCCCGCTCGTGGAGGTACTCCGAGAGAACGGCTGCAATTTCGCGTGCCGTGCGCATCGTGTCGAAGCTTATGCCGCTGCGGATTCCATCCACCGCGTTGAAGAGGGAGGTCAGTGCCATGGGGCCGCTTACAGGCAGTGTGACGATGCCCCCCACTCCTTGGGAGATATTCGATCCGCCAGTGGTTTCGAAGCTGAGGAACCTTTTCGGCATCCGGCCTGAGAGATCTTGCACGACCACGATGGTTTCCATTTTTGTTCCTCCTGCTCCGAGACCCAGCGTGCTTCGGAGCAGGCGGCTGCCTTGATTGATCCGGGCGAAGCAGCCTGTGATCAGCCAGTAATTTCCTTCTGGCAGGCCGTCCTCATCTGAAATGATGCGAGCTGGAGCCACGTGGGTACGGAGATTTTTTATGAGATGCCGATTCATTCGTGACTGCAGGTCGGTGCGGAAGGAGTCGAAGCTCTTGCCCTTCCGGTCCACGCGCAGCCCGTCTTCATTGAGAGCGAAGGGGCGGATCAGGATTTCCTCAGGTGCTATGTTTGGACCATCGGCATCCGGCTGTCGGATATTTTCTACACTCACCGAGGCACAGGCGGCGAGGCATGCCGAAATCACGAAGAGGATGAGGCGGGCTATCAGGTCGGCTGGGATTTTGATTGGGAGCGTATGAAACAGAAAATTCAACAGGCGCAATAAAGAATCACAGGCGCTGGGTGGCCTCAAGCCTGAAAACAAGCGCTTCGTCCGAGTGCGGGGTTGATCCCCCCGGGAAGATCGCCCATCGTTGCGCTCATGAAATTTTCTTCACTCGGTCAAAACCTTTCCGGTGGTAGCGGTATCGAGCACCTCATGGATGATCTGGGACAAGCACTCTCCGGAGTCGGCGCGCCCCCCCTCATGCTGGGGGGCGGAAATCCTGCACACATTCCTGAAATGGAGGCGGTCTGGAAAATTCGTATGGAGGAAATTCTAGGTGACCCAGCCGTGTTGCGGCGCACGCTTGCCATCTATGATCCTCCCCGTGGCAATGCCAGTGTGCTCAAGGCGCTTGCTGATTTGCTCCGCAGGGAGTTTGGTTGGGCGGTTGGGCCGGAGAACATTGCGGTGACGCCGGGTGGCCAGACGGCATTTTATTTTCTGTTTAACCTTTTTGGCGGTCTGCGTGCCGATGGGGTGAGGGGTCGTATTCTTTTTCCGCTCATGCCGGAATATATCGGATACGCCAACCAAGCCCTCGAGCCCGGGGTCTTTCTTGGCGTCCAGCCCAGTATTTCGCGCACAACCCCGCATCGTTTCAAATACCATGTGGATTTTCAAAACCTCAACCCTGGACCCGATGTGGCCGCCATGTGTGTCTCGCGGCCGACGAATCCCAGTGGCAATTTGATTTCGGATGCCGAGCTTCAGCATCTTAGCGACATCGCGGCGCAGCGGGATATCCCGCTCATCATTGACAACGCGTACGGGTGGCCATTTCCTGGGATCGTTTTCGGTGAGGCCAAGCCGATTTGGAACGAGCAAACCGTACACGTGATGAGCCTTTCAAAGTTTGGATTGCCGGGTACGCGCACTGCATTTGTCGTTGCTCCTCCCAAGGTGGCCTCCTCCATTTCTTCCATGATGGCTGTGACTGGTCTGGCGAATGGGAATTTTGGTCAAGCGATCGCGGGCCCGCTCTTAGAGAGTGGAGAAATCGTCCGCCTGAGTCGTGAAATCATTCGGCCCTTCTATCTTCGAAAGAGAGATGCGGCCCTTGAGGCGATCGCGGAATGTTTTCCAGCGGATTTCCCCTATGCCTTGCATGAAAGCGAGGGGGCGCTTTTCCTCTGGCTCTGGCTCGAGGGAGCTAAGAAGGCCTCCCGCGAGCTTTACGAAATCCTCAAAAATCGAGGCGTCCTCGTCGTGCCTGGCGATTATTTCTTTTTTGGTTTGCCGGACCAAAATTGGCAGCATCGAAGGGAATGCCTCCGGATTTCATTTGCTATGAGCGATCCAGATGTGCGCGCCGGTTTGAAAATCATCGGCGAGGAAATCGCCAAAGCATTCTGAGCGGTCATCCCACTTCAAAAAAAATGGCGTTTCGCAGATATTACGAAACGCCAACTTGTTGATTGTAGTGTGATTTTATTACTGGTGGCTTGTGCCGGAGAGAATTCGCCAATTGCCACTGTCCAGTTTTTGGAACTGGCCGAGTTTTTTGCCTGTGCTGCTGAACCACACGTGGATCTGCGTGACAGGTTTGCCAATTTTTTCTGCAAGTTCTTTAGCGCTTGCCCCGGCCTCGCCGGCGGCATGCAGCAGATTGATCACCTGCTCTTGCATAAAGCCTTTTGGCGAACGTGGTTTCTTTGGTTCGTTGGATGCAGCACGGCGTTTTTTGATCGATTTGGCACGGAGCAAGCGTGTCGCCGCCAGCACTTCACCTGAGGCAAGTGCGGCGATTTCTTTTTCTACTTGGGCAACCTTGGCGAGTAGGCTCTCTTTTTTCTTGGTAAGTGAAAGAAGGGCGGTCAAGGTTTGCGTATTGATGTCTGTTACTTTCATGAGGGCACCAACAAATAGGAAACAAATTGAAGCTGCAAGAAAAAATATTGAAAAGATAAAATGGTACCCAAGATGCTAAAATATGGGGAGTTTGACGTATGGAGGATTAGGGGAAATCCTGATTTGAATCTTTTAAGTCGAGACGAATTAGAACGATTTCATGCAATGCACGGAGAAAATGCACGTCAAATATTTTCGTTAAGCAGGTCTGCAATCCGAAAGATAGTAGATTTTTATAAAGTTCAAGAAATCCCAGAAAAATGCATTCATGTTCATCCCGGTGGAAAGCCATTTTTCGTAAATAATCCGGATTTACATTTCAGCTTAAGTCATACGGAAAAGGAACTGGCGATCGCCTTCTCGGGCACGCCGGTTGGATTTGATCTGGAGAAAAAAGGGCGTCGAGGCAGGGAATGGGCTTCTTTGGCTCGGCGGTTTTTTTCCCCTGAGGAGGCGTCACAGGTCGAGGCGGCCGGAGGGGACATGGAGCGTTGTTTTTTGCAGTTTTGGACAGGCAAGGAAGCGATACTAAAGCTCGATGGGAGCGGGATTTCCGGAGGGCTGGAGAGAGCTCGTGTTTGGAGTGATTCGGAAGGCAGCTTGGGGGAAAGGCGCGTTTACCTCCACCGCATGGATTGGCCAGCGCACATGGCTCATATTGCGTCTTTTGAGAAAATATCGAGTGTGAGGTTGCGGGAGCTAATTCTCCAGTAGAGCCTTGCGTGCGGTCTCGAGATTTGTACGTGCATCTTCCATTTCGGGAGCGATTTGCAACGCTTTCTCAAAGCATTTTATGGAATCTTTCACATTTCCCGATTGATACAGGCTCACGCCCAAATTGCATAGAAATGTCGGATTTTCAGGGAATTGACTTGCCAACTCCGCATAAAATTTTGATGCCTCCGAGGTTTGACCATCAAGCCAAAGAGCGCGTGCGAGATTAGATCGAATGGCGGCGATGGCGGGAGACAAGCGCAGGGCTTCGCGAAACTCAAGGATAGCCCCTTTTGTATCTTTGGTTGCGAGAATGCCGGAACCGAGGTTGTTACGGGTTTCCGCCAAATCAGGACGCAGTCGCACCGCTTCGCGAAAATGGGGCAGAGCCAGATCCACCTTGCCACGATTGAATTCCCTTGCGCCAATGCGATTGTGGGCTTGCCAGCAGTTCCAATTGTAGTCGAGCGTGTAGCTCCACAATTTGTCTTCGTTTTGCCAGACAGCGGCGTAGTTGTGGCTCAGAATACTGAGCCCCCCAGCACCGACTACAGCCAAGCTGAAGATGATTTGTTTTCCGGTATCCCTCGCTTGGTCAAAGATATGTCCGGTCACTGCAGCGGTCGCGGCAATGACGCTAATCATCGGAATGTAAACGAAGTGATCCGCCACCCAGCCCACGCGCATATACGACATCGAAATGAAGCCTAGTACCGGCAGGAGGGTGAGCAAATAAAACCCGAACGCCATCAGCGCGTGCCGCCCCCATGTTTTTCGCCGCTGCCATGAGAAAATCAGGAATCCGAGAATGACCACCCATGGGAGAAATTGGTAAAATTCCGGCGGATTTGCTTTCCACTGGGGGTAGATCGGCAGGAGTGGAATCGGCCAAAAAATCTTTCCAAGATAAAAAAGCACCGCCATGCCTGCAATCGCCAAGCGTGAGTCAAAACCGCCGATCGGAATCGGTTCGTCGCCGATTGCCCGGTTGAGTTGAAAAGAGAGCGTCACCAGCCCTAGCAAAAGGGAAACTAGAAAAAACGGAGCGCTGCGCAAGAGGTCCCTCCGAGTCACCACCCCTCTCAGCCACCAAGCGTGAAGAAGCATCACAAAGGGAAACATAACGGCAGAACTTTTTGCCAACATGGCAGCCAGAAAAAATGCCAAGGCCCCCCAATAAAAGCGACGCTTGGATTCCTGCTCAAAGCGCACGATGCACCAGGCCGCTGCAAGGAAAAATGGGAGCGACAGCGTGTTTTTCAATTCCGAAATCCAAGCCACCGATTCCACGCACAGCGGATGTACCGCAAAAAACAGCCCGCCCATCCACGCCGCGCGGATGCGCATGCCATGCAGCAGCGCCCACAACAGGCAAGCCGCCAACGCATGCAGGAGAATCGAAACGATATGGTAGCCGGTCGAATCCATCCCGAAGAACCGCCACTGAAGCCACAGTGCGCTCATCGTCATCGGAAGGTAATCCGCCGTCGCTGGAGCGAACCACAGGCTCCCCAGCCTGTCGGGTGACTGCACGACTGCGTTGTTCGTAAGCAGGTAATCGTCGTCCCAGAGCCATTCGCCGTGGAAAACGGGTGAGTAAATCCAGAAGCAGGCCAGAAAAATGACAGCCGCTTTAAGAAGGAACCCGCTCCACTGGGGCATTATTGCTTGGCGCGACACGCTCTACGATTCGCAAAATCGCCGTGCCATGTCATGTAAAAACCTAATGCCCCGCCGTTCGAGAATCGCTTGCGAAAAGCCGGCGCGGGTTCGATATTTTTCCAATGAACGAAACTCAAGGATCCGCCGGTAATGTGCTCGCCGCCGTTTGCAGCTTCTTTTTTCCCGGACTCGGACAATTGGTTCAAGGGCGTCTGCTCGCCGCACTTCTCTTCTTTGTGGGAGCTGGCATCGTCTGGTTCGTTAGCTTTGGCATGCTCGGATGGACAATTCACATTTGGTCCTGCATCAATGCCGCACTCTGGAAACCCGTGAGGACGACATGACTCTCAAAAACTATGTGAATGGCGCCTTCGTTCCTGCGTGGAATGGCATTGTGCGTCCCTTTCACAACCCCGCCGATAATTCGCAGCTTGGCGATGCGGCGGATTCCTCGGTTGAGGATGTCGAGAAAGCCGTGCGCGCCGCTCGAGTTGCTTTTGATGAAGGCCCGTGGCCACGCACTCCAGCACAGGAACGGGCTGGCCGTCTTTTCAAACTTGCCGATCTCATCGAGTCGCGTGCCGAGGAATTTGCGGAAATGGACACTCGCAACTGCGGCAAGCCGCTCCGTGAATCCCGCTTCGATGTGTCAGATGCTGCTGCGTGTTTCCGCTACTACGCAGGCCTTGCGACAAAACCGCAGGGCCAGACGTTTGAAGTCGGTGATCCGAATATCATTTGCCAGACTGTGCGCGAGCCGATCGGAGTCTGTGGCCAGATTATCCCGTGGAATTTCCCTCTCCTTATGGCCGCATGGAAGCTCGCCCCGGGCCTGGCGGCTGGGAATTGCTGCATTCTGAAGCCCTCGGAGCTCACTCCTCTCTCCGCCTCGCTGCTCTTTGAGCTCATCCACGAGGTCGGCTTCCCCCCAGGTGTCGTCCAGCTTGTCTATGGCCTCGGAAGTCCCATCGGCGCACGCCTCGCCGAAAGTCCTCTGGTGGATAAAATCGCCTTCACGGGCGGAGGTGATACCGGTCGCAAAATCCTCGCAGCCGCTGCCTTGAATTTCAAAAAAGTGTCCCTCGAACTCGGCGGCAAAAGCCCCAACATTGTTTTCGCGGATTCCGACCACGACCACGCTCTCGAGTACGCGCTCTTCGCCATTTTTGCAGGCCAGGGCCAAGTCTGTAGTGCCGGGTCCCGCCTGCTCCTCGAGCGCAGCCTCGCGGATTCCTTCCTGCCGAGACTGGCTGCCGCTGCCGAAAAAATCGTCGTCGGCCCCGGCATGGACGACTCCACCGAAATGGGGCCGCTCATCACCCGTGCTCACCAGAAAAAAGTGCTCAACCACATCCAGAGCGCCTGCTGCGAAGGAGCGGAACTCCTCACCGGCGGCAGCGCCTATAACGACCACCGAAGCATTGGCAATTACGTGCAGCCTACGATTTTTGTGGGAGTGAAACCTTCCATGCGCATCGTGCGGGAGGAGGTTTTCGGCCCAGTTCTCACTGTCCAGCTCTTCGACACTGAAGACGAAGCCGTTCGCATCGCCAACGACACCACCTATGGACTTGCCGCCGGCGTCTTCACAAAGGATGGCGCCAAAGCCCAACGCGTCATCCGCCGCCTCCGCGCCGGCATCACTTGGATCAATACATACCACCCCACCTTCAACGAAGCCCCATGGGGCGGCTACAAACAAAGCGGCGTGGGACGCGAACTCGGTACCTACGGCTACGAGGCCTACACCGAGGTCAAACAGATCAATCAGTGCATCAACCCCCAGCCACTCGGCTGGTTCCGATCGGCGCCCTGATGTCTATCCCTGCCCTCCTCGCCCTTTTTTTCCTCACGCTCCCGGTCGCCGTTGCGTGGCAGTCCACACTCACTCCTGATGCCGCCCAGCCGTTCCCCGAGATCCGCCCCTTCCAAGCCGAATACCGCCTCGGCTGGGCAGAGATACCCGCCGCAAAAGCCCGCGCCGCGATTTCCTATGAGGGGAGAAACGCCATTCTCACGAGCTCCGGTGGCACGACCGGTCTCGCCCGCACCCTCTACCAGCTCGACGCCACGCTCAATGCCCGCGCCGCCCGCGATGGCCTTCAAACGATTCATTCCGAGCAACTCGAAAAATACGCCACCCGCACCCTCTCGACACGCATCGAAGGCAACAACGGCACACTCACCACCCTCCGCGAATGGATTTCTCCCGATTCCAAGCCCGCCAAGTGGAAGCCAGTCAAAATCGCACCCATCCGCGACCTCTTCGCCGCCTCCCTCTTCATCCGCAGCCAATCTCTTGCGAAAGGCGAAAAAGTCCGCACCCTCGTCTTTCCAGGCGGATCCCCCTTTCTCGTCGATATCGAATCCCTCGGACCCGAAAAAATTTCCATCGCTGGAACCCCGCGTGACGCCCTCCGCCTCGACATCAAAATCCAAAGCGTGAATACCAAAAAAGCCAATGCCCTCGAGCCCCACCGCAAATTCCGCTCCGGCACCCTCTGGCTCAGCAACGACACCGACCGCATCCTCCTCCGTGCCGAAGTCCAAGTCTTCGTCGGCTACGTCTTCGCCGAATTAGCCTCGCTTCAGCGGGCTGATAGCCTCCCACTTCTGCGATAGCTTGACCGATCTTTCCTCGGAGAATAGTGGGGGCTGCTCCGATGAAGAAAGTTACCAAGTCTGGAAAGAAAGAATCCATGTCGGCCAGTCGCTCCACCTTGCGCTCAAGAGGGCAGGTTTTTTGTTTCAGGGTGCAAGAGGCCTGCCGTTCACGGAAGGTGGTGATCATTCTGGCGGCGAAGTTCGCTTTTCTTCTGGTCGCCTTGAATGTGTTGTTGCTTGCCCCGGCGGGGCGGGCTGTCGTGTATTGGATTTCTCAAGCGAATGCTAGAATCTGTGCCGCTTTGCTGGAATTCTGCGGAATCGGAACCGTGGTGCAGAACACCACAATTTTTTCCGACTCGAGCGCCTTGACCGTTCTCGGTGGTTGCAGCGCGGTGGAGGTCTGGTTTTTTTTGGTTGCAGCCATCCTAGCTTTTCATTGCTCCGCCAGACGTAAGATCGTGGGCCTTTGCGCCTCGCTGGCTCTTGTGCAAGGCATCAATCTCCTTCGTATCACAACGCTTTTCTGGCTCACGCGGCTTTCCTCTCACAGCTTTGAAATCGCCCACGAAGCCATTTGGCCTACACTAGTGAATCTTTCCGCTATCGTCTTTCTGGGCATCTGGCTGGCGTGGGCAACAAACATTCCGACAAAACAATGAAAGGGGGAATTCCAGCGGGTCGGTTCTTGCTGCGCTTCGTTCTGCTCTTTTGTTTCTTGCAGGCTTCTTGGATCTTATGTGGAGACTGCTACCGCGTTGTGTTTCGAGCCATGGCAGCGATCTACCTCGGCAGGGGAGACTCGCGCCAGGAGTTGTCCATCGAGCCGGTCAAAACGGCACGGGGAGACACGCGCGTGGTGATCGTGAACCGCTCCCTCATGGCGGCGGATGGCTCCGGTCCGGTTCGGAATCTCGACTTCCATTCCCGGTCCTTGGTGTGGAGTCCAGCTTGCCTCCTCTCGGCGTTGATTCTCGCGTCCTCCGTCCCATGGCCCCGGCGGATCAGAGCCTTGGGCCTTGGCTTGATTCTTCAACACGGGGCCATTTTTTTATTGCTGGGCTTCTGTGTGTGGTTGGACTCCGCCGCCCTCGGTCTGGCGCACGTTCCGCCCCACACTGAGCGGATGCTTGTGGCGGCGAAGGAAGTATTGTTGCGCAACCTACCCCTGTCCACGCCAGTCTTAATGTGGATTTTTATGCTCTATGATAAAAATCTTTTTTCAACGTACGGACTGGACAGGCCAATGGGCGGGAAACCTTGTCAAAGTAAAACAATGTTACGAAAATGATACATTTGTCATCTTGAATATAAACCAAGGAGAGATACGAACACGAGCATTCAAAAAATGTTCGATTTCAAAAAAACCATCGTCTTTCTCTTTCTGGCTTCGTTTTTCTGCACCGCCCAGGCAGAAGTTTTCGTTTATGACCGGGTGGGCGTTCTAACGGCGGCTATTAGCGTGAATTCAAAGTCCGCCGTCTATGCCATGGATGCCTCGCATAATATCTCGGCCGCTTCATCCAGCCAGCCGCTGGGCGGTGCGCCGGGCGGGCAAATTCTTCTCACCGCGACGCCTGCTCCGTTCACCAATCCCGCGAGCACAGCCATCTCTGCCAAGGTCAATCTCACGAGTTTGGGTGGGAATGCGACAGCGGCGCTGAGAGATGCGGGGACGAATGGGGATGTCACGGCGGGGGATGGAACATTTTCACTTTTGGCAAACATTAGCGCGGATACTCCGCTGGGCGCTCAACTACTCGCGGTGACCTACACGGACGCGTTGCCATCCACATTCCACGCAGCGCTGGCAGCATGCGCATGAGGTATTAAGTAGGCTGCACTGAGTGCGAGCAAAACGGTTGTCAGACTCTTGATGGCGATAGTTTTCATGGTTGTTGTGGTGATATGGGTGTTGAAGGTAGATTTATAATTAGAACTAAATTGACAAGCGCTTGTAAAATACGGCTGTGAATGGAGTCAAGAAAATATTTTCATTATTTTGCTTATTATCGTCCCTCAAAAAAACGGAGATATTTTTATCACTCCCCTCAAGACAATGATCATCCCTGACGCAATAGTCGAAAAAGCTTTAATAAAAAAACAACCGCTTGGTATCTGTTTTATTGGTTTGCCCGGAGTGGGTGAAGGTGGCGGAGGCAACTAGGATCGTGGCTCCGGGACGGCGATGGAGGCTGGTGTAAAGAGGAAAACTTGATTGTTTATGATGGGCCAAATGAGTGGGAGGAATGGTGGTTATTTTTTATTAATCTAGCGTTGGATTGGATTTCGAGCGCTTGGGATTGGAGCAATGACTCTGCGGCAGCATACTGGCGGAATATTGATGCGCTGGAGGCTCATCGTTTGTATGGTTTGGAGTGTATGCCGATCGCCTGCCGCCTTATTGCATTTGGAGAGAAGCCGCCTGCCTTGCGTGTTGAAAATGTGGCCGCTCTGGAGCCGGGCGCGGGAGATGTTGTGTTGCGGATGCTTGCCGCGCCTGTCAATCCGGCGGATTTAAACGTGATCGATGGCACTTATGGAGAATTGCCCTCGCTTCCTAGCACGATTGGAAACGAGGGAGTGGGGGTGGTTGAGCGTGTGGGGGCCTCGGTGGGGGAATTTTTTGTGGGTCAGACTGTGCTGCCATTGGCTTTTGGGACCTGGGCAGAGCAAATGCTGGTGCCGGCTGAAGCCTTGGTCGCCTTGCCGGAGGGGATTGATCCCTTGCAGGCGGCGATGCTGGGAGTGAATCCCGCGACGGCTTGGCGGATGATCCATGATTTTGCAAATCTTCAGCCTGGTGACTGGATTGTGCAGAATGCGGCGAATTCGGGCGTTGGTCACTCTGTCATCCAACTGGCCAAGGCGTTTGGACTTCGCACGCTGAATGTCGTGCGGCGCGGTGAGTTGATCGAGGACTTGCGCGCTAGTGGAGGTGATGTCGTTGTCACGGAGGATGCGGATCTGAGAGTCGAAGCCCGCAAGGTGTGTGGTGCGAATCTTCCGAAGCTGGGTCTGAACGCGGTCGGTGGGGCGAGTGCGCTGAATCTCGCAAACGCTCTCCGCGCAGGCGCTCCGCTCGTTACCTATGGCGCGATGGGTCGGCAGCCTCTGAAAATTCCCAATGGCCTCCTCATTTTTAAAAACATTTCGTTTCAGGGATTTTGGCTCCGGCGGTGGAAGGAATCGGCGCCTCTCGCGGATGTGCGAGCCATGTACGAAAAACTTGCGGGCTATCTCTTGGCGGGGGTGCTGCGCACGCCAGTTCAGAAGGTTTTCGCTCTGGATCAGGTGGGCGAGGCGGTAGCTGAGGCGGCGATGGAGAGGCGCTCGGGAAAAATTCTCCTGCGGATGTAACTTTTTCGCAAAATTAACGGAATGTCTGCAGCCTAGTCGAAGGGGAAGGGTCGAAATGTTCCCTCTTTGGCTTGTGATCCTCTGCTTGAGGTTTCTGGGGATCGGGGGCACTTTATCTCCATGGAGAACGAACCGCGAGCGTGGCAGAATTTTTCCCCGAGCGATTTGTCTGTTGCCTTTCCTGAGTCGGCCAGTGCAGACGTCGCCGAGTGTGTTGCGCGCTCGGTGGCCGCGTTTCCGCAATGGGCCGCGCGTTCGTTGGATGAGCGGCGGGATATTTTAGCGGGTTGCCAGGCGAAGTTAGCAGCGGCCTCAGAGACACTCGCCGTCTTGATCTCAAGGGAGACGGGGAAGCCGCTGCGCGAGTCGCGTCTGGAGATGGCGGCGGTGGTGGCGAAATTTGATTTCACATTTTCGGATGGGGAAAAGTATCTTCGCGACGTGGTGGTGGGAGAGGGGCCGAATCCCGCACTCATACGCCAGCTTCCTCGCGGGCCTGCGGCTGTGATTGCCCCATTTAATTTCCCCGTGCATCTCGGTCATGGTGCGGCGCTGTCTTATTTGCTCGCCGGGAACACGGTTTTGTTCAAGCCATCGCCTCTTGCGGTTAATGTGGGATTGGCTTACGCGCGCATCATGCAGGAGGTGCTGCCGGCGGATGTTTTTCAGTTGGTTCCCGGCTGGGGTGGGACTGGTCGTGCGCTCTGCCTGGATGAGGCGGTGCGGGCGGTTTGTTTCACGGGCTCCGTGCCTGTCGGGCTTGAACTCGCGCGCATCTTGGCAGCCGACACCTCGAAATCTCTCTCACTGGAACTCGGCGGAAAAAATTCCCTCATCGTGCTACCCGATGCTGACCTTGATTTGGCGGCAACAGCTGCGGCCGATGGCATGTGCCTCACGGCCGGGCAGCGTTGCAATGCCACATCGCGTGTCCTTGTACATCGACAGGTTGCGGATGCTTTTGTGGAGCGGCTCATGCGTTCGCTTCTCTGCTACCAGCCGGGGGATCCCTTGAACGAAAACACGCTCCTCGGCCCGTTGATCAGCTTCGCTGCCCATGAACGCTACGAGTGTCTCATCTCCAAGAGGGTGGGGGAGTGGGTGGTTCCAGGAGGCATTTTGGAAAAGGTCGAGCCGGAGCGACATGGTTACTATGTCCTGCCTGCAGTTCTGATCGCGGGCGATCTGGCCGCCTTGGACGAGTCGCCGCTGGCCATGGCGGAAACCTTCGCGCCGCTCTTGGTGGTCGAGATTTTTGATGATGTGGATACCGCGATCTCGCGCCACGAGGCATGGAAGTTCGGTCTCACAGCCAGCGTTTTCACTTCGGATGCGTCCCAGTTTTCCCGTGTGGGTTCGAAGCTTTCGGTCGGCAACCTCTACCACAACCTGCCCACGACCTTTTCTCCCTCCACTCTGCCTTTCGGGGGCTGGGGGGCTTCAGGAAATGGACATCCTGGCGGACGAGGATTTGTGCGTTTTGCCGTGCAGGAACAGGCGATCCAGTGGAAAACTTGAGCCTTTCATGAAACGTGGATTTCTCGATAAACTCATCGACCGCCTTCCGCTGGTGCAACCCGGCGAGGTGCAAAATTATCTCGTTGAAATTGCTCGCGAGAAGGGGTTTCTCGAAACGATTTTTAACGCCATTCTCGAAGGCGTCATCGTCACAAACCCCGAGGGGCGCATCTTGTACCTGAACCGAGCCGCTTGTGGTTTTTTCGGTATCGAGTCCGATGTGAGCCTCGGCAAGCCTCTCGCAGAAGTCGTGCGTGGCATTGACTGGGAAACGCTCAGCGGGCCGAAGGCGGAAATTGTCAGTCGTGATTTGGAGGTCTTTTATCCTGAAAATCGTTTGCTGAACTTTTATGCAGTGCCGCTATTGAGTGATGAGGCGGATGGCGGTAACCCCGAGGCGGTCGGACGCGCCGTGATCCTACGCGACATCACGCAGACGCACCGCGACACGCAGGAAACAATCGAAGTCGAAAAGTTCTCTGCCCTCACGATGCTGGCGGCAGGCGTCGCGCATGAAATTGGGAATCCGCTCAACTCGCTCAACATCCATCTGCAGCTCATGCAGCGCAACCTCGACAAGGCTCCGCCAAAACTCCGTGCCAAGCTGGAAGAATCGGTTCTAGTCGCCCGCAGTGAGGTCTCTCGATTGGATAACATCATTACCCAGTTTCTCCGCGCCATTCGGCCGCAGAGTCTCAATCCGGAAGCGGCAGACATCAATCGCCTCGTTGATGAGGTATTTGAATTCCTGCATGTCGAAATCCAGGATCGTGATGTGCTTGTGGAGAAGCAACTCGAGCAAGGGTTGCCGTTGCTTCGGATTGATCGCGACCAGATCAAGCAAGCGTTCTACAACATCTGCCGGAATTCTTTTCAGGCGATGAATTCCGGCGGTATCCTGCGCGTCATCACATCGGCTGATTCCTCCCACGTGCGGATCGTCTTTACCGATTCGGGGGGCGGGATCTCACCGGAAAATATCACCCGTATTTTCGAGCCATACTTCACGACCAAATCTGGTGGCAATGGCCTAGGGCTTTTAATCGTGAGGCGCATCATTCGTGCCCACGGAGGTGAGGTCATTCTCGAAAGCTCGCCTGGTCGGGGACTGACCGTTACTATTCTCCTGCCCCGGGTGGATCGTCGTGTTCGTTTCTTGGAGCAGGGTGTCACCCAATCGCAAAATGAATAATACATTGAACGAACTCTACGACAGTGCCGATGCGATCTATCGCGCCGGTTGCCGTCAACCATCGCAAATCCTCTCTGCGCCCGATCTCGAAGTGCTCGCCCAGTTCGGCGTTTCCCCACAGTCTCTCTACGATGCGGTGGATGACCTCGCCTCCTATGGTGAGCCTGGCAAGGAGGTCTTTCTCGAACTCGCTCAAATGCGAGCTGACTATTTTCTCACAACGCTTCAGGGGCATTTGCCGTCCCGGATTGTCGCGGAAAGCGAGTTGCCGCTGAAGTCCACCGAGTTTGAGGGCTTGCCTTGGCTGCTTCGCATCGTTCGCAAGGCCCAGTGCTTCTTGGAGGGTAGCCTCTGCGACGACATCATGTATGGCTGCGCAGGCGATCGGGCGTTTTTGAAAAAATTCCGCTCCACCTTGCCAGCATTCCTTGCCGTGGTGCGCGACACACGCGGTGATGCGGCGGAAGTGTTGCATTTCTTGAGAGATTCCGCCTCCAGACAATCGCTGAATTAGCCGCAATCGCGGGTGGTTGCCGACTGGCCCCTCATTTCCGGAATCTCGTTGGTGTGGATGTCATTTTTTTACCGGTCCTCTTCGAGATCAAAAAAAAGGCGGAGCATTGCTGCCCCGCCATTTTTGTAAGGGTTTCGGGTCTGTTTACGCCTTCTGCTCGAGGATCGCGGCTTTCACCTGAGATGGGACCTCTTCGAAGTGCGAGGGTTCCATCGAGTAGGACGAGCGGCCTTTGGAGAGCGAGCGGATGGCTGTGGCGTATCCGAACATCTCGGCCAGTGGCACCTCCGCGTTGATCGTGCAGAGGTTGCCTTTGGTCTCCATGCCTTGAATGCGAGCGCGGCGGCGGTTGAGGTCGCCCATGATGTCGCCTTGGAACTCGTCCGGTGTCACGTTTTCGACTTTCATGACTGGTTCAAGGAGGATCGGCTTGGCTTTTTTCAGGCCGTCTTTGAGCGCAAAAATCGCGGCCATTTTGAACGCCATTTCGTTCGAGTCCACATCGTGGTAGGAGCCATCGGTGATGTCCACATGCACATCGATGACTGGGTAACCTGCAACCACGCCATTGAGAACGGCTTCTTTGAAGCCTTTTTCGACGGCCGGGATGTATTCTTTCGGAATCGTGCCACCGACCACTCTGTTTTCGATGGTAAGGCCTTTGCCGCGCTCGTTCGGGCGGACCTTGCAGACGACGTGGCCGTATTGACCACGGCCACCGGACTGCTTGACGAGTTTGCCTTCACCTTCGGACTCGTTGAGGATGGTCTCTTTGTAAGCGATCTGTGGTTTGCCGGAGTTGGCCTCGACTTTAAACTCGCGCAGCATACGGTCGCGAATGATTTCGAGGTGGAGTTCGCCCATACCAGCGATGATCGTTTGGCCTGTTTCCTCGTTGGTGAACACGCGGAAGGTCGGGTCTTCCTCTGCGAGACGCTGAAGCGCATTGCCCATTTTTTCTTGGTCTTGCTTGGTCTTTGGCTCCACAGACATTGAGATAACGGGATCTGGGAATGATGGTGGCTCGAGAAGGATCGGATGATCCTCATCGCAAAGTGTGTCACCGGTGGTGATGTTTTTGATGCCTACGATAGCCGCGATATCGCCCGAGTAGCAGGTGTCGATATCTTCACGCTTGTCGGCTTGAATCTGAATCAGGCGGCTGATGCGTTCGCGTTTGTTTGTGCGTGGGTTGTATACGGTATCGCCCTTGGAGAGCTTGCCGGAGTAAACGCGGAAGAACACGAGTTTGCCGACGAAGGGATCGCTCCAGAGTTTGAAAGCCAGCGAACAGAACTTCGCGTTGTCGTTCGACACAGCTTCCATCGGCTCATCGTTGTCGGGATTTTGTCCCTTAGCCGGAGCAATATCGAGTGGGCCGGGGAGGTAGTCCAGCACTGCGTCCACGAGGTATTGGACACCTTTGTTTTTGAATGCGGATCCGCCTGCAACCGGCACGAATTTGTTTGCGATCGTCTGGCGACGGATTGCCGCTTTGAGTTGCTCGATGCTGATGGGTTTTTCTTCTAGGAAGAGCATGCCGATCTCTTCGTCCAGGTCGCACATTTGGGAGACGAGATCGTCATAGGCGGCTTTGGCGAGATCCTTGAGGTCTTCAGGGATTTCTTCAATCGTGTAGGTTGATCCCATCGAATTGTCGTCGTGATAAATCACGGCCTTCTGGTTGATGATATCGAGTTGGCCCTTGAGGTAATCTTCTTTGCCTAGAGGAATCAGAATCGGCCAAGCATTAGCACCGAGTTTTTGGCGCATGGAATTCACCGCATTGTTAAAGTCTGCGCCAGTACGGTCCATTTTATTAACGAACGCGATACGGGGAACGCCATACTTCGTGGCTTGGCGCCAGACCGTTTCAGACTGGGGCTGGACACCGGCTACGCCGCAGAAGACGGCAATAGCGCCATCGAGGACGCGGAGTGAGCGCTCCACCTCGGCCGTGAAATCCACGTGGCCTGGGGTGTCGATAATGTTCACGCGCATTTTGATGCCTTCGTAGGCTTTGTAGATGCCCTCTTCCTTGCGCTGCATCCAGGAACAAGTGGTGGCGGCAGAAGTAATCGTGATGCCTCGCTCGCGTTCTTGCTCCATCCAGTCCGTGACTGTCGTGCCCTCATGCACCTCGCCGATCTTATGAATCATCCCGGTGTAAAAAAGAATTCGTTCGGTGAGCGTCGTCTTGCCCGCATCGATGTGGGCGGCGATGCCGATGTTGCGGGTGCGCTCGAGTGGGAATGCGCGGTTCGGAGAGTTGGGATTCGTGGAGTCAGTCGTGGCGGGCATAGGATTGATTGAGGTTTTGTTTTTTAGATTGGAATTTGAGTTTGGCGCGGGTTGTGCGCCGTGGGGTCGGAGCCTTTTCGGTGATAAAAAAAAGGGCGGTTTTTTCCGGGGAAAAAACCGCCCTTCCGAAATTTGCTACCAGCGGAAGTGGGCGAATGCACGGTTGGCTTGGGCCATCTTGTGCATGTCGTCGCGCTTCTTGATCGCGTTGCCTTGACCGGCAGCGGCGTCTTTGAGTTCGTAAGCGAGAGCGTTTTCCATTGGAACGCCCTTGCGTTTATTTGCAAATGTAACTAGCCAGCGCATCGCCAGGGCGACTTGGCGTCCAGCTGGAACTTCCATTGGAACTTGGTAGGTCGAGCCACCAACGCGGCGGGACTTGACTTCCAAGCGTGGCTTCACGTTCTCGATGGCTTTGTTCAGGGTTTCAAGCGGATCGACGGTGTCCGTGCCCTCTCTGGTTTTATCGATCGCTGTGTAAACGATTTTTTCAGCGATGGACTTTTTACCGGACTTCATGACGCTGCTGATGAGGCTCGCGACGAGCGGGCTGGCGTAGCGTGCGTCTTTTTTGATTTCTTTGTGAATGACTCTGCGGCGACGGGACATAACTTAATTTCTGTTCTCTATTTAAAATTTCGGTTTTCGACTATTATTTCTTCTTGCCCTTGGCTCCCTTGTCCTCTTGACCGGGTTTCGGACGCTTGGCGCCGTATTTCGAGCGACCACGACGGCGGCCATCGACTCCAAGGCTGTCGAGGGTTCCGCGAACGATGTGATATCGAACGCCAGGTAGGTCTTTTACCTTGCCGCCGCGAACAAGAACAATCGAGTGCTCCTGAAGATTGTGTCCCTCGCCGGGAATATAGGCGATGACTTCTTGTCCATTTGTGAGTCGTACCTTGGCGACTTTGCGGAGAGCCGAGTTAGGCTTCTTTGGAGTGCGTGTCATGACTTGAACGCAGACGCCGCGGCGCTGCGGGCAGTTGGCCAGAGCTGGCGACTTGGATTTGACTTTGATTTTTTGGCGTCCCTTGCGGACAAGTTGATTAATTGTGGGCATTCTAAATCTCGTTTTCTGACTCGCGTGTTTCGAGGAGGTCGCCGTTGCGCAAGTTATAGCAATGGCCTGTCCCCGACACTTTGCGGGAAGTGAGGAGGTTAGGGATCGTTTTGCTTCTTGCAAGAGAAAAAAACAGATTTTTCATGTGATGCGGCGCGTGTATAATAAGCGACGATGAAATTGTTCGCCATCCTCGCCTCTCTCGTCCTCGCTGGGTGTGCTTCGCAAAAGAAAGACGAGGGCTTTACAAATTTCCAGTCCGCTGAGCAAACGATTCCCGAAGTGGAATTGGGAGCTTTGGAAAAGGAGGCCGCTATAAAACGTTTCGAGGACTTTTTCGGCGATATCACGGCGGAGAATGTTCGCGCAAAGTCTCCGGGATTATTCGCTGCGGACATTTATTTTAATGACACTCTGAAAACCCTGCATGGTCGAGATTCCGTGGAAGCGTATTTTTTAAAAACGACAGAGCATGCCGATTTTGTTCGAGCCAAGGTCGTGGATGTTGCCCATTCCGGCGGCAATTATTATGTGCGCTGGGTAATGGACGTGAAGTTCAAGGGCAGGCAGGAGACCTCGCGAACGATTGGAGTAACCTTGTTGCGCTTTGACCGCGAGGGGCGTGTCACTTTGCATCAGGATTTCTGGGATTCTGCCTCGGGTTTTTATGAGCACCTCCCGGTGCTGGGCGGTGTGATGCGATGGATCAAATCAAAAATCTGAATCCGCCATCAGCAATCGGTGCCGGCGTGCTGGCAAGCCTCTTCGGGTCTGGTTTTCCCGTCCTCTCGCTTGCTCCCATGCAGGATGTGACGGACCTGCCCTTCTGGCGCCTCATGTCGAAATATGGCGGGGCTGATTTGTACTTCACGGAATTTTTTCGTGTCACTCCACACTACGTTCCCGAGCGGAGCATCCTGCGATCGATTGATGAAAATCCAACAGGCCGTCCTGCAGTCGCGCAGATCATCGGCAACGACCTCGAGGCCATGGCAAGAACCGCGCGGGCCTTGGAAAAGCATGCCGTCTGTGCGATCGATCTCAATCTCGGTTGCCCTGCTCCGGTGGTTTATCGCAAGTGTGCGGGCGGTGGTCTTCTTCGGGATCTGCCGAGGGTGGACCATCTTCTTGCTGTGTTGCGAGAAGCTGTGCAGGGCGCTTTCACCGTGAAGACGAGGATTGGGTTTGAAGATCCTGGTGAGTTTGATGCGTTGCTGGAGGTTTTTTCAAAGCATCGTATTGACCTGCTCACAGTGCATGGACGCACGGTGGCTGAGAAATATGGCCCCTGTGTGCATCTCGACCGCATTGCCCAAGCGGTGCGGTCTTTGCCATTTCCTGTGCAGGCGAATGGCAATGTCATCTCCGCGGCAAGCGCTGCGGACACGCTCTGGCAAACCGGTGCGGCAGGCCTCATGATCGGTCGCGGGGCGATTCGCAATCCATGGATTTTTTCACAGATTCGCGACCGTCTTGCCGGGCGCGCTGTACGGTTGCCCGTGGGTCGCGAGGTTCTGGACTACGTCTCAGACCTGTATGACGCGGTCTGCAGCGAAGGCGTTCCGGAAAAAGCCCAAGTCCAGAAAATGAAAAAATACATGAACTTTCTTGGCGAGGGCCTTGATGAATCAGCGGTCTTCCTGCACGACATCCGGCGATGCAGCACGCGCGACGAGTTTTTTTCTATTTGCTCGCGGCACCTCGATCATGCGCGTGATATGCCTCTTCAACCGTAGATGATGAGTTGGATATTGTCTGGCAGGTTGGCTGCGACTTGGCTGGCTACGCTGCCTCGGAGAACCTTGGCAAGCGAGTTGCGGTGGGTGGCCCCGAGTACAAGAAAGTCTGCGCCGATCGTTGCGGCGGTATCCACAATGAGTGGAGCGCTCTCGGAAGCCGTGGCAAAGAGGGGGATCGTCGTGATGCCTCGCGATTTTCCAATTTGCAATGCGGTATTGAGAATTGGGCTGATCTCTGGGTCGTCCTTCCAGCCTGTCGGTGCACCCGAGGGCTTGCCGGGGTAGAGAACGGCGATTTCGCGAACACACAAAACATACAGCGCTGCCTTACGCAACTCGGCTTCGTCGAATGCGAATCCTAGTGCGGGAGTGAGACCGCGCACAGAGACGAGGATTTTTTGAGACTCCTGCACAGGCTTCCGAAAGTTTTCAACTACCTCTGGTTTGACAATCTGAGCAACCTCACGACTGACAGTGAGAGTGGTAATTCCGCTCAAGCGGCGCGAGTAGGCCCATAGTCCGAGCCCTCCAATCAAAACGCACACCACAAAAAACAGAGCATCATGTTTTGTCTGAGCGAGGGTGAATTCCACGGCTATCAGAATGATTGCTGTGAAGCCCATGAGCAGGCGCTCGGCAAAGGACATTTTGAGTTTTTTGTTCGTTGTGGAGGAGGCCAAGTTGATGGCGATGGCTCCCACCACGCCGATTGCATAAAGAGCAGCAAGGCTCTCAAAGTTGTCGGTGAGAAGTAGGACGACGATCGGAAGGGCCACTGAGATCAGGAGCGGAATCTGGGGCACACCCACACGGTTCAATTTGGAAAATCCCTTCGGCATATCGCCTTCGCGGGACATCATGAAAAGAAGGCCCAACTGTGCGGCCACGGCGGTGTTCACCGCACTCAGCAGGAGGAGGGCAAAGACAATGCCGACAACCAATCCAAAAACCTGACCGAAGGCATTTCCAAATGCCATGCTCCCGTATTGCTCTGCCATAAAGCGCAGGGTGTCCTCCTTGCGCTCTACAATCTGAGGCGCGAGCGACTGTGGAAGAGAAAGCATTCCCCATCCCAAGATCAGGGTGCCGAGCGTCACTTCGATGGCAACTGGGATGATCGCTTTGGCCGATGTTTTTCCTATTTTCGGATGTCCTGCCGGCGAACCTTTGTCCGGTTTGAGAGTGCCGGTGAGGTTGGCGATCGCTTCGACACCGCTGAGGGCAAGGATGACGCCAACGAACGAAACCCAAGTGTGACCCCAGCTTCCTTCGAGGGGTTTCAGGTTCTGAAATGTGAGGTGCGGCATGCTCAGAGCGATGATCGCAATAATCACCGCCAACGTTGGCAGCGCTAGCGCTACAGCCAGATTGCCACTGTGGCGCGGGCCAAGCAAATTGATGGCTCCGATTAACAAAATAACCGCAATGGTCGAAACCATGATGTATTGCTGCGGGATGCCAAGGTAGCTCAATGCGGCCCACCCGCTAAGGGCAGCCGTGACTGTGAGGTCGGCAACGAGCAAGAGAGCGGCTACAACCGACAGGACCTTGCCATGAGCGCCAGCGGCCGAGTACACCCCGCCACCCTCGGGAAAGCAGCGGCAAATCACGATGTAGTTCAAGCCAACGAGCAGCGTGAGCAAGCTTACGGCTATGATGATCGGAAGCGAGGCAAAGCCTGTTGCCGCAAAGGCGAGTCCCAAGACATAAGCTTTGCTGGTTCCCCAGTCGCCGTACAAAAGTGCCGAGGCTCGCTGCCAGTCCAGATTGCGCGGGCGTTGAATTGATATGTTGTCCAAAGTGGGGGCACTTTTGATCAGTTCTGAGGCATCCCCGCAACTCAAATCTGGATCTCCTCTGTGTCTGTTGGCTTGCGTGGAATGCTGCGCTGCCTTAGCAGAAGGTGAGTGAATATCTACGCGAGAACTATCCGCTATTTCCGCCCCTTTGCTTTAGCCACTGCGGGCGGCGTTGGGCTCACATTAGTCTCGATCGCCTTCAATCTCCTCAAGCCATGGCCTTTTAAATTCATCGTCGATGGCGTGCTGGATTCAACGAGTGGCACGGCCGAGACCAAAGTGGCATTGAAGGAATGGTTCGGGCAAATGTCGCCACCACTTGTTGTTTTCTGGCTTTGTTTGGCGATGGTTTTGATCAGTCTGTTGGCGGGACTCGTCAACCTGGGATCTAATTATCTTTTCGTCCGCGTGGGGCTTCAGTCGCTGCTGAAGTTGCGCACCGACCTCTACACGGCTCTGCAAAACTTGCCGCTGAAGTTCCACGACTCCCGGCGGAGTGCAGACTCCAGTTTCCGCGTGGCCTACGATTCGCAGAGCATCCAGACTATTTACAATAAGGGATTCGCTACCGTTTTGTCGTCTATTGTGATGTTGGCTGCCACATTTTTTGTGATGGTGCGGATGAATTGGCCGCTCACGCTGGCTTCCTTGGCCATCTTACCTCCAGTCGTCTGGGCGATTCGCTTTTACGCTGTTCGGGTAAGAAATCAATCCACCGATATCCACGAACGCGAAAGCGATCTGCTCACAATCGCGCAGGAGGGTCTCAGTCAAATTCGGATGGTTCATGCCTTTGGGCGCGAGGCTTTTGAGATTGATCAATTTCATCGCCGCGCCTCACGAAGCCTAGAGGCGAATATGAAGCTTAACATGACCTCAGTGGCGAGCGCCCTAGTTGTCGGCACACTCATGGCCGCTGGCACGTCTTTGATGTACTACATCGGATCGCTGCAGGTTTTAAATCCCGCGGCAGCCTTCACTCTCGGCGATCTTTTGGTTTTTTCCTCGTATCTCCTGATGCTTTATCAACCTCTGGAGCAGCTCACCTACACGGCATGGGCCTTGGAGGGCGCAGCGGCTGGGGCTCAGCGGTGCTTCGAGGTGCTCGATCGACAGGATGATGTGCCGGATGCACCCGATGCTGTGGATTTGAAAGAGGTGAAGGGGAAAATTGAGTTTTCTGGTGTGAGCTTCGGGTACACGCAGGAGCGGGGAGTCCTCAGCGATATCGGCTTTTGTATTCTACCTGGCCAGACGGTTGCATTCGTCGGAGGCACGGGCACAGGTAAGAGCACGCTCTTGAGCCTTGTCCCGAGGTTTTATGACCCGACGAGCGGCATCGTCTCGCTCGATGGTCACGATCTCCGCTCCATTACGAAAAAAAGTCTTCGTTCGCACATCGGCATGGTGCTCCAGGACACGCTTCTTTTTTCCACGACGATTCGCGAAAACATCGCCTATGGGAAGCCGGGGGCGACGGATCAGGAGATCGAGGAGGCCGCGAGAAAAGCCCAGGCACTCGACTTCATTCAGCGGATGCCACAGGGATTCGACAGTCCAGTTGGAGAACGTGGGGGGCACTTGAGCGTCGGACAGCGCCAGCGCATCGGAATTGCCAGAGCATTTCTCAAAAACGCACCGATTCTTTTATTAGACGAGCCGACCAGTGCTCTCGATCCCAGCACGGAGCATGCGATCATGGGAACGATTTTAGAACTCATGCGCGGAAGGACAACCCTTATCATCACTCATCGGCTTACGACCATTCATGGCTTGGGGCGAATTGTGGTCCTTGAAAACGGTCGATTGGTCGAGGACGGATCCGGGACGGAACTCCTCGCGCAACGGGGTGTCTACGCAGCGCTTTACCGCGACACCATAGCCCAAAGCGGGTAGCCCCTGCGTTTCATTTCGCGCTTTTTTTTGGCTTGGATGCCTTGGGTTTTGGAGCGGCTTCTTCGAGGGGGATTTCTTTAAGCTCAGGCTCGGCGGTGGGAGTTGCCTCGCTTGGAGGCTCCTCGATGGCCGTGGCTTGTTCGACGTTGCCCGATGACATTAGGGAGTCTATAAAGGCCTGAGCGGAATCGGCTGATTCTTCAGCAGGCTCGGCCGCTTGCTCATGCTGTTCAGGTTCAAGCGCTGGACTCTGGATTTCGGGAATCAACGGCTCAAAGGAGGACTTCGGTGGGGGAGGTGAAGGGCGCTCGATGACGGCAGTTTGGTCGCGCTCGGGAATCCTCGACAAGAGGCGGTCCACAATTTCAAAAACTTCCTCTTCAGCACGGTAAGGGTTGCTTTCCTTTAACACAAAAAGAGTTCTATTATCGTCGCCTGATAATTCCGACCAGCCTTGGATGCTGAAATCTTTCGATGTGCCAGTCTGTCGCGCATGAAGGGAGGCTTTCGTTTTCGAAGTGCCGGCCGGGGTCGTTAGGAGAATCTGAAGCGAACTTGTGCGGTCGTTGAAATTTACTGAGCGCTGGAAGCTCCAAAGTCCACCGCCAATGGGAGGCGAGGAAAGGGCATCTTTGAGAAATGTTTCAGCCAGAGCCACAAAACCGAAGGAGGTTAATTTCATATTCGTTTACCATCAACATCTCAACTGGCCCCCCATGTCAAGTTTGTGATTCAGCGGGCTTGAAGATTCGAATTCTTCTGATAGCGTCACCACTTGGATGATTTTATTTTTATCCCGCTAAGACCTGATGGCGCTCGACCGCATATTGATTGTTGATGATACCGCGATTATTCGCAAATCCCTCGAGGAGCGTCTAAGGGGCAAGAGGTATGCCGTTTCCACGGCAGGGTCTATTGCTGAGGCTGAAAAACGTCTCCTCGCCAGTTCCTTTGATCTCATCTTTCTCGATATGCAACTGCCGGACGGCGACGGGCGGGTATTTATTGAGAGGCTCTCTCACAACGACAACAAGCCGCTCGTTGTAATGATCACCGCCGATAGTTCGGTGGAATCCGTCGTCGAGTGTATGAGGTCGGGAGCTTTTGACTATTTGCCGAAGCCATTTGCGATGACGCAAATCGATTTGATTCTCAAAAAGGCGTCCGAGTTTCAGCGAGCAGTTCGCGTAACGGATTTTTTGAATCGTGAGAGTATTGCGCAGAGGGAAATCATCGGTAGCAGTCCAGCTATTGTGCGGCTCAAGGATCTGATTCACCGAGTCGGTCGGACTAATGCCACGGTCATGATAAGTGGTGAGAATGGAACAGGCAAAGAGCTTGTGGCGAACGACATTTTTTTGAACAGCCAACGATCTGCCAAGCCGTTTATCAAGGTCAACTGCGCTGCGATTTCCGAGACACTCATTGAGAGTGAGTTTTTTGGGCATGAAAAAGGATCGTTCACTGGTGCGACCGATCAGCGAGACGGTCGCTTCGAGTTGGCCGATGGCGGCACGATTCTTCTCGATGAAATTAGTGAAATTTCGCTCGCCTTGCAGGCCAAGCTTCTCCGCGTACTTCAAGAGCGGGAGTTTGAGCGCGTAGGGGGCAACAAAACGATCAAAGTTGACGTGCGAGTCCTAGCGACAACAAACCGTGATCTGCTGAAGGCTGTTGAAAACGGAACCTTCCGCGAGGATCTTTATTATCGCCTCAATGTTTTTCCGATTCAGGTCCCCCCGCTCCGCGAGCGCACGGGCGATCTGGAAATTCTTTCCAATCATTTCCTCGAGCGCTTTTCCAAGGAACACGGAATCAAAAGTTGTGGATTCTCAGAAGTCGGGATGGCGGGCTTGCTCGCTCATCACTGGCCCGGCAATGTGCGTGAGCTCCAAAACGTCGTAGAACGCGCGGCTATCCTCGCCGAAGAGGGCGTGCCTATCAGTGCGGAACTCATGGGGCTTGCTTCTCCTGCTGCCACAGCAACTCCACCTGCAGTTGCTCCACCCCAGGTTTCCACTACTCCTTCCCCAGCCTCCGAAGTCATGCCACTGCATGAACTCGAAAAACGCGCCATCTTTGAAGCGCTTGAGCGTACCAATGGCAATCGCACTCAAGCCGCTGAGCTTCTCCAGATAAGCATCCGCACCCTTCGCAACAAGTTGGCGGAATACCGTGTCGATAGCGGGGAAGTCGCCTGACTTTACTGTTGACGCTCTCTTTCGACCGATCCAGTCTGCCGCTCGTGACAACGCTCTGTCGAAAAATCTTTGCCTCCTGCGGCCGGTTCATGGCAGCTATGGCCTTGTTTTTCATCATTGGGGGCCACTGGGGAGCTCTCCAAACTGTGGCTTGGGCGAACATGATCTGGACCTACACCACGCAGGACGGCTCAGTCCTCGCTGGTGCTCAAAAAACCTTCGATGGCGAGCATCCCTGCAACATGTGCGAGTCGATCAAGGAGGCCAAAAAGCAGGAAAAGAAAGCCCCCGAGATTTTTTCGGCCACCAAGAAAATTGAACTCTTCGCTCTCGAGGATGCCAGCCTCCTCCCCGCTCCCATTAGCACCCCGTTCCAATTTCCTCTTCCCCGCAATCTCACGGCCGAATCCCGCCCGCATTCGCCTGACGCTCCCGTGCCCATAGGGTAAGGCGCCATCTCCGCTTCTAAGAAATCCGGACTCTTCCGGAAAAAACACGCCCCGGGCGCCGCCCCACTTCTGCGCGGCACCGAACAGCCCGGGCCTCTCCGCGATACCACACCTTGAGCCGCCCATGCGGGCCGCCGCGCGGAGGGAAAATGTTCGAAAATTTAAAGTCTATTTCTATTTATGAAAAAAATTCTCTTACTCCTTTGTGCTACTCTTGCAGCACTGACCACGCAGCACACCGCTTTTGCCCACCTCAGCTACTCGGGGCGCGATTTCGGAACGCTGGTGCTTGGAAATCCGGCATCCACCAACACCAGCCAAACCATCAGCAGTTCCTTCGGCTGGGCTGATGCCTCCGACTCGGACTGGGGAGACAGCCACAGAGGCCGGTTCTTCCGCTTCACTCTGTCATCCAACGCTTCGGTCATTATCACTGTGCAGCGCAACGGCAACGGCACTCAGACCCTCTATGGAGGAACATCAGGCAGCCTATTGCCCGCTGTATCACTCTATTCGGGTCTTGGCACCTTGGCTCCAGAGGCTCTCGGACATGACTCATCAGCGCTTTCAATTGCCTCCCGTCCAGGAAACAAAGAAGGCAGCTTGCAAACGCTGGCGGATTGGTCGCTCGGCAACGAGGATACCTATAACACGGCTGGTGATCCAACCAGTGGAGTGCTCTACGCAGCCCGCTTCGCTTATTTTACTTATATTGGAAATGTGGCTGATGGCACCAGCGCCAACTATGGGAATGCCCTGGGAACGAATGGAGACGGCCTAGCTGATGGGTCCGTCACAGGAACATTCTCGAATCTCTCTGCAGGCGACTACTCATTTTTCGTAGGTGGGGCAAATTACGATGCACAAAATGTGGAGGGCGTCTCCAGCAACGGAACCTACTCCTACCCTACCTACGGCGTTAATGTCAGTGTGCAAGCCGTTCCTGAACCCGCGACCTGGGTTCTAATCGCTGTCGGCGTCGGTTTCCTATCTTGGCGAATTCTTTACTGGAAGACTGTCTAATGTTTTGCATGGCCCGAAAATCTCTCTGCGTTAGAGGTTTTACCCTCGTGGAGTTGCTGGTTGTGATTTCGATCATCGCCATACTTGCGGCGCTGGGGTTTTCCGGTGTAAACGCTGCGGTTACGAAAGCGCAAATGACGGAATGCCTATCAAATATGAGGCAGATCGGTGTGGCTATGCAGCTTTTTGCGGGCGACAACGAAGGGACGCTTCCGGGAACATCCCACGGGATATCATGGACGAATTCTTTGTCGTTTTACCTAAGTCCGAATTTTATCGGTCGGTGTCCCTCGTTTCCTAAACACCGTGCAAGAGTGACTTATGGGTGGAATGACAGTTTGGCATCCAATGGAGACGGAATGCGGTTGGTTCTGTGCAAAAATCCCTCATCCACCATGGCCCTCGGAGAACTTGCCACTAACCAAAGCAGCGAGCATTTTCATTTCATCGGCGGTCGAGGAGGTGCAGCAGGTGTCACAGCAAACCAATTTAAGACCGCAGTAAATGTGGAATCACATCAAAAAAGTGCAAACTATGTTTTTGTAGATGGACACGCTGAAAATCTCGCGTGGCTCGAAGTGCAACGCCGACTCGCACAGCCCAATTCTTCCTTCCTTGTTCCATGACCATGAAAAAAATTCTATCTATTCTTTTTTTAGCAGCAGCCTCTGTTTCCCATGCCCATGACCATATGGAAGTCGGGCGCTCTTCAAGCTCGAGCAATCAGTTGGCAATGGATGGGCCTGGATATCAGCTCGCGACTTATGTTCCTCCTCAAGAAATTTTTAGCAATTATCGGCCCACGCTTTCTATTGGGGGTCACTTTGCAGAACTGACTTTTACAACCGAAACGAATGCGATCGATCCGGCCGACGGGGCGGATTCTCGGATTGAAGTTGTTTCGATAAGCGGACCACAAAACGCCACATTTTCCTTTTGGGAAGCAGGAGCAACAACTTCCACATGGACGCGGTCTACTGGGTGGAACTCAAACCAAAGTTCGGCACCTTCGTTTCTTGTTGTTCAAGGTGGAGATACTCATATTCACGGCAGGGCTTTCAGCGCCGACAAACCGGGGATTTACCTGGTGACATTTCGCGCGGTGGATGGCAATGGCATCTACTCGCCAAGCGCCGACAAGACGATTACCTTCAACGCACAGCAACCGCCTCAACTTTCTATTAGCGTGGCCAGTGGGAACGCCACGCTGACTTTCACAGGCCTCAATGGTCTCACTTACGACCTTCAAGTTTGCACGGACTTGGCATTGGGAATCTGGACAAATGTTGAGCCCCACACCCGCCTCAATGGTGATGGCAGCGTGAGCACTATGATCGATGCGATGGTTGGCAGAACAAAGGCGTTTTACCGATTGGTGGAGTATTATTGAGATTTGCCTCGTCGTGCGCCCGAGCGCAAGTGTTGCTTGCCGGGTGCAAAAGAAATGCGGGGCGAGGCTTTCACCTCGGCCCCGCATAAGTTGGATTCACGCGGTAGCGCGACTTAAAATTTCCTTCTACCTCGCCATGCGGCGCAGGAGGGCGTCGGCCATGTCGGCTGGTGTGGCGGCAACTTCGATGCCGGCAGCCTGGATCGCTTCGATCTTGCCTTGTGCCGTGCCTTTTCCACCGCTGACGATGGCACCGGCGTGGCCCATGCGGCGTCCGGGAGGCGCTGTGGCTCCGGCAATGAAGGCGGCGACGGGCTTTTTGCAGTTCTTGCCGATCCACTCGGCGGCTTCCTCTTCGGCAGTTCCGCCGATTTCACCGATCATGATGAAGGCTTCGGTGTTCGGATCGTCGTTGAACATTTTTACTACATCGAGGTGTGATGTGCCATTGATGGGATCGCCACCGATGCCCACGCAGGTGGATTGACCATGGCCACGGCTGGAAAGTTGCCAGACGGCTTCGTAGGTGAGGGTGCCGGAGCGCGAGACGACGCCGACTTTGCCTTCCTTGTGAATGTAGCCGGGCATGATGCCGATCTTGCAGGCGCCTGGAGTGATGATACCGGGGCAGTTCGGGCCGATGAGGCGGCTGCCGGACTTTGCCATGGCGGCTTTGACTTTCATCATATCGAGGACAGGAATGCCTTCGGTGATGCAGATCACGAGTTCGATGCCAGCATCCACCGCTTCAAGGATGGAGTCCGCCGCGCCCGCCGGGGGCACGAAGATCATGGTGGCGTTGCAGCCGGTCTGTTTGCGCGCTTCGTAAGTTGTGTCAAAAACTGGGACCTTGCTTTCGAAAACCTCGCCACCGCGACCGGGAGTGACTCCGGCGACGACATTGGTTCCGTATTCCATGCAGGACTTGGCGTGAAAAGCGCCCGACTTGCCGGTAATTCCCTGAACGAGCAGGCGTGTGTTTTTATCAACGAGAATGGACATGGTTTTGAGAGGTTAGGCTGCGGCTGCTACGACTTTTTGTGCGGCGTCGGCGATGTCGGTCGCCGCTGTAAGTTTGAGTCCGGACTCTGAAAGAAGCTTGCGGCCGGCGTCAACATTGGTGCCTTCGAGGCGTACAACGAGTGGAACGGGGAGGTTCACTGCTTTCACGGCATTGATGATGCCCTGTGCGATGACATCGCATTTCATGATGCCCCCGAAAATATTCACCAGAATCGCCTTCACGCGGCTGTCGGCGACGAGGATTTTGAAGGCCTCAGTGACCTGTTGCTCACTGGCTCCACCGCCGACGTCGAGGAAGTTTGCGGGTTCGCCGCCGTGGTGTTTGATAATGTCCATTGTGGCCATGGCAAGGCCGGCTCCGTTGACGAGGCAGGCGATGTTTCCATCAAGGCCGATGTAGCTGAGACTATGCTTCGAGGCTTCGACCTCGCGTGGGTCTTCCTCCTCGATGTCGCGGTAGGCTTGGACATCCGGGTGGCGGAAGAGGGCATTGTCGTCGAAATTGAATTTCGCATCGAGTGCGAGGACTTGGTTGTCCTTGGTGATGACGAGCGGGTTCACCTCAACCATTGAGCAATCCCGGGCGATGAAAAGTTTGTAGAGGTTCTCAAATAGTGCGCTCGCGTTTTTGAGAAGCGGGGTAGGAATCTCAAGCATCTTCGCGAGCTTGCGGGCCTGGTAGGGCTGGAGACCGATGAGTGGATCCACGGGAAGGTGGAAAATCTTTTCGGGCGTGTGCTCCGCCACAGCTTCGATATCGACGCCGCCCTCGGTGCTGGCTACGACGACAGGAGCTGAAATGGCTCGGTCGATGAGGATTGCAAAATAAAGCTCTTTTTGGATTTCCACCGATTGCGCTACAAGCACCTTGCGGACGACTCGACCTTCTTCGCCAGTTTGGTGGGTTACGAGGGTTTCCCCGAGCATCTTAAAAGCCGTGTCCCGGATTTCAGCAGGGGTCTTGCAAAGATGCACGCCGCCTTTGAAGCCGTTTTTGAATGTTCCTTTGCCGCGGCCGCCAGCATGAATCTGAGCTTTAATAACGAGGTCTTGAGTGTTCAAGGAGGCGGCGATTTTTTCGGCTTCCTCCGGGGTTGAGGCGACTCCTCCAGGGCTGTTGGCGACGCCGAACAGGTCAAGGAGCTCTTTGGCTTGGTATTCGTGGATATTCATCGGGCGGGTTTTAAAGCTCGGACAATAGTCGGCCAGCAAGGCTTTCTGCAAGATCGCAGATGCTCAAAAAAATGCTTGCTCCGATGCTGACGCCGATTCGATTTTATCAAGGGCCTTGTCCAAGGCCTCCTGTGGGCGAATCAGCTTGGCAAGGCGATTGGCCTTGGCGCTTGTCGCTGGATTGCTTAAAAGCCGATCAAGCTTTGCGGCGAGGCGCGCGGAAGAGATCGCATCACGGGGTAAAATCTCGGCCACACCGAGTCGGCGAAGCCGACTGGCGTTATCTGGTTGATCAAAGGCGTAGGGAACCACCACTGAGGGCAGTCCGGCTTTCAGCGCCTCGGCACAGGTCCCAATGCCGCCAGCATGGACTACAGCGACTGCTCCTTGCAAAAGGGAATGGAGCGGGGCGTAATTCACCGCCAGAATCGAATCCGGGAGGTCTTGAGGTACAGCGGCATTTCTTCCCGTGAGAAGAATCGCCCTGCGATCTAGTGTCTGTGCGGCTTCTACGGCTGCTTGATAAAACAATGGCTCAAAATGTGCGACGATTGACCCAAGCGTGAAGACAATCGGAGGGCTTCCGTTTTTTAAAAAACTCTCAACGGCATCTACTCCTCCGCCTTGATTATAAAACGGAAACCCCGCCTGCACCGTGCCTCGGGGCCAATCGGGTTGTGGGGACGCCAAGAAGTCCGGAAACATTGCCAGCGTGCCGAACGGAGAGTGTTTTGCGTCGAAGATGGGATTTGCTCCGGGAGGCAAACCCAGAGACCGCCGGAATCGGTAATACCCACCCGCCCACATGCGGCCTTCGAGGCGGCCAAAACAATACGCCAAGCGGTGCAGCCATGGACCCAGATGTCGAAATTTGTGCAACCAAGGGGCTGGAGCCAGCACGCAGGGATCCGTAGCCGAGAGCATAGAGGTCGGTGCCAGAACCACATTCAGCCAAGGAATTTTCTCTGCTGCTGCCACGACCGGTGCCGTGTAAAGCAACTCGCCCACGACCAGAAGATCGGCCCCCCGAGCGGCTCCACACAGGTCTTCATGCGTCGCCGCCACCTCAGTAAAAATCATGTCCCGCAGCAAACGCCGAGGTCCTGATTTCATATCAAAATAATAGGCTAGCGACTCGGCATCCTCTGGAATGGTTGGACGGAGTGGATGAAATTCCAAGCCGGCACGGGCCACATTCCCCGCGTAGCCGGGCGCTGCGGCCACAACCACATCATGGCCTCGACGTGCGGCGCCCACCGCCATGGCGAGCATGGGGTGCAAATCTCCGAGTGATCCGATTGATGCGAATGCCAATCTCATTTTCAGAAGATTCCTGGACGAGGGCAAAGCGCGATTTTTAAATCTCTGTTTTGGAGCATGCAGGTATCGGAAATATTCCTTGCCGCGACTCTCACTATGAGAATCGCATCAGCCCAAAAATCATAAGCACCCTCCGATGCAAGGTCAAACCGAGGAGATCTCGCCTGCGAAGGGGTGGGCGTTTTTTTTTGAGGCTCGCAGTCCGAATCGGCTAAAGAGAGACAGAATCCCTCGGCGATCAGTTGAGACGCAATCTCAACAATTGACTCCCTTGGGCCATTTCGTATGCTGAGATGATGCTTGGAGGATTTGACAGCCAGAATGAGATCGGTGCTTGCACGCGCACTCTGGATAGTTTGAGTGTGGGAGATTGCGCCGAAATCGAGGGTATTGTCACGGATTGCGACCGGGCAAACCGCATGGCTTCGTTGGGATTTATTCCGGGGCGCATGGTGCGCGTTACCCGCTTTGCCCCCCTCGGAGATCCGATCTCCGTGCAGCTCGAAGGGCAGGAGATCAGCCTCCGCCGAGCCGAGGCGAGGATCATACAGCTGAAGGGAGAAGCCCAATGAAGGCCTTGGCTGAATGCCCTCTCAATAAAACAACCACGCGACCTTTGGTAGCCCTCGTTGGAAATCCGAATACTGGAAAATCCACCCTTTTCAACCGCCTCACCGGATTGCGTCAGCACATTGCGAACTATCCGGGCATCACGGTAGAGAAAAAATCCGGTCTTCTTCGTGTGGGGGGTAGTTCCATCGATCTTCTGGATTTACCTGGTTGCTACAGTCTCACCGCTGTCTCGAACGATGAGCGTGTCGTGATGGATGTGCTGGGTGGGCGGCGGGGATTTCAAAAGCCAGACTTATTGGTTTTTATCCTCGATGCCACGAATCTGAAGCGCAATTTGCTTCTGGTCTCGCAATGCTCGGAATTGGGTATTCCCGCGTTGATTGTCCTGAACCAGTGCGATGCGGCTAAACGTAATGGTATTCGTATCGATGCGGACTTGCTTTCGAAGCGACTGGGCGTTCCTGTGGTGAAAACCGTCGCCACCCGAGGTCAAGGCCTCAGCGAATTAAAAGATGCAATCGTTTCCGCGTTGGAGTCGCCCTCTGTCTTATCGCGAATCCCTTGGCCAGACTGCATCACACAAGGTTGCGGTCTTCTCCGTGCTGGATTGCAGAACTCGGAAAGCAGTGAACTCAGCCAAGCAGAGGCTCTCCGGGTGCTTTTTGATAGTGACAGCGTGTTTGCCTGCGGAGTGAGTGATAAACTCTGCCTGAAAAAGCTCGTGGATTCGGCCCACAGAAGCATCCGTGATTCAGGTTTGAATCCCGGCTCCGCTGAGGCGGTAATCCACTATCGCCATCTCGATTCCCTCCTGGAGGGTGTCGTCGAAGCGAGCGGGCCGATCGCGCGTTCCCACGATTCGATTGATGCCTTGCTCCTCAACAGGGTGTGGGGAACCCTTATTTTTTTAAGCGTGATGTATGTGGTTTTTCAGAGCCTCTACTCGTGGTCGGCGCCGCTCATGGGTTTGATCGATCTTGGCACATCTGCGGCTCAGGATTTTATCAGTCCATTCCTCACTTCTACACCCGCGCTGCAGAGCCTTGTCTGTGATGGCATCATTGCTGGTGTTGGCGGGGTGCTGATTTTCCTTCCTCAGATTCTGATTCTCTTCTTTTTCATCGCGCTGCTTGAGGATACGGGCTATATGGCCCGTGCGGCATTTCTTGTGGATAAGCTCTTCAGCTGGTGCGGGCTCAATGGCCGGAGCTTCGTGCCCTTGCTATCCAGCTATGCGTGCGCGATTCCGGGTGTGATGGCCACCCGCACCCTGAGCGATCCCAAGGCGCGTTTGACCACGATTCTCATGGCGCCCTTCATGAGTTGCTCGGCGCGATTGCCTGTTTACATCCTTCTTATAGGCACATTCATCGAGCCTCTTTACGGTCCGATTGTGGCTGGTGCCGTGCTTTTCGTGATGCACTTTGTAGGTCTCGCACTCGCGCTTCCGCTTGCATGGCTGCTAAACACGTTTTTTCTGAAAATCAAAACCCAGCCGTTCATCTTGGAGATGCCCGATTATCGTGTTCCAACGCTGAGAAACATTTTTCATCGCATGTGGGAACGCGGGCGTGAGTTTGTGTTGCGGGCAGGAACCGTCATTCTTGCATTTTCCATTCTCATTTGGTCGCTCCTTTACTTTCCACGTAACCCAAGCGTGGAGGAACAAGCCACCCAATCTTTTCTGCGCGAGGCCGCTGCCAACCATTCCGAGGCCGAGATTCAGGATGCGTTGAAAAATCCCACCTCCGAATGGAACCAAGTTCTCACCCGCCGCATTGATTCAGCCTACATCGAGCAAAGCTATCTCGGTCGCTTCGGTAAAGCTGTGCAACCCGTCTTCGATCCTGCGGGATTCGACTGGAAGATCACGGTGGGAGTCCTCTCCAGCTTCCCTGCCCGCGAGGTCATTATTGCCACGATGGGAATCATCTACAATCTCGGGGCTGATGTGGATGAAGGGTCGGATGACTTGCGCAGCGTTCTGCAGAATGAAAAATGGACTAGCGGACCGCGAAAAGGAGAGCCCATTTTCACTCTCCCGGTCGTGTTGGGAATCATGGTTTTCTTTGCGCTTTGTATGCAGTGCGGGGCGACCGTTGCGATTATAGCCCGAGAGCTCAACTGGCGCTGGGCGGCTTTTTCATTCTTTGGAATGACTGGTCTGGCTTGGCTTGGAGCGGTTTTGATTTACCAGATTGGCAGGTTAATTTGATCGCATGACTGTACTTGAACTCTTTGTCATCCCTCTTGCGATCTCCGGGGCGCTTGCCTTTTTGTTGCGTGGGCTTTGGAAGCGTCAAAAAAAAGCAAAACCAATCTGTGGTGGGAACTGCTCATGCAAACCGGAAGGCCTCAAGAAATGAACTTCGACCTCCACAAATTTCGACTCTACGGCATTCTGGATATGGGCTATGTCGCCCCGGTAGATGTCCCTCGCATTGCCACCGAGATGCTCGAAGGCGGAGTTGAAATCCTTCAACTGCGCGCAAAACGCCTCCTCCCCGCTGACATCCTTCAGCTCTCTCGGCTTCTCGTTCCGCTCTGCAGGAGCGCCGGAGTGCCTTTTATTCTCAACGACCATCCCACCCTCGTAGCCGAATCCGGAGCCGACGGGGTGCATGTCGGGCAGGATGATATGTCCGTGCAAGAGGCCCGCCGTCTCGCTGGCCCTGGCAAGATCGTTGGACTCTCCACTCACAGTCTCCACCAAGCCACATCGGCTGTGGGAGAAAAACCCGACTACATCGGCTTTGGTCCGCTCTTTTCAACGCCGACCAAACCGGACTACGTTGCCATTGGTACCTCCGATATCCCCGAGGTACACAGGCTCGTGCCGCTGCCGATCTACTGCATCGGCGGTATCAAACTCGAAAACCTCCCAAGCCTCATCTCAGCCGGAGCTCAGCGCGTAGTCATTGTCTCGGGAATTCTCCAAGCCGAAAACATTGTGGACTATTGTCGCGACTGTCGGCTTGCCATTGGCACAGCCACAGGGTGAGCAAAAAGCGACACCGCGATAGTCGCTGTCTTTTTTTGATCTGCATCCGTCTGGAGCCTGAAGGGAAATTTCCAAAAAAGGTGCCCCCAGTTGGTTTTTGGTTCGAATGAAAAATGCTCGCCAACATCATTAAGGCGATGAGGAGGAACTCTTTCAAAAATGAGTTTAAAAACCTTTTTTGCTGAAGGTTACGATATTCCTAAAGGGGGCTGAATTTGCGTTCGGCAGTTCCTTGGCTGCCATGAATTTTACCGCCTCGAAAAAGGTTGGCACGGTGATTGCTTATTAGGCATGTCACTTTGGTTTCCTCAACCCAAGACACACAATCAACTCAATACAACCATGCTCATAAAAAATAAAACACTGGCACGCCTAGCCGCTGCAATTCTTGCGGCAGGTTCTCTCACCATTTCACCGGCGTTTGCGCAAGACGCCACCACGAATGTGATCGGGGAAAAAACAACTACCACCACCGTCGTCGCAGAAACCACCACCGCCCCAGTGGAGGCGGCAGCTGAGCCGACTCTGGAACAGCGTATCGCAGGGCTTGAAGCCTACATTAACAACATAGACCCGGCCGGCAGCAAACTCACTGGTGTCGCGGGCCCAGGCCACAATGCCTGGCAGATGACCTCGGCCGCATTGGTCCTCTTCATGACACTCCCCGGCTTGGCTCTGTTTTACGGTGGCCTCGTTCGTGCAAAGAACGTGCTTTCGATTTTGGCCATGTGTCTCGGCATCGCTGGCATGGTGACGATCCTGTGGTGGGCTGTCGGCTATAGCTTAGTTTTTGGAACCAACTTTGCGAGTCCGTTCCTAGGAGGTACGGAGTTCTTTTTTCTTAAAGATGTGGGAGCTGCTCCAAATACAACCTACGCCTACTGGATTTCACAAAGCATTTTCTGCATCTACCAGCTCACATTTGCGATCATCACGCCGGCGCTTATTTTCGGTGCCACGGCCGAGCGCATGAAGTTCTGGGCTGTCATGCTCTTCACCGCCCTGTGGATGTTTATCGTGTATTTTCCGCTCGCCCACATGGTCTGGGGTGGTACCGGCCTGATGAACGGCGTATGGAATGCTGATGCGGTGATCCCAGCCATCGATTTTGCGGGCGGCACTGTTGTGCACATGTCCTCTGGCTGGTCTGCCCTGCTCCTCTGCATTATCCTTGGCAAGCGTCTCGGTTTCGGAAAAACCCAGATGCCGCCGCACAGCATGGTGCTGTGCATGGTGGGCACAGGAATGCTCTGGGTCGGATGGTACGGATTCAATGCCGGTAGCGCCCTCGCAGCAGACGGGATTGCCACTAACGCCTTCCTCACAACAACGCTCGCAGCCGCCGTGGGAGCCTTTGTCTGGGCGATTATGGAAGCTTGCCTCAAGGGTCATCCCAGTATCCTCGGATTCTGCTCCGGCGCAGTGGCTGGCCTCGTCGTTATCACTCCAGCAGCCGGCTTTGTGGATGCCACAGGCGCTGTCATCTTAGGTGTGGTTGCCGGCATCGTGCCATTCCTCGCGGTGACTTATCTCAAGTCCAAGATTGGCTATGACGATGCCCTCGACACCTTCGGCGTTCACGCTGTGGGTGGAACTGTTGGGGCCCTGCTCACTGGCTTTTATGCAAATTCCGCCGTGAATGCGAATCTGGTCAGCGACGCTTATGCTGCGAAGAACGGCCTCAAGGCTGCGATCGAAGGCGGCACGTTGTGGATGGTGCAGCTACAGGCTATCGCGCTGACTCTGGCTCTCGCCCTTGTGGGAACATTCATCGTGACGATGATTGTCAAATTCACAATTGGTCTCCGCCCATCGGCTGAGGAAGAAGCTGCCGGATTGGACATCTCCGACCACGGCGAAGAAGGTTACATCCTGAACAAATAATCACACAACTCTAAGAGAAAACTCCTATGAAAAAAATCGAAGCAATCATCAAACCCTTCAAACTTGAAGAGGTCAAAGAGGCTCTTGCGGACCTCGGAATCGAAGGAATGACCGTGAGCGAAGTCAAAGGATTCGGACGCCAGAAAGGCCACACCGAAATCTACCGTGGCAGCGAATACACAGTGGACTTCCTGCCGAAGATCAAAATCGAGGTGGTTGTCACCGACTCCCTCCTCGAAGGAGCTCTTGCCGCGATCGTGAAATCAGCCAAAACTGGAAAAATCGGAGACGGCAAAGTCTTCGTCTCCCCGGTCGAGGAGGCGATCCGTATTCGTACTGACGAAACAGGCGAAAAAGCCATCTAGTACATAGCTTCTCCAAATAGGAAGCGGCGGGGGATTATCAAGCCTCCGCCGCTTTTTTTGCCTCTCCTCGCCTGGGATTTGGCGCAGACGCAAACAAAAATTCTCAAACTGGAAAAAAATTTACGAACTTTGCCTTGTTCTCAGCCGCAAGTAGCAGAAAACCATAAATCGTATGAACGAGACTAATCCCTCAGAGAAAGGATACCGTATGCCAGCCGAGTGGGAGCCTCATGAGGCCACTTGGATTTCATGGCCGCAGCCGGATTGCAACAGCTTCCCGGATTCTTATGAGCGGGTGGTTCCGACCTTCGTCAAAATGGTGGAGGCGCTTGCGGAATCGGAGATCGTCCGTATCAACGTGAGCGGAAAGGAACAGGAAAAATCCCTCCGGCAGTTATTACGAGCTTGCCCGCCGGAGAGCTTGGAGTTTTTTCCTATTCCCACCGATGAGCCTTGGTGCCGTGATCATGGGCCGATTTTTGTGAAGCGCGATAAGTCGCCGCAGTTGGCCGTGCTCAACTTTGGTTTCAATGCTTGGGGCTATAAACTTTCGCCCTTCGATGAGGACAATGCAGTACCACCCGCAGTGGCAAAGGCGCTGGGGCTTCCCGTATTTCATTTCGAACATTTCGTGCTCGAGGGGGGATCCATCGATACCAACGGACAGGGTGCGCTTCTCACCACCGAGAGTTGCCTGCTCCATCCTAACCGCAATCCCACACTCGATCGTGCCTCGATCGAGAAAAAACTTTGCGACAAACTCGGAGTCTCCCAAATTCTCTGGCTCGGAGATGGCATCGAGGGTGATGACACGGACGGCCATGTCGATGACATCACACGATTCGTTGGGCCATCCACTGTCATCACCGCAGTCGAGGAGGATGAACACGATCCCAATTTTGAACCGCTCAAGCAGAACCTAGACCGCTTGCACACGATGCGCTTGGCCTCTGGCGAGCCGCTGCATGTGCTTACACTTCCCATGCCAACACGCCTCATGCGAGAGGGGCAACGTCTGCCTGCAAGCTACGCGAATTTCTACATCGCAAATTCTGTCGTCCTTCTGCCGGTCTTCAATGAGCACACTGACTCCTGGGCGGTCTCCGCTCTCCACGAGGCTTTCCCAAGCCGTCGTATCGTTCCGATTGATTGCCGCGAACTCATCTGGGGGCTCGGCGCCTTTCACTGCCTCACCCAGCAGCAGCCTGCTGTTGGGTGAAGTTTTGGCCAACTCACCTCTCGAGAATCCGTCGGCTAGCTCTGATTCCTTTTGGCCCGCTCGAGAAGAAAAGAAGCAATGGCCCGGGAGGCGGAAGGTTTTTGAATCTGCAAAAGGTTTCTGCGCCAAGTTCGCCAGAGAGCAGCCTCGTTGGCCATGGCGCCTTTCACGATATGCAGGATGTCGGCAGGGCTGTTTGAGGCCAAGGCGCCGATTGCTGTTTGCTGGATCAGAGCAATATTACCCTCTTCCTGACCTGGAACAACGTGGCTCACGATGAATGGGAGCTGCGCGGCAATGGCCTCCTGCACCGTGGCGCCGCCTGCTTTGCCGATGAAGAGATGATGTGAGCCCATGAGATCGGGCATTTTGTCGGTCCAACCAATCAGATGGCCCCTGCGAGGCAAGCCTGCGCGCGAAAGCGCCTCGTGGGCATCCTGCCTGCGACCTGTAATGACTGTGACGCTCGCGTTTTCCATCGTGGCAAGGTGCTCAAGGGTTTCAATCGCCCGAGGCAGTGGACCGCCCGGAAAGAAAAGCAGACGCCAATGGCCATCGTGTGGAGGAGGCATAGGAATGAATTCGTCAAATTGCACACCCACAGGAAACCCGAGCGTGTGGATTTTTTCCTCTGCGACACCATCTCGTCGTAAAACATCCGCCGTTGGATCATCTGCCACAATCGCTCCGTCGCAAGGGTACCGATACCATGTTTGATTGATCATCGTGGAATCGGTAATGACCATGTAAAATGGCATCCGAATGTTTGAATCCGTCGACCGGATTCTTTGCATGATGTAGCCAAAGACTGGATAGGTGGATGCGATCAGATCGGGCTGGAATTCCCGCACCAGCGAGTGCACTGCATTCGTGAGCTGAACCAATAATGGCGCCATTCCCTCAATGACCTTGGGCTGGCTGAGCATCGCAAAAACTATTTTCCAAAGTCGGGGATAATTATTGATCGCCGTTGCGTAGCCGCGCTGGATGCAGCGGTTCACCACCGGATTTGTTCTCGTGTAGGGATCCACGACAAGCACCTCCGCGCCGCTCCTGCCATGGGCCGCGAGGGCATGCTGGATATTGCGTGCCGCCGTGTTGTGTCCCTCTCCCATACTTGCGGTGAGGATCAGAATACGAACGGGTCTGTTGCTGGGCGAAGTCACTTCTTAAAGATCGTCTCAAAAATACTTTCAGAATCAAGTCGAGGAAGACATCCCGGCGACTCAAAGGCGAATTTTTTCTTTTCCTTTTGGGAGATTAACGATTTAATGGCCTAGTTCTTCCCCTCAAGAAATGCCCCTTAAATCCATACTGATGCTGATTGGAACAGTCATTCTAGTGGTTGGGGGCTACTTCTTCACCCTTTATGTCATCCACGGCTTCAGTCCAGATTTTCTTGAAATCAACAAGTGTGTCGAGTCTGGAGGCCGATGGAATGCCAAGGAAAGATGCTGCGAAAAATTCTACGAGCTGAGTGATCCTCAGGAGCCACTCCGATCGGTACGGGGCGAGTGACCTAGCGCTCCGAAGGCATCTCCTCTGGCTTTTTTGCCTCAGCTTCAGCCTTCTCGGCGTCCAGCGCTTCTTGTCTGGCAGCTTGTATTACTTTCTTCGTGGGATCCTCTGGCGTGGCCTCGGCGCTCGCTTCTCGCGCCTCTTGGATCGCGCGGGCTGTTGGATCTGGTGAGTTTGTCGGGAGCGGTTCGAAATCGAAAGGAGTGGGGCTGGGCGTCGGAGTGGGGGAGGCAGAAACGAATTGCTCTGACAGTATAAGTCTTACTTTCTGGAACAGCTTTTCGAGATCACGCTTCTGCGCGGAGCTAAGGCCACCTCGAGCGGCGGCGAGTGTCTGAATCCTAAAATTGACTGCCATGTCGTAGCTTTCATTGGCTATCGGTATGAGGCGAAGTCTTGAGAGAAGTCGTTCGAAAATATTTCCCTCTTCAAGAGGGCGTCCCTCCTTGTTGTAAGCTGAGCGATCTGGGGAATCTTCAAGCCAGATACCTCTTTCATCCACCGTGCTATAGAAAAGCATCGCCTTTAGCCCTCCTTCTCGAGTCAATAAGACTTGCATGTTGGAAATGAGACCGTTTTCTGCCGAAGCTTGCAGGAGTTTACGCTCGTTGACAGTCCAGCCCGAATTACGGTAGCAGAGCGTGACATCGTGGTAGCCGAAAAATGGATAATCGAGGGATACAACAGCCTGCATGCCGTCTTTTTGAAGTTTCCAGATGTGGGAGTGCACGCCGTCCTCATAAGCTGCGGTTTTCGATAGTGGTTTTGGCTCCCCGACCAATTTCCAACCGTCAATTTCCGGCGGAAGCTCAAAAAAGGCAGACCCATCAAATTGGGTTGTGTTCACTTTCTTCGCACCCTCCCGCTGAGTGTGAAAATCCCAACCACGCACCAATTGGAGAATCCCAAGAATAACCAACAAAATGGTTAAAAACTTGAATCCAAAGCCTAATTTGATGCTTTTCAAGAGAGGTTCTTGTGATGTTGGGGCATCAGAGGCGTCATCGCCATAGTAAGAGCCTGGATTTCTCAGAATCCTCTCAGCAAGAATGATAAGCCCGATGTAAGTCGCTGTCAGGGCAAGTCCAATCGCTTCATGTTTCCATCCGGTGAGAATTTCCACTTGGTAATAATAATAGGCCCAAGCACCAGAAATAATCCGAAGAAGGTTGCCTGCAAGCACGCAAGCAATTGTGAAAATGTAAAGAACCAGCGTAAAGAGTGCGGAGCGCCTCATCCACATCGCGTAAAAAACGCAAACAAACGTCATGAACAGGATAGAATTAATCCCACTGCAGGCCTCTTCCACGAGCAATCTCATGCCCGGGATTTCAATGATCAAGCCACTTCGCTCGTGTGGAATAAGAAGAAAATCGAGTATCCTGCTACTTCCTGCGACCGCCCATTCTTGGAGCAGGAGGGCAAATCGTTCATCCAACTTCAGTGGAGGCGGAAGGACGGTAAGAAGTACAAGCCAGCCCGGAAGAAAATATTTTAAGAGTCCCCAGCCGCCAAGTTGCCATAGCACGCCCAATGTGATCAGCAAAAAGGACAAGGCTGCCATCCATGGCGACCACACCACGGATGCAAATGCCAACAGCAGCAGGGCAGTGGGAACAATTAGGACAGGAACCCAAAAAATTCCGGGAGTCAGTGGCTGCTCCACTTCTTTGGCCGCTCGTAAGAAAAGTGCCATGGCTCCAGCCAAAGCGAGCGGAAAAAACTGATAAGTATTGAATTGCCAAAGGTTTAAAAAAAACTGAGTTAATAGGGGAGCGAAGCCAAATAATGCCAGTAATACCAGGTAGGTTTGCTTTCTCGGCTTTTGTTCAGTTGCCTCACTATAATCATTCATTAGGATTTTCTTTTTTTAAAATGAGCCGGAATGCGCTATGCGCATCCTTACCATCCTTTATTTTTTGGAATTTTTGGTTGGCTTAGGTGAGCCAGGCCCAGCATTCTCTAAAGCAGGTTGACGGTTTTGAGAGGTATTTTGAAATTGGCTTTGCACCAGTTGGATTTCTTGAACGGATAGTTGATTCGGTTGAACCATACGTGCCACGAGTTTTGCCTCTTCGGCTCGAGCATTTGCGTTAAAAATTGCAGCTAAAACGGCTTTCTCATGGTCAAGAAGAGTGGAGCCGACGATCCCTGGCTCGTATGCTTCCAAAATTTTCAGAGCCTCGGCTGGATTTCCGCTTTTGTATGCGGCAAATGCATGGGTGATTCGGAGAGATTGATCCATGGGGTTTGCTTGGCTGAGGCTTGCTGCCTTTTCCTCACTGTAAGATTGGCCCAAGAGAATTCTTAAATAATTGAGATCATTTTGAAATGCGATGTCTTCAAGCAATATCGGTGACGATGTTGCCACAAGCTCATAAAATCGGAGCGTATCAGCGGAGTTGCGCCGAAGGATAGTTGAAGGCAGAAGTGCCCTAAATACATCCCCATCCTTTTTGTCATTTGTTAGTAATTCCTTGAGTCCTCTCTCAAAAATGTCTTGCTGCCTTGCAAGGTTTAAAAAAACAAGGCTTCTGAGAAATTTCTCACGGTCCCCATGTGTTTGCTCGTAAACGGACTGGAACAGGGCTTCTGCTTCATCTTTCCGACCCGCGGTAAAATATGCGTGGCCTCTGTACAGGCGGATTATGTAATCTTCCTGAAAGGTGTTTGAAGGGTCATCGAATGATTTCAGAATAACAGGCCAGTTCTCCGCAAGCGAGTTAGCATCTAGCCAAGCAATATAGGCGGATTGTGATTTCAGGGCATCGCTGGGACTCAATAGATCAGCTGCCACGGTATATTCGTTCAGCTGTGAGAGCCATTTCATTGCCTCTAGGCGTGCTTCGATGGGAGCTTGCTTGACACGCTCTTTGAGCTTGGCGACGACGACTTCTTGAGGTGCCAAGCCAGACTTGATCTCCATGTAGTCAGCCAGACAAAGATCACGCTGGGCTGAGTTGGGGTGCGCGCGAATTGCCGCAATCCACGATGAAATCTCTGCAGTAGGCACAATTCCCTTGGTGAGGCCCGTAGCTAGAGCCTCAACGCCATAAATGTTCTGCAATTTTGAAATTTCTTGAAGGATTTCAAAGATTTCTTTGGATCTTTCTTCGTTCATCCGCTGAGAGAGTAGGAATTTTGCTAAGGCGCGTTTGCTAAGGAGGGTTTGATCCACCTCGACGGCTTTTCGTAATTCGACTTCTATTGCTGCTGGTTCTCCTTTGGCATGGAGGAGTCCCGCGCGGATTAAGTGCGGCAGGCCTTTATTTCCGGAGAACTCTGCGGCTTGCGCCAAGCGGTCGGAAAGTTCCCAGTCTTGCTGATTCGCAGCTACTTCCGCAAACAGGGCAATATCTTCCAGTTTGACTTTGCCGGTGGCTAGAAGCTTGTTCCAACTGTCGAGAGCCGCCGGGTCGCCTTGGGAAGTCTGGATTCTAGCTAGTAAGCGAAGAGCGTCTGGATTATTAGGCATGAGTCGAAGCGAGCATTTCAAACTCACCAACCCATCCCGCGTTTTTCCGGAGCTCAAGTAGCGCTCTGCCACTTTTAGGAATTCACGAGATTGGCGGGCCTTCAATTTGGGAGCCAGCCATAAGAGAGCCCCGCATGCAGCAATCACAGGAATTAATGCCGCAGCGATAAGAATCCATTTCTTCTGGATGATGAACCTCATTAGCACCACACGTTGGCGAATGAAAAAGCTTGACTTAAATCCTAACATAAAAGCCGTGCATAGTCTCCACAGGGAGGGCTCAAAACAATGAACTTAATGTCACGTTTCTGTAACAATTGAAAATTTTCCTACGAGAAAAAAAGCTGCGAAAAAATTGCAGGGGAATAAAAAATAGCATTAATGCCTCTTCTTTGAGCCAGCGAGAGGTATGATGGGCTGGGAACTCGATTTACTTACATGCAGGCGCGGCGCTCATTCCCCCACTGCCCGGTTTTGTCGTAATCAGGCCGCTATTGTCTTGAGATAGTCTAGGCCGCTTCAAATGCCGATCCGCTGAATTGCTTTTCTGGTCGTCTCTCGAGACCAAATTCTCCGGAGTGCCCGAATGTCAAAAATTGTTTGATGTTTGAACGAGGATTGAAGAATCCGAGCGCTCAAGGCACGACGTGTTCACTTATCAGATAATCCTTCCATTTTTCTGAACCATTCAAAAGCACTGCTGCTGCATGTTCCACCGTCACAACCCTCGGCTTGTCGTCACCCACGGCTCATCTCCAAATGATTCCCGTTTTCCAGAAGAGTGGCTGTTATTTTTTGTAAATCCAGCCTCCGCGAAGCGTGAGACAAACGCACCCATCAAGGAGTCGGAATCAAATGGAAATTGGATTTTCTGATTTTAAAACCGAAATCACAGCATCAAGAAGTTGTGGCACCAGCGGTGCGGAATCTTGATTTTATGCGGGTTTCGGGGCAGCCGCGTGAAGCGCAAATTTCCTGAAATAGGGATAATCTATTGTTACGAACTTGTAACAATTTGTTCTTTGCCCATCGCAACGCAATTACAGATGCTCTGCCCGCGCTGGGACGACTCTGCTCTTGGCCGACAAAAATTCATCCACTAATAACAATGAAAAAAACATCTACTATTATCGCTCTGTTTGGGGCTGGAGTAATTGCGCTGGGCACTGCCAAGCAGTCGTCCGCCGCATTTGCCAACGGTGACCTGCTCATGAGCTTTCAAGCCACTGGAGGCACCGGTGCAACCACCACCTATGTTGCGAATCTTGGCGCCGGTTACTCTTACCGCGATGCATCAGCCAACCTTTCCAATGTGATCAACATTGGTGGAGATCTCAGCTCGATCTATGGCGCAAGCTGGTACGACCGAACCGATCTCTATGTGAACATCATCGGAAACTATGCTGCTGGCTACACCCCCGCCAACCAAGGCGGCCCAGTTGTCAACGGCGACGCCCGCAATTCGATTTACCTCGGCAGGGCGCGCACGGATTCCGATGCCACGACCTACACGGCTTGGTCTTCAGGAGCCGCTGCCTTGGGTAACGTGGGGACTCAGGTTCAGTCCTACAATACAGCTGTCAGTTCCTATTTGGGCAGTGCAAACTCGGCCTCGATCGCGAAATCCGTAGTCAATACGATCGAGGATTTCACCTCGCCCTCGGGTGTCCTGCTTTCGAACTTCAGTAATTATGGGTCTGATTTCAACCAAGCTTTCGGTGCTGGATCCCTCTTCAGCGCGAGCGGCACGAATTACGAAGGCGCTTTGACGCTTCAACGAATCAACCGTGTTGACACAACATCTGGTGCTTTGGCTGGGAATGTGGTGGTGAACGGAATCTCCGCCGGGACTGGTTCGAACGAAGGTTTCTTTGGTATCAGTAGCACTGGTCAGGTCGATTTTTTCGTCGCTGCCGTTCCTGAACCATCCACCTACGCCATGTCTGGAATTGCCGTTCTCGCGGCAGCTTTGTTCATCTATCGTCGGAAAAAAACAACAAAACTAACCCCTGCAACAAAATAAACCTCGCATCATAGCAAAACTCACATCAACCTAACATAATAATATGAAATTAACTCATTCCTTATTACTCGCCGCATCATCCATCCTTGCGGTATCCTCAGCCAACGCGCAGACCGTGATTGACATCACTGGCTCCACGGCCGGCCGTACTGCAGTTCACCAAGCCATTCTCTCCGTTCTCTCGAACGAGACATTCGTTTACAATGGCACCAACTTCAACGGAGCCAGCAAGGCTCTCTTCAAAGGAGACATCAGCGGAACTCCAGTAATCGTGCGTACCTCATGGTCTGGTTCGGCCGCAGGCGTCCGCGATGTGGCTCAAAGCAACTCTTCCGTTTGGTTTCCAGCTACAACGATTGACACCACCGGCGCTGCTAACAACACCGCTGTGAGCATGGCCAATAGCTCGAGCAACACAGTTCAAGACACTCCAGAAATTGCTTTTTCTGATGTGTTCCAAAGCTCCACAATCTACACCTCGCCTGCTCTCACAGACGTGACGGCTGGCGTTATTCCATTCAAGTTTTTTGCAAGCAAAGATGCTCCTGCCACTGTGACAAATATTACGTCAATTGTGGCAAGGAACCTTTTCGGCACAGGATATATCCCGACGGCTCTCCTGTCCGGAAATAGCTCGGATGAGGCTTCGTATTTCTTCGCGACTGGACGTGATCCCGAGTCCGGAACGCGCATCACCGCCATGGCAGAAATCGGCTACGGCGTCTTTGGCCAAGTACAAAACCAGCAGCCCACTGTAGTCAGCGGCAATGTAACCGGTGTTGCTCAGTGGCCGGCCGGAACATATGCTGCGGGTAACGGAGGAGCATCATCTGGCAGCACCGTCAAAGGATACCTGGAAGCCGCTGGTTATGCTGGAGGATATGGCCTCATCAGCTACCTTGGTTCTTCCGATTGGAGCTCTGTTGCGAAGGAACTCACCTACAATGGTGTAACCTACAGTGCAGACAATGTTAAGAACGGAAAATACACATTCTGGGGCTATCTTCACCAGATGCGTCTTTCGGGCCTCTCTGGCACAGCGCTTAGTTTCTTCAACTCACTGACCACTGCTGTGAGGGCTGATACAACATGGCTCGTGAAGACCTCTGATATGAGGGTTGAACGCACATCTGACGGTGGATTGATAAATCCATTGTACTAATCGCTCAAAGGGATTAGCTTTTGCAAACAAGGCCAGCGGGCATAGCCCGCTGGCCCATTTTTTGAGATGCGTATACTACTTTGCCTTTCGATTTGTCTCCTACTTGGGATTGCTGGAGTTTTGCTCTTCTCAAGCCCCTCCCACGAAGTTGTTACTTACAAAGAAAAACCTCAGTATTTTCAAAATACGGCAGCAGCTCCAATCGGAATGCCTAGACCTTCCGCTAGTTTCGCTGCACACGCTTTCCAACCAACTGGCAATGCCCAAATAGTTCAGTCGAGTGATAATGTTTCAGCCGCCGGCGCGACAGAAACCTCGCAAGGCCTATCGATAAGAGGTAAAAGCGGTGGTGCGCATGCGCAATCTCTTCTGGTAAAAGATGAATTGCCTTTGCCTGCCCTTTTTTCCATGGAGACACGGAACAGTGTTCCCTTAAAAGCTCCAGCGGGGCTTCCAGCCGGGGCAACGCCAAACAACACTTTTGGAGGAGTGGGGTTAGAAATGCCTCAAAATCTCCTCAGTCGCAGTCCCTCTGCGGATCGGAATTTGCCATCCTCTGAACAAACCGATGGAGCGCCAATGCCTGTTAATTCTCCTGGGGGAAATTCGAATAAAGCCGAGTCACAAGCTTCCTCCGCTCTTCCGCTAGGTGCGGCTCCAAACAGTGTTTCTGGAGGAGGGGATACGGAAGTACCCCAGACCTTATCAATCGGAAGTACCTCTTCGATAGATACCTTACAATCCGCTCCCGCAGTCAGTGTTTCGCCAGTGCCCACTAATTTTTCCACCGAGAATTTAAGCCAATATTCTCAAACTGCTTCGGCAATGCCTCCGGCCGCGGCGCCCTCAGAAGAGGTCTTAATCGAATTGGAAATACCTAAAGGAGAAGATATTCCTCTTGTTTTTGCTAATGTGCTGGCCGATGATGATTTTACTCCGGCTGAGATCGCTAAGAACCAAAGTTTAGCGGATGACTTTGCGTTAAAGGTCGCTACGTCTGGTGCCGAGGTGAATCCTGTTCGCTGGCGGAGGGAGGTTAATCACGCAGATGAATTGTTTTACACTTGGTATGGACAGGATGCGTATTACGCGATGCAGGCGCGTCGTCAAAATGAAAAGACTCCTCAGCCATGAGCAATTTGTCGCAAAAACTTTTTGTACCTATCACAGCCATCGCCTGCATGGCCTCTCTCTACGCACAGCAGGATAAGAGTGACGAAACTTTTCAGTCGGCCAAGGAGATGTTGGATAGTCCTGCGGGTGATGATTCCTCACGTTTGCTTGGATTTGGCCTCATGCGGCAAGCGGCGGACCAAGGCAACACCAAGGCTCAGTCGATCGTTGGCTACCATTTTGCTCAAGGTGATGTCGTTCCAGCGAACTCTCAGGATGCATTGGACTACTTGACTCGAGCCGCTACTGGCGGCGACACTTTTGCTGCAAAAAATTTGCGGCACCTCTGCGAAAGTTTTAACGCTAATCCGCCCAGTCACAATAAGCAAGCTTTCCAGAGTCTGCAATCGGCAGCTGATGCTGGGGCGATTCCTGCGGCAGCCCAGGTCGCTGAGCTGTTCTACTTTGGCTGCGATGGCGTGACGCCTCAAGATTATGTGCAAGCTGCGGCCTATCTTAGATTGGCCGCTGATGGAGGTGATTTGAAATCTGCCAACATGTTGGGAGTGATTCTCGAAGAGGGGTTGGCTGGAGGGAAAGATGAAGAACTGGCTGCAAAGTATTTTGAAAAGGCCGCGCAGGAAGGGGATGCGAAGGCCCAAGCCAATTTGGGGCGTGCATTCATCAGTGGATATGGTGTGGACCGTGATTTTATAAAAGCTTTTATGTGGCTACAGCTCAGTGCACTACAGGGTGAGCCGACAGGTAAACATACACTGGCTGATTTTATTCGAGGTTTAAGCTATGAGCAAATTTGTGAGGGGAACCAAAGAGTATCGAATTTTTTAAAATCCCGTGGCGAGAATTTATCCGCAGAGGAGTTAACCAAGAAAATATTCGAAACGCCCGCCTTGGAGCCTTTGCCAACAAATCCTACCAAGTCTTAAACCATCTCAATCCACCACCTGCTTCGAACCTAAATTGGATTTCTCAAAGTTTAAAAGGGTCAGCCTGATTGAAGCTGTTTATTGCGGCGTAGTGGGGAGATAGAAACCAGCGCATCTTTGCCAATTTAAAGCATCGTACCTTTGAGCTCGTTTTTCTGCCTCCATCAACTCACTGGATTCGAAGCGAGAAGTTTTTCTTGCCAATATCTATTAGGTTTTGAACTTTAGCGCGCCGTTTTAACTTGTAGCGGCGTCCATATGAGTGCTGGAGTCGTTAACCATCGGCGGTCAGAGACCGGCCGCCACAGTAAGTCCAAAAGCATTCAGCTTTTGGTATCAGCAAGCTTGCTTATGTTACAAAATTGTCACAAAACTTCTGTTGAGCTTGTGCCGATGTTCTTGCAAACTTGACCTTCATCTTACTTATCCTTTCTCAAACACCATGAAAAAATCATCCTATCTCATCGCTCTCTTCGGAGCGGGAATTCTTGCACTTGGTACAGCTAATCATTCGTCCGCCGCATTCACAAAAGGCGACTTGATTATGAGTTTCCAAGCCACTGGAGGCACCGGTGCAACGACCACTTATGTGGCGAATCTTGGCACAGGTTATTCGTACCGTGATGCCACAGCCAACCTTTCCAATGTGATTAACATTGGTGGAGACCTCAGCTCGATCTACGGTGCAACGTGGTATGACCGAACCGATCTCTATGTGAACATCATTGGAAACTATGAGGCTGGTTACAGTCCAGGCAATCTAGGTGGACCGGTCGTTAATGGGGACGCCCGCAATTCGATTTATTTAAGCCGGGCGCGCACGAATTCGGATGCGACGACTTACACCGCTTGGTCTTCAGGAGCCGCTGCTTTGGGTAACGTGGGCACTCAGGTTCAAACATACAATTCTGCAGTGAGCACCCCACTGAGCGGTTCGAACTCTGCCTCGATTGCAACGTCTAGTCCTAACACAATCGAGGACTTTACCACGCCAGCAGGCTCCTTGCTTACGAACTTTAGCAATTACGCGGCTGATTTTAACCAAGCCTTCACTGCAGGATCGCTCTTCAGTGTCAGCGGCACAAGCTACGAGGGAGCTCTCACGCTCCAGCGAATCAACCGTGTTGACGGAACAACTGGTGTGTTGGAGGGTAATGTGGTAGTGGACGGAATCGTCGCCGGGACTGGTTCGAATGAGGGGTTCTTTGGAATCAGGAGCACTGGCCAGGTGGATTATTTTGCTGCTGTTCCGGAGCCGTCCACTTACGCGCTGAGTGTGGTTGCTGGGCTCGCAGTAGCCTTCGGAGCCTATCGCCGCAAAAGTGCAAAACAAATTTTGTCAAAAAAATAAAGGCCTCCGGAATCGAGATCTGTTTTTGAATTATTAAAAAAAGTTTCTTAGCAGAATTGCTTATATTACGAAATTGTCACAAAACTTCTGTTGAGCTTGTGCCGATGTTCTTGCAAACTTGGCCTTCATCTTACTTATCCTTTCTCAAACACCATGAAAAAATCATCCTATCTCATCGCTCTCTTCGGAGCGGGAATTCTTGCACTTGGTACAGCTAATCATTCGTCCGCCGCATTCACAAAAGGCGACTTGATTATGAGTTTCCAAGCCACTGGAGGCACCGGTGCAACGACCACTTATGTGGCGAATCTTGGCACAGGTTATTCGTACCGTGATGCCACAGCCAACCTTTCCAATGTGATTAACATTGGTGGAGACCTCAGCTCGATCTACGGTGCAACGTGGTATGACCGAACCGATCTCTATGTGAACATCATTGGAAACTATGAGGCTGGTTACAGTCCAGGCAATCTAGGTGGACCGGTCGTTAATGGGGACGCCCGCAATTCGATTTATTTAAGCCGGGCGCGCACGAATTCGGATGCGACGACTTACACCGCTTGGTCTTCAGGAGCCGCTGCTTTGGGTAACGTGGGCACTCAGGTTCAAACATACAATTCTGCAGTGAGCACCCCACTGAGCGGTTCGAACTCTGCCTCGATTGCAACGTCTAGTCCTAACACAATCGAGGACTTTACCACGCCAGCAGGCTCCTTGCTTACGAACTTTAGCAATTACGCGGCTGATTTTAACCAAGCCTTCACTGCAGGATCGCTCTTCAGTGTCAGCGGCACAAGCTACGAGGGAGCTCTCACGCTCCAGCGAATCAACCGTGTTGACGGAACAACTGGTGTGTTGGAGGGTAATGTGGTAGTGGACGGAATCGTCGCCGGGACTGGTTCGAATGAGGGGTTCTTTGGAATCAGGAGCACTGGCCAGGTGGATTATTTTGCTGCTGTTCCGGAGCCGTCCACTTACGCGCTGAGTGTGGTTGCTGGGCTCGCAGTAGCCTTCGGAGCCTATCGCCGCAAAAGTGCAAAACAAATTTTGTCAAAAAAATAAAGGCCTCTGAAGTCGAGATCTGTTTTTGAATTATTAAAAAAAGTTTCTTAGCAGAATTGCTTATATTACGAAATTGTCACAAAACTTTCGCTCAGTTTGTGCCGATGTCGTATCATGCTCTGCCTCTCTCTTTTCAACCCCACACCACATTCTGGTCAAGTTTTACGAAACTTTAAAACACTCGGACAAAAATTCGAGTCAAAAAATCGGTTTCAGTGGCTTGAAATGATATCTAACTGATTTATTCAAAACAGTTAGTTCTCGTAGGCTGCGGATTTTAGAAAAGTACAAAAACTCTAAGCTTTTCATTTTTTACTACGCCCAAAATGCGATGATAAATTTCAATAAAATCTTTTCTTCTATTATTTTAAGCGGTCTCTTTCTGGCTGCGCTGAACCAGTCCTCCGCCGCTTTTACTAAAGGCGATCTCATCATGAGTTTTCAAGCTACCGGAGGCGAGGGCGCGACAACAACCTATGTGGTGAATCTTGGTACGGGTTATTCCTATCGCGATGCGACGACCAACATCTCCAACGTCATTAATATAGGTTCAAATCTCAGTTCCATCTTCGGCGGTGAGTGGTATGAGCGAAGCGATCTGTATGTGAACATCATCGGAAACTATGAGGCTGGCTACAGCCCAGCCAACCAAGGAGGACCAGTGGTCAATGGTGACGCTCGCAACACGATCTATGCCAGTCGTGCGCGCACGGACTCGGATGCCACGACTTACACGGCTTGGTCCTCAGCAGCCTCTGCCTTGGGTAACGTGGGCACAAAGGTTCAAACATACAATTCCGCAGTGAGTTCGTCGCTGAGCGGTTCGAACTCTGCCTCGATTCCCATCTCTAATAATAACACCATCGAGGAATTTACAATGCCAGCGGGCTCCTTGCTAACGAACTT
>Ga0214921_10000180_pt1 | contig 124427 bp, 185 predicted proteins | sample LL1505_MetaG_FD_177992 | JGI IMG/M metagenome (GOLD analysis project Ga0214921, IMG submission 177992) | Freshwater microbial communities from Lake Lanier, Atlanta, Georgia, United States - LL-1505 | ecosystem: Environmental > Aquatic > Freshwater > Lake | place: USA: Georgia | collected... | reverse complement strand
AAAAGAAGGACGATAATAAACTCGCTCAAATCCTCCTTTATAAAGAGTATTTCGGAAGGCAATTTGGATTCGACGTTGATAGAATCGAAGTTGAATACTTTATTGTCAAAAGGAAAATCTGGGAAAAGTCTGAATTCGCAATCCCAAGGGTTCAATCCTTTAAGCCCGCTAGCGGTAAAACCAAAAGAAAACAAGCAGTAGAAAATCTAAATAACTTTATTAAAGATTGCTTTGATGAAAGTGGGAAACCACAAATAAAGTCATATCTTAAAAATATTGGTGAGAGTAGTTGCAAATGGTGCCCATATGCAGACAAACCAGAACTTTGCGATAAAAGCGCGGTTTCTACATAGCATATATATTTATATCAAAATATATTATTATGGCAAAAATGCAATTAACATCCGTTAAGATCCCTGAAGATCTATTCGAACAATTTAAAATCGCGTGTGTTAAGTACAAGTTCAGTGTTCAAAAATTAACAGAAAGATCAATGTTCCTATACTTAACAGACGAAGAATACAGAAAAAATATCCATAACACATTAGACACACAATTTACAGGAAGTATTTAAACAAATTTACATGAAAGAAGGTTATATCGAACAATCCAAACGTAAAAAAATCCTACTACTTTGCGATGACATTAGAATGACATCAGGTATCTCTACAATGGCTAGAGAAATCGTATTAGGTACATCACACCGATTTAATTGGGTAAACTTAGGAGGAGCTATCAACCACCCAGATCAAGGTAAACGATTTGATCTTAATGGTGATACTAACCAACATGCTGGTATAACAGATGCTAGTGTAACATTATATCCTATTAATGGATATGGTGATCCAATGCTATTGAAACAAATGATAGCAATGGAAAAACCAGATGCATTAATGATGTTCACTGATCCAAGATATTGGATTTGGCTATTCCAGATGGAACATGAAATTAGGAAAGAAATACCTATTATTTACCTTAATATTTGGGATGATTTACCTTATCCAATGTATAATAAGCCCTACTATGAATCATGTGATGCATTATTAGCAATTAGTAAGCAAACAGAAAACCTAAATCATGCTGTATTAGGGAAAGAAATAGCTAAAGATAAAGTTATTAAGTATGTTCCACACGGAATTAATGAAAAATTCTTTTTCCCCATTACAACTGAACATCCTGAATACTTAGCATTACAAGACTTTAAAAAACAATTATATGGAGGAAAAGAGTACGATTTTACTTTACTATATAATGCGCGTAACATCCGTCGTAAATGTGTTCCTGATTTAATGTTAGCATGGAAGATATTTGTGGATGAATTACCAGAAGATAAAGCAAAGAAAACCGCTTTAGTATTACACACACAAATAGCAGATGAAAATGGAACTGATTTAGAAGCAGTAAGACAAATGTTATTTGGTAATGAAGAGAAATACAATATTATCTTTGATGAAAATAAATACCCATCAAACATAATGAATTTACTTTACAACGCTACTGATGGATGTGCTTTAATTAGTTCAAATGAAGGATGGGGATTATCACTTACTGAAGCAATGATTTGTGGAAAACCAATTATAGCAACAGTAACAGGTGGTATGCAAGATCAAATGCGCTTTGAAGATAAAGATGGTAATTGGATTAAATTTACTGAAGAATTTGGATCAAATCATAGAGGTAAATATAAGAAACATGGTAAATGGGCATACCCAGTATTCCCAAGCAACTTATCAATTGTAGGTTCAATACCAACACCTTATATCTATGATGATAGAGCAGAACCATTTGATATTGCAGCTCAAATTGAAAAATTATATTTCAATAAAACACAAAATCCTGAATTATACAAAGAACAATGTGAAGCTGCTTACAAATGGGTACATTCAGATGAATCAATGATGACAGCAAAACATATGTCTGATAATATCATTGAAGGTATTGAAGCAACCTTTGCTAAATGGGAACCACGTCATAGATTCGAATTAATTCAAGTAGAAACACCTAAACAACCTAAACATTACGTAAAACATTCAATCGCAAAATAAGTTATATGAAACCACTATTTTTTATAAGCTGTCCAATAGACACGTACAGCGGCTACGGAGCACGTAGTAGAGATATTGTAAAAGCGCTTTTAAAATCGGATAAATACGATATAAAAATTATACCACAAAGATGGGGTAATACACCATTTGGATTCTTACAAGCAGATAATCCTGAACATAAACAGATATTGGAATGTATTTGGGGACAACCTCAATTACCACGCCAACCAGATGTTTGGATGCAAATTACAGTACCAAATGAATTTCAAGCAATTGGTAAATTCAACATTGGCGTAACAGCTGGCATTGAAACAACAGTATGCGATGCAACTTGGGTTGAAGGTGTTAATAGAATGGATTTAACTCTAGTATCATCTCAACATGCTAAACGAGTATTTGAAGGATCAGTATTTGAACAACGCGATAAAAATCAAGGTAATCAAGTAGTAGGAGAAATTAAATTAAATAAACCAGTAGAGGTATTATTTGAAGGTGTTGATACTAACATTTATCAAAAACTAGATAAAGTAGTTGATAGTGAAGTAGGAAATGTATTAGATACAATTAATGAAGAATTTAATTTCTTATTTGTAGGTCATTGGTTACAAGGTGAATTAGGACAAGATAGAAAAGATACAGGTATGTTAATTAAAACATTCCTTGAAACATTTAAAGGTAAATCCAAAAAACCAGGACTAATCTTAAAAACATCATCCGCTACATACTCAGTGATGGATAGAGAAGAAATATTAGAAAAAATAAATAAAATACGAATCCATGTAGGGGATAAAGATTTACCAAACATATATCTACTTCATGGTGAGTTAGAAGATGGTGAAGTAAATGACTTATATAATCATCCTAAAGTAAAAGCTCATGTGTCGTTTACTAAAGGTGAAGGATATGGTAGACCCTTACTTGAAGCAACAATCAGCCAAAAACCAGTAATTGCCCCAAATTATAGTGGACATACTGATTTTCTAGATGCTGAAATGTCAATATTACTGCCAGGGCAAATAGCTCAAATCCACCCTTCAGCAGTAATGCAGAATATGCTTATCCCTGAGTCAGGATGGTTTACAGTTGATTATAAAAAAGCAGCTGAAACATTAGAAGATGTTTATAAAAACTATAAGAACTATATTGATAGGGCAAAAAGACAATCGTACCGTTCACGTACAGAATTTAGTTTAGATAAAATGGGTGAAAAATTAATTGAATTAATTGATGAAAAAGTACCTAAACAATCAATTCAACTTAAATTACCTCAATTAAAGAAAATTGAATTACCTAAACTTAAAAAAGTAGATTAATATGACACCAAATGAGTTTATAATATGGTTAAAAGGATTTGCTCAAGCTGCTAATAGTTTTACTTTGACTCCTAAACAATGGGATGATATTAGAGAACAATTAGATAAAGTAAATACAGATAAAAAACCATATTGGACTGTTAGTTATGGAAAAACAACAGATACTACTTACAAACAAGACGAATTAACAACTAATACAATATTTTAAAATGACTGAAAAATTAATAGATTGTCCTAGATGCGGATCAAATGCATGTAGTGAAATGTCAAATGATAAAATAACAATATGGTTATGTATGGGATGTGGATTTACATCTAATACAACTATTACTAAAGATAATGTAAACCAAATGGAATTAACACTTCCAGAACTATATAAAGCACTTAGATTTAAAGATGCTGATGGAAAATACTGGTATCCTAATAGTGTAATGCTAGATGATAAATCAATGGTATTTGCTGAAGGTACATCAACAGAAGATTGGCAATGGTCAGCTGTACAATCTAAAGATGATAAAGCAGATATGACCACCAAAAAAGAATTCCCTGAACGCGACTTTATGGATGCGTTAGAATATATAGGTTACTTTAATCAAAAATAATGTTATGCCCTCAATTAGTTATGCAATTACAGCATGTAATGAACATGTTGAATTAAATCGTTTATTAGAACAATTAACAGAACATATCCGTCCTGAAGACGAAATAACAATACAACTTGACACAACATCTACTCCAGAAGTGGAGTATGTTGTTGATAGTTACCCTATTGTAAAACGAACTGAATTTGCTTTAAATGGGGATTTTGCTTCATTTAAGAATAATCTAAAATCCAACTGCACAAAAGACTATATTTTTCAAATTGACGCAGATGAATTCCTATCAGATGAATTGATATTATCACTTCCTCAGATACTAGAGATGAATCCTGATGTTGAATTATATGCTGTACCACGAATTAATACAGTAGAAGGTTTAGCTCAAGAACACATTCAAAAATGGGGATGGTATGTTAATCAAGATGGATGGGTTAATTATCCTGATTATCAAACACGTATACTTAAAAATATTCCTGAAATAAAATGGATAAATAAAGTACATGAGCGTTTAGTTGGAGCTAAAACAATAGTTCCATTACCAGAAGGATATGATTTAATTCACCCTAAAACAATTGAACGTCAAGAAAAACAAAATAACTTTTATAATACGTTATGAAAATATTAGTTACAGGAGGTAGTGGAATGGTAGGTAAGTCCTTAAAAAAATATTTACCTGATGCTACTTATATTTCTTCTAAAGATTATGATTTAACTTCTGAGATGCAAGTATATCAAATGTTTAATAATATTAAACCTAATACTGTAATTCATTTAGCAGCTAAAGTAGGAGGAATAGTAGATAATATTACATATCCTGCAGATTATTTTGATCAGAATATTATAATGAATACTCTAGTATTAAAATGGGCTCAACAACATAATATAAAAAGATTTATAGGAATACTAAGCACATGTATTTACCCAGATATAGTTGAATCATATCCAATAACTGAAGATATGTTACATTTAGGTCCACCAACAAAAACTAATTTCTCATATGGATATGCTAAACGAGCATTAGCGGTACAGATAGAAGCTTATAACCAACAATATGGTACCCAATATCAATATCTAACACCTTGTAATTTATATGGTGAATATGATAAGTATGGTGATAATAGTCATTTCATAGCAGCATTAATTAAAAAAATCCATAATGCTAAAGTAAATAATGAAGATAAAATAACATTATTTGGGGATGGAAGTCCATTAAGACAATTTATGTATTCTGATGATTTAGCTTATGTTATTAAATATTGTTTAGATAATGACATTTACGATAATATGAATGTAGCTATAGATGAAAATCTATCAATAACAGAAATGGCTCAAATTGCTCTTAAAGCATGTGGGGCTGAACATATAGAAATAGAATATGATACAACTAAACCAAATGGACAATATAGGAAAGATGTATCTTCTGAAATATTAAAATCAAAGATTCCATCATTTAACCCTATTAATTTGTATGATGGGGTAAAACAAACATATGATTATATAATTGAAAATAATATAATATGAAAGCTCTTATTACAGGAATAAATGGACAAGATGGGAGCTATTTAGCTGAACTATTGCTAGAGAAAGGGTATGAAGTATATGGCATATTAAAAAGAAACTCAGTAGCAGAAAACCAAACATCACGATTAGACAGCATATTTAATAAGATAAAACTATATTATGCTGATTTAACAGATATGGCCTCTCTAATTAGAATTATACAACAGACACAACCTGATGAAATTTACAATTTAGCAGCACAAAGTCATGTCAGAATATCATTTGATCAGCCTTTATACACAGCAAACGTAACAGGAATAGGCACATTAAATTTATTAGAAGCAATTAGATTAATAAAACCAGAAGCCAAAGTATATCAAGCATCCTCATCTGAAATGTTTGGCAACTCTATAGATAATGATGGATTCCAAAGAGAGACTACTCCAATGAATCCGGTATCTCCTTATGGATGTGCTAAAGTATTTAGTTATAATATTTGTAGGAATTATAGACATTCATATAATATGTTTATTTCAAATGGTATTTTATTTAATCACGAATCACCTAGAAGAGGTACTAACTTCGTTACAAATAAAGTATGTAAAGAAGCAGTTAAAATTAAATTAGGATTATCTAATGAACTTAAACTAGGTAATTTAGATGCAACTAGGGACTGGGGACATGCCAAAGATTATGTTAGAGCAATGTGGGAAATATTACAATTAGACAAATCAGATGATTTTGTATGTGCTACAGGAATATCACATTCTGTTAGAGAATTATGTGATTATGTATTTTCATCATTAGAATTAGATTGGAAAGAATACGTTACTCAAGATGAAAAGTTTCTACGCCCTGAAGAATTACATGATTTAAAAGGTGATACTTTAAAATTAAAAAAATACATTAATTGGCAACCAACATATACATTTGAAACAATGTTAGATGAAATGATTGAACATTGGTTAAATTATTATAATAATGAAAATAAAAACTAATTTTTTAGACTCTAAAATATTTGAAGAAAAGTTAAGTTATTTAAAAGATATTGATTTTTCTTTATTTGTAGAAGATATTCCTACTTCTCAAGAGGAATTATCCTCTATTAATATTATAACATTACATGAACCAAATGAATATTTTGGTAAGCATGATTGGGTTATTCAAAACAAACACCTATTCGATGCTATATTAACATGGAATGATAAAGTATTAAATAATTGTGAAAATGCTATTTTCTTACCATTTGGTCATACCTGGCTCAAATCAGATCAATATGAGAAAGAACACAAAAAGGAATTTAAGATATCTCATTTAAGAGGAAATCTTTTAAAATCATACGGACATCAGATTCGTTGGGAAATATTAGATAGAAAAGATGAAATTAAAATTCCAACTAAATTCTTTGATGTGTATGGAGATAGACATAATATTGAGAGAGCTAGAATAGATAAAGAAGAAGTATTCGGTGATGCTCAATTTGGAGTAGCTATTGAAAACTTTGCTCATAGAGGATGGTTTAGTGAAAAAATATTAGATTGTTTCCTATTAAAAACAATTCCAATGTATTGGGGATGTTCAAATATAAGTGATTTCTTTAACACAGAGGGTATAATTGAATTTGGGGAGGCAGATGAATTTATTTATATTTCCAATCAATTAACAGATAGCTATTATAATTCCAAAAAAGAGGTAATTGAAGAAAATTACCAACAAGCCCTTCAGTATGTTAATTACGAACAAAATATAATTAATAAAGTAACAGAAATATTTAAACATAATAATTTAATATAAATGGATAAGAAACAACAAATTTTAGATTTAGTAAGTGAATTTATTAATGAGAAAAACCAAAATGCATCTTGGACTCCCGGAAAAGATTGGATTCAATATTCTGGCCCTGTTTTTGATGATAAAGAGTACGTAGCTGCGGTTGAATCTCTTTTAAAAGGATGGTTTATTTTAGGGGAAAAGGGTAGAGAATTTGAAAAGAAATTCGCCCCATTCCTAGGAAAAACAGATGGCATAATGGTTAATTCAGGTAGCTCAGCTAACCTATTGATGGTATCATTATTAAGAACAAAAAGAGGAGGTAATTTACCTAAAGGAAGTAAATTTATTACTCCCGTAGTATGTTTTCCTACTACAATTAATCCACTAATTCAAAATGGATTTGAACCCGTATTTGTGGATGTTGAATTACCTAATTTGAATCTTAATTTAGACCAAGTTGAAAAATTACTTGAAGAAGATACTAATAAAGAAATTAGAGGTCTTATATTTGCTCACGTGTTAGGAAATCCTCCAGATATGGATAGAGTAATGAACATTGTTGAAAAATATGATTTGGTATTCTTAGAAGATTGTTGTGATGCTTTGGGATCTACTTGGAATGGTATTCCATTAGGATCATTTGGTAAAATATCAACATGTTCTTTCTTCCCTGCTCACCATATGACTACGGGTGAAGGTGGGTTTGTATCTACTAATTCTCCTAAAACAAGAATGGCTTTAGCTTCTCTTAGAGATTGGGGTAGAGCATGTTATTGTAACAGTGTTAAACCTGGAAGTATATTAGGCGGAACAGCATGCGGTAATAGATTAAGTAATTGGTTTAAAGGACATGATGATATTATATATGATCATAGATTTGTATTTGATGAAGTTGGTTATAACTTAAAACCACTAGAATTACAAGCAGCAATGGGGATAGCTCAATTGGATAAATTAGAGTATTTACATGATAGAAGAAGACATAACTTTAATAGAATGTTAAATATGTTTAGTAAGTATGAGAACTTTGTTTATTTACCTAAAGCATTAGATCAAGCTAATCCATCATGGTTTGGATTCTTAATTACATTAAAAGATAATTGTTCATTTGAAAAGAATGATTTAGTAGAATATTTAGAAGAAGCTAAAATTCAAACAAGATCATATTTTACAGGCAATGCTCTATTCCATCCTGCATATCAAGAATTAGCAGAAAACTATGAAAATCCTAAAGAACAATTCCCAATAGCCACTAAATCTACAAAAGACACATTCTTCTTAGGAGTATATCCTGGAATAACAGATGAACAATTAGATTATATTGAAACAGTAGTTGATAATTTTTTTAAAAACAAATAATGAAAATATTACTAGCAGGAGGTTGCGGTTATGTAGGTACTATGTTACATAACCACCTTAAAGAAAAACACCACGATATTATTACTATAGTTGATTTACAATGGTTTGGAAACAAAACTGATTGTGATAAAGTAATTAAAAAAGATATATTTGATCTTAAACAAGAGGATTTAATTGGATTTGATACTGTAGTCTTCATAGCAGGATTATCTAATGACCCAATGGCTGATTTCTCCCCATCAGAAAATTTCATACAAAACTCAGCATGTCCTTCTTATTTAGCTTATATATCTAAGAAAGCAGGAGTAAAAAAATTCATATATGCTAGTAGTTGTTCAGTGTACGGTTTCTCTGATGATCGTTTCTCAACAGAAGAAGATCCTACATTTACTCAACACCCATATGGTATCTCTAAATTACAAGGAGAAAGAGGTGTATTACAAATAGCTGATGATAACTTTAAAGTAATTGCTTTAAGAAAAGGAACAGTATGTGGTTATTCTCCTAGAATGAGATTAGATTTAGTTTTAAATATTATGTTCAAACATGCTATGACTACATCTACTATCACTGTTAATAACCCTGAAATTTGGAGACCAATACTATCAATTCAGGATGCTGTTCAAGCATATACTAATGCTATTGAATTAGACGCTCCATCAGGGACATATAACATATGCTCAGGTAATTATCAAATAAAAGAATTAGCTCAAATAGTTAAAGAAGAAATAGAAAAAGCATATCCTGATAAACAAATCATCATAAATAATCTTAGTATTCAAGATGTTAGGAATTATAAAGTAAGTTTGGAAAAAGCAAAAAATAATCTTAAATTTAATCCACAATATGATGTTAAAAATATCATTGAGGATTTAATAAATAATTATAATAACTTCTCTGATTTTGATAATGATATCTATTATAACATAAATACATTTAAAAATATAGTATAAATGAAGATATTAGTTGTAATTGCTAATTTTGGAACAAACCAAGTTGATTGTATTAAAAAATCAATTGAGGAGTATAAATCATGGCCAGAGGAAATAGATATAATAATTAATAGTAATATCCCTTTAAACATTGATGGAATAAAAGATAATGTTCTTACCTTAAAAAGTAATTTATTATATCCTAGAAGTACTTGGAAAACAATATATGAAAATAAAGGAAAATATGATTTATATATTGCTTTAGAAGCTGATATTTTTATTACTTATGAAAATATTAAATTTTGGTTAGAGTCTACAAAAACATTACCTGTAGATATATATTCAAAATTTATGAGATATGAAATTGATGAATCATCTGATTTGTCTTTTCCTATGAATAGACAATATAATGATCTGCATCATATGAATGATACATGGAAGTGGAATTACAATAGTCCATTTATTCATGAAGGAATTACATATGCCGAATTCAATAATTGGAACCAAGCGTGTTTAGTTTTTAATAATAATCATTTAGATTTCTTATCATCTAAAATAGACATGAGTGATTTGGATTGGTATAATCCTTCTATTAATTTCCCATGGGATAGTATTGAAAGATGGAATTTTGATATTTTTTATTATTTTAGAAAAAATGTAATAGCTATTTCTCATTTTGATAAAATTCTAATTCATCATATGCAAAATAGATATGCTAAAATCCCACCATCAGATCCTAATTATTGGATGCGAGGAATAAATGAAGAAACCATGCAGGGACATATTAAATTACTTAAATTCTATGCTCAACATTGGAAAATAACAGAAACCTTCATAAATGAAAACCCAGAGTATACTTTAGAAGAAATTAATCATAACAAAGGAATAAAATAAAACAAAATGAAAGAATTAAAACAAAGAATAATAGATATAGCTTATAAACATAAGCTAGGACATCTAGGTAGTTACTTATCCAGCGTGGATATCGTGGATAAAATATTCCAGAAAAAACAACCAGAAGATATATTTATTTTATCTTCAGGACATGCTGCTTTAGCGCTTTATGTTTGTTTGGAAAAATATCATGGTTTGGATGCTGAGCAATTATTTTTACAGCAAGGTGGACATCCTCATTTAGATGAAAAAAACCACATCTACTGTTCTACGGGAAGTTTAGGTTTAGGTATCACTGTAGCTGTTGGAAGAGCGTTAGCTAATCCTAAAAGAAAAGTGTTTGTTTTGATAAGTGATGGAGAGTGTGCTGAAGGAAGTGTTTGGGAATCATTAAAAGTAATATATGAAATGAATATACCAAATATAGAAGTATATGTTAATGTTAATGGTATGGCTGGTTATGATGAAGTAAATACTGAATACTTAGTAAACAGATTAAAGGTATTTTTACCTTCTATTAATGTAGAATATACAACAGTTGAACAATATCCTTTCTTAAAGGGTTTAAATGCTCATTATCATATCATGAGAGAACACGATTATTTAACAGCAAAATCAAATTAAAATGAGAAAAATATTTGCCTCTTTACTTTTAGAAAAAATGAAACATGATAAAGATGTAGTATTGTGTATTGGAGATGTTGGATATGGATTATTTGACCAAATCCGCAAAGAAGTACCATCCCAATTCTATAACTTTGGATCATCAGAAATGGCCTTATTAGGAGCAGCAGTAGGAATGACATTAGAAGGAAAAACAGTTTATGTATATTCAATTACTCCTTTTGTAATTTATCGTCCTTTTGAAATTATAAGAAACTATATTGATCATGAAAAAATACCGGTTAAATTAGTAGGAAGTGGACGTAATCGTGATTATGGTTATTTAGGATTTTCACATTGGGCTGAAGAAGATTTAGAAGCTATGAGTGTATTTAAAAATTTAAAAAGTGTTCATCCTCAAACAGATGAAGATGTAGTTAATACTTTTAATGAATCTTATAATACCAAACTTCCATATTATATTAATTTAAGTAAATAACAATGAATATATTAATTACAGGTGGTAATGGCTATATTGCTAAATCATTATATAACGCATTAAAAGATAAATATAATGTAATGTCTGTTAGTAGAGATAATTTTGATTTAACTAATAGAGAAGCAACAAATATTTTCTTTAAACATAGATTATTTGATGTAGTTATTCACTGTGCTGTTAAAGGAGGAAGTAGATTAAAACAAGATGATTCAAATATAATAGATGATAATTTAATTATGTATTATAATCTATTAAACAATAAAGATCATTTTGATAAATTAATTCATTTTGGATCAGGAGCAGAATTATATGCTCAAGATACTCCATATGGATTAAGTAAACATGTAATAAGACAATCTATATTAGGTAAAGACAATTTCCATAACATCAGAATATTTGCTGTTTTTGATGAAAATGAATTAGATACTAGATTCATTAAAGCAAATATTAAACGATATATAAATAAAGAATCAATTCAAATTCATCAAGATAAGTATATGGATTTTATTTATATGCCTGACTTAGTTAAGATGATAGAGTATTACATAAATAATAATAATTTACCTAAAGAAACAGATTGTTCTTACAACACAACATGCTCATTAACTAGAATAGCTCAATTAATCAATGAACTAGATGAATATAAAGTTGATATAAAAGTTGAAAATGATGATGGACCTAATTATAAAGGTGAAGGAAATATATTACCTATTGATTTTATAGGATTAAAACAAGGAATTAAAGAAGTATATAATAAACTTAAAAATAAATAAATATGAACCACTCTTATTGTGATGTTGGCAATATTCTTTTAAATGGATCAACAGATAAAAATACTGTCCATCAATATGGTATAAGTTATAACCTAATATTTAACTCTCAGTATCTTAAACTCAATCGCCCACTTAAAGTGTTAGAAATAGGGATAAGTATGTTTGGTGAAGGATCAGTAGGCCCATTCTCAGAAATATCTTATGTGGAAAAGTATGTGGGACTTGACAATCAAACATATAGAGGAACTATCCCAAATGATAAAGTAAAATTATATGCTGGGCCTGAGTATGATGCATATTCACCGACAATGTTAGATATGCTTAAAGAAAAAGAAGGTTTATTTGATATTATTATTGATGATGGTCCGCATTCATGGCCTTCACAAGATTGGTTCTTTAGAAACTATTATTCTCTTTTAAATGAAGGTGGAGTATTAGTATGTGAAGATATTCATGAAATGTATCGTAATAACTTAGCTTATATTAAAAGAGAACTTGGATTGTATGTTTTAGATTTAAGATTTAATGCTTCTAGTAGAGATGAAATTATTGGTTTAAGATTTAAATAATAAAAATGAACATTAAAATTAGGTTACATTTAATGCCTTGGGAATTAGATTATGCTATACTAACGTATAATCGATTAGCTAAATCATTTTCTCATTTTAATGAGGAAGATAAAGTAACTTTAGAATCATGCTTGAATGTTTCTAGTTATATGATTAATTGGGAAGAATCTAGTATATCTAAAGATATTTTTATAAAAAAATATAAAAATTTAAAATGTTTATTGCCCGAAGAATTCACATATAATGAAAAAATATATGATGGTGATCAATTGTATGGACATCTTGATTTTGAACGTGAATCTATCTCTTCTGAGGTAGATTTTTATGTAAATTTATGTCCTGATATAATATTTGATGAATATACAATACCATACATGGTTGAAGGAGCTAAACAGATAAAAAATAAGTATTTTGTTATTGTTCCTCAAATTTCTAAATTATGGGATAGTTCGTGGGATTCTTTAGTTAATCCTATTTATAAAGATATACCTTATGAAGATTGGAATAAACAAAATTTATTTGATATAATAAATAATCAAGATAATTCCACTCAAGATATATCTTTACAACCAATTCAATATTCAAAATATGCAGGTTGGATTGATTTATATAGTAAGTCTCTTTGTAAAGATTTAGCTCCTGTTTGGGATGAATGGAAAGGAAAGGGAGGTTGGGACTTATATTCAATGATTGTTAGTAATATATTTAAACAAAATGGAGGAGATTTTCAACAATATGTTTTAGAAGGTAAAACAATATCTAGATACACATATTGTAAAGATGTTAATCTACATGCTTATTATAAAGATGCTATTAAATTAAATCCCCAAACAAAACAATTAAATCAAATAAATAGTTTTGAAGAGAAAATTCCCTACTATGTTCAAGAAAGAATAAGTAAATTTGGTTTTTTAAAAAGTAATTAATATATTTAAAATATGAAAAATGTATACGATATTACACTAGAATTTGAAAAACGCTTAGCAGACTATACAGGTGCTCCTTACGTAATAACTGTTGATAATCAATCAAATGGATTATTTTTAGCATTGATGTATGAAAAGGTTAAAGGAATAGAAATAACAATTCCTTCACGTACATACCCATCAGTACCTTGTGAAATTGCTCATGCCGGTGCTAAAATTAACTTTAAAAAAGTTAAAGGTAAAACAATTAAAGGAGCATATCAATTAGAACCAACTAATGTATGGGACTCCGCTCTTAGCTTCACATCAGGAATGTATAAACCAGGAACACATATGTGTATTTCGTTTACTGGTCCGTATAAGCATTTTAAATTATCTAAAGGTGGTGCTATATTAACTGATAATGAGGATGCTTATTTCTGGTTTAAACGAGCTAGATATAGTGGCCGTCGTGAATGTTCATATCACGAAGACCATTTTGATATGATGGGATGGAATTTTTATATGATGCCTGAACTAGCAGCTCGTGGCCTATTATTAATGAATCAATTCTACACATCAAATGGTGTTCCTAAACATAATGAAGATTTAGAATTACCATACCCAGATCTATCTAAATTTGACATTTATAACAAAGCAAATAGAGATTAGATTAGGCCAAACATTCTTATTATATTCACATTATAAAAAATAAAATTATGGAAATAAATAAATTTATTGAAGATTTTCTCTCTCAACTAGAAAATGTTAATAACAATACTCCTATAACAGGTGAAACCTGTTTTAGAGACATTCATGTTTTTGATTCTATGGATGCTTTAGTCATTATAATGATGATTGAAGATGAATACGGAATAAAAATAACAGGACAAGATATAAAAAATTCTCAAACATTTAACGATCTTTTTGAAATTGTAAAAAGTAGAAAATAATGTCATTTATTAATATAAAAAATATTAATATATTAGGAATATCTACTACTGTTCCAAAACAAAAAAGTATTAACACTAATACTAAATTTATTTCTACTACTGGAGTTGAGGAAACCCGAATATCAAACCAACATACATGTACATCAGATTTATGTTTAACATCTGCTAATAAACTAATAGATGATTTAAACATTGATAAAAATGACATTGATGTTTTGATATTCGTAAGTCAAACACCCGACTATAAATTACCTGTTACTAGTACTATTTTACAATATAAATTAGGACTATCTCAATCATGTGTGTGTTTTGATATACCACTGGGGTGTTCCGGATATGTCTATGGCTTATACACTATATCATCTCTAATATCATCAGGAAAATTAAAAAAAGGATTGTTATTAGTAGGTGATACTATATCTAAAGAAGTAAATCCAAATGATCAAAGTACAAAACCATTATTTGGAGATGCTGGAACCGCTACTATTATAGAATATAATGAATCAGCCAATGAAATGTTATTTGGACTAGGATCAGATGGGGAAGGATATAAAGCCATAATAATACCAGATGGAGGATCTAGAAATAAATTTAATAATGATTCATTAAATATAGAAACAACAGATGGAATTGAAAGAAGTAAGTGTAATATTATATTAGAAGGAATGGATGTATTTAGTTTTGGGGTAAATAAAGTTCCAAAAATAATTAATGAATTTTTTGATCATTATTCTTTAAATATAAGTGAAATAGATTACTTTATATTTCATCAAGCTAATAAAATGATGAATGATAGGATATGTAAAAAATTAAATATCTTTGAAGATAAAGCTCTATACTCAATCCAAAAATATGGTAATACAAGTTCAGCAACAATTCCCCTTACTATAAACTATACTAATAAAGTAAAAGCAAATAATAAAATGTTTATTTGTGGATTTGGAGTTGGATTATCATGGGGAAGTGCTTTAATAACATTAACAAAAGATATATATTGTCCTGATATAATAGAATATGAATAATTTATTTAATATAGAAGGTAAAACAATTTTAGTAACAGGTGCTTCATCTGGTATAGGAAAAGAAATTGCTATTCAATGTGCTAATGAAAGAGCTAATGTTATTATAACAGGAAGAGATAGTAATCGCCTTTTAGAAACATCTAATCAAATGTCTTTTAATAATAAGCAAATAGTATGTGATCTAAATAATGAAGATAATATTACTCAACTTATTCAATCACTTCCTGAATTAGATGGAGTTGTATTTTGTGCAGGTGCTGTTGAATTCAGCCCAGTTAGATTAATTAATCTAAAAAAAATCAATAACCTATTTTCAATTAATTTTAATAGTCAAGTAATACTTACTCAACAACTACTAAAATATAAAAAAATAAAACCAAACTCCTCTTTAGTTTATATATCATCTATATCCTCTAAAGTAGGAGTTGTTGGTACCGCAATATATGCTTCTACAAAAGCAGCATTAAATGCCTTTGTTAGAGTAACAGCATCAGAATTATCAAACCAAAAAATTAGAGTAAATAGTATATGTCCGGGAACTGTTATAACGCCTATGGGAGAAAAAGCAGTCAGTATGTCTGAAGGAATTGAAAATATCTATCCATTAGGATTAGGAAAACCAATAGATGTAGCTGGACCTAGTATATTTTTATTATCTGATGCTAGTAAATGGATAACAGGAACTGAGTTAATATTAGATGGAGGCTTAACTTTAACTTCAAAATAAATCATATGAATAAAGCAAAAATAAAAGGTATATCATATTATTTACCTGAAAATATTCTAGATAATGTTGAGTTAAATAATTCATTTCCAGAATGGTCAGTAGATAAAATTTCCTCTAAAACAGGAATATTTAAAAGGCACATTGCTGGAGATAATGAATTTACTTCAGATATGGCTATTAAAGCATCAGAGAAACTATTTAAAGAATACAACATTAGTCCAAATGAAATAGATTTTATATTGTTATGTACTCAAAGTCCAGATTATTTCTTACCAACCACAGCTTGTCTAATACAAGATAAATTAGGAATACCAACAACAGCAGGTGCTTTAGATTTTAATTTAGGATGCTCTGGTTATGTCTATGGGTTAGCTTTAGCTAAAGGATTAATTAATAGTAATATAGCAAAAAATATACTATTAATTACATCAGAAACTTACTCTAAATTTATACATCCAAAAGATAAATCCAATAAAACAATATTTGGAGACGCAGCCGCAGCAACATTAATATCAGATAATGGATTTGCTGAAATATTGGATTTTGAGTTAGGAACAGATGGTAAAGGAGGTAATAATTTAATTGTTAAAAACGGAGCATCAAAATTCCCAGTTAAATGTGGAATTGATACAATAGATGAATACAATAACATTTTAAATGAGGATAATTTATATATGAATGGTCCCGAAATATTTAATTTTACTTCAGAATCAATTCCTCCACTAATACATAAAACTCTAGATAAACATAACACTAATATAGCTGGTATAGATCTATTTATATTTCACCAAGCAAATAAATTCATTCTGAACCATCTTCGAAAGAAACTTGGAATACCTGAAGAGAAGTTTTATATTTACGTTGAAAACTGTGGTAATACAGTTTCATCTACTATTCCTATAGCATTAAAAGAAGCTATAAATGAAAATAAAGTAAAAGGAAACGTATTATTAGCTGGTTTTGGAGTAGGTTATTCATGGGGATCTTGTATTATAAAAGTAAATTAATTAAATATGAAAAATAATAGTCCTGAATTAGTAAACGAATATAAAGATAAGATTGAATCAAATATATTCAATAAAGAAGTATACGATATAACGGGGTTATTTATTATGAGAAATGTTATTCCTCAAGATATAATTAAAGAATGGCAACAAGAATGGAAAACATTCTATAATAACCAACTAGCAGAAGGAAGAGATGTACATCAAGCAAATCCAGTTGCCTTAAAAGAAAAATTACCTGAAAAATTAGCTTATCTATATAGAAATGAAATATTAGTCAATACAGCTAAACAAGTACATGGTGATGATGTTGCATTATACAATCATAGATTTGTAATTAAAGATAAGTTTAGTTTAGATAAAGTATTTTTACATAACGATTCTTGTTATCATTTAGGATTTTTAAATAAATGTAGTTTCTTTGTACCACTTAGTTATTCTGGTCCTTCAAATGGTGGATTAACTTTTCATTTAGGTACTCATAAGTTTGGTCATTTAGGTGATGCTGGTGAAATTAATAGAGATGCTTTCAATATTAAATTCCCAACATCAACACCTGAACTCAATCCAGGTGACTTTGCTATAATGCATAGTTCATTATGGCATGAATCAGGACCTAATGACGCCAAAATAGATAGAATTATAGCAGATATCCATTACCAACCAGCTAATGACCCAACAGGTAAAGAATTACTTAGTGGTGAATGGAAAACTGATTTCTTTTACTCAATGGAAGATCCAACAAAATATTTTACAACATCAAGAATTTTAAAACTAAAAAACAAATAACATGAAAAATTTAATTATCATAGGTGCTAGAGGATTTGGCAGAGAAATTTATAATATAGCTACTAAAACTAAAGAATATAACACAGAATGGACTATAAAAGGATTTTTAGATGATAAAGCAAATGCTTTAGATGGATTTGAAAATTATCCACCTATTATTTCATCTGTTGAAGATTATCAAGTACAAGATGAAGATGTATTTATTTGTGCTTTAGGAGACGTTAATTATAAAAAGAAATATGTTAATTTAATACTAATTAAAGGTGGAAAATTTATTAATATTATCCATCCAACATCAATAATCGTTAATACTAATACTAAATTAGGAATTGGAGTTATTGTAGGTGCTCTTACTTATATATCAAATGATGTTACAATAGGCAATTTTGTAACAATACAAAACCATTCTGTAATAGGACACGATGTTAAAATAGGAGATTATTGTCAAATAAATGCATTAACCTTTTTTGGAGGATTTGCTGAATTAAAAGAAAGTGTTACAGTTAATCCTAATGCTAGTATTGCTCCTAAAAAAGTAGTAGCTGAAAATACAATAGTAGGTCTTAATAGTGCTGTTATAAAAGACACTAGGCCTAACACAACAGTATATGGCAACCCAGCTAAAGAATTATTTTAATTATGAAAATACACATATTTTACAGCCATTATAATATATCAGGTACGGATAATAAATTTAGACCTAGTTGGTTTGATTATGAAAAATGTTTTATTAATCTCTTAAATACTACTAAAAATAAAGATGTAGATATTCATGTAGTAATGGATGGTAAAATAGAAGATAATTGGATTGAAAAATATAAAGATAGATATATTGCTCATGAAATACAAGCAGGAAATGGTACTGACGCTTTTATCAAAATATTTGAAATAATATTAAATCTAAATACCATAGGTGATAAAGATCTTATTTATATTTTAGAAAATGATTATTTACATATAGATGACTGGACTGATAAAGTAACCAACATGTTTGAAACATTTGATGGATTAAGTTATATATCATTGTATGATGCTTCAGATAAATATTCAGCACCAATGTATGATGATTTAATATCTAAAATATTTGTAACTAATACGAGTCATTGGAGAACAACCCCTAGTACCTGTGGTAGTTTTATAACTACTAAAAAAATTATCATTGAAGATTATGATGAACAAACAGGAAAAACAATTCCTCCTGGTGATCATCATAAATGGGTATGGTTAAATGAAAATAAAGGAAGATTTGTAATAACACCAATGCCTGGTTTATCAACACACTGTATGGATTTCTTAATGAGTCCTATTATTGATTGGAAGAAAATAAATGATAATACTAAATATGAATAATCATACCTTAATAGATAAATGTCCTATAACAGGAGATAATAAAAGTATAACATACTTAGATTTAGGATTAATGCCATTGGTTAATAATTTAAATAACACAATGGAAGAATCACTAAATTGTTCAAGATATCCATTAGCCGTTCAATTATTTGAAGAAAGTGGATTATCCTCTCTAACAGCAGAAATAGAACCTAATATATTATATCAACATTATTTATATAAATCAGGAGTATCTCAACCATACATTGATCATTGTAAAGATATGTTTGAATTTGTAGATACTTATTTACGATTAAGTGAAAAAGATAATGTATTAGATATTGGTGGCAACGATGGTACTTTATTAAAAACATTCCTAAAACAAAAATCATATTTAAATATATTAAACATAGATGCATCTGAAAATTTAACTACAGAAGCAAAATCAAAAGGTATCCCTTCAATTAATGATTATTGGGGAGCAGAATTAGCTAAAAAATTAAATAAAAAGTTTAAATTAATTACTACAACAAACTGCTTCCAGCATACAGCACCAATTGAAAGTTTCGTAGAGGGTATTGCTTTAAGTTTAGATAAATTTGGAATTTGGTGTTTGGAGTTTCCATATTGGAAAACAAGTATTGAAACAAACCAATTTGATCAGGTATATCACGAACATGTTTACTATTATTTAGTAAATCCATTAACTAAATTACTTGATAAATATAATTTACAAGTCATAAAATCAGTTAAATACCCAATTCATGGTGGTACTATAAGATTATTAATATCACATAAAGGAGAATTGGGTGAAGCGTGGCAACAATGTGATTATAGTGTTCCTCCAACATTACAAGCTGAAAAATTTACTACTGAAGATTATATCAAATGGGGAGAAAATATTAAAAATAATATTGGGAAAAGTAAAGAATTTATCTTATCTTTGAAAGATAAAGGAGCTAAAATAGCAGGATTTGGAGCAGCAGCTAAAGGATGTGTTTATCTAAACGCAGCTGGAATTGATTATACTATGATCGATTATATAGTAGATGATACAAATATAAAACAAGGAAAATTTGTACCTGGTACTGGTATTGAAATAGTGTCTAGAGAAAAATTAAAATCAAACCCAGTAGATTATATTATTATATTAGCTCATAATTTCTCTGATTATATAATTAAATTATTAAGACAAGATGGATATGAAGGAAAATTCATCTTATTTCTACCTAACATAAAAATACTCTAATGATATCAGTAATAATACCAACATATAAGGAACCAGAAATATTAGATTTATGTTTGCGCTCAATTATTGAGGGACAAACCAATAAAAATCAAATTATAGTCATAGTAGATGGTTTCTATGACTTAAATAAAGAAGTATTAGAAAAATATAAAGATAATATTGATGTACTTGATTTAGAAGAAAATCAAGGAATATGTAGAGCTACTAATTTAGGTGTTTACAATGCTATTCATAACTTAATATTAATTGTTAATGATGATAATGTATTCCCTAAAAATTGGGATATAAATTTAGAAAAGATGTGGGTACCAAATCGCGTCTTAACACCTAATCAAATTGAACCTATACCTAGTATGTTTCATCAATTTCATATTAAAGATCTAGGCCGCGATCCAAATACATTTGATTTAGAAGCATTTTGGAAATATGAAACAGAATTATCTAGTAATAAATTTGATGCTGCTGGTTCAACACCCCCAATTCTAATGTCTAAGATAGATTACATGCGCATAGGTGGATGGGACGAGTCATATCCTGGAGCATGGGTAGTAGATTGGGAATTTTTTATGAAATGTGAAATGAGTGGTATGAAGATGATTAGAACATATAATTGCCACTTCTATCATTTTGTATCATTAGGAACTAAAACACCAGAGCGCATAGCTGAGTCTCAAATTAAAGAACAAGCATGCCATGAATATTTCCAATATAAATGGGGAACTTATGCAAAACATAACCCAGTAAATAATTCAAAATTAATTTTCTAATATTTATTGGAGAAAATCCACTACTATGGCTTCTCCAAAAAAATCAGACAAACCTAGCGGCCGCATATTATCAATAGGCGACATCGAAATAGATAATGTTAATGAAATAATAGAAGTTATATATGAGATTAATGAAGAGGACGCTAAAAAAGCACAAAAAGAACCAATAAAACTAATAGTTAACTCACCTGGTGGAGACGTATATCATGGGTTTGCCTTAGTTGACGTCATTTCAAATTCACAGACTCCAATCCACACAATATGTCATGGACATGCCATGTCAGCTGCATTAGTAGTATACGCGGCTGGACATAGACGATTTGCAAGTCAACGTGCAACCTTTATGTACCATGAAATATCATGGGCAATGCAACAGGAAAAATTACAATTACATTCACAAGAGGTAAAAGAGGGAGAACGAATGTGGAAAATATATGATGATTACTTACTTTCACGAACGAAATTCACAACAAAACAATTAAATGAAATTAAAGATAAACGTGGTGAATGGTATATGGATGTAAAAACAGCACATAAATATGGGCTGGTAGATGAGATTTTATAATATTTATACGTAAACGCAACCAATGGCAGAAATAAAACCAAAACTTAGAGTAGATGTAAATCACAACCCAACTAAAAAGGGTATTAAAGTGCAATTCGTATTACCTCAAACACTTGAGGGTGATGCTAAAGCACAAGCAACACAGAAACTACAATCTAAGTTAAACCAAGGTTTAGAACAATATAACTTAACTGTATCTCAGGACACAGACGTACCTTATAGTAATGTAATTGGATTTTTAATTCCAATTGCTGATATTAAATTATTAATTAAGAATGCTATTGGTGGTGGACAAGCGGCACCTGAAGAAGCACCTGCTGAAGAAGCTCCATTAGCTGAAGCTGTTAGAATGCAAGAGTTGGCTGGTGTAAAGAAATAATATAAATTAATGGTTATGGTTAAAACGAAAACAATGAGAAGAAAAATCCCCGTGTTCAAAGTGTATATAGAACAAGGGGCAAGTTATTCTCAACTAACAGAAATCCCCGAAATAATCCAAGCCGTTAGAGATGAAGCCATCTCTGCCATTAAAGATGGTATTGCAAAGAAAAAATCTTCTATCTCACTCTTTGAGATAGCACAATCAGATTATTATATTGAATTGGGTAAAGACAAATGGAAACCCACTCTCGAAAAACTAATTGAATATTATTCTGAGAGAGAAGAATATGATAAATGTATTGAAGCAAGAGATTTAATCAACAAATTATAAATTATGGACAACGAACAACATGCAGATGGAATTAAAAAATCCATCGATGAAATTATTGGTGTGGACACATTTCTAAAACGCAAGAAAAAAACAGAAAATGATCAACATAGAGAACGATTTGTTAAAATTATTCAAACGCTAGAAGAAATAGAAGTGCGTGGAATGATATTAGGTAATGATTTAACATTAGATTTCTCATCTTATGATGAAAAATTCTACTTCGTTATTGATGCTTTATTTTCAATAGCATTCAGTAAGGAAGCATGTGAATTGATCTTTTTCTATATATATGAACGCTTAAATCCAGATGGTACGGCAAATCCAGTAGAAGATGTGGAAGGAAATGATATTCCATTATCTTCACCTGAGGATTTATGGGAGTTAGTGAAATTAACTCAAGAGAAAGTGGGGAAGGCAAAGAAAAAATAGTAATTTAACAGTAAATAAAAATAAAACAACATGAAAAAAACAATTGCAATCGTTGCCTTAGTAGCAACCCTAGCATCTTGTGGTGGAAGTACAAGTACTGAAACAACAACAACTGATTCAACTAAAGTTGACAGCACTAAAACAGTAGATTCTACTAAAACAACAGTAGATACTGTAAAAAAAGCAAAGTAATTAATTTACTTTAAATGATGTTATGCCAGCACCCAAACATTTGACCAAGTCACAAATTGAGACTGCAATGCGCTATACCAAAAGTATTAGAGCAGCGGCCAAATATTTAGGGTGCTCGTATCAACACCTTAAGCCATTTATGAAGGCGTTGAAGGTAGATGAAAGTGATCCAAATTCACTAACACTATTTGATGCCCATAAAAATCAAAATGGCAAAGGTATTCCCAAATTCCTCCCTAATAGACGTAAAGAACCAATGGTTAAGCGTATATTTGAAGAGGGTACAGGTTATGAATCATTTACTCCATCTAAAATAAAAGCTAGAGGAATAGCGGAGGGTTATTTGAAAGATGAATGTTATACATGTGGATGTAATGAACGTAGAGTAACTGATTATAAAACTCCTACTTTACTTAATTTTAAAGACGGAAATAAATCCAATTATTTACTTGATAATTTAGAAATATTATGTTATAACTGTTATTTCCTTTATGTAGGAGATCCTCTCTCCCCAGATCAAATTCGCAATATAGAAGATAATCAAACAGTTAAAGCAAAACCACATACATGGGATCTTGATGATGATCAATTAGAAAACATGAAAATGTTAGGACTCTTGTAATGATTCCCATCCTATCATATATTTATTGATATGAGAATATGTAATAGATGTAAAATAGAAAAAGAATTATCCTATTTCCCTAAAGATAAAACAACATCTTCTGGATATGGGTATAAATGTAAAGAGTGTTATAAAATCTTTAATAAAAAATATTACTCTAACAACTCAGAACAATACCATAATTATTATAAAAATAATAAAGAAAATAAACAAGAATATTACCAACAGAATTCATTAAAATATAATATTGAAAATAAAGAAAAGATTAAAGAATATAGAAAACAAAATAAAGGATATTATAGAGCATGGGTGAATAATAAAAGAAAAAATGACTTAAATTTTAAAATAAGACATATTCTTCAAACTAGGATAGTTAATGAGTTAAAAGGAAAAAAAGAAGAAAAAACATCTACCTTATTAGGAGGAACTATATCTCAAATAAAACAATACCTTGAATCTCAATTTAAACCAGAAATGAACTGGAATAACCATGGTAAAATATGGGAAATAGATCATATTATAGGGTGTTGTAATTTTAACTTAACAGATATAGAACAACAAAAACAATGTTTTCATTATACTAATTTACAACCATTATTTAAAACAACAGAAATAGCTGAATCGTTTGGTTATAAAGGAGAAATAGGAAATAAAAATAAAAAGAAAAAAGTAGACCAGGCAAAATAAAAGTTATATATTTAATCAAACAAAAGATACAAGTTATGTACGAATTAGCACAAAAGTATGCGGATTTTAAAATCCCATCCGAATTTAAAAGAGGTTATGGCGCTATCAATTTCATTAAAATGATGATGTTCGCTAGTAACGTTGAATTAACAAATGATAATATCGATTATTATATGGCGTGTCCACCACGTAGAATGGAAGATGAATCATATGACGATATGAAATTAAGAACTAGATTCGCTAACGCATTATTAAGATATAGAGCACATTTATACAATTTTTCAGTTTACGAAAACAATTAATTATGGCAACTTATTTCCAAGTAAAAGTACAATTCACTATTGAAGATAGTAAAGGTAAAGTAAAAAAACAAAATGTACTATATCTAGTTGATTCAGAATCAGTAACTGAAGCTGAAGCTAGAATGGTACTGTACCTAGTAGACCAAGGTGAACAAGAGTTTGAAGTAACAGCAGCAGTAGCATCAAACATTGCTTCTGTAGTTACAGTAAATTAACCAGCTCCTAGGCCAGGAGATCGAAAAGCAGAGAAGGCCTCTCAGAATGGAGTTCACTCCTGCACAGGCACACTACCTCTCCGAATCGTTTGTCGGCAAAGTTGGCAACTCTTACATGTGGTTCAAAAGTTGCAGCATTGTGATATGGTGTAACGGTAACACTACAGATTTTGATTCTGTCATTTCTGGTTCGAATCCAGGTGTCACATCAACCCGTCGGAAGCTCATCATGACCCGAGTGAGATGAAAACGCGGATATCGGGTCTTTATAGTCAGGTGGCGGAATTGGTAGACGCTATCTATAAAGAGAGGCCGAGTTAAAAACGGCGTTCAAGGTTCAAGTCCTTGCCTGACTACTTGATCAACAGATCGCTCATGTTAACCCGGACTTGTGGGGTGGTCTGAAAAACAAACAAGAAAGGGAGTGCCGTTATTTTGCTGGTTTTGAAGATTCGGTGCGCTCAACAAATCAGCAGTACTGCCGCGTTGGTCAAGAGGTTAAGACGCCTCCCTTTCACGGAGGAATCACGGGTTCGAGTCCCGTACGTGGTACTAATATTTATAACTATGGCATGTCATTATTTATATCTTAAAGATCAACGTGAATTCTTTGTATTAATGAAGAATAGAGATACGGACTTGATTATGAAGATGGTTAAGTGTGTATTAAGTGCAACTAAACGCAATAAAGCAAAGATTGATATATTTGATATATCATTTAAAGATATGAGTTCAATGTTGTTTACAATTGATAAAGCACAATATAATGACATGTTAAAGAATTGTTTAGATGATCTAATCAAAATAGAGGAATATGAGTTATGTGCTGAGATTAAGAAGCAATTAGATAAAAAAACTAAAACTAGAAAGAAAAAAGAAGTTCTTTAAAATATGGGGATGACTTGGCATTTGATCCGGATGATAAGGGTAATATCACACGCAGAGGCATGGTTCTAATCCTCTTTAATACTTGAACAAAACTATAAACGACAACAAAATCGCTCGTCAAGAAGAAGGTGCTAGAATTATCAACATGGCTTTCGCCAATGTAGCTTTAGCTGCCTAGGATCTACGGATCTTTTCTTTCCCTGGCAACTTGGGTGAAACAGTAAGTTGCAATGAATAAAACGTTTTTCTGCTTTTCTCAAAAGTAGATGGTGGAGCGGCCGAAAGGCCCTACAATTACGGTGCAAATGAAATTTGAGCTATCGCTTTATTGGTAGTAATCAGATAGTAGTTAGTACTAAGCGTGTGAGACGTTGGTATTATTGTTACTTTCGGAGACCCGGGTTCAAGTTGGACCTCCTTACTAGGAATGGTAAGGTAATAAAGTGGGTGAATTCGGTGAAAGCAGCAGCTAATACCGAGCCAAGCTAAGAGTACACTCTTAGAAGGTGTAGAGACTACCTGAGTAGTAAAGACTACTTAATAACAGGCAAGAGCGCCCACCAGTCAGAACGGCTGATGAGATAGTCCATAAATGCGACTCCCGGCATCTCCACAAGTTCCTATCGTCTCCCCAAATTTTCATATATTTATTGGAAACAATAATTATATGAAAACGGGAACGAAGGAATATTATGCTAAATATTACCGAGATAATAAGGAAAAGCATAAGGCTAGAATGCAAGATTATAGACAGGATAATGAAAAAATACAGCTTTATGAGGCAGAGTATCATAAACAGAAATATCAAAAAATAAAAACAGAAACCGATATTAATGTTTTAAGAGAAAAATGGAATCAACAATCAAAAATTAAAAATAAACAACGCAGAGAATTTATTAATGAATATAAATCCAAATGTAGTTGTAGTAAATGTGGCGAAACTAGACCGTATGTTTTAGATTTCCATCACATTGATCCATCTCAAAAATCATTTGATTTAGGTGATGCTACTAAACACAGTGTTGATAAACTTAAATTAGAATTAGAAAAATGTATCACGTTATGTCGTAATTGCCATAGTGAATTTCATTATTTTGAAAAAGAACAAAGCATTACAATTAATGGATATTTAAATAAATAATCATCTCCACTATATTTTCAAATATTTATATCAAATTGAATATATGAAATTCTCATGGAAAGGGTATTGGCAACCAACCCCGAAAGGCATCAGAAAGATTGCTGATTCAATACTAGCAGGTGCTACACTAGCATCTACTTTTGCAGCAATGAATAATTGTCCTAAGCTAGCAACTTGGGTAATGGTATCATCTGTAATAACAAAAATAATATCAAATTTTTTAACTGACGAAACTGAAACAAACAATGGTAACTAGTCAACAAGCATTAAAGAAATATGGAGATCCTAATAAACAATCATCACTAACCTTGTGGGATGTTCCAGGATATTTAGAAATAGGTGTAATACCTAAAAAAATCTATTGTAATAAAGATATGATTGAACCATTATCTAAAGCTTTACAAGCTCTTATTGCAACAGGACATGTTAGTGAATTAAAAACATGGGACGGTTGCTTTAACATTCGTAAGAAAAGAGGTTTAACATCAATGTCACTTCATAGCTGGGGAATAGCTGTAGATTTAAATGCATTTGAGAATGGATTAAATATGACACCTAAATTATCTCCAGGATTTGTAAAATGTTTTACAGACAATGGTTTTGATTGGGGTGGAACATGGCAGCGTAAAGACGGAATGCACTTCCAGTTAGCAAAAATATAAATTTGGCTTAGGCAAAGTAAGATCTTATCTTTATCGTATGAGTTACGTTAGAGATAAGATTTCTACTTTTAAACCAAGCAAATACAATCAATTTTATTGGTGGCGCAGATTCAAAATGCGTGAAACTAAACATCCATATACACCATTATATGATAAAATCAAAAATGGTGATTATGATGTAAGTGATTACTTCTATCAAGCCCAATACGAGTTGGAGTTGATGAAAGAAGATTTAGCTAAAATTAAAAGTGTTGATGATCAACATGAAAAAAGAGCGTTATGGATGGAACGTTATAGACGTTTAAATGAAGATTATGCTAAGGATGAAGCTAGTATAATGAAAGCTTTAATAAAAGATTTCAGAATTACTTTTAGGGTCACAGAAGAGGAATTATATTCGTATATGGAAGAGTGTGATGGTGATTTAATGTGCCTATACAATACAGTTAAACAAGATTATATCAAGAAACGACCAGAAAAAGCTAATTTAGTATAAATTATGATTTATTTTTTTATTGGAATACTTGTATCAACAATTATTATAAGTTGGGTATGGATTACAGGTATAGATAACATGAATGATGATCACCCAGAATATAAAGGAGAAGATCTTTTAAATTGGGATGATGATAAATTTCACACTGAAGACAAAATATAGTTATGGATACAATTTTACATATGTTAGGTATTTGTGGTGATCACAATTCACACACTAATCTAATTTCATTATTAACAAGCGAAATGCAATATACCTTATCGTATATTAAAAATTATTTTAAATGAATATATTTTGGGGGATATTATGGGGGTTAGCGGCTCAAGTAACTACATTCTTACAACTACAAGGTCAATTGAAATACCAATGGTTAAAAGACCATATGTGGTTTACTGTGTTAATGGGTATTCCCATTTCATTCATGTTTATGAAATCAGTAAAGAATTTCGTAGAGGCATTTGATGGCCAAATATGGCCATCACGTTTACTTGGCTTTGGATTAGGAGTAATAGTATTCTCAGGAATGTCTTATTTCTTATTTAGAGAACCATTCACAACAAAAACAGGAATCTGTTTATTTTTAGGAACACTAATTATATTAGTACAATTATTTTGGAAATGAAAACAATAGTTATAGGAGACATTCATGGTCGCTCAGTTTGGAAGTTGATAGTTAATCAGGAACAACCTGATCGAGTTATATTCTTGGGTGATTATTTTGATTCATTTGATATTAGTGGATTAGAACAATTACATAATTTCAAAGAGATAATTGAATATAAGGAAACATCATTTTCAAGAGAAGATACCTTAGAAGAACATAAAACCGATGTTATATTATTAATTGGCAATCATGACCATCACTACTTCCCAGAGATAGGTAATACAGGCACATCAGGATACCAACATGGAATAGCACCTAACATTACCCAAGTAGTAGATGAGAATAGAAACCATTTACAGATGGCTTATCAGATGGGTGAGTTCTTATTCACACATGCTGGTGTAAGTAGTGTATTTATGGATAGTGTGTTTGGTGAAGGAGAATGGAAAGTAGAAAATATAGCTACTGACCTAAATAAATTATTCAAATACAAACCTAAAACATTTGAATTTGGAATGGCGTGTAATTTAAAATTATCATATTACTTAGACCCATCAGGTGATAATATAGAACAATCACCAATGTGGATTAGACCTAGATCATTATTTAAGGTTAATCATAATACGTTACGTAAACAAGTAATACAAGTATTTGGTCATACTGAAGTGAAAGAAATTGATACTAAAGGATTATCCACAGGTGAGAGATATTACCTAATTGATTGTTTAGGTACCAGTGGTCAATACATGATTATTAATGATGATAAAATAACATTTGATACATGGAAAAATCAAAACGCATAAAGCAAAAAGACGATAAACGTGAATGGTTTATTGTTATGAATTCTGATTTAGAATACTATTGTGGAATGATGTATGGTGGTGAATTAGTATGGAGTAGTGACTATAAAGAAGCTAAACCACTAGATGATGAAGCTAAATTCAGAGCACTAAAACATCTTAGTCATAATAAAGAAATAATTTTAGATTATATTTAGTAACCCTTCTATATATTTATCCTTGATGAAAAAAACAAAAAATAATTTACGAAGAAAAATTAGAAGAAAACACATACAAAGAAAGTTACTAATCATGCTCCATAAGGGCATTCGATATAAAGGTGAAAGCATTGCTAAGTGTAATGGAATAATTTAATTAAAGGGAGAACATTAGTTCTCCTTTTTTTTGAAGGCAAAATTGTTTTCGTATATTTAATTAAATAAAAAGTTATGACAGCAGTTTATCCAAAACAAGATCCTGAGTACCGCGCACGCGTACTAAAACAATTCTATAAACAAGTAACTGACACTAAGTGGCCTGATGAAGATGAAAAAACAGGTAGACCACGTGGCCGCAAAGCAAAAATGATAGAAAAACCCAAAGCAAAACTACGTCCTGGGGAAGGATATAATTGGTTTAAAAAATAAAAAATATAAACTATGAATATTAACGTTGACATCGATATAGACGATGTATTATGGGAAATGTCCAAAAGAGAAAAACAACAATTAGTAGATGACCTTTATGATGATGGTTACATACCTAAACCACTAATAAATGATCACACAGATGACTTTAGTTTAGCTTGTAAAAAATTAATGGGTCAAGCATGGCGACTAACACGCGAAGAAGAAGAATATATTATTAACATATCAAAACGATTCTAAATGGAAAACAAGTACAAAATGCTAAATGACAAATACTTCGACTTTGGGATATTCGAAGATATTATTAAGGCAATAAAAGAAATGGAACACCCAGAACCTGATATGTTTAATTTTGGGTTAGCAAGTGCTGATGGTGCTGTAAGACGATTACGTGAACAATATTATGAAACAATAAAGAAAATGTATGATCAAGAAGACGCTAATTAGACTTGAACTATGGTTCAATAAGGAATTTGGGTGGTTTTTTACAAACGGGAATAAGAAGGCAAAATAGTTATCTTATATTTATTGGGAACCAAAAACCAAAAATTATGAAAGTATCAGAAGAAATGATGTATCTTAGATGTATGGCCATTGAAGCAATGGTTAAAACTATGGTATTAAAAGGCACTATCGATAATGAAAAATTAGTAGCAGCCGTTGATGAAGTATTCCCACCTAATACAACAGATGAAATGGAACGGTACAGCGAAGCAATAATATACGCCAAATATAGCATTTTAAATTAATAAATAAAACATATAACAAATAAATTAGAAAACTATCAATTACACCCAGCAATCAAAGCACCACTAAGTAACTAAATCGCGTTCTTTTATATCTTTCAAATATGTATTGGTATAATTAAAAACTTTATATTATGAACAAAGAACAAGTATTAGGCATTATCCGCCACGCATTAACATTCGTAGGTGGTATTCTTATTGTTAAAGGTATAGCTACAGAAGCTGTAACTAACGAAGTAATTGGAGCAGTTATCACAGCAGTTGGTGCTGTATGGTCACTTATCAAGAATAAGTAATTTGAATTACTTTTAATTTACGTATTAAGCCCTCATTTTGAGGGCTTTTTTTATCATATTTATGTTTGTAATTAAAACAACCATTAATGAAAAAACTAGTTCTGCTGTTTACGTTAATCGTTACAATGTTCACAGCGCAAGCAAGAAAATTCTACATAAACCAATCAGGAAGCGATACTTACACTACTACACAAGCACAAAATCCAGCTACACCATGGCAAACACTTTCTAAGGTACAGAGTAATGTAACTAATGGCGACTCTGTATTATTTGCTAAAGGTTCTAAATTCACTGGTACATTAACATTGCAAAGCAAATCAAATGTTTATTTTGGTGTTTACGGAGTAGGAGCTAATCCATTGTTTTGGGGTACTGGAACTACAATTGGTAGTTTAGTCATATTAAGAGGATGTACTAATGTTAGGTTTTATGGTTGGAATATATCGGATACAACTATATCGTTTACTAATAGATATACTCAAGCTAAAATCCAAATTGTATTTACAATTGAAAGTTCATCTACAAGCACTATTATTAGAAAATGTACTATGGATAGAATTGGATATGGTGTTTATATCACAGCATCATCTAGAGCACAAACAATAGATAGTTGTAATATAGGTAATTTAAGAATGATTGTAAATGACACTACAAATCCAGACAATGATTATGGTGGAGTTCCTGTTCAAATTTCAAGCCGTAACAATACATTCACAAATAATTATTTACATGATTGTTGGTGTATGAGCTATGATTATGGACGTGATGGTGGTGGTGTAGAGTTTTTTGAAGAAGGTGATACAGTTATGAATAATGTTATTATGTATAATACATTTTATGATTGTAATGGAACATTTGAATTTGGTTCTAATTCAGATGGTGTAGCTAATTATCCACAGATGAATAATGTTATTGCTTATAATAAGATTATTAATAATACTACTGCGGTTTATATAAATAATAATGGCCAATATAAAACTAAAGTGACTAACTTACAGTTTTATAATAATGTAATGGTACAAACTGTTCCTAATCCAAATCCTGTTGGTAGTAGTGGTATTATGTTTTCTATGGCAACATCTGATGCTACTACAGGAATTATAGTTCTTAAAAATAATATAATTCAAATTAATAATGGATCATCTGTAACACGTAGTGGACAATTTACTGGTATTAACTTAACACACACAAATAATATATATAAACTATCAGGTAGTAGTGTAACAAACTTTACATTAGGTAGTACAGAAATTGCTACATCAGGTGTTATTTGGATGAACACATTGGATGTAAATCCTTTAAATTGGAATTATAATTTAACAGCTACATCACCCGCAATTAATAAAGGTGTAAATGTTGGTCTTATAAAGGATTTTAATAATAAGATAGTTTCTAATCCACCAGATATTGGTATATTAGAATTTTAAATCTTATTTGTAAGGTAGCTTTGGGAGGCAAAATCTAGGTTGTATCTTCATCGTGTTAAAAAATTAAAAACCAAAAACGATAAGTTATGAATCAAGAATTAAACACAGATGCTATGATGACCGGCAATTCATATTCGCTGGATCAAATCAAAATGATGGCTCCATCAGTATTCACTACTGAAAAAGCAGCTCACTTAACAGACAAATATATCCAAACACCAACATCACGTGTGGTAGAGGATTTAATGGCTCTAGGTTGGCAGGTAACTAAAGCACAAGAAGTTAAATCTAAGAAATTTAAAGGATTTCAAAAACACATTGTCGTATTTAGACACCCAGACATTCAGATCAAAGGTAAAAATGGTGATGATGCGTTTCCACAAATCCTATTAACAAATAGCCATGATGGTAAAGCAGCATTTAACTTTAGAGTAGGTATATTCCGTCTTGTGTGTAGTAATGGATTGGTTATTAGTGATGCTGATTTTAGTAATGTGAGTATCCGCCATATGAATTATACATTTGAATCGTTACAGGCGAAAGTAAACGAGGTAATTGAGAAGTTACCAGGTCTGGTGCAGAAGATTAATCTGTTTAAATCAACAAAGCTAACTGAAGCCCAAATGACTGATTTTGCTTACAAAGCAGTATCATTACGTAGTAAAGCAACAGTTAATGTTATGGAATTACTTGAAGCGACTCGTACTGAAGATCAAGGTAATGATTTATGGGCTGTGTTTAATAGAGTACAAGAGAAAGTATTAGGTGGTAGCTATAGCTACGGACGTAAACAACGTAAAGCACGTTCAGTAACATCATTCCAGAAGGATATTGAATTGAATGAGCAATTGTTTGAATTAGCAGGTTCATATTTAGTAGAAGCTTAAAAAATTGGAGGGGCAAAAGCCCCTCCTTAATATTATGTTATGAGTAAAGAATTTGATGAATTTATGGAAAGTGTTAAAGCGCTCCCTGACTACCCAGAACTAGAAGGTATAACGAACCTATGTGAAGATATCATCGAAAAGAAGACAGGAAAGATGACAGAGGAGGAGTGGCAAGCAGCAGAGAAAGCTCAAACATCTAAAATAAAACAATGATATACATACTATTAACAATTGTTTGGTGGGAAATATTAAAGTGGGGTGTAGGTAAGATACTGGATAAATTTTTAAATGACGATTAAAATGAAGAAAAGTAAAGACGAAATTATTGTTGAAACAATGCTCAACAAAATGTTTGAAATAGCAGGTCACAACGTTACATTCGAAGATATTAAAGGTCGAACTGATAATTGGTATCAGCAATGGACAATGACTGAAGAACAAAATAAGGAATGGCGAGAATGGGGGACCAAATATCTTAAGAAACAAAAACACCTACTTAAATCATACGCTAGTAGACAAATGGCTATGTTTGATATGAATTACGGATTAAAAATAGAAACAAATAAAACAATATAAAATGGCAACAAAGAAAAAAACAACAGTACAAGAATTACAGGAAATGATTAAAGCAACTCCTAAAGCAAACATTTTAACTAATGAGCAATTACAAACACTTAAAAACATTTCATCTGATTTAGCGGATATTAGACGCGCATTGGATGGTTTAAAAGGTGAAGAGAATATTAGTGATATTATGTTTGAGGTAGGAAAATCATATCACATTGCGGATAAATGTGAAAATGAATTAGATTCATTACTTGAATCATATGAAGATAATTGTTATGATTGTGATGAAAATTACTAGTAGGCAAAATAATAATCGTACATTCACATTATGATAATATTTAAAGGTAAAAAACGTAAATACATTCACACCAGAGACATCACATTAGATGATATCCGTGCTGTGTTTTTCCCAAAAAACTTCCATGAAAGATATAGATATCTAGGTTCAGTACCTTGGAATGAAGATGGAGATATATTCAAAGCAATGGAACCACTAGTTATATTCATGGACCATAAAGCTAAATCTAAATGGTGTCCAAGGTGGGTATTACGTTTTTTACATTTATTTGGTAGTGATAATTCAATTGTTAGAGTAAGAAATAGAACATTATATAATTTAGAACAACGCTTAACTAAAGGTATTCAACTCACTGACTATAAAACTAAATGGGATTGGTATGATCTAAGAATATCAGTATATGGAACTGATCAAATGCAAGACCTAGCTGATGCTATTGAACATAAGTTTTATAACGATGGTCTTAGGGAAGATTTGGCTGATCAAATTAAGGTATTAGATCCAAATACTAAATACGATAAAGGATATTGTGTTGAAAATTTAAAAGCAGAATTAAATAGATTAGAAAATGATAACAGCGCAGAATAAAGCACAGGAGCTATATACCCTAGCATACATGAGATGGTGTTTTGAGTTATCACACGAAAAGAATTATATAACAGCTAAGGACATTGCTATTAGTATCTGCGATGAAGTATTAGGTTATATGGGAGCAGATAGAGGATATGAGTTTTGGACTGAAGTAAAAGATATATTAACTAGATCTAATCATCAACAATTATATATAAACCAAATACCATGAGCGGAGGAGCATTTGACTACAAACAGTATAACATCGGCATGATTGCTGATGAAGTTGAGCAAATAATACTCAACAGCGGTAAACCCAAAACGCAGGAAGAATTGCGAGATAGTTGGGGCAGAGATAATTCATGGTATGAAACGCATCCTGAAGATTTGAATCACTACGCATACCCAGATGATGTCATCGAGGAATTTAAGAAAGGTTTAGATATACTTAGAAAAGCTCAGGTATATGCTCAACGTATTGATTGGTTGGTTAGTTGTGATGATAGTGAGGAATCATTTCATAGACGATTAAAAGAAGATTTAGATAAGTTGGCAAAATAACAATTGTATATTCAATTCAAATAAAAAGGTTATGAAAACATTAGTAATACATCCACAAGACAGTTCAACGGATTTTTTAATCCCTATTTACATGAATCTTAAATCATTTCCTGATTTTAATGATGTAACAATCATTAGAAGTGGAAGTAAATATGAAGTAGATGAACAAATCGAACAACATGATCGTATTATGATGATGGGTCATGGTTCACCACAAGGATTATTTGCTATAGGACAGTTCGGAATGCAAGGAATGATTATTGGTCACTCTACAGTTCCTTTGTTGCAAAATAAGGAATGTATATTCATTTGGTGCAACGCAGATAAATTTGTTGAAACATATAATTTAAAAGGTTTATACAGTGGAATGTTTATATCAGAAGTAGGTGAAGCAAATTATTGTGGTTTACCAGGTACACCACAAGATATAGTAACAGAATCAAATGATTATTTTGCTAAAGAATTAGGTAGTGTATCTGAAAGATCATTAGATGAAATGTATGAGCATATAAAATATACTTATGGTATATTAGCTGAAGGTAATGCTGTAGCAGAATATAATCACAATCGTTTATACTTAAATTCGTAATATGGCTGAAATATTTTTAGGTGGTGGTAATAATTTAACAATACAAACATCTACAAATGTTGAATTAAATGAGACAATAACATTGTTAACTGAAAATGGATCACATGATTTAGAAGTTAAGATGATAGCTAATTTTGAAACTATTCCTGAACAATATCGTGAAGTGTTTCTAAATATACTAACATCTAAATATTATGGTAGAGTATCATTTGGTCACAACCCCTTTTCGGCTTGTCAACCACCTAAAAAGAAAAAGTGGTGGCAGTTTTGGAGGGCAAAATATTCTTTATAATTTAAACTAAACCAAATAACATATGGCAATCCAAACTAAGGACGATGCACAATCAAAAGCAGACAAACGGGTAGATAGGAATTTTTTTAAAAAGAAAAAGGAAAAACCACTAATGGAAAGACAATTCAATGAACTTGTTACATTAGAAGATCAATTAAGATGGATTGAAATAAAGAAAAAACAAAACGATAAAAATCAAACATGGTAATAGCAATAGTAATACTGAGTTTTGTTGTAGCGATATTATTTCTTTTTGTAATAATGTTGAGTAGTATGATTGGAACTCTAAATAAACAATTATCACTAATAGATAAAGAACAACATCAACAAAATAAAGAAATAATTGAGTTGATGAGATATAAATCACAACATGATGAAATGATTTTGCAACATATAGAAATACTTAAATATCTAGTTGAACAAGATCCCAAATTAAATGCAGGTAAACTATACTATACAGGACCTGTAGGGAAAGCATAATATATTATATTTATGAGTAAAAATAAAATAAAATGAGCGCACAAACAGACATGAAAGTAATAAGTGTTCTATTAGACGAAGCAATGGAACATGGTCTAGAAGTAGAAGTAATTTATGAAGCTCTTAAAACAATGAGAGAAGATGATGCCATTACTCCAGCACAAGCAATGCAAGTGGCTATGGATGAATGGGTTAAATAATGATTTCGATTTTTGGTTATAATGATGGGTAAGGCAAAATGCTTTACCTATCTTTATTTCAAATAAAAAGTTATGGTACAATTAATACAAAAAGAAACAACATACGATGTTGAGTATAACGAAGAAATGTATAGCGTTACAATGCTAGAAGATAGTGTTAGTTTAGGTTACACACAATATGATGTGTATGATGAAAGTGGTGAAGTAGTTAAGGGTGATTTAGAAACAGCCATAATTACTTACCTAGAAGAAAATGTGTAGGGCAAAATAACAATCGTATATTCACGTTAACCAAAAAATAATAAGTTATGAAAAAAAGAGGCAGACCAGCCAAAGTGCAAAATGTAGTTCATGTTCCGTCATTGATTGATTTCGGACAAATTACAATGCTAAATCAATTAAACATTGATAGGCGAATGCTTGAATCAATGGAGACAGAAAGCGAAGTTATTAATCAGTTATTCAGTGAGGAAGGAGGTATTCCATGTGCATCAAATTATATGATGATTGGAGATCCTGGTGTAGGTAAAACTACAGTATTACTTGATGTGTTAGCTATGGTCCAGAATCATAATAAACAACGTAAGTGTTTGTTTATTAGTGGTGAAATGGGACGTAAGCAAATGTTCAAATACACAGAACGCTTCCCACAATTCGGATTTGTTAAGACATTATTCATGGCGGATTATCTTGAGTATAATACTAAAGATGTGTTTGAACAAGTATTAGCACAAGGATGGGATTTGATTCTAATTGATAGTGCTGCTGAAATTATTGATGGTGTACGTGATGATAATGGTTGGGATAGAAAAACCGCTGAAGCATGGTTTGTTGATATATGTGTTAAGCATAACAAGGGTGAGAACACAGAAAGAAAATATACATCGTTTCTAGCCATTCAGCAAGTAACTAAACAAGGCGAATTCGTAGGTAGTAATAAATTGAAGCATTTGTTTGATGCTATGGGTGTTATGCGTCGTGAAAGTGAACGTGATGGAGGTGGAACATATATTATGTTTGAAAAGAATCGTAATGGTAATGTTGGAGTTAAGTTTGGTTACCAATTAGAGAATGGAAGTATTTCGTATGGTGTTCTTAGAGAAGAGGTTGAAGAGATATAATTCTCTTCATCTCTCCCATATTTATTGGAAATGGATAAAATATGGAAACAAAAGTATGTGGTGCTTGCTCTAAAGAATTAGACATAACCCAATTTCACAAACAATCATCAAACAAAACAGGTTATCAACATTATTGTAAGGAATGCGTTATTAAAAAAATTAAAGTAAGATACGCTGAAAAAAAGGACCATGTAATTAAGAGAAACATGGTTAATAATGAATTAATCAAGGATAGAAATTTCGAATTCGTAAAACGATACCTTAGGAGATTTGGGGAGTGTACCGATTGTGGACATAAAGATATTAGGGTATTAGAATTTGATCATGTACGTGGAAAGAAAAAGAGAGGAGTAAAAATCATGTGTGGTCATACTGCATCTATCCAGGCAATAAAGGAAGAAATAAGAAAATGTGAAATACGATGCTGTAATTGTCATAGAATAAAAACAGGTATTGATTTGAATTGGAAACGAGTTTATTAGGCACTACTTCTTTCCTACATTCACTACATAAATAAATAATTATGACACAAGAACAAATAGAACAACGCATTAGAGATGTATTAACAGCAGAAGGTGATATACCAATTGGTTATATTGATAATTACATTGATTGTATATTAGCTTATAGTTCATTTGAAGATTATGTTGGTATAACAGATGAAGCCATTCTCAATGATTGGTCTGAATGGATGGATGAAGATGGCGATTGGAAGGCACAGTAGTATTCATATATTCACATTAACCAAAAATAATTAGTTATGCAAAGCATTTACAAATCACCACTTGGATTATCAGTCGAAAAATATGACTGGGATGATCAATTCACCATTACAGGTAAACTACTCAAATCAGAAACAATGAAAGAATTTGATGGTGCATATGAAGTAGAAGAATTTATTCAAGCAAAAATTAACTGCAAAGGAATAGATTTCGATAGCGAATACTGCCAGTTCTTTGCATATGCAAAAACTAAATCCCGTGCACTTGAATTTGTTAAGGAAATAGAAGATTATTTTGTTAAGGTAAAAGAAATGTTGACGGCAAAATAGTGTTCGTACATTCACGTTATACAATTATTAATTAAATCAAAAATAAAAAAATCATGACAAAGCAAGAAACAATTGACTTATTAGGAAAACAATTACCAGGATTCTATTCAGTAGAACAAGTTATTAAAATGATTACTGACATTGAAGAATCAGGTTCATTTGAAATATCAGATGAAATGGTTAAAACATTAAGTGAAGATATATCAGAAGCATTATCTAGTGAAGGAACAGATATAGTAGATGATTATGAATTAAGTATGAGTTACAGAGAAGTTGAATTAGACAGTATTGATCTAAATGAAGGTAAAATTAAAGCAGCAGTTAGGGATGCATTAGAAAATTATATTGAAAATAATAAAGCAGATGCCTAACGGCACTGCTTCCTACGTATATTTCCACTAACCAAAAATAAAATAATTATGGCAGATTTCAGTAAACAATATTGTAACGTAAATGATATGGGCTTTGATGGTGACTTTGATGTATATGAAGAATGGGCTAAACTAACACCAGGATATGGAGTAGCATATATATGTGAAGGATTTGGTTTTACAATGATTGCTAAGGAAGAAACAGGTGATAAAGTATTAGTATTAGTTGATAATAAATGGGAAAATTTTGATGACATGTACTTGGAGGCAAAACTCAAGTCGTAAATTCACGTTAACCAAAAATTAATAGTTATGAAATTAAAAATGAGCGATTACACCGCAATGAGTACCGAAGATCTACGAGCAATGAACAATATGATTGTTGGTATTCTTAGGGGTAGGCAAAACGAAAAAATTGAAGATATTAAGGACCAAATTAAGGTCGGCTCCAAAGTAACAGTCAATCATACCAGAACACAAGGAGTAATATTCACCATTACAGAAATCAGACGCAAACGAGCCACAGTTAGAAGCCAATATGGTAATTCACTTAATGTACCAATTGCTTTAGTAACATTGGCAAAGTAATGATCGTATATTCACGTTAACCAAAAATACAAACATGAAAAATAAGAGATTCTACGCAGTAATGACACGTATTAACGATTCAATTAACAAAAAAGATAAGTTAATAGTTGAATGTGAAACATTAACGGAAGTACTTGCTATATGGAGGAATTCATTAAATAAGAAAAATATCATATACTCAAATATATGTTACCAAAAGCCGTATTATAATAAGAATACACATGAGTCAACATATACTACCTATGATGAAATGGGGAAAGTATGGAAAAAACCAGCTCCATTTAGAGTGAAAGAGGTAAAGTAATAATCGTAAATTTACGTTAACCAAAAAATAAATAATTATGAAAATTGAATTCGTTAAAGAAATAAACGCAAATCGCTTAACAACCTATTTTACCCAAGTTGATGGTAAATTTGTTACTAATAGCTTAGAATTTGATCGGAATAAAGCAAAAGCTATATACGATGGGATTGTAGCAAATAACGGCAAATTTGTTGCTGTAGAAATACTTGAATCAGTAGAGATTGAAGTGGCAGAGTAGTGTTCATATATTCACATTAACCAAAAAATTAAAACATGCGTAAAACAAACAAATCAACAGGCGGTACATCATTTCACGACACAACAATCGGTACTACAATTCACACATTAAATAAGTTATTAGGAGAACCAGTATGTGTTGATAATACAGGTATGGATAAGGTTAATTATGAGTGGGAAATGGAGACAAGTGATGGTAATGTGTTCACTGTGTATAGTTGGAAAGAATATAGAATACTACATGAACATGAAATAATTGAGTTTCATATAGGTGGAATGAGTAAAGCAATAACAGAACAGGCTAAGAGAGAGATATATGAAGCATATGAACGCTAGATTGGCAAAGTAATAGTCGTATATTCACTACATAATAAATTATTTAACCAATTAAACAAACATAAAAATGGCAAACATGTCTTACTGCAGATTCGAAAACACATACCGTGATTTACTTGATTGTTTAGACGCTATGAATGATAGATTAGATGGTAGAGAAAAAGGATATAGAGATCGCTTAGTTGGTATATGTAGGGAAATTATTGATGAATATGAACTGAATAAAATAAGTGAGGAAGATGATGAATGGGGGTTTGATGTAACAGTGGATGAATGGAATGTGGATAGTGATGAACCTGAATATGACGGAGCAGGATTTACAGAAGATGATAGGATAGTGAATGGGGAATATAGGGTAATAGATACTCAGAATAATAATAACTCAGCGAACGACGAGGCACAGGATCATAATGTGTTCGGTAAAAATAAAATATAAATAATAGATATATGAATAAGAAGAAATGGCTAAAATTAATAGCAACGACAGGTATATGGGGGATAATATATTGGGGTATGTGTGTAGGTGAGGCTGAGTGGTGGATGAAGGCATCGGTTTATTTGGCGTTTTTTACAAGCGTAGTGTTGATTGCGATAGAAGAGTAATGCGAAGTAACGCGCTTTTACGCAACAGATAACGCGTTTTTTTCACACGTTTTTGTAACATAATGTGTGACAAACAAGAGTAATGTGTAATTGTAGTTCTTTTTTTATTGATTAGGTCGGAGCATAACGTGTATTGTATGTGGAACGGGTTATGAGTGGGTGACATGTGATGATGTGTTCAATCCACTTTCATTGTACCCAACCACACCTATTTTTTACTACAAAAAGTATATACGATTTGTTGGGCAAAGTTTTGTTGTTATATTTACGTCAACCAAAAACAATTAGTTATGTTTTTATACTTAGACACACCAATAGATCCAGTTGATCCAATATCAATTGTTTATTTAATTTTGTTTGTAGTTTTTTGTGTTGTAGCTTTTTTACTGAGAAATACAATATTTGGTTTTTTATGGGTGATAGTGAAAGCGTTTTTTATAGCACTAGCCATTACTATTGTTGCAGGTAAAATAAAAGGTAGTTTGAAAGATTTATTTAAAGATTAATTTTATTTGGCACAACAATTGTATTAAATTTATGTTAACCAAAAACAATTAAAATGAGTAAAAATTTTGTTATTAAAGCACAATCAGGTGTTACGTACGAATGTTATATTGGATTTACTGATCATATGGGTAGTAGGGTACGTCGTGGACAGCGTTACTACATGATGAGTGAGTGGAGGGATTTTTATTACATGCATTCAATCAATAGAAGAGGTTACGGTAAAGCCGTTAGTAAGAAGAAATTTGCGTCGCACTTCGTTCCAGTGAACCCAATTGGATACGGCGACGAATAAAGATAGTTTTTTGGTTAATGATGAATCGGGGGTGTGCTTAGGCACAGCCCCATTCGTATCTTCATATCAACCAAAACATATTATATGCAATTAGCAGAACGGGATTTTATAGTGGGTGGTCATAAGATTGGTACCATACCTTTTTATACAGACATCGATCCAGTACTCCAGGCGTACGAGTCCGGAGTGAGGGTATTACCAGCACCGTTCTTTTTTGAGCGCGGTGGACGTTTTGAAATGATCAAGCGTCATGAACCAGGTGAGAGTCGTTTTTTTCCAAACGGTGGTTTTGAGATATCGGCTGAGGGCGGCAGCCGCAGATATTATGAGCTGGATCAAGTAATCGTTCACCCAGCGGTTGTCAAGCACCGTCAAGCACTCGATCTGATGGAGCGTAAGGAGGAACGCGATGAGAAGGCTCGTGTGAGGAGTATTGAGCGTGATGAGAAGGTTAAGGCCGCGCGCGTGGAGGGTGCTCGTAGGGGACGTCCGGCGATGGACCCAGCACTTAAAGCGCAACGTGAGACGGATAAAGTGACGCGAGCGGAGAAGTCCGGCGGTAAGCGTGGGCGTCCGAAGAGTACGGTGTCGACACCAAAGACACCGAAAGCACCTACAGGTGGTAAGCGCGGTAGACGTCCACTGGACCAAGCCACGATAGATGCTAGGGCCAGAGAGACGGTTGCTCGATCAGCTAGATCAGGTGGTAAGCGTGGTAGACCAAAATGCGGCTAGGCACTGTTTGTGTTGTATATTCACGTTAACCAAAAAAATAAAATTATGTATAGTTTAAAATGTTCTTATTACGGTGCTGAGTTTACAACATTAGGTGATTTAATCGCCCACATCATGGTTTCAGGTATGGATCCGAATTATGAGATTACTAAGGATGGTGTTGGTATAGGAGAAGAAGCAATTAATTACATCGTGTTTTAGGCACAGTTTTTTCACTACATTCACGTTATACAATTATTAATTAAAACAAAAAACAAAGGTTATGTCTAAAACAAATGCTAAAGCTACTCCAGCTACAAAGGAGACAAAAGCAACAACAGTAGAAACAGTTAAAACAGCAGGTAAGCGTGGACGCCCAATAGTGGGAACATCAGCTCGTCAAGCTAAACTCGCTGCCCGCGATGCACGTATTGCAGCGGGTGGAACCGTAGAACGAGGTAGACCGGCTAATCCGGATAGTAAGCGTCAGGCTCGTCTAAGCGCTCAGGCTGCACGCGCAGCAGCAGGAGTAGCAATTAAAGTTGGTCGCCCAAAGGGTACCAGCACTAAACCCGAGGCCGCAGCCGTAGCTGCATAAGGTCTATTTTATGTGGGCTCTGTGTTAGAGGGTTATTCCCAGCAGAGCCCTATTTTTACCATTATACTCATTAAAATTATTATTATGATAAATCAAATCAAATTATTTCTAATAACATTATTATTCGGTGAGCCGGCTAAAGGAGAGATGATCCCCGCTCCCACCTTCCAATCGAGCTATCCAGAGGACCGTCCAGATGAGCAGACGTGGGTACAGGAGGTTAAGTTTGGGAGCCGGTACGGTACTAAAGGAACTTTTTATCAACACAATAATATTTCAAATCGGTCATACTTTTAATTTTTAATGGTTAATGAACGCCCCGTGGTTTCTACCTCAGGGGCTCTTTTATTACTCGTCACAACCCACTTCGTATATTCATGTTAACCAAAACAATTAAAATGAGTGATTTAACAATTTATGACTTAATAGGCAAACGAGTAAAACTGATAGAGATGTTTGAGGATGCCAACCCAATAGAATCAGGAGCTGAAGGTACAGTTTATAATGTAGGGGCAGATGTGATTAATGTTAAATGGGATAATGGACGTACATTAGGAATGATCTGGGATGTTGATCAGTTTGAAATAATTGGGTAAGGTAAAACACAACACGTATATTCACGTTAACCAAATAAAAACAATAATTATGAAGTATTTAAGATTAATGAAGTTTAAGATCTACACAAATGTATTTAGCACTAAAAACGGGTATGTAGTATTACCTTCGAACTTCTAAAACATAAAATAACATATTGATTAAACAAAACGGGGCTCGGCAGAGCCCCATTTATATCTTCACGTTAACCAAATAATTAAAATTATGACTAAGAAAGAAATTAAAAGCGCAATTAACAAAGCAGTTTACCAATACGCTGAATCGTTAGGTTATCAAGTAAGTGATGATAACGATGGATCGTACGTTACATTCAGTAAACCGGACATGGAAGATGCTTACGACTGTATCGATTATAGCCGTTCGAATCATGATACATGTACAGTAAATTGGGCATCGGATCAGATAAGAGAAGACGCTGAATTAATTGATGCGTTCGCTGAAGAGCAAATGAAGCAATACAATAAATAAAACGGGGCATGACACAACACAAATCGTATCTTCACATTAACCAAAAATATAAACGTATGTTAACAAAACAATTCAATGAATTAAACCGCCAAGCGGATGTAGTAACAATCAGAGTGAAAGTAGCCGATCTAAAGCCTGGACACAGTGTATTCGGTAATAAGGGTAACGTGTGGGAAGACACAGCCCACATCTACAAGTCCGGTGAGGGTAACCTGTGTGGGACACCGGCTCTAAGTAGTAATTGGGCACGTATTGAGGATGTACAGACGATTGGATGTCCAAGATGCCTAGCACGGTATAATAATCAGTAATTAAACCATTAAACCAAATAAACATGACAACTATAAACGTAAAGCGCTTCATCGCACTACAAACCACAATCAACGCTCAAATCACCAAGTATGGTGAGGCGGACGTTCAACTGGTGGGTGAGCTGGACCTGTTGGGAGACCAGCTGACAGGTAATGAGATTAATCAACTGTACATTCATTTCGAGGGTGATGAGATGGAGTATGAGGATGTGGAGGATCAGATTCTTTAGGATGATATCGGGGCGATAGCGGTTCGTGCGCGGATCGATCGCGATCTGCTCCCACAGTAACCGCGGTCCATCGACAGACCATTATCGGCACAAAAAAAGCCCGGTATATTTTTAATGGAAATACAATCTTTTACCATCGACAGTATATATTTATATCTAAACACATTATTATGCAAGAAATATGGAAAGACATTATTAATTACCCCGGTTATCAAATTAGTAATTTAGGAAGAGTAAAGTCACTACCAAGACAAATTAAGTATGGAAAGAACCATTCTATTCCAAGAGATATACCCGAAACTATTTTAAAAACAAGAATAGATAAAGGTGGATATGAATTAGTAGCTTTAGGTAGTAAATCTAATCATAAAAACGATTTTAAAAATTTCTTAATTCATAGGCTAGTAGCTAATGCTTTTATTTCTAATCCCGATAACTTACCTCAAGTAAACCATAAAGATGGAGATAAATTAAATAATACAGTAGATAATTTAGAATGGATAGGAACTAAAGATAATCAACATCATAAAAGATATACACTTCAAAGTGGATTAGTAATATCTAACAATAAAATACTTCAGTTATATAGAGATAACAGTAGTATGTCATTAGAAGAATTTGTTAAGTTACTTATTAAGAATTGTAAATAGCTCCAAAACGCAACTCCAATTTCCGAAATAACCCCTTTTGGACCACTTTGCAAAATCCCAAAATCTCCTCTTAAACGATCTTTTTTGTATAGGCAAAGTATATACGCTATATTCATTACATGAAAAATACATTACATAAAATAAGACAATATTCCGATTCAAGTGACATGAAAGGAGATCCTTTAGAAGGTCTAAGTAAGTTTTTTGATTTTATAGCTATAGTATTTGGATTAGGAGTAGTAACAATAGTAATTGAAATAATAGTTTGGATGATAAATAAAAACTAAATAATATGAAACGACACAAACAATATTACTTTGAACCAGTAGAAGATCACCCTAATTTACATCACATTATTATGATTCGCCGTAATCCTAAAAAACAATCGTTAATACGTAGGTGTATGTATTGGGCGTGGCAAATGCAATCCGATAAACAATATATTAAAAAATATTTTAAAGATGAAACCAATTGACCTATTCCTAACTAAAGAGGCATTCGACGCATACGCAACGCGTTTACGCGAAGAAAAAGCGCGTGAATATGGTATGACACTGGAAGAGTGGGATATTGCTGTAGCTAAACAACAGACAGTTAGCCATAATACCCAGCCATCTTCTTCATTATCCCCTAAACAATAAGTTATGTTAAAATACGTTACACCAGAGGAATCACATTATTACATTAAATTGTCACACAAACAATTTCAAAAAGCAGAGGCGTTTACTCGCATACCTGATGAAGACGGATGGGATAGCGTACATTATTTAGTCAGCGCTGTTTTGGACCCTTCAGGCGCTGTTAGACCCCTAGAGTACGTGTACGTGCTCGTTAATAAAAGTGTACCTAATATGGTTAAGATTGGTATGACTACTAATACACCTGATCAACGCGCACGACAAATTTCCGCTGCTACTGGTGTAGCTACTCCTTGGATACCCGTATATTCGTATAAGTGTTATCGTTCGGATCTTCTTGAAGAAGAAGTACATCAACATTTTCATTATTGTCGTGTTAATACTAGTCGTGAGATGTTTGCCATTGATTCACATACTGCGCAAAATGTGATTGAGGAATTGGGATATAAGTATTCTAGTGCGTTGCGGTGCGGCAGCGGCAATTAATTATAAATAGCCCTCACATATTTATTTATGTGGAGGGCAAAACCCTGCTCGTATATTCACGGTGTAAGAAATGATTAAATAAACATTTAAAACCGAAAATCATGAAAAGTTTAAAAACAACACGAAACACGTTAATTATTACTGGATCAATTTTAATTGCTTTAATTCAATTGATTTGTATTTATTTGACTAAATTAGATGCTATTAATATTATTTCTTTTACTATTATTCAATATTTATACATGGATCTAGTTAAGGCTACTTTTGATAAAAAAATTGAAGAATTAGCTACTAAAAATAACGGGAATTAATTCTTATATATATTTATCGATAGTCATGAGTGATTACAAAATAAAACTTGAAGATAAGGCTGCTTTTATAAATCGCTTGGATAAGCAAGGTATAGGGGTAGATAGCTACGAAATAGTAGATAATAAACTTGAAGGATATTTTGAATTCACTACTAGTGATTCGGTTACTGATAGTATAGTAAAAACAATTTTAAAACAAAGTCCAAAAATAAACAAACTTAAAGAAATGGCAAAATTAACAAGAAGTCAACTAGCAGAAATTATTCGCGAAGAATTGACATCAATGAAACAACCAAAAGAAAAATTAGACGAAGTTAATTGGGATATTATAGGCCCAGCATTAGGTGTTACTTTACCAGGTATTGCAGCAGCTATTGCTTTAATGAAATCTCAATTCTCAGCTGCTAAAAAAGCATTACAAGGTAAAACAAATCCAGATACAGGAAAACCTTGGACAGATAAAGAAATTAAAGCCGGTGTTAATAGAGCATTAGCTCAAAAAATGCAACAATTTGGTGGTGAATAATTAATTCCATTTCAATCAAAATACAAAATTGGGTGACTCTATAAGAGTTGCCCTTTTTTCTTTGGTTTCTAGATTTCTCTTACGTAACTTCAAAATACAATTGAATTGAATGGTTTGAAAGGAAAGGGGAAATTGAGAAAATAAAAATGAGGGAACGGAAATAAACGTATATTTATATATAAACATATATTATGAGATACAAAAACAATGTATTAGAGAAATTAGGACAAATTGACGTTATCGCTAACCGTATTAACGTTCAAATTAATAGAGGTGGAACTCAAGATCAAGTTCTTGAATCTATCGAAATGTTAAAGGAAGCAATTGAAAACGCTAGATCTATGGTTTCTATCGAAGCGGATGATTTTGATCAACAATTTAGACCACAATAATAATTTATGCAAACAGTTTTATGGGTTATATTAGTTCATGTAATTGAATTAATCGGTATTGCCGGTTATCTAATAATTAGAAAAAATAATAAACTTGAAAAAGCATTAGTCGAACAACAACAATATATTGATGCTATTAGTATCATTATTGAGGATTCGGCTAATACTATTCAAGAATTAGATAATCGTGGTGCATTTGAAGCAGATGATGAAGTAGGTACTTTCTTTAGAAATTTAAAGGAAATACAAAACGTTCTAAATCAATTCATTAATCGTAAAAACTAGTTTGGTTCCGATATTTTTTGTTCATACATTATAGGTTATAAACAAGAATTATTATGTCAACTTACTACGAAAACGACGATCTAGATATATTTTTAGATAGTGAAAAAACAATTGCGTTAAATAAACGCGGACAACCTCGTAAGCGCAAACCTAAAGAACCTCGCGTATATTTTACTACTGATACTGAGGAAGCAATTATTTCTTATTTAGCTTCTGATGATCAATCTTTTAGAGATAAAATTTATAGAGATCGTATTGAGTATGCCTTTTATAAATTGGCTGAAAATATTATTCATACATTTAAGTTTTATTATACCGATTCAGATACAATTGAGGAACTTAAACATGAAGTTGTAACATTTCTACTCGAGAAACTCCACTTATATAATCAGGATAAAGGTAAAGCATTTAGTTACTTTGGTACTATTGCTAAACGCTATCTTATTGTTTATAATAATAATAATTATAAGAAACTACAAGAGCGTGCTGATATAGATGAATTAGATGAAGATAAAGGATTTTTGGCTGAAACTAATAAGGAAGCTGAGGATCAAGAAGATCCAAATACATTTATTGATCAATATGTACGTTACATTGATAAATACATTCATCAATTATTTCCCAAATCCCAGGATGCTAAGACAGCAGATGCTATTCTTGAATTATTTCGTAAACGTGAAACTCTAGAAATATTTAATAAGAAAGCATTATACATCTATATTCGCGAAATCACTGATACATCAACTCCACACATTACTAAAGTAACTAAAAAATTAGATACATTACGTACCAGACTATATAATGAATATTATAAGCATGGGTATATAAAGATCTAAGTACATTATATTTATTGATAAATACAAGCTATGGCTAACTTTGATGATGTTACCTTATTTGGTAACACGTCACTATCCGATATATTCAAACAAATACACCGTAATAATAAGGATACTGACAAACAAATTAATGAATTGATTGATGCTCTTAAACCACTCGCATCATCTAATGCTGGATCCGCAGTAATGCTTATGCCTACTGTTAAAGATTTAATTGATGTTAATGTAAAAAATAACGAACAATTAATTAAAATGGCAGGTATTGCACAACGAGCATCAACAGCTAGTTCAAATAATAATCAAGACTTACTATTTGACCCATCAGAAATACAACACTTATTAGAGGAACAACGTGCTGTACAGATTGAAGGACAAAAATTATTAGATCAAACAGAAACTATTCAACATCAAATAGAAAATAAATAATGGTAATTAGAACAGGTTTATCTAGCTTTTCAGCCGATACTTCTCGAGCATTTACTGCTGGGGGGAGTTCTATTGCCACCTCTCAGATAGGTAAAGTATTTGGTATTGTTTTAAATGAAAATACACCTAATAAAAAAGCATTTGAACTTGCTGGTGGTTATAGTGGAATAGGTACTATATTTTATTTAGATTATGAAACATCAAAAAATTATAGTGCGGAGGGAATTGATTTTAAACAATGTGCTATGGCAATTCCACTTGATGCTAATATTAAAAATTATCCTTTAATTGGTGAACTTGTTTTAATTGTAGATGGTCCTTCATCTAATTCCCAATTATATTCAGGAGCTGGAAGGAAATATTACTCTTCAACATTCAATTTATGGAATAATCCTCAACAAAATGCTCCCGTATCAATAGGAGAAGGTAAAACATTTGTTGAGACAGCAGATATAAGACCCTTAGAACCATTTGAAGGAGATTTTATAATACAAGGTAGAAAAGGGAATGGATTAAGATTTGGTAGTACAGTTAAATTAAATTCTAATTTAAATGAATGGAGTAATGTTGGTAATGATGGAGATCCAATTACAATATTAGTTAATGGATATGTAACTACAGATACTGGTAGTAATGCTCCTAATATTGAAGAAATTAATAAAGAAAAATCTTCAATTTATCTAACAACATCCCAAAAACTCCCTCTGAATCCGGCTGCTACTATTACTAATCCAATTAGTAACCCAATTCAACCAAATCATTATAATTATCCTCAATTGATAATGAATAGTGATAGGATTACTCTTAATGCTAAAAAGGATGAAGTATTAATATATGGAGCAACTAATATTAGTTTAAGTAGTGATAATATAATTAATATAAATGCAGGAAGATATATTCACTTACATATAGATCAAAAAAATCCTAATTCTCAAATATTATTAGGTACAAATAAAAATGGAACAATACCAACCGAACCTGTATTATTAGGTGGTAAAACACATGATTTATTATTAGAAATGTTAAATGCATTAACTACATTAGCTGGATTCTTATCATCAGCAACTGTTTCAACAACAGAAGGAGCTATAGCTGTAGTTGATTGTAACATGGCTGGTGAACAATTATTTAACGATGTTTCTACTCTTATAGGTAGACTAGAAACAATTACATCAGATAAAGTATATACAGTATAATTATGGCAAACACAAACGTAGCATCTTTACTAAATCCTAATATTTTAAATAATATTAAAAATTCTCAAGGTATACGTACTTTTGGAGATCAACAAACAAACACTAATCAACAAACTCAAATTTCAGGTAATACCCCTACTTTAACAAATTTATTACAAACCAAAAAATCTTTAATTCAAGAAGAAATTGATTTAGATCTTAAACATCAACAAAAACTACTTCAATTACAACAAATAACCCCTTCATCTTTAACTACAGATAATTTACCATATCCTAAAATAGTAACTGTGGACAAAGTAAATTACACTGCAACAACCGATTTACCGGAGGAAATATTGAAAGAGTGGGATAAAGAATATATAAATTTTTATAATAACTTTACAACTAGTACTGGTAGGGTTGATGATGGATTTGATGAATTTTATTACACTAAAAAAGATAAAATACCTAAAATTACAATACAAGTTAGTGAATGGAGAATTTCTGTTATTGGAGATGTGGGGAATACCGAAAAATTCAAAATTAGTGAATATCCGACAATAGAGTCAATCTATAACAAATTTCCTAAAAGAAAGGAAAAAGTTGAAAAAGGTATTAAGGCTATCACCCGCTTCGATGGAGAAGATCAAATTGTGGATAACGAGGCAGAGAGTCGTTTTTCTGATTTCGTTAAGTTTATACTAATGATACGCAACAAAGGTAAAATTAAAACATTACCCCCAGAACTACCAGCTTTAATCACCCCGCAATAGAAATAAAATTTAAACCAGATAAAACATTATGGCTGATCAAGAACAAATAGAATTAGAAAAGCAGATGGCGATAGACGCTGAAAATGTGTCTTATGAAGCTACTAAAGCTATTTTACAAGCTAAAAAAGATAAGAACCAAAAGGATATAGATGCTATTGTAAAAGATCCTTTTAAAAAACAAAAAGACGCTAAGAAAAAACGAAAAGATAAAAGAGCACAAAGACAAAAAAGAACTAAAGAAGAAAAAAGAAAAGCAAGAAAAGCAAAAGCTAAAACAATATTAGCTAGTGCTAAAGGAGCAGCAAAAAGCTTAGTTCCTGTTTTGGTTCTTCTTTTATCTAATAAAATAGCAGATATTATATCTCAAAATGACAAAATTCAAAAATTAGTAGATGATACTAATGCTATAATAACAGACGCAAATGAATCAGGAGACCCAGCTAAATTAGCTAATGCTCAATTAGCTAGAGATAATGCTATTAAGATAATACAAAGTAATGAAGATAAAATAAGAAAAATTAAAGATGATATTAATAGAATCTCAATTTATATAACTATATTTAGTCTTATTGTTAGTATAATATCAGCAATTCCTTTACCCACATCCGTCCCTCCTGGTATTGGTATACCAGTAAATTTAATTATTAAATTAATTAAAATACTAGATAAAGCAAATAGAATATTATTAACATTAAGTGCTTTTTTACCAATAATAGTCTCCATATTAGACAAAGCAATAGATATATTAAAAGATCTAAAATCACAATTATTAGATATAAATGGACAATTAGAAGCTGCTAATGATGGTAATTTAACAAATAACGGCAATGGATTTGGTACTATAAATGAAAAATATAAAGGATTTAGATTTGCTATACGCGAAGATAATAGTTTTGGAGGTAAATCTATTAATGGATTTAAACGCCACTATGCAGTAGCAATTGATATTAATAATGTGGATGTATTAAAGAGTGAATTATCATTTACTTTAGATCCAAATGATCTAATAGAACAATTAAAATTAGTAATAGATAATCAAGGACTATTCACAGGCCCTGTACCTGATTCAAATACAATGGAATAATATTAATTTTATAATTTATAAATATTTATATATATGAACATCAAATTATTTAAAAAACTAATTAAAGAAGCAGTAACTGAGGCTATTTATGAAGAATTGCCTGACATTATTAACGAAGTTTTAGCTAAACAAAACAAACAACCATTACGTGAAAATAAAACATTTAATTTTACTAGTGCTGATGTAGCTCCATTATCAGGAGATGTACGTAGTTCATTAATGGCTAAAATGGGAGCTGAATTTGGTTTTCAACAACCACAACAACAATTAAAAGTTATTGATGCTGTTGATGAATCAACCGGTGAAAAAGTAAATCCATATTTAAATTTTATAGCAGATGCTGCTGCTAACATGTCACCAATGGATAGATCAGGACTAAGACAATTAGATTAATATGCCAACAAATGTCATAACTAGAGTTGATCCATTAGATTTGCAAGGAAATATTGCAATTGGGATATCTTTACCTTTTAATGGACCTGCTGGTCCTTTCAATTCAACATATAGTACTCAAGATCAAATAAAATCAAATTTTATTAATCTTTTACTTACTAATAAAGGTGAGAGAATATACAATCCTCAATTTGGAGCTGATTTAAAAAAAGTATTATTTGAAGGTATTGTTGGTGAAATAGAAACAGTAATTAGAAGTTTAATAACTACTAATACTGCACTTTTTATACCTGAAATTACAATAAATAATATAACTTTTAGTAGTCCATCTTCAGCCCAAGCTCAAAATAATACAATATCAGTTACAATTACATACACAATAAACATATCAGGAAACGCAGATCAAATAACAGTACAATTCATATAAGATGGCAGATAATAAAGTATCATATTTAAATAAAACCTTTAGTGATTTTAAAAGTAGTCTTTTAAATTATACTAAAACATATTTTCCTAGTACTTATAATAACTTTTCAGAGGCAAATCCTGGAGCTTTATTTATAGATTTAGCATCATATGTAGGTGATGTTTCATCATTTTATATTGATACTCAAATACAAGAGAATTTCTTATTATATGCTAAGGAAAAAGAAAATTTATATGCTTTATCATATATGTTTGGATATAAACCTAAAGTATCATATGCCTCTAACGTAACAGTTGATATTTTTCAATTAATTCCCTCAATAATAATAAATGGAGTATCAGCACCTGACTACTCATATGCTGTTATAGTACCAGAAAATACATCTATAACTTCAAGAAGTACAGGAACTAATTTTATAACTATAGATAAAGTTGATTTTTCTATAACAGATAATACAACAATTAGTTTCATAGATTCTAATTATTACCTATTAACAAAATCAGTAAAAGCAATATCAGCTGAAATAAAAACCACCACATTATCCTTTTCTGGGCCGCAAAAGTTTACTATTTCTAATATTAATGATACAAATATTCTTCAAATATTAGACGTTACAGATACTCAAAATAATAAATGGTATGAGGTACCTTATCTAGCTCAAGCTAGTATATTAATGCCTATAACAAACCCAAATGCCCAATCAGATGGAGTACCTTATTTAATTGATTATCAAAGAGTACCTCGCCGCTTTGTATCTCGCTTCTTATCAGATAATACACTACAACTAGAGTTTGGAGCAGGGGTATCTAATACATCAGACGATACACTTTTACCTTCACCCGACAATATTCAATTAGGATTAATTCCAGGAATATCTACTTTATTAGATGGTTATAATAAAGCTAATCCCTTTTTCACTCAAGAATATGGTTTAGCCCCTAGTAATACGGATTTAACTATTAGATATCTTACTGGTGGTGGTATTAGATCAAACGTTCCTGCTAATGATTTAAATAATATAAATAAAGCAAATATTCAAATTGGTGCAGGTTTAACTGGACCTTTAGCTACTCAAATAATAGATAGTGTAGCATCAAATAATACTTTACCTTCCTCTGGAGGTAAAAGTGGAGATGAAGTAGAAGAAATAAGAAATAATGCTTTATATGCATATCAATCTCAATTACGTGCTGTAACTAGAGAAGATTATATGGTTCGTGCTTTATCATTACCAACTAATTATGGTAGTATAGCTAAAGTATATGTTACTCAAGATGCTGCTAGTGAAATGTTACCAACTCCAACAGTAGCAACAATGGAAAGACGTAATCCATTATCACTAGATATGTATATTTTAGCTTATGATTTTAATAAAAATCTTATACCTGCTTCTATCACATTAAAAGAAAATTTAGCTACCTATATTAATCAATATAGAATGGTTACTGATGCTGTTAATATTAAAGATGCATTTTATATCAATATAGGAGTTAATTTTGACATAGTGATACAAAGTGGATATAATAATAATGATGTTGTGACTAGTTGCATAACAGCATTAAAAGACCATTTTAATATAGATAAATGGACTATTAATCAACCAATCATTATGTCTGATATAACTTCTCGCTTATTAAAAGTAACAGGGGTACAATCAGTAACTAAGCTTGAAATGGTTAATAAACAAGGAGGTAACTACTCTCAATATGCCTACGATATACCAGGGGCAACTAGACAAGGTAATATATATCCTTCTGTTGATCCAAGTGTATTTGAAGTTAGATATCCTGATATTGATATACAAGGTAGAGTAGTACCATTTACAATTTAAAAAGTTATAGTTTGTCATATTTATATGTAGTAATCATACAATTATGGCAATTTATAAAATATTCCCCGAAAAGAGCGCTACTCTTTATTCCTATTACCCAACAATAAACACAGGATTGGATGAAATATTAGAACTTAGTACTTTCTATTCAATTAATGATACTAATGAAGTATCACGTCCTATTATTAAGTTTCCACAAGATGAAATAAATGACGTTATTCTTAATAAAGTAGATGGAGATAACTATGATGCTTATTTAAAATTATCATTAGCTAATGCTTCTCAAATCCCATTAAATTATACTATAGAATGTCGTCCTTTAGCATCTGATTGGAATATGGGTACAGGTAGATTTTCAAATTCACCATCAACAACAGATGGCGCTAGTTGGGGATATTATGATCAATTAGGCGGTGATGTATGGTTTGTACCTGGACAATTTGATACAGGTACAACAGGATCATATCAATTAGGTAGCAATATTGGAGGTGGTTTATGGTTATCAGATAATTTATATAAATCTGTTCAATCATTTACTCATAAAACACCATTAGATATTGAATTACAAATATCAAATACCGTTAAAGATTGGTATAGTAATAGTATAAATAATTATGGAGTTATATTAAAACATAGTAGTTCAATTGAATTTACCTCAGCATCTAAATTTGAATTAAAATATTTCTCAGGAAATACCCATACTATTTATCCTCCATGTTTGGAAATAAGATGGGACGATTCATCATATTTTATTGGAACATTACCAGTGATAGATTCTGATTTATATGTTACCAGCATAGGCAATAATAAAAGTAATTACCAACAAGATTCAGTACAGCGTTTTAGAGTAAAAGTTAGACCTAAATATCCACCAAGAACATTTAGTACATCATCTTTTACTTATTCAACAGTAAATTATGCTTTGCCAGAAACTTCATATTGGTCAATAAAAGATTTGGATACCGAAGAAATTGTCGTAGATTACGATACAACATATACTAAACTTAGTTGTGATGATAAAGGCAATTATTTTGATGTATATATGAATGGTCTAGAACCAGAACGCTATTATCAATTATTATTTAAAACAATATTAGATACTGGTGAAACAATAATATTTGATGAAAATTATTACTTTAAAGTTATAAGATAATGTCCGAACAAATTTCAATAGAGAAACAAGTATACGATAAACTTAGTTTTAGTAAAGTAGTTAATACTCAATTTAGTCAGTTATTAAATAATGTAAATGAAGAAACTCCAACATTTACTTTAGAAGATTTTTTTCAACTATATGATCAATTATTTTATCAAATTCCAAAAGAGGGAGATGCAAATTCACATAGGTATATGCTAGAAAAATCAGCAGATTATTTAGGTGTTATAGTTAGCCAAGACGATATTCAGGCTTTACTAGAAGAAATTACTACATTAAGACAACAAGTATTAGATACACAATCCACACTTGATGAAATAAGTAAAACAATTAAAAAATAATGGCAGATAATATAAAAATAGTAGGAAATGTTGTTAGTACATCTAATACAACCCGTTATTCTAGGGAAGATACTAATTTAATTTCTTCAACTAATATTAAAGAAAATTTTGGTGAACCCGGAGATTATATAGAATATTACATATATGGTAGTAATGGAAATATAATAAATTCTGATCCTTCCTATTTTAGTTATAAACTCCCAACTGACATAACTCAGACTCCAGGAGTAAATACACTTCCTAATACAACAGGTACTATTCAAACAGATGATATAGGTATTATTTCAACTCTAACTACATCAAGTGCTTTATATCCTATTATTGAAATTGATCCTATTAAGGATATTCAAAGTTATGGATATTCATCTGGGCAATTTAGAACAGTATATAATTTATTCCAAAATAAAATTTCTGATAGTAATACTAGAGCTTTATTTATTCAAGAAATATCTAAAGATAGAACAGAGATACGATTAAAATCCACTACTCTACAAGATTTTGATATTGAAAATATAGTAACAGAATTAATAAATGAACTTGAAGGTTCTACTTATCAGATATATTACCTATTAAATTTTGGTAATAATGAACAATATGTAGCTGTTAATATAGCTCTAAATAAAGCTATTGATGGATATGAAGTATTATTTAAATTATATGAACCTCTACCTTTATCAGTCCAATTAAAATCAACTTTATGGGTAGTAAGTGAAAAAGTAGTACCATATAATTTCCAAATAAATTTGGATACTATTGTTACCCCTCCACCACCTCCATCCTTAAGAGGCCCTAATTTTGATATAGAAATTCCTAATAATGGAACTGTATCTACGGAGTATAACACATATTCTAATTTAATATCTAGTGTTCAAGCTTTACAACAAACATCGTATCATCAAATATTAAATTTGATGGCTACACAGAGTGTAGATATAAACATAGATTATACTGATTTTAATAATTTTGTATTTTTTGGATCAGCTTATCAACGTATATCTAATTTTTATAATAAAGCTAAACAAATTGAGGATTATAATACTTTAATTAATACTTATACTCCATTATCATCCTCAAAACCAAGTTTAATAACAGAAATAAATCAGTATTCATCTGCTATTAATACTCTTATTACACAATTTGATGGATATGAATATTACTTATATTTTGAATCTAGTTCATATGCTTGGCCTAAATCATCATCTACTAAGCCATATTCTTTATTATCAACATCATCTTTAACAGTACAAAATTGGTATACAGCTACAACATCATCTGCTCAAAATTATGATTATAATAATTATGATAATCTAGAATATGCAATTCCTGTATATTTAAAAGATGATACTAATAATGCTCCTTTCTTATTATTCTTAAATATGGTAGGGCATTATTTTGATAATACATGGATTTATTTAAAATCAATTACTGATATAAATAGAGCTAATAATAATTTAGAAGAAGGTATATCTAAAGATTTAGTATATGAGCGCTTAAAATCATTAGGTGTTCATTTATATAATACTCAAGCTGGTGAAAATGTTAATCAATATTTAATTGGTGCTAATACAGGTAGTAGTGAATGGGATAATAATACTACTATTACAGGTAGTTATTTAAATAATATACCACGTAAAGATTTAGTATCTGAACTATACAAACGTATTTATCATAATTTACCTTTACTTGTTAAAACAAAAGGTACAGTTTCTGGTCTGGAACATCTTGTAACTACTTTTGGCATTTCTGGAAGTATATTAAATGTTAAAGAATATGGTGGTGCTAATAAATCTGAACAACTTAAAGGATATAACACTAGCAAAGTTAGAATTGTAAATAATACCATCTCAGGAAGTGTATTATCACATGAATTAAGCCTACAACCTCCATACCAATCAACTACTGATTTTAGGGATGAAGATACTCATTATGTAGATATTTCATTTTCACCACAAAATCAAATTGACACTTATATTTCAGGAGCTATTGCCTCTAATGCATCAACTTGGAGCTTAGATGATTATATTGGTGATCCTAGACAACAATATAGTAGTTCATATATTGATTTAGACGCTCAACGTAAATTATATTTTGAAACAGGTGTTCCTGGATTTGCTCCATTTACTGGATCTAATATGGATTATAATGGATTTATTCGTTTAATACAATACTTTGATAATTCATTATTTAAAATGCTTGAAGATTTTACTCCTGAGCGTACAAGTTTATCAACTGGTGTAACGTTTAATTCCCCTGTATTAGAGCGTAATAAAGTAGTATATGCAAATCCATCAAATAGTACAACACAAAGTGTACCTAATGGTGAAGTATCTGCATCTACAATATCACCTCAATATGGTCCATTATATAATAATTTACAAGGGGATAAAAAACCATATTTTGATGGTAATTTAAGTGGTAGTATAGTAGATGTAAATCAATATTTTACAGATAACTATAATCCATATTTAGGTGATTGGAGTGTATATAATGCTCAACATAATCCAACACAAAGTATAAACACAAATACCTTTGCTCACTCAGATTGGAATGTATTACTGAATAATGTATCATCTAGTATATTATCTAATATTCGTAAAAAAATAGAGTATACTGGTAATTATTTACCAACAGGTAGTTTAACAAGTAGTGCTGAATTACAAGATTCTTATTTAACATTACGTTCATATAATACTTCACGATATGAAGGATCTAAATTAACTAGCAAATTATATAATACATACACATCAGGCTCTTATACTGGTTCTGATGGTCGTACAATTCAAACTGGAGATAATTCATATGGTAAAACAGCTGCGATTGATCGTCAATCTTATAAAGTAGGTTGGGTTAAAAATATCCCTTCTCAAAGTTTAAATTTTTATGATAAAACTCAAATTCAATTAAAATATTTAGTTGATAAAGATTTAAATATTACTGATTTAACTTTAAAAAATAACAATTTAATAGAGGTACAAAATATATTTAAATCAGGAGAGAATGTAGTATTATCATTATCTGATGCTACTAAACCATCATTTCAAAAAACACTAGATGGTACTAAAACTATTTTTAGGGGAGGATACTCATATGATCCTATTTTATTTAGAGAAAATAATGAAGTATTAAATTTTTTATCTCTTACTCCTAGATCATCAACCAATACTTTTTCAGGGCTAAAATCATACGCTTTAGATTTCTTTACAGGAGCTAATAGTGGAGACTCAATATTTAATAACCAATCCCCAGCTAATAACAGTATTTCTCATAATACACCAACAACACCTGCTGATTTACCTGCTAATTATAATACATTTGGATGGAGTTGGTCAAAAAACTATAATGGATGGTGGGGAAATGGTACATTAGAAACTACTTCTCCTATGGCTTCAACAAAATTATCTTTAACACAATTTTCATCAACTTATCAAAATACGCTTCAATTAAAAAATAAAACAAAATACTCTCCTTCACCATATGCTTTTACCCCAAATGTTGTAATACAATGGGCAGATTTTAAACCTCAAGATTCTACTGCAAAGTTTGCGTATTTTTTTGATTTATTAAAATTCAACAATACTTCATATAAAGATGGTTATTTAAATGAGGATATAGATATAACAGATGGAGGACAATATCTATATAAAGCCCCTAGACCTTCAAGTCAATATTTTATAAAAGCAAATATACCTGTTTCTATTGGGTTGGAATTTTTTCAACGTTTATCAACACAGTATCCTAATGATAATTGGTTATACCTTCATCAAAGTAAAGGATGTACATTTAAAATATTTGGACTTTTAGAAGGTTCAATAACTCCTACCGATCCAAATTCATGGACTTATAAAGCTTCTACTAAAATATCTACAATAGGAGAAATATCAGTCGGTATGACTTATAATTCGGATTTTAATACTATACATTTTGATCCTACTAATTTTTCTAATGGTTCATTTGATAATCAAATAGATACTCCACTTTTAAAAGGAATAGCAATCCTTCAATTAACTGATGATACTACCGGAGCAGTAGGTACTACAATATCTTTAGCTCAAAATGAAGTTCTTAGATTTAGAATAGTTTTAATGGATATGGATCGATTTTTTACATATGGTAGAGGTTGTAAATTTGAAATAGGAAAACCACAACAGCCACCATCTACTCAAACCTTTATTGAATCTGCTCTTAAATTTAATGTAAATAATTCATTAAAATATATTGAACCCTCATATATTGAAATACAAGATAAAGCAGCACCCAAAATATTATATAATTATAATTTAGCTATTACTGGTAGTAAAATATTTGAGTCTTTTACAACAACAGAAAATACAATTACCTTCTCTCCAGAGATGCAAACTATTTTTTCAACATCTTCTCTTTTCACTCCAGATATAACAACACCAACTCAAAATTATTATTCACCTGTAATAGATACTTTACCGTTACAACCATATGATCTAATAAGAATAGGATCAATATCTTCTCCTAATCCTGACTATTATACTGTAATATCATCTTCAATTGATTCATCTATAACAGTAAAAAATATTCCAACAGTTACTATAGGTACATTTCAAGTTAGTACTTCACCAAGTAGATTTGCTAGTATACTTCAAATACCCGTTTCAACTCAAAATACATTATTATTTAATAATATTTGGAGTTCTACATCAAAACAATTTATTGTAAACATAAATGGAGTAAATAACCCATTAACAATAGCTTCTTCTCCTTTAATAAAAACAGTAGCAGTTAACGGAGCAGATGGAATTCAATACCCTTCAGTACTTCAAATACAAGTATCACCAAACCAAACCATACAAAGTCATATTCCCACTGTCCCTACAATTGGAAGCTGGGGCTATACTGTACTCCCAACAGTTCGGGCGGGGGATAGGTATATATTATCTTATTCTAACGCTGTATTAACTAATTATACTTATGCATTAGGTATTTTTCGAACAACAGCGTATTTAGACAAACCATTATCAACTTTATTTAGCAGTCAATTAAGTCAAAATTTTTCTATATTACGCCCAAAACCAGATGAAACATCAATAATTATTAATTTTAAAAAATCTATAGGTGATGTATCACAAACTATTTTAATACCACAAGACGCTAATAATGCTATAAAAGCAAGTATAGGCACTATATTCCAACAATTAAATGTGGATTTATCTAATCAAAATAATATTACTCAATAATGATAAATTTATATTATATACCATCATCTGGATCTTTTACATCCTCATTAACAATTCTATCAGATAGTAATGTTATTGGTGAAAGATTTTATTCTGACATAACATTAGAAACAACAGCTAGTGCCTATGAAACATCTGGTTCAGCATTTATTTCAGCTTTAGGTGAATTAAGAATATATGTTAAAAGTGGAAGTTCTATCTTAGCATCATTCCCTACTGAGAATACAACAATATATTATAATCAATCTCCATTAGGTGTTCTTTTACCATCTCCTCCAATTTCAGCGGAAACATCTTCATTTATAACTAATTGGTATTTCACCCCAGATATATTTACAACATCCTCAAATAATATATTTGCTATATATACTTCTTCATTAGTATCTTCTAGTATATATCAAACTCAATCTCTTAATAATGGAGCTTTAACATTAATTAAAGATACTAATTATACTGTACTAATTAGTGGTAGCGGATTATTTTATACTTCAAGCATATTAATCATTAACCAATCAACCAATACAACATCATCATATGTTTCTAGCTCAAATTCTCCATTAACAGCTAGCTTTTCATCATCTAATATTACAGATGTATATAATATATATGCATTAACCGAAGCTCAATCTTATTTAGCATTTACATATACGGCTCCAAATTTTCCCGTTGCTAATACAAGTAGTTTAAATCAATGGAATTCTTTTTTAAATATTACTGCCTCAGCTGTTTCAAGTTCAGGAAGTACAATATATCTATATGGGGGTAATTTAGGTACTATTAATACTTTATCTCATACTGGTAGTAAGGTTTTAAATTCATTTACCTCTTCTTATTTATCAAACTTAACTACACTTAATTTTATAGATGAATTATTAACTACTTTTCCTAATTTATCAAATTTACCAAGTATAATAAATTTAGATCTTAATACTAATTCTAATTTAGGTGGTAAAATTCCTTATTTAACAGGTAGTCAATATCTACAAAGTTTTACTTTTAATAATACAAATTTAACAGGAAGTATAAGTGATATATTATTAAAATTACCAACAGGATCTATTCAAAGTATAGATATTAGTCTTAATTCATTAACAGGTAGTATTCCTATATTATCATCCTCGTTTGCTTTACAAACATTTATTGCCTATAATAATTTATTGAATGGATCTATTATTGAATTTAATAAAAGTTATAATTTAAAATATTTTGATGTACATAATAATACTTTAACAGGTAGTATACCAAGTTTAAATGACTGTACAGGATTAACTTATTTTAATGTAAGTACCAATTCATTAACTGGTAGTATTCCTACTTTACAAAATAATCAACAACTAGCATATTTTATATGCAATAATAATACTTTAACAGGATATACAGTAGTATCTACAGGAAGTTTATCTCCATATTTATTATATTTTAATGCTCAAAATAATTTATTATCTCAAACAGCAGTAGATAATATATTATATGATTTAAATGTAGCCGGCAGCTATAATGGAACAATAATTTTAAATGGAACCGGTAATAGCTCACCCTCAGCAGCTGGACTTATTACAACATCTTCTTTAGCAAGTAAAGGTTGGACAGTGAATGTAAATTAATTATATTAAATTTGAATTTTTCACATATTTATAGTATATACAATAAACAATAAAAAATGGCAATATTAAATCCTACAACGGTAACAGTAGATGCACTTCTAACTACGAAAGGTCGTGAGTTATTAGCTCGCAATGACGGATCCTTTCAAATTACACAATTTTCTTTAGCTGATGATGAAGTAGATTATACAATGTATAATCCAACTCACCCATCAGGATCAGCATTTTATGGTGAAGCAATTGAGAATATGCCTGTAATTCAAGCATTTCCTAATGATACACAAATAATGCGCTATAAACTAACAACATTACCACGTGGTACATCCCGTCTACCAGTTATTAGTTTGGGTTACAATATCATTACCCTCAAACAAGGTGCTTCATTAACATTAACACCACAAACATTAAATTATTTGGGTGCTACAAGTACATTTGAAGCTAACGGATACGTAGCCACAATTACTGATATTAGATTAGTATCATCTTTCCAAGGTACAGGTATTACTACTACTACAGTTGGTAATCAAAATTTAAATACTACTACAGGTACTGTATTATCTAAATCAACAATTGGTACATCATTTACTTTAACTGGAACAACAGTTAATACATTATTTGGTACATCATTAACTACATTATCTACAACAATTACTGTAATTGGTAGAGATAGTGGTGCTAGAATTACTATTCCTATTAACATTCAAAAAGTATCAACAACCTAATTAAAATAAAAATATAATATGTCATTTTCAAGATACGCAACAGATGATTCAGTAATAAGTTCAGAAACCGTAGTTCGTGGATTATGGGCTGGGGATATTAATACTTTATCAACATTTTTTACAGGAAGTGGATACACAGAATATTATTTAGATATATATCAAGGTAATCCAACCACAACAACAGCATCCGTTCAATTTGATATCCAATATGGTCATATATCAGGATCTGGTTCTTTACCCATTAATGCTGCTGTACCTGGATATTCTCCATCACGTACTGTATATGGTCAATATAGAAATTTAGTATATGGGGATGAAAATACTAATTTTAGTTTTGATGGTGGTACTACAACTGCTAGACAAATATATGTAATTAATGTTTCTAGAGCTCAATACAAACAATCATTCTCTCCAGGATCATTTAATTTAACGTTAAGTAGTGGCAGTGGTGCTAATTATAAAGGAATTAATTTAACAGATGATAGTAATACAACATCATTAACTAGATTTATTGGTGAAAATAGAGTATATTATATTATTAGTGGTAGTAATGGTAATGCCTATACAAGTAGTGCAGCAACTACTTATTATGGTATGATGCTACCTGATTTAGGAGTTATTATATTAGATGCTTCTGGGTCATTAACTCCATATATCTCTGCTTCTTCTCTAGGAACATCCACAGTATCAAATAATCATCTTAGATTATGGCAATCTATATCTCAATCAGCAGCCGCAACATCAGGTAGTTTTCAATTAAAATCATCAGAAGTAATTTCATCACGTTATTTTTTCACACGTGTTAAAAATAGTGAATTTAATTATACAACAAACCCATCTATTATAGATGCAAATGGTAATTTATTATACACTACATTAATTGATAATCCTCAAACATATGTTACAACAGTAGGTATGTATAATGATAATAATGAATTATTAGCTGTAGCTAAATTAAGTAAACCATTAACAAAAGATTTCACTAAAGAAGCTCTAATTAGGATCAAATTAGATTATTAATGCATGTCATCATTCAAAAAATTAAACAAGGCTGATGTAACAACAGTACCCTATGCTGCAAATAAGCGTTGGGTATTACCTTATACCACAACCCCAAATAATGAATACGCTGTTTATTATGTTGGTAAAAATGAAGTTTTTAATTCATCAAACTCCACTACAACAAACTCTCAGTATCAGTCACTGATATATAGTCAAATGAACCATATGTTCTACCAATCATATACTGGTAGTTTAGATACAGGGTCATTGATGTTTAATGCCGATACTTATCAATCTGCTTCTCAACAACGTCCAACAGCTTCATATTTTAATTATAATATTAATCCTTTATTAATTAAACAGTTTCCTACTGGGGCTAATGAAACAATAGGAGTATTGAGTATTAATCAAAATATATATGGTTCTAAAATATTACCTGCTAGCTTTCAAATTTCATCCTCAGGCATTTTTATTAAGGATGATGGAAATGGTAATTTATATGATATAATACAAGCTCAAAACCAATACATTGATTTAAATTACATAACACTAAATTATACCTTAACTGGTAGTCTATCAGCAGGAGTAAATTTTATTGGAAATATATTTTATGCTCAGGGATTAGTAGTAATAACTAATCAAAGTTCTAGTTATCAAAATTTATTAACAGGTATAACAACAATTTCCTTTCAAAACGAACATATTATATATGAAAATGAAGTTCGCTGCATTGTAAAAGAAAGTGATTATAATTTATCATTTAATCCAACCTTATTAAAATATGGCGGACAATGTATTGTACCATTAATATCAGGTAGTAATTCTATAGTTTCAGGAAGTAGTAATCTTTATACATTAACTGGATCATTTGATAGTGTAGTTAAAGATTTTGCTACTGGATCTGCATTTCAACCATATGTTACAACAATAGGTTTATATAATGATGAAGATGAATTATTAATGGTTGCTAAATTAGTTAAACCAATAGTTCTATCATCAGACACAGATATGACATTTATTGTCAAATATGACACTTAAAACAGTTTTTATGAATTGGTTATATGAATACGTCCCACTACAGGACGATTTTACTACGAACGATTATGGTTTTATTTATAAAATCACTAATCTAGAAACAAATAAATTTTACATAGGTAAAAAAGCATTCTTTCACAATAAGAAGAAAAAGCTTACTAAAAAGGAATTAGCTGAACAAACTGGTCCTGGTCGTCGCTCAATTACTAAAATAGAACAAGTCGACAGTGGTTGGCGTAATTACTGGGGTTCATCTAAAGAATTATTAGCTGATGTTAAATTACTAGGAGCAGATAACTTCGAGAAGGAAATAATAAAATTCTGCTCTACTAAAAAACAACTTACATACTACGAAATACAATACCAAGTATCATACTCAGTACTATTTACTGATAGTTACAATGATAATATACTAGGTAAATTCTATCGCAAAGATTTTGTTACGGCAGAATAATTTCGTATATTGAGGACTATGGAAAATGCTGCTCTATTAATATTATTAGAATCTGTTTTAGGTACTGGTAACAAGACTAGTCGGGGTAACTACTCCTTTAAATGTCCATTTTGTACTCATCATAAGAATAAACTAGAAATCAATTGCATAACAAACGCTAAAAGCGAGAATCCTTGGCATTGTTGGGTGTGTGAGGCAAAAGGTAAAACCATTAGATCTCTTTTTAAAAACGCTAAGATACCCGCTAATAAAGTAGCTGAGCTAAACATGATTATAGCTCCTGGTAAAGAATATAAGCAAATATCTACCACACTTGAATTACCTAAGGAATTTATATCACTAACAGATATTGTTGAAAATAAAATCACTACTATTGAAGCAAAACATGCTATTAAATTTTTACGTAAGCGTGGTATAACACTTGACGATATTATCAAATATAATATTGGATTTTGTAATGATGGTCTATACAAAGATAGAGTTATAGTTCCCTCATATGACGAGAATGGTATTATAAATTACTTTATTGCTCGCGCTTATAAAGATGGACCACAAAAATATAAAAATCCTCCTGCTGATGCTAAATCTGCTATTGGTTGGGAGTTATATATAAATTGGGACGCACCTATTATACTTGTTGAAGGTATGTTTGATGCACTAACAATTAAACGCAATGTAATCCCCTTATTTGGGAAAATTATTCACGAGAAGCTAATGAAAAAATTAGTCCGTTCATCAGTCAATAGAATCTATATTGCTCTTGATCCTGATGCTATTAAAAATGCTTTTAAATATTGCGAAGAATTGATGTCGTATGGTAAAGAAGTATATCTAGTAGAATTAGATGGTAAAGATGCTAATGAAATTGGATTTGAGAGGTTTTTAAACATTATTGAAAATACTGCACCTCTTAACTTTCAATCTCTATTGACTAAAAAACTCCAATTATGATTGAAAAAAATGTAAACATTATTAAAGATCCTAAGATCAAACGCCTTGTAGAATATAAAGAAGGTGACAAACAAATTAATGTTTTAGATAATAGATTCTATCGTAGAGATGGAAAATATTTCCCCTCAGTAACATCAATTCTAAATTATTTCCCTAAAAATCAATTCTTCCATAGCTGGTTAAAAGATGTAGGACACAATTCCGACATCATAGCTAATAAAGCAGCTGGTGAAGGTACACAAGTACACAATGCTGTTGAAGCCTTTATTAATGGTGAAGAAATTCATTGGTTAGATGAATGGGGTAATGTTAAATACAATTTAGATGTTTGGCGTATGATATTACGCTTTGCTGATTTTTGGAACACTCATAAACCAGAACTAGTAGCTACAGAATATCATTTATTTTCAGATGAACATGAATTTGCAGGTACTGCAGATTTAGTAGTTCGATTTATGGATCATTTATGGTTAATGGATCTTAAAACATCAAATTCACTTCATACTAGCTATGACTTACAGTTAGCAGCCTATGCTACAGCATGGAACGAAACGCATAGTGAAAAAATTACACAAACTGGTATATTGTGGGTTAAAGCAAATACACGCGGTGAGGGTAAAGGTGGTAGAATACAAGGTAAAGGTTGGGAACTAAAAATAGTTAGTGATATTGAGAATAATTTCAAAATGTTTAAAAACGTACAGGAAATATATAAAATGGAAAATCCTGACCACAAACCATACACAGAAATATTACCAACTTCAGTTAAAATAGCAAAGTAATATATTTATTGATATATTATGATTAAATTATTAAACTTATTATTAGAAGCATCAGCTCGACCAAAAGCTATATTTTTAGCTGGTCCTGCTGGCTCTGGTAAAACATTTGTAACTAAGCAAATTATACCATCAGATTTAACTGTAATTAACGTAGATGATGCTTATGAAGAACTACTTAAAGCAGCTGGATTAGGTACTAAAATTTCTGATTTTAGTCAAGATCAATTATCCCAAGCAGCACAAATGATGGGTAGAGCTCAAAAGACTACTAAAGAAAAATTTGCACAACTATCTGCTGATAAAAATAATATAGTAATAGATGGTACAGGTGCCGCTAGTAAACCATTACTTAAGAAAAAATCTGAATTAGAAGCATTAGGATATGATACAATGATGTTAATGATTTGGGTTTCCCCTTATACATCATTAAAACGTAATGCTGATAGGGATAGAGCATTACCTCCTGGTATTGTATTAAAAACATGGGCTGGAGTTAATAATAATATAGATACGTATAAAAAAGCTTTTGGTGATAAATTTATATTAGTAAATAATGATCCTGAAGGTAAAGCTGAATATAATCCTGAAACTGCTAAACGATTATTTTTTCAAACAGTAAAAGGTAGTGGTAAGGTTTATACAGCAGACGAACGCGCTAAAAAAGAACAAGAAAATCAAGCTTTAAATGACATGATAGCTCATTTAGTAGAAATAATACCACAATTTACATCTATTAAAAATGCTAAATCGAAAATAAATAATTTTATAAAATGAATTTAGGCCAATACTTAGCTAATATATTATTAGAAGCAGAAAATCAACCAACAATAGCACTATTCCCAGGTGCCTTTAAACCACCTCATAAAGGACATGTTGATGTTGTTGAAAAATTATTAAAAGCTGCTGATCAAGTAGTAGTACTTGTGTCACCTCAAACACGTGAAGGTGTTACTGCTGATGAAAGTATTGCTGTATGGGATCTATATAAAAATAAATTTAATGGTTCAGTTGAAGTAAAAGTATCTGCTGATTCTAGTCCTGTTAAGGAAGTATATGATGTTGTTAAAAATAATCCTGATACTAATTTTTTAGTAGCATTTGGTAAAGGTGAAATGGATCGCTATAAAAGTATTGAGAAATACCCTAACGTAAAAGTATTTGATGCTGGTGCTATTGAAGGTGTTAGTGCAACTAACTTACGTATGGCCTTAGCTCAAAAGAATGAGGAAGAAATTGCAAAATATCTTCCCGATGGAGTGTCTGTAGATGATTTTTTAAATGCATTGAATAATAAACCAGAAGAAAAATCAACAGAAACACCACCAATAGAAACTCCTGCCGAAACACCTACAGAAGAGCCATTAAAAGAATCACCTCCAATTAATTTTGATGATGATGCTTATCAAGACTACATAACACAAAATCGTGCTAAAATAGAAAAAGCATCTGCTGTATTTAATATTCCAATAGAGGATATGGAATATGCTTTTAATGGTGGAGAGGAAACAGTATTAAATGATGATATATGGTCTAAATTAGAAAATAGCAAGTCATATAAAATGAAAACACTAGATGATGCTATCCAACATGCTTTAAAATTAGGTATTAACCCAAAACCATACATTGATCAAATTAAAGCTGGTAAGGATATGCCGTTACCTCTTGTATTATGTTATGCTCAAGATAAGTATTATTTGGTAGGTGGAGAAGTTGTATTATCTTTATATAAAGCTTTAGGTTCAATTCCTACTGTATTACAAGGCACATTAAATCTACAAACTAAACAATTACATCAACCCATTGATCTTGGGGAAGGTTTAAATACAGCAAACGATAATAAATTATTAAAGAAATTTATTGCTTTTGCTATTGACGAATTAGGAATACAAAAACCGCCAACATCTCTTACATTGTCAAGAGATAATAATATGGCTAAATCAAATCATTCATTTGGTTCATTTGATCCTAATAATGATAAAATATGGTTGTATGTTAAAAATCGTAACATGGCCGATTTATTACGTACATTAGCTCATGAGTTAGTACATCGCAAGCAAGCTGAGGATGGTAGAATTGATTATAATAGTGGTGAGACGGGTAGTGAAATTGAAAATGAAGCAAATGCGCAAGCAGGTGTATTATTAAGAAAATTCGGCAAACAAAACGAAGAAATATATCAATAATAAAATATAAGTTATGTATACAATTTACTGTGACATGGATGGTGTCCTTGTTGATTTTGAAAAAGGTTATTATGATCTAACAGGTGTTCACACAAAACAATACGTTAAAGGTGACGCTGCCTTTTGGCAACCAATAGAAGAAGAAGGGGCCGCTTTTTGGGCTAATCTACCCTGGATGTCAGATGGTAAAACTCTATGGAGTTATATCAAACGCTATAAACCAAATATTTTATCATCTCCATCACAAGATCCTTCATCTAAAGTAGGTAAGGAAGCTTGGTGCAAAATGCATATTAATAATCAATATAAAAAATTATATTTTTATTCTAGAGCATATAAACAAATGTTTGCTGGCCCTGAACGAATATTAATTGATGATATGGAACAAACCATTAGAGAATGGAATAATGCTGGTGGTATGGGAATACACCATACTTCAGCTACAAATACAATTGCACAACTTAAAAAATTAGGGTTATAATGAGCGATAATTTACTTAAAAAAGAATTTAAAACACGCGATGTACAACGTATGCGTAATATCATTACCAAAAAAGCGGGTGATAAAACCGGCATACAGGTTGGATATACTGCCGACTATGTTGAACGCAAGGAAGGTGACGTTTGGGAAGAACGTGGCAAAAAATGGACTATAAAAAATGGAATTAAACAAACTGTAACACGCTTTGACGATATTAAGAAAAAAATATTCACACCTATCACATGTCCTAACTGTAACAAACCAATGACAAAAGGTCATTTTGATAAGTATATGTTCAAAATACATCAAAAATGTTCTGATTGTGTAATTGATTATGAAACTAAATTAAAGGTTAGAGGTGAATATAAAGAATATGAACAAAATATAATTAAACAGGGTATTACATATCACATTAAGGAAATGGAAAATGTATTATTAGAATTACTTATGGGTCAATCTGGCGAATCATACGTTACAGAAGCAGGTGATATTGAAGAATGGAAAGGTAAAAGTCTAGACAATCAATTCATAAAAGATATACAAGAATACATCCAGAAACTCAAGGAGGCCATGAACGCATAATATTTATTGGTAATAATTTATACAATAAGTCTTAAGTATTATGGATAGTAACATTTGGTCAGTATTAATCACAGCAATAACAGTTTTAGGTGGTACTACAGCTTTTCGCTATTATGAAAAAAGAGCAATACATAGAGAACGTGATGATGATTTTATTCGTCATGACTGCAAAGATCGTATCTCTAAATTAGAAGCTCTATTAGAAGCATCAGCTAAAGAAAAAGATGAATTACGTAATTTAGTATTGAAATTAACATCTGAAGTAGCAGAACTACGTGTTAAAGTTGATTTCTTATCCACTGAAAATATTAAATTAAAGAAGTAATATAGTTTAATATGATAAAATTAATAGATATATTAACTGAAGCTGATCCTAAAACAGGTACCGGTAAAAAACCTAAAGGATCCAGTCGTCGTTTATACACAGATGAAAATCCTAAAGATACTGTATCTATTAAATTTAAAACAGCTGAAGATATAAAAGATACTTTAACTAAAGCATCATTTAAATCTAAAACACACGCTCGTAAATCACAAATTATTAATTTAATTCATCAACGTGTTAGAGCAGCATATGGTAAAGCTAAAGATCCTGAGGTTAAAAAACGTTTAAAACGTGCTTTAGATTATATTGAAACACGTAAAGAAGCATCTAAAAGAAAAACTAAAACTTTAAATAAAGAAACAGCAGACCCTCAATCCGGTAAAGCAGCACCATATGGCTCAGGATATGCTCCTGTACAACAGAATGAAGATATACTAAATGAAAAATGTTGGCCTGGATATACTAAAAAAGGAATAAAAACAATGTTTGGCAAAAAATACCCTAATTGTGTAAAAAATAAAAAATGATTAAATTAACAGATATATTAAACGAAGTAAGACGCTTTCAACAACTAGCTGGTCTAACAGAAGGGGCAGTAGAAAGACAGTTGCTAAGTACTAAGCCAGGCGATAAGATAGAGCTTACTCTCGATGATGATACCAAGCAACTGTATGTAAGAGTGGGTACCAATTCACAAAATGAACCTACCTTCAAGATGCTAAAGAATGATAAGCCGGTAAGTAGAGAAAGTGCCTTAGCGGTATCCTTCATTAAAGCAGTGAAGCCAATATCAACTACAAGACAAATGACTGGTGACCCTGATGTTGACTTCATGGGTGAAGTCATAAGTGCACAACCAAATACATACGACTATAACAATCCTGGTGATGAGTGGAAAAATATATTCACCAAAGCAATGGAACGCTTCAATAAATATCCGAACAATTCTAAAGTAAAAAAGGATATTACAAACGTACTTATAGCTGCCTATAAATTAGGCTTTAAGAAAGCTGGCAAGAAACAAAAACCAGAAGATTTACAAGATCTTGCTAATAATCTTGTAACATACGACAGGCAAAAAGTAATCAGAAATGGATCAGCTGATGATTTAATTACCTATATTAAAAATGATGTAGATCCAACCTTACTACCTAACTGGGCAGATCCTAGAGCGCAAAAAGACTTTAAAGCCGGTAATTGGATAAGAATAACTCCACAAACTAAACTTAAAGTAGGTAACGAAATTGTTAGAATGGGAGATATATGGTTTGGTGAAATAGCAAAAATAGAAGGTGATAAATTCTTTATTAGGTTTGATGCGGATTATGCCGATGAAAAACCTACTAAAAAGAAGAGAGAGCAGTTAGAAGATTATTATCTTTTAATAAAACGATAACATGAAACTACCAATAGTACCACTGGACAAAGCTAACCATTTTATATATGGAGCTCTAATATCGGGGGTCGCTATATTAGTTATGCCATGGCTATATGCCTTCATAGTAACAGCAGTAGTGGGTGTAGCTAAAGAAGTATACGATCACTACTCTAAAAAGGGTACACCGGACATAAACGATTTTTTATACACAATAGCAGGCAGTGTGCCTGTTTTAATATCACATTTATGAAGGTAGTAAAAATTTTTTTATCATTAGCATTCATGGTTGGATTACCACAAGTAATTATTTCCTCTGAGTTGTTGGACTATGGTCACAGCCTCTTGTTTACACCACTTAGCTTTTTGAATGCTTTTATTGGGACTGCATTAACATATGGCACTGTTGGCTTTAAGACTGCTCCAAAGGGTATTGGCAATATTGATAACAATAAGACTGTCCCACAGATCAATCAAACTTGGGCTATGTTCTTTATATCGCTTATAGCTAACTTAACCGTGTCTAACTTATGCAACACAGTACTATACTAAAATGATTAAACTTACTCACATACTAAAGGAAGCTGACGACAAGAAGGTGTCCCAAGAGGAAAAAGCGTTCGAAGAGTTTGCTGACACCCGTGGTGCTGGAGCAGCCAAGATAGCTTCCACAGCTGAAGAGAAAGGTGGTCTGGCATTATTGACTTGGCATCACTTTAAAGTGAAAGCATCTTACTATGAGAAAGCAATGGAGGGTAAGTTCGATGTTGAAGAAGCTAAAAAGGAGTTTGAAAAAACATTAAAGAGTATATCATTAAGTATGACTCCAGTCGAGTTTCAACGAGAGGTGGGTCGTATGGAAGTATTAGGCGAACTACTAATAAGAAAAAAATAATATGTTAAATGAAAACATACCATATTTTAAATGTCTTATAAAAGAATCGTATTTTACTAAAAATCCTAAAGACTCTAATAAGTATCATAACGCTTATGCTTTTGGTATACAATCAATAATGGGCAAAATACTTACATTTCATATCATGACTGATTATGGGATGTTAAGATCTAGAGTACCACTATCTGAAATTTACTTACAAGAACCTAAAAAAGACTTACCATTTTATTATAAGCAATTATGGGATTGTTTTGATAATGACGCGACAATAATAACTTATAGTTATTTAAAAGAAAAGAAATGTAAGGTTATATTAAGAGATAAAACATATGTTTGGGCTACATATTTATTTACGATAGACTGGCAAAATAACCCATACTCAGACGAACCTACTGACTATAAATGTGGACATGTATTAGCAGCGGATGATGGATATCTAATGTGTATGCCAAATAATAGAATATTTTGGAAAGATTCAAATTGGATAACTAAAGATTTTCCAGTTGATCCTAAAACTATAAAAGTAGATACAGAACTACTAGCTGTAGAATCAGTAGCAGATAGATGGGTGTCAGAAGATACAGATTCTTTTTATTATGATATTAAAGAAATTATAAAGTGATTAAACTAACCGAAATATTAAGCGATATATTAGCAGAAAAAAAGCTATGCCCTAAAGGTAAAGCTTATTATAATCGTCGTAGAGCTGCTGGAGAAAAACCATCAGCTTACCTTTCTGGTCGTGCTGTTAAAGTATGTAAAGGATTAATGAAAGAAAAAATAGATGAATCATTACGTGATTGGTTTAAAAAAGAAGATTGGGTTCGTATTGATACAGCAGGTAATATAACTGGTCCTTGTGGTACAATGAAAAAAGGTAATAAAACAACTCGTTGTTTACCTCGTGCTAAAGCTAATAGTTTAACTAAAGCTGAACGTGCTGCTACATCAAAGAAAAAAGCAGCAGCTAAAAAACAATTTGTACCAAACACAAAAAAAGCAAAAGTACGTCTTAATAAATAAATTATGAAACTTACAGAATTAAAACAACTTATTTTAGAAATCATTAATGAAAATGAAGTAGATTATTATGTAGATAGAGACGGAAATCAATTTCAAACTATTGATATAAACTATTTACAATATCCAGGTGAGGTAACAATAAAATATATCAACAGTGATGAACCAGCAGAGTATAAAGGTAACTTTCAAGCCGATTTAAAATCAGGTATTATTCGTCATTTAGATAGTGAAATTAATGAAGCATTTTTTATTGGTGAAGATCAAACAATTACATGCGAAAACTGTGGTTGGGAGTGGAAATTAGATAATGGTGGAACCGATCCTTACACTTGTCATAAATGTGGACATGATAATAGCAATCAAATAGATGAATATGACGTTAATGAAAATGACTTGTATGAGGTAAAAGACTTCATTAGATTTATGAAAGAATATAAAACATTCTTAACCGAAGCATCATGTAACTGTGTAACAGAAGCTGAATATCATGGTCGTAAAGTACAATTGGGCAAACCAATGCAAGGCGACATTAAAAAATTTAAAGTATACGTTAAAAATAACAAAGGTAAAGTTGTAAAGGTTAATTTTGGATTTGGCGGAAAGTCAGCAAAAGGCAAACGCATGGTAATTAAAGCTAAAAATCCAAAACGCCGCAGCGCATACCGCAAAAGACATCACTGTGATAATCCAGGACCACGTTGGAAAGCAAATTATTGGTCTTGTAGAAAATGGTAATATGATTAAATTAATTAATATATTGAAAGAAGGTGCTTATGATTCTATAACTAGAAACATAGTCACTGACATTATGAGAGAATGGAAAGATCAATATATGGACGAACAAGGTGATTTAGAATTTGAGGAAGACTATGATTTAACTGATGCTAAAGGTCGTCCATTTGAATTTGAATTAAATGCTATATTAAGAGTTGAAGAAACTGAAGAAGGTACATATGCTGTAGATGGTGGCGTTAATCAAAAACTAGATCCTCCATATCTTGAAATTAGATTTCAGGTAGATCCAAGAGATTTACCACAAATGTGGGAAACAATATATCATGATTTAACGGATGTTATTAGACATGAATTAGAACATTTTACACAAGAAGGTATTAATGTTATCCCTTCTAAGGAAATGGCGGATGATATAAAAATACGTAAACAAATTAATAAAGGAAAATTACCAAGAGCTGAGTATTTTAAATTAGAAAGAGAAGTGGATGCTATGTTACAAGGCTTATATATAAAAGCTAAAAAAACACGTACACCATTTAAAAAAGTAATTAACGATTATTTTGATAAAGTAGGATTAGACCCACAAGAAAGACAAGACATATTAAATGTGTGGTCTACTAGATTAAAAGCACTAAATTTACCTCCAATACAATGAGAGCAATAGATAAATTCATATTACATGTAGTACACAATATTTTTCCACTGAATGAATATTCTGAAGGTGAAATAAAACGTTTAATGGCTCAATTTAGAGAAGAAGCTGACGATTTAAATATTAATATTAGTGATGATACATTAAAAAAATATATTGAACGTTTTGATGCTATAAAAAATTCACCTAAAATACAGGAAAAAGATTTACGTAAATGGTCTTTATCTAAACTAATAAAATTGGTTACATCATCAGCAGGAGCTGAAGCATCAGATGATGAAGAAGATCAAACACCAGATGTAGTATATCAAGATAATGGTATTACTGTATGGAATGGTTCTAAAGAAGGTAACTGTGTAAATTATGGTAGTGGTGAAAAATGGTGTATCACTAGGGGATCATTTGGTAATTATCGTTATGATGCTTCTAAAGGTTACCCAACATTTTATTTAATTAAAAATACCAATATATCAGATAGTGATAAATTGAGTTTTGTTGCTGTACAAGTTAGAGATGTAGAGGATGAAAATAGAAAATACGTCTATACAAATAGACATAATAGCCCATACGAATCATCCCCAATGCCTTTTAGTAGATTATCATCTGAAGTACCTTGGTTAAATGATGTTCCTAATATTAGGAGTATATTACGTTACATTCCGTTATCTAATCAAGAAAAAGTAAATCAAAAATATAAGAGAGATGCTGTTAGTATTAGAGAATGGGTAAAAATGCCATTCAATACTAAAAAACAATATTTAGTTGTTAGAAAAAGTAGTAAATTATTTAGTGACATAGAAAATAAAGAATTTGTTGAAAAATATTTACCACAATATCCCCAAATAGCTGAATTTATTGCTGTTACTCCTGGTATTATTGATAATACTTTTTTATTAGCTAATTTAGATAAATTTAGTAATCAAGATAGAAAATCAATAACAGCTAATATCCAGTCAGCAATCGACTTAAAATATCTTCCATTAGATATCTTTCCATTTGATGTTAAGAAATTATTAACAATATTGAAGAAATGGAATATACCATCTACTGATAGAATGTATGTTACTAAAGATGGTAAAGCTATAGTTAAATTAAGATTTGGAGACACAGTTAATGTAGGAGTATATACAGCGGAAGACGATTATCCAACCATTAAACTAAACCAACGTACATCAAAATATTTACTTGATTACCCAGAATTAGATAAGATACCATTCAATATAATGATAAAATTAGCTACTGATGGTGTTATTGATAGAAAATTATTAGATACAGTTATTGAAAAAGCTAAAACAGATGAAAATTCTGCTATTGTAGTTAAAGATGTAGATGGTAAAGAAATTATAGTTGATTCAAATTCATTTGCGTCATATAAAGTTGAAGATGGTAAAATAACTAAAATACCATTTAATGATGAAGATGTACAATCAGTATTTGCTGCTGAAAAAGATAATACATCATTCCAAGATTCAGCAATGAATGCTGTTAAAACGGCATTTGATAGTAGAGATGATCTTCCACCAACATTAGATAAAGAAGCATTTATATCTATAATTAATGCCACCCCATATAGTAAGAGAACAGCAACTAGAAATAATTCAGATCATATTATATTAGTCCCAGATGGACAAAGTGATAGATCTATCTTTATAAAAGATAAAAATTTATATTTTTCACCTTTTGGAACTAATTATATTTTTGGAACTAATGGTAATTGGAGAGAAGGAACTTCTAGTAGTAATATGGATGAAGCAGAATTTAGAGCTTATTTCAACTGGATGAGAAATGAGAATAAAGTATATGAAAGTGATCCATTAATGAGAGCTTGGAGAAGTTCTTGGAGTAATACTGAAGGTAAAAAAGCATGGTTTAGAGCACAACCTCCATTCTCACCAACAGATCGCTTTACCCCAGCAGTAGGAGCAAATGGTTTTTATTTGATTAATAAAGCTAATCCAAGAGAATCATTTAAATTATCAGATACAGGTAAATTAGTTAAAGCAAACATACCTGGAGCTATGGCTCGTCAATTAACAGGCGCTACACCAGATGACGCTACACCAATAGCAGCTACAGCAACAACCGGTAGAAGAGGTAGACCAGCAGGTGTAGCTAATGCTCCACGTGCCGCAGCTCCAGCAGCCGTAGGAGGTGGTGATATAGGTGTAGCTGAAGTAATAGATGACGCGGGATTAACTAATGCTTTTATGCGTTTACCACGTGCTGATTATAGACGATTAAATGTAGATAATGCAACACGTGTTGCTCCAAATGGTGACAGAGGTGCTGCACGTCGTAATAATCAATTAGGTGGTGCTGGTAGTGTAGGTCGAGTTATCAGTGTTGGCCCTAGCAAAATATATATTATTCGTTTAGCAAACCAACAAATAATAGCATCTATAAACATCCAACCAGGTAATAGAAATTATATATTATTACCAGATGGTACAGCGGTAACATTAAATTCACCAGCTGAATTAATGCAGGCACTACAACGTCGTAACTTAGCTGAAATACGTAATTACTTAGTACGTGAATACGTTGCTACTAATCCACGTCATTTAGATGAAGTACGTGAATTAATAAGACAACACGTTAATGAAACCAGAAATCAATAATATTTATACATATAAACATAAAAAATAATGAACAATTTCGCATTACGTCTATTCGTACGCAGTTTAATAAACGAAGCAAAAGAAACAAAAGATAAAGAACCAAAGAAAAAAGAAGCAGGTCTTCCAAAAAGCTCTGGTAAGTTAGTTGATCTTAAAAAAGAGTTAGCTGCATTGAAAACAATGAAAGATGAATTAATGGCTGCTAAATTTGCTGAAAAAACAACATCAACTGAAGTTGAATTTGCTAATTTAGCTAAATTTGCTAAAGAATTAGATAAAATTAAAGCAGGTGGTGTTGCATTAGAAGCAAGTATTGACGAACAAATCAAAGCACTTGAAGATAAAATCTCAGCTGAAAAGAATAAGATTAAAGAAATGATGGGTCTTGTTCCTGAAGCTGGACAAGAAAAAATAGTAGATGAATCTCGTTTTAAAAAAGGTACTGATATTGGCAAACCAGGTAAAGGATTTGAAAAAATTGCTAAGAAAGCAGCTAAACAATATGGTTCAGAAGAAGCTGGTAAGAAAGTAGCTGGTGCTATTCTTAAAAAAGTAGTAAAAAAATAATAATGGAAAATAATAACCCAATCGTAGGACAATTCATATCAACCTTGTTTGCATCACGCACACAATCACATGTATTTCATCTTCAAACAGATTCATTTGCTGCACACTCAGCACTAAATGTATATTATGACGAAATCGTAGGTATAACTGATGGTATTGTAGAATCATACCAAGGAAAATATGGTATAATTAGTGGATATGGTAATATAGCATTACAAGAATTTCAAAATTGCGAAGGTGTAATTTCATATTTTGAAACACTTTGTATGTACGTTGAAAAAAGCAGACAAGTACTTCCACAAGATACATACATCCAAAATCAAATTGATGAGATTGTTGCTTTAATTAATTCTACAATATATAAATTACGCTTTTTAAAATGATAAAGTTAGCTGAATTACTAGCAGAAGCTACAGAGTACTTTAAACCTAAAATGTCTAAAGACCCTAATCACCCTAATTTTTTAATTGTAAAAATTAAATACCCAGTAGGAGCAGGAGGTGCTTTAGTAGCGTTAGGTTCAAAAACAGCTTCTGGTCAACAAAGAGAAGAAGGAGCTAGAAAAGCTTTAGCAATAGGTAACCAAGTTGCTGAAGAATTACAAGCAGAATATGATCTTGAAGATATTGAAGTAACAGATTTAGAAAATGGTATAGTACAAGTATTTGCTGTTTCTGATGATTTTATTAATAAAACAATGTCTGAAAAATTAGACCCAGTAGGAAAAGAAGACAAAGACATTAATAATGATGGTAAGGTAGATAAAACAGATAAATATCTAGCTAATCGCCGTAAAGCAATAGCTAAAAATATTAAAGAAGGTGATGATCATGAGGTAGCAATGGCTCAAGCTAGTTTAAAATCAATTATTAAATCTGCTGCTCAACTAATGAATAAATTAGGAATGATGGAGCGTGATATACCAGGATGGATTCAAGACCACATAACAAATGCTGAAAACTATATCGATCAAGCTGCACAAGGATTCCATGAATTAAATGATAATGAATAAACAATTATTACTAGAAAAATACATTAAGGTAGCTGTTAAAAAAGCTCTTAAAGAGCAAGAAGAACAACAGCGAAAAGCAGAGAAGGCGATGTACATGGTGTATCGCTTTCCTGGACTAAAAAAGATAATGGAAGAATTAATGTCTCCCGCTTTTGGTCGTTACGTTAATGGTATTAATATTGTTGCCCCTAAACCAACAACATTTAAAGTTGATTTAATCAACGGACAAGATTTTAGTATTAAATATCTAGGTAGAGATAATTTTCAAGTAAAAGTAGCAGGTAAAAGATACAACCCAATTAATATAGGTGAATTGGAGCGTGCTTCACAAGGTATAGCTGATTTATTAGAATTAAATTATGCACCTAAAGAAGGTATGGAAAGTGGAGGAGCAGAAACACCACCAGCTGAATCCCCAGCAGCATCAGGAGCTGAATTAGGCCCTGAATTAGCATCAGCTGGTCCTGAAACAACAGCACCAGAGGCAGGAGCAGCACCTCCAACAGAAGAAGAAACACCACCAGCAGAAGCATAATATGAATGTTATAGATAAAATATTATTAGAGTGGTCATACCGTTGCCACGATGGAATCGTTGATTTGAACGATCCAACTAAATTAACCATATTACAAGAAATGGTTAATGAATTAGAATTAGAAGAAGCTATGTTATCACTTAACTCAATAAAAAAACGTCCTGATCAATTTACTACTATATTTTATAATGAAGATCCATTTAAAATAGGTGCTAAAGGTGAGGATGATTTTGTAGCAGATTATGTAGTAGTAGGTGATGAAACATTCTATGCTAAAGATAAAAACGAAAAATCCAATTTAGTAGGAGCACTTAGAAATGTACAAAACGCTCGTAACGTTAGAATTATAGGACAACTTAATGGACAAGAAACAACATTAAATGTAAGTTCAATATATAAATCAGCTAATTTAGGTGGACAAGAAGGTGGTGGAGCTGGTGTATCAAATGAAAAAGAATTAGTTAATGCCGTTAATGATGCTATTACTCAAAATGGTGGACCTATAAGTGTTAAATTTATCGATGATGATAATAAAGAAACTTTAATACCTGATGTAACACAAGCTAAAGGAATGGGTAATACAGGTAGTAAACAAGGTCTTAAAGGTGACGTAACATTAGTTACTAAAAATGGTGAGCAAAATCTATCGATTAAAAAAGATGGTCCATATTGGTGGAGTAGTGAAAGGAAAAACTTTGGTGAACTACTTAATAAATTTATAGAAAGTGGTAAAGAGGGTAAAATTCCTAATCTAATCATTAAATCAAATCCATTACAACCTAAAGTAATGGATATGATGGATCCTAAAGATGAAAGAAGATATGGTAGAATATTTATCCTTAACTACCCCGGTATAGATAATAATTTAGAAAAAATTACATTTGGGCCTGATAAAGCCAAAATCGTTCAACGTTCATTTTCATCAACTGATTATAGTTTAGAAAATGGTGTATTAACTGTTAAAACTACTAGAAACATGAATGACGTAGATGATCTAATAGCTGATGATAAACCTGTAATAATGTTAGCTCGTCACGAAAATCAATCTCATGGTATAGATTTTAGAACAATACCTTATAAACAAGCAAAATTAGAACCAACTAGAGGTGGCAAAACATTAGTATTAGATTACAATAAGACACCATCTTTACAATAACATATAGAACAGATTCATAGCCTGTTCGATTAATAAATAACATTAATGCAGCTGTGGCGCACTCAAAAGGTGCGCTCTCTCTTTGCTCGTCAAAACAAAAAACTTATATTTAATTATATGCAAAAGAAAATCGTAATCGTAGGTGCCGGTGTAGCGGGCATAAACGCTGCAACTAAATTAGTAGATAATGGCTATCCTGGTGAATTGATTACCATTATAGACAAAGGTAATGATCCACATAATCGCTTACCTGAAGAGGTAATGACAGGTATGTTAGGTGCTGGTGGCTGGAGTGATGGCAAATTAACATATCATATAGCAATCGGTGGTCAATTGTCTAAGTATTGTGGTGAGAATAAAGCAATGGAGTTGATGGATCAAGTTATTAGTAATTTCAGACGTTTTCACCCTAAACCAGAAGAAATATTCTGTTCTGATCCAGTAGCTGAACCAGACTTTATTAAACCATACTTTGGTTTACGTTTATTTCCTGTATGGCATATTGGTAGTAACTATTTACACGAGATCGCTAAAGCATGGTATCAATATTTAGTTGATAAAGGTGTTAAATTTAAATGGGAAACTGAAGTAACAGATATAAATTTTAAAGAAGATGCTTTAACAGTATTGTGTGATAGTAAACCAATAGCTCCGGGTAGGAGTTATTTATCACCTATTGGATATGACAAATTAATATTTGCTGTAGGCAAATCAGGTATTGACTTTGCACAATCATTATCAGACAACTATAAATTACCAACTGAACCTAAATCAGTTCAAATAGGTGTTCGATTTGAAGCACCACAAAAATATTTTCAAAAATTAATAGACATATCATATGATTTCAAATTATATCAAAAATATGAAAATGTTTCTCTACGTAGCTTTTGTACTAATAACAATGCCGCTTACGTGGCCGTGGAGGAAACGTACGGCGATATTACGTACAACGGCCATGCGAAAAAGGGCAAACAATTCCGAAACGATATGACCAATTTTGGTATATTAATGGAAATTAAAGGTATTGAAGACCCATTTAAGTGGTCAAGAGATGTTGTTAATAAGCTACAAATAAACAATGAAGGATTATATTATTCACCTAATTTTACTCGCCAACCAGGATTAACATCTGAAGGTATAACTGTAGTAGCTCACCCAATTGGTGAAGATACATTTAATGGTTTTGTTAAAAGAGTAATGGGAGGATACATGGATTATGTCATGAATTTTATTGATGATATGAATAAAGTATTCAACTTTGGTGATGATTATGGAATCTACATACCCGAGTGCAAGTATGCCGCACCAGAGCCTTTAACAAATCACTTTGATTTGTCTTTAATAGAGTACCCAAATGTTTATTTTGTAGGGGACGCACTATCAGCAAGAGGAATAACAGTTAGTGGTGCACAAGCTATATATGTAGCTGAAAGTATCTTAAGAAAAATATAGGAAAGTACTTAATTTCTGGTCTCTTATATATTTATTATAAATAATATATCATGACTAGTATTTATGTGTTAGAAAAAGAAGATATACCATTTTATATAGGTAAAACTAGAGGTAAATGGAGACAAAATATACATAAAAGAAAATATAAAGATATAACATATACTGAAATAGATATTGTAAACGATACTGAATGGAAATTTTGGGAGCAATATTGGATATGTCAATTTAAGGCATGGGGATTTGAATTAGAAAATAAAAATAATGGAGGTGGTGGTCCTGAACAATACACAGAAGAACAAAAACAAAAAATGAGAAAACCACATAAAGTAGGTACTGGTGTTAAAATTAGTAAAGCATTAAAAGGTATAAAACGAAAACCATTATCGGAAGAAACTAAACATAAAATATCACAAGTAAGAACAGGTAAACTTCAACCTAATATTAGTAAAGCAAACAAAGGTAGAAATATATTATGGGCTGACAAAATAGGAGATGCACTTAGAGGTAAACCTAAAAACTATTTGAGTCATTATAAACCTGTACTCCAATATGACCTTCAAAATAATCTACTTAATGAATACCAATCAGCACAGGACGCAGGAAGGTGTTTAGGTAAATCCGGTAATAGTATAGCAGATTGTGCAGCAGGACGTCAAAAAACAGCATATAGTTATATATGGAAATATAAACAATAAATATTTATTAATATGATAAAATTATCAGAAATATCAAAAGATGTTATTAAAGAAAATGTTAATACTTTAACAAACAATATTCGTACTTCTATTAAAAATAATAAAGTAAATTTAAATAAATTTGCAGAATTAATTCAGTTAAAACAAGAAAGTAAAAATGTTAATAATAGAAAGTATTGAAACTTTAATACAGGGTATTAATAAAATTCAAAATATTATTTCTTTTGCAGAAGATATATACAATAAAAATATACTTACTATGGAAGAACAAAAATATTTAAAAATTAATATAGATACGTTTAATAATAATTTAGATAATCTTAAAGTATTATCCGAATACTATAGTAATGTAGACAAAATAGAACAACAAAATATAATAAATACTGCTTTAGATTTATATAACAATGTTAATTATTTAAAAAGTATACTAGATCAAATATAACCACTAATCTAGTAAACTATACTAATTTAGCATTAAATGAATATCCAAATGTACACTTTGTTGGTGATGCTTTAAGTGCTCGTGGTATTACTGTATCAGGTGCTCATGGGATTTATGTTTCGGAATATTTATTGACAAACGTAACGAATGACTAAACAACAATTACGCGAAACTATACGCCGTATTATTAATCAAGAATTGAATGAAAATGCTCCTGCACCCTCTAAACCAAGAGAAACACCAGGTCCTGCAGTAGCACCAGGCAAACCAGCTGAAAAGAAACCACGTCGTCCATTAGGAAATCCTAATGTTAATCCTGCTCCAAAAGCAAAGGCGACAATGAAAGAAGCTGAAATGTTGAAACAAGTAATTAAACGCTTTAAATCAAAAAAGAATGCCTAATTTATTAGAAGTAGAATACGAAAAAATATTCTCCCCTAAAACCATGGCTTCTTTAAAAGGTAAGTCTGGTGAATCATTACGTTCAATGCTTGGTAATAAGTCATTGATGCAAACAATGGTACGTTCTAAAGCAGTATTAGATGAAATTATTGATGCTGAAGAAGGATATCGTGATGAACTTGAAATGGTAGCAGCTCAAATGGTAACTGATGCTTATCCTATTATTGACTATGCTAATATTAGAATTGATGCTAAAATAGGAAATGATTTTAGTTTACAAAATCCTCCACCACAAGAAGACCCAACATTACCTGATTTTGGTGAAGATGATCCTGAAAAATTAAAAGCAAAACGCCGTATTATCAATGGTATAACACAAGGAGCATCAATTAGAGGCGCTTTTGGTTTTATGTTATTTAAAGAATATCTTGATGATATCAATCCAGCATTAGTAGAAAAATATAATGAAATACTAAAACTAGCATTTGGTATTTACGATGATGAAAATGCTATTGCTATGTTATTAGCAGCATTAGCACAAGGACAAACACCACAAGGGGGTGAAAGTGAGATGGAATATGATGAAGAAAATGAGCAGTTTGTTATTAAAGCTCGTGCCTTATGTTTCCCAATGCTTGTACATGAAATTGTAAAAGGATTATATGAAATTATTGGTACAGAAGGATTTGGTGCTGATAAAGAAAAAAATCAAGCTATTGTGGGTGCTATAGATAAATTATCTAATGAACCAAATGATTTGCGCTTTGGTAAATTCCTATATGATGCTATCAATAAAATATATGCTGAAAGCGATGTAGAAGATGCTCGTGTTCGTGAATTATTTTTTGCGGCATTATATAAACTACCAGACGATGAATTTTTTCCATTTGTAGAAAATGCAGTTAATAGTGAGTTAACACGTGATCAAAAACAATGGGCGATAGGTGAAATGAGAGATATTGAACGTGATTTAAAAAAAGACGACACTGGTTTAGAAGATTTAGACTAGTCAAAATAACTTTCGTACCTTTAAAATAAAAACGTATGAAAGAAACACTAGAAACACAAAAATTAGTATCGGCAGACGGAACAGTAGCACATTACGTTCGTATTAATGGAGTAAATAAAATGCATAACTGGGATGGAGCAGCACTAATACCACAAGGTAATAAACGTCAAGCTGAATATTATTTATTTGGTATTAAACATACTAAAGATCAGTGGTTAGATAAGAAAAAGAACGTTAACGGTGTACCATTTTACAAAACCGCAGCTGGTAAAGCAGCAGGCGCAAGAGTATAATATTAGGGACTGCAAAGTCCCTTTTTTAATTTAACGTTATGATAGAAAGAAGAGGAAGACCTAAAGAAATAGTTATTGAACCTACTCCACGTAAGTTTACTAAAGTATATGAAGATGAATATACTATAGAGACATGGATATATAATCTAGATAAACACCATGGTCCAATAAGTGTTGATATTAAATATAAACCAGGTGCTGAAAAAGCAATGAAACAAGGTGCTAAAGAAGCTAAACAGGAAAAGAAAACAGCACGTCAAATGAAAAAAATAAATAATAAATGAAAATAGGTTTTATTTTACCTGGTCGAGAATTTTCTAATAATTTCTTAGACAGCTGGACTAATGTTCTTTTTAACATACCTCCTGAATGGAAATGGTTTCATGTATCTGGTTATGTACCTAATATATTTTATAATAGACAAGCACTATTAGATAGAGCTAAACTATTTAGACCCACTCATTACATGTGGATTGATAATGACCAGGTATTTAATTTTATGCAACTTGAAAAGTTAATCCAACATAATAAACCAATAGTATCAGGTATATATAAAAAATCCCCTACATTATTAGCATGTTGTGATTTAGAGGGTAAAACAATGACTATTGATGATATAGCCTTTAAAACAGATTTAATAGAAGTTAAAGCAAATGGTATGGGTTTTATGCTTGTTAAAGCAGAAGTATTTGATCGTATAATAGATCCATTCGAACCATTAAATCCAGACCAATGGGAAGATTTTACATTCCAAGAAAAAGCTAGAAATGCAGGATTTAAATCTTATATTGATCCTACATTAATTATAGGACACGAGAAAAAAACAATATTATGAAAATAGGATTATGCGGTACAATTAGTGTAGGTAAGACCACATTAGTTAATGCCCTTAAACAAATCGATCAATTTAAAGATTATGAAACAGCAACTGAACGTAGTAAATACTTACGTGATCAAGGTATTAGTTTAAATACTGATTCAACATTAAAAGGTCAATTAGTATTTGCTGCTGAACGTAGTATTGAATTAATGAAACCAAATATCATAACAGATAGAACAATATATGATGTTTGTGCATTTACATTATCAGCCAAATCAATCGGCTGGACTGAAAAATGTTATTTTACTAATATATTAATGACACTACGTGATGATTATGACGTTATTATCTATGTATCACCTGAAGGTGTTGAAATTGAAGATAACGGCGTTCGTACAATAGATGCAAAATATCGTGAACAAATTGATTTTACTATCAAAAATATGTTAGATGAATATCCACCTAAAAAATTAATTAATATTAAAGGTTCTACAGAAGAACGTATAAACACTATTATTTCACAACTAAGCTAATATTTATGGATATCACACTAAACGAACTAAAAACAATGAAAGTTAAACAACTTCGTAGATTAATACGCGAATCCGTAATGGAGGTTTTAAACGAAGATCCAGCAAAAGCTAAAAATCTTACAATTAAAGCAAATCAACTTCGTCAGCAGGCTATTAATATGGATAAACAAGCCACAGCAGAAAAAGAAAAAGATCTTAAACAAGATACACAAGCAACTGTAACTGAAGGAGAAATTGAAGAAATGGCTCGTGTCCCTAAAGGATTTAGACTAGCAAATCCAGATTTAAATACATCAACGTATACTAAAACAATCAGTGGCACACCACTATCTGCTATTCTTGATTATTTTAAAGAAAATCCAGGAGCAGATGTAAAATCTATTCAAACACAATTTAATTTTGTTCGTCCACAAATTGCAAACGGATTAGTTAAAGGTTTATTGGATGCAGGTGTATTAACTAAATTAACAGCAAGTGGTGAAGAGATAGCTCCGGCAGTACCAGGTGAAGAACGTCCAGAAACAATTGATGGTCCTGAATCATTTTTAATTGGTAGTGGTGATCCATTAGCTGGTATGTTTGATGGTGTACCTAATGATGATGGCTCTGAAGATTTTAACGATAGCGAAGAACCAACACCAGATGAACTAGAACCAGCTCAACCAGCAGCTGGTAGTATGAGTGATGAAGATTATGAAGCATTTATGAAATATGATGATTTAAAAAATCGTTTAGATGCTACTAAATCTAATATCTTAAAATCAAAACGTGGTAAAGGTGGTACAGCAGGAGATATTGGTGATAAACCAGGTACTGAATTAGCTCGTTTACAAACATTAAAAACATCTTTAGAATCTAGAATAGATGATATTGTAAAAGATTCTCCATATTTACAAAAACGTATTGAAAAATTAACAGGTAAAACATACAAACCAATTGAAATTGAACCTGAAGATGATACAGATACATTAGATGAAGCATATAATACTGAATATGAAAAACGCAAATTACAATTCTATGCTGGAATTATTAAATAAGTATAAAAAACAAATAGCCTACGTTATCGTAGGTTTATTTGTATTATATGGTGTTATATGGATTACAACACGCAAACCCCAAATGCCTACTGATTATAGAGCTGCTATTGATTCATTAACTAAAGCTAATACTTTATTAATTAAAAAACAAAATCAATTAGATAGTACTATTCGTGTTTATGAGAATAAAATTGATATTATTGATTCTAAAATAAACAATATCAAAGTAAAAGAAACTATTATTAAAGAGTATCATCATGAAATAATACAACAAGTAAGTCATTATAATGCTGCTCAAATTGATTCATTCTTTAAAAAACGTTATAACTACTAATGAAACAACTATTAATTATACTAGCATTTATACTACCCCTAGTAGCTAAATCACAAGATACAATTAAAATACCAGTACCGGCTGCTCGTCAAATTGCTAAAGATTTAGCAACATGTGATAGTATTAAAGCAGTACATGAACTAACTAAAGAGCAACTTATATTAACTAAAGATAAAGTTATATTAAAAGATAATATTATATCAAACTATGTTGATAAAGGTATTATGTATGAAGAGCGTATTCAAAATGAACAATCTAAATTTAAAGTACAAGGAATGTGGGTTGATGATTTGCGTAAAGAAAATAAAAAGCTAAAAGCAAAATTAACATTCACTAGAATAATATCAATTTTATTTACTGGGTTTATAACTTATATCTATATTAAAAAATAAAAAATAAAAAAATGAAAGATCAAATTAAATTAAAATTCCTATCAGATAAGTTTAATGTACTTATGGTATTCTTATTACAAGAATCTGGCAACCCACGTACTCTATCTGACATATCTGATGATGCAGCTCAAACAGCAATTAATGAACATCCTCATTCTACAAATATAGATGAATTAGTAGAAACTGCTGCAGGATGGATTCGTCAACAATTAGGAATGCAGTAATAAAATAATCGTCCTGCTACCTAGGACTGCCTATCTAGACCATAGGTGCAAGCTCTAATCCCGTAAGGTTAGGGCTTTTTTATATATTTATATACAACTAATAGTATATAATATGGCTGAACAAGCTAACATCAAAGATATAATAAAACAAGAATATATAAAGTGTGCAATGGATCCCGTACACTTTTTTCGCAAATATTGTTATATTACTCACCCAGTTAAAGGTAGAGTATTATTTCATCTATATCCATTTCAGGAAGATACATTAGGGGCATTTAGACAAAATCGTTTTTCCATTGTAAATAAATCACGCCAGTTAGGTATCTCTACTCTAGTAGCAGGATACGCATTATGGACAATGTTATTTAACAAAGATAAAACTGTATTGTGTATAGCAACAAAACAAGAAACCGCTAAAGGTATGGTTGAGAAAGTACAATTCATGTACAATAACCTACCAGCCTGGTTACGGGGTAATCAAAAACCAATATCAGATAATAAACTCTCACTCAAACTAGCTAATAACTCTCAGATTGTAGCTACATCAGCTGCATCAGATGCAGGTAGATCTTACGCTGTATCTTTATTGTTAATAGATGAGGCTGCGTTTATTGAAGGTATTGATAAAATATACACGAGTATTAAACCAACAATTGCTACGGGTGGAGGAATTATTGCCTTATCATCTCCAAATGGTATTGGTAATTGGTTCCATAAAATGTATACTGAGGCTCAAATTGGTAAAAATGATTTTAAAGCAATAGAACTAAAATGGAATTTACACCCAGATAGAGTAGCACCAATAGATGCAGGATGGGAAGATCGTGAACGTGCAAATATGTCACCACGTGAATTTGCCCAAGAATATGATTGTGACTTTTTAGGATCAGGTAATTCTGTTATTGAACCCGATAATTTATCATTTTATGAACAAACATACATACAAGAACCTGTTGAACGTAGGTTTATGGGGGGTGATTTTTGGATTTGGAATTATCCTGACTATAGCCGTAATTATATCATTAGTGCTGACGTTGCTCGAGGTGATGGTAGTGATTACTCGGCGTTTCACGTTATTGATGTCGAAAGTTGCGAACAAGTTGCAGAATATAAATCTCAAATAGGTACACGAGAATTTGGTCATATGCTAGTCTCTGTTGCAACTGAGTATAACAACGCTTTATTAGTCCCTGAAAACGCTAATATCGGTTGGGATGTTATTAATACCATCATCGAGAAAGGTTATCAAAATCTATATTATTCTCCACGCGCTTATGGTGAAATGAATATTGATAAATGGATGGCTAAAATTGATAATGAACAAACAATACCTGGATTTACAACATCCCAAAAAACAAGACCACTTGTTATATCAAAGATGGAGTCGTACATTCGAGATAGACATTTCGTCTTTCGTTCTAAACGCTTATTAGAAGAATTACGTGTGTTTATTTGGCAACATGGTAAAGCACAAGCACAGAATGGATATAATGATGATTTGGTAATGGCATTAGGTATTGGATTATTTACTAGAGATACTGGTATTAAATTTGCTCAACAAGGTATGGATATTACCCGTAAAGCTATTGATGGTATGTCTAGTACTTTAAATAGATATAATGCACCCTCATTACCTAGTGGTATGGCTAATCCATACCAAATAGAAACTCCATACGGTACCGAAGATATTACGTGGATGCTATAAATGATAAATATTTATTGATATAATAAAATAAAAAATGGCTGAACAAAATACAGGCTTATTTAGTAGACTGAAACGTTTATTTGGAACTGATGTAGTAATCAGAAACATAGGCGGTAATCAATTGAAGGTTACAGACGTTGATAGAATACAAGCATATGGTAATGTAAAAACCAATGCTCTTATAGATAGATTTACTAAACTTCATCGCTATGGCGCTAATATGCCATACAATCCAACAATGAATTACCAAACACTTCGTATTCAGTTATACACTGACTATGAAGCAATGGATACTGAATCAATTATTGCTTCTGCACTTGATATTGTAGCAGATGAAGCTACTCTAAAGAATGAAGCAAACGAAGTATTACAAATTAGATCAGCAGACGAAAATATTCAACGTATACTTTATAATTTATTTTACGATGTATTAAATGTAGAATTTAACTTATGGATGTGGGTTAGAAATATGTGTAAGTATGGTGATTTTTATTTACATCTTGAAATAGCTGAAAAATTTGGTGTATATAGTGTAACACCATTATCGGTCTATGATATGGTTCGTGAAGAAGGTATGGATCCACAAAATCCATCTTATGTTTGCTTTAAGATTGATCCAATGGTTATTGCAGCTGGTGGTATCAATTCACGTGCTAAAGATAGAGATGGTAAAATTAAATTTGAAAACTACGAAATAGCTCACTTTAGGCTATTAACTGATGCTAATTACCTCCCTTATGGTAGAGCATATATAGAACCAGCTCGTAAGACATACAAACAATATGTATTGATGAAGGATGCAATGTTGCTCCATCGTATAACACGTGCCCCGGAAAAACGTGTATTTTATGTTGATATTGGTAATTTACCTCCAAATGAAGTTGATGGATACATGGAGCGTTTGAAAAATAAAATGAAGAAAACTCCATTCATGGATCATAATACAGGCGAATATAACTTACGTTATAATCAAATGAATGTATTGGAAGATTTTTATATCCCTCAGCGTGGTACTAATAGTAATACTAAGATTGATACAATTAAAGGTCTAGAATATAATGCAATTGAAGACGTAAACTTTTTACGTGATGAAATGTTAGCTGCTCTTAAGGTACCTAAAGCCTTTTTCGGATTTGAAAAAGACTTGACTGGTAAAGCTACATTAGCTGCTGAAGATATTCGTTTCGCTCGTACAGTAGAACGTATTCAACGTATAATATTATCTGAATTATATAAAATTGCATTAGTACATCTATATACACAAGGATTTGATGGTGCTTCTCTAAATAATTTTGAATTAACTTTATCGACACCATCAGTAATCTACGAACAAGAAAAAGTAGCACTATGGAAGGAAAAGATTGCATTAGCTAAAGACATGATAGACAGCAAATTAGTCCCATCAGATTGGATTTACGATAATGTATTCCAATTCAGTGAAGATCAATATGATGAATATCGTGATTTAATAGCTGAAGATATGAAACGTACATTCCGCTTCTCACAAATTGAGAATGAAGGTAACGACCCATCTAAATCAGGTCAATCATACGGAACACCACATGATTTAGCTTCATTATATGGTAAAGGTAGAGCAGGTATGAATGTAGATGGACCTGTCCCTCCAGGATATGATGAAAAACGTCCTGTTGGTCGTCCTGAAGAAAAATCATCTATGATTAATACACAAAAAGACCCATTAGGTAAAGATAGATTAGGTAGAGAAGAAAATGCTACATTGTATACTGCAAATATACCTGATGAAGGAAGTGGTACACCAAAAAGCTATGGTGCTTTAGCATTAGCTGAATCTTTAAAATATAGAGATATGTTAAAAGCTATACCTAGAGCCGATAAACAAATGGTGTTTGAAACTAAACAGGAATCTTCACTATTAGATGAAAAAAATATTAAGGACATATAATAACTACATATTTATTGGTAGTGCATACTAACTTATATGAAAATAAAACATAGCAAATTTAAAAATACTGGTATACTATTTGAATTACTAGTAAGACAAGTCGCATCAGATACTGTATCTGGCAAAGACTCTGCAGCTATTAATTTAATTAGAAAATATTTTTCTAAGTCAGAATTGGCTAAGGAACATAAATTATATCAGGCTTTAGTTAGCTCAAAAGCACTAACTGAAGGTAAAGCTGAATCATTAATTAATGCTACTCTTGAAATATCTTCACGCTTAAATCGTTCTGCATTACGTAAAGAAAAGTACAACATTATTAAAGATATTCGTGAATCTTATGATTTAGAAGAATTTTTTAAATCTAAAATCAACAATTATTCACAATATGCTGCTGCTTTTAACTTAATTGAAGCACACAATTCATTAGAATTTATTGAACCATCTCAAGTTATTGAAAATAAAGTAAATTTACTTGAACATATTACTCGTAAAGAAGTTAATAAAGATGAAGTTACAGACCGTGTAATGGAAGAATATCTTTCTATGGATAAAGGCACACGTATTTTGGTATATAAGACATTACTTGAAAGATTTAATAGCAAATACAATAATATGTCTAATGCTCAAAAATCTGTATTAAAAGAATATATCAACAATATATCTAATACTGTTAAATTACGTGAATTTGTTAATAATCATTTTGCTGCTATTAGAGCAGAACTAAATAAAATGAATACAACAGTAACAGATAAAACTACTCAGATTAAAATAAATGAAGTAGTAAATATATTAAAGCCACTTGATAAAAATCAAAATGTAAAAGATGATAATATCATGGCTTTACTCCAATTTCACCAATTAATAGCTGAATTAAAATCGGTAAAGTAATGACTTTAAAAGAATATATAAAATCACTTACACGCGAAATACTAGATGAAGAATCAGCATCTGGTGATGCTGGTGGTTATCTAAGTCCAATGGCTTTTTCTCGTAGGGGACAAGGAGAAAATGCAGCTACAAAAACAGCTAAAAAGCAAGGCTTTACTGTTACTAAAGGTGAAACTACAATGCCAGGTGATTCTAAAGTAAAAGATTATAAATCACTTTGGAGCAATAAGAAAAAAAGAAATAAAATATATAACGAAAGTAATTACGATAAAGCATCATACCAAGGGGCACCAAGTGACTATACAGCACCAAGCGGATATACAGGTGGTGGTATAAAAGGAGACGATTATTATAAAAAAGAAAGTATGAATGAATCCATAATAAACATCGTAAAAGAAGAATTGATTAATGAAGTAACATATCATAAATTTAAAAACGAAGTTAAATTCCGTACTAAAAACGAACAACTACATAAAGCAATTCGTGAAGTAAAACGTAAATTATCTGAAATTGATCGTATTGTTGAATATACATCTCGTATGAAACAAGAATTAAGTGAAGGTGAAGAAGGATTAAAATACTGGAAGAAAACAGAAAGCAATATAGCAACCATATCAGAAATGGTAAATCAATTAAATAATAAAATAAAAAATTTACATTAGTAAATGGCAAAGGCAAAAGGAACAAGCGACGTTAAAAAATTAACATTCGGTGCTCGTAAAAAAGGTGCAGCAAAAAAGTCATTTAACAAACATACTCCAAGACCAAAAAAATACGTTGGTCAAGGAAGAGCTTAATTTAACAAAATGGCTATAGTATATTGCACACATAATAAAATTAATGGTAAAAAATATATAGGAAGTCATAGTGCTAATAATCCTAATTATTTAGGAAGTGGATTTAGATTAAAAATAGCAGTTAAAAAACATAATAAAGAAAATTTTGAACGAGTTACATTGTGGGAAGGACCTGAAGAGTTTAAACAAGAAATGGAAGAATATTGGATTGAATATTTTAATGCATATGAAAATCCATTATTTTATAATATGAGTAAAAAAGGTGTTGGATGTCCTTCTAATAAATACCATTTCCCTAAATCTGATATAACTAAACAAAAAATTAGTAAATCAATGTTAGGAAAAAATAATTGGAGTGTTGGAGGATACACATCAAAGCCTGTACATCAATTTGATCTAAATAATAATTATATCCAGACATACCCATCTGTGTCTGAAGCACAACGACAAACAGGTATAACTAATATTAGTACTTGTGCATTAAATAAAATTAAAAAATCAGGCGGATTTAAATGGAAATATAAAACAACTACATAATATGTTAAAAAGTATTAAACAACAGTACATCGATTTACGTGAAGGTAACATGACGCAAGCTAATTTTATGCGTAATTTACGTATGACCTTACCTCAATACATTACTAATTTATCTTCATTTGAAGACTCAGTTAAAATCCTTAAAAATAAAGGTATATTAACAGAAATGCTAGACCCAGATGCTGCCGAAGAAATTGCATTAGCTGCAGGAAGCTATGAAGCTGCTGTGGACAAATTAGAAGATATGGGATTAAGTCCTCAAGCCGCTAATGATATCGCTAATAAACTTTACTCTGAAGCTGAATCATTAAATGAAGCTAAAGACGAAAAAGGTAAATGGACAAACGCTAACGGAAAAGCAATGTATGATCAATTCAAAGAAGTTGATAATTTAAATGGGCATGAAGTAACACAAGGTATTGATTGGGAAATGCAATGTAATCCTGAATTAACTAAAAATGAAGCTACTAAGATAGTAATTAAAAAATTAAAGAAAAACCCACTTTACTATACATCTTGGGATATGTCTGGTGTTGAAGGATATGAACCAGAATATATAGGTGGAAAATCAACAAATCCAGAAGCACATCAAATGCAATACCTTGAAAAAAATATGGGTAATGTAGTTGATAAGAAAATGGGAATGCAACCCGTAAAAGATGTGGAAAAAGCAAAAAAAGATTCTGATAAAGGTGGTGAAACAAATAAAATGGAAAAAGGTGTTTCATTAATGTCACTTATCGCTAAATCAACACGTGGTGTTCAAAAAATGGATGCAACTGGTGAAAAAATGAAAAAAATTGCAGTAAAAGAAGTTAAATTAAATAATTTTCCTGGTGAAGAACCAAACGAAGCTGTTAAATTAGCTATGCAATTTATCGAATCTAATCCATTATTGAAACAACATTCAGACGAATTTACAATTCAAAACGGTAAAGATGATGCTATTTTAAAATACAACTATTGGGAAGCAATACCAGATGATGTATTTAATAAATTAGAATTACAATTTGAAGTTGAAGAAGATATTGAAGAACATGACGATAAAGCACCAACAATTGCTTATTTCCTAAAACCAAAACATAAAATGTCAACTACTAATTTAGGTCAATATGATTTAAATAAACTTAAAGAAGTTATTAAAAAAATAGCTGAAAATATGGATGGAATGGAACCAATGAGCCGTACAGGACTAGATAACGAATAATATATTATAAATGAAACAACTTTTAATAGACCACACACCATTTAGAATTGCTAAATTAACACTTACCGAAGGTAAATCTACTAACGGTAGAATGTTATTGCAGGGTAAGTTACAAGAAGCCGAAGTAAAAAACGGTAATGGTCGTGTATATCCTCGCGAAATACTTGAACGTGAGGTGCAAAAATATATTGATGGTCCTGTTAAGCAAAATAATGCTATGGGTGAATTAGATCACCCTGAAGCATCAATTATCAACTTATCAAACGTATCACACAACATAAAAAAAGTGTGGTGGGATGGTAATGATTTGATGGGTCAACTTGAATTACTTCAAACACCATCAGGTAAAATTGCAATGGAATTAGTAAGCGCTGGAATACCATTAGGTATATCATCACGTGGTATGGGTTCTGTTAAGCAATTAGGAGAGACAGTTGAAGTACAAGATGATTTTGAATTATTATGTTGGGACCTAGTATCAGTACCAAGTACACCAAATGCATATATGCAACCAGTTGGTAAATTAGGTACAATGAATGAAAGTAAGCAATACAAAACTAAAGATTATAGTAAAGTAAATTCATTAATAACTGAAATAATCTGTTCACAAACAGGCGTGTGTCCACTATGTTAATACAAGAAGCAAAACGATTCCAGAAATTAGCTGGCATCATAACTGAAGCAGAAAAAATACAAATCGATCCAGTAGCTGAAAAAGATGCTCAAATAGCCTTAAAGCAAGCATTATCTATGCTTCGTTCAGGTGAAAATAATATTAAACCATCTCCACAAGATGGTAAAATGCAAGAAGCAGCGGGATTAGCATTAGGATTAGTAGCAGGAGCTCCTGGCTTAATAAGTTTATTAGGTAAAGGTGTTAATGCTATATCAGGTGTATTTCAAAAAGATAAAAAACAAGGTACAGTAGTTGGTAATGCTCTTAAAAAATGGGGTCATCAATTAGAAGAAACCTATTTAAAAGTTATAGGTGAAATCTTAATTAAAGCTTTCCCTAAAACATATACTGGTCAAAAAGTAACAGACCATAATTCAGCTTTATATAAAACAGCTCATGGTGTTTATGCCGCTATGCTAGCAGCAGCTGCTATATCCAGTGGATTAGGAGCTGCTCAAGCTCATAGTACTGTAGCAGCAGGATTAGAAGGTGGCTTAACCGCATTCAAATCATCTGAGGTAATATCTTTAGCCCAAAAAATAGCAGCTGTATAAAACAATTCGCGGTTTTTAATATCTACATATATTTATGGATAGCCTACAATAGCTATCCATTTTTTATCCTCATGATAGCTCGGCATTTTTAAAACCCCACACATTAAGATTCCCAATAATCTTATTTCCTAAAAAAAATTTAAGGAGAACATTTTATGTCAAACAAAAACCTATTTAAAGAGGCTATCGCCGACGCTAAAGCCGTTCGCGAAGCTGCGTTAGCAAACGCAAAAGTCGCTCTTGAAGAAGCTCTGACTCCAAAATTACAATCTATGTTAGCTGCAAAGTTAAACGAGATGGAATATGAAATGGAAGAAGAAGGATACGAGGGCGAAGAAGAAATGGAAGAAGGATTTACTACATCTCATGGAGATGATAGTGATGAAAATCTTGATTTCAATCTAGAAGAAATGGATATGGATACGGATCCATATGATTATGCAAATGAAGATTTAGAAGAAGATTTTGATTTATCTGAAATCTTAGCTGAACTTGAAGAAGATGCAAATCTTTTTGAAGCTAAAGAAGAAGATGAAGAAGAAGAAGATGAAGAATCTGAAGATGTTGCTGATATGTCTGTTGAAGATTTGAAAGCTCTTATTAAAGACATCGTTACTCAGGAAATTGAAGCTGAAGAAGCTGAAGGACCTGAAGCGGAAGCTGAAGAAGAAGCTGGAGAAGAGCCAATGAACATGGGTGGCGAAGAAGAAGATGAAATTAATCTTGATGAATTATTAGCTGAATTAGATGCTTTTAACGAAGGTGACGACATGGAAGAAGAATCTATGTATGAAGCTAAAAAAATGAAAGCTAAAAAAGCTAAAGAAGAAGAAGAGAAAAAAGAAATGAAAGAAGCTATTGCTACTATCAATACTCTTCGCAATGAATTAAATGAAGTTAACTTGTTAAATGCTAAGTTGCTTTATGTTAATAAAATCTTCAAATCTAAGAATTTATCTGAATCACAAAAATTAAAAGTTATTGCTTCATTTGATAAAGCAACTACAGCTAAAGAAGCTAAAGTTGTATTCGAATCATTGAACGCTAACTTAACAACTGCTCCTAAACAAGCAATAAAAGAATCTTACGGATTCGCTTCAAGAGCGGCTGGAAATGCACCTAGAAAAGCAATCGTTGAAACAAATGATGCTATCACTAGAATGCAAAAGCTTGCAAACATTATTAAATAAAAAACAAAAACTTCATTAAAATGAACGTACAACAATTATTAGAATCGTCAAATCAGTATAAAGTAATTGCTGATGACGCAAAAAAGCTTAACTCAAAGTGGGTTAAGTCTGGCCTTTTAGAAGGTATGAAAAGCGAAACTGATCGCAACACAATGGCTGTGCTATTGGAAAATCAGGCAAAACAATTAGTTACAGAAGCATCTTCAACTGGTACTGGTACTATAGGTGGTGGTGCTTATGGACAAGAAGCTTGGAACGGAGTAGCTCTTCCATTAGTAAGAAGAGTATTCGGTGAAATCGCTGCTAAAGAATTCGTTAGTGTACAACCAATGAACTTACCTTCAGGTCTTGTATTCTATCTTGATTTCAAATATGGTACTGGTGTTTCTCCATTCACTAATGGTGGTTCATTATATGGTGCTAATAACACAACAAACGTAACTGATATCGCTTCAGCTTCATTGTATGGTGCTGGTAAATTTGGTTACTCAATCAACCAATTTACTCAATCTATTACAGCTCCAGTAAGTAGTTCTGCTACTTGGGCTGATTTTAACTTTGATTCTGATTACTCAGCTTCTATGGCGGCTGCTGGTCAATGGGTTAAATTATTATTTCCTCTTCCTTCTGGAGCTGATGGAAATGGTGTAAGAGCATTCGTAGCTCAATCTGGTTCTGCTGGTGCTTTAGTTGCTGTTACTGATATTTTACAAAACTTTACTACAGTTAACGCTGCTCAAACTACAGCTTCTTTATTCGTTTCTGCTTCTAAAGTAAAACCAGCTGAAGCAGGTACTTGGACTTTGTTCTATGACAAATCTCCTCAAGCTCTTGGTGCTACAGGTGCTCAAGCACGTGGTGATTTTGAAGATGCTTCAGGTGGTGGTTATCCAACTGGTCAATTAGGTACTCAAAACAATATTGCTATTCCAGAAATTAACGTTCAGTTAAAATCTGAGCCTATTGTTGCTAAAACTCGTAAATTGAAAGCACAATGGACACCAGAATTCGCTCAGGATTTGAACGCTTACCATAGCGTAGATGCTGAAGCTGAATTGACTGGTATCTTATCTCAATACATTTCAATGGAAATTGATTTGGAATTGTTAGATATGTTGATCCAAAATGCATTCACAGTTGATGCTTGGTCTGCAGTTAACAACACTACTGTTACAGTTAACAATAACGTATTATCTGCTAACCCAACTGTTAACACAGCTGGTTTCTACAATACACAAGGTGGTTGGTTCCAAACTTTAGGAACTAAATTACAAAAAGTTAGTAACAAAATACATCAGTTGACTTTAAGAGGCGGTGCAAACTTCATGGTTTGTTCTCCAACAGTTGCTACAATCATCGAGTCAATCCCAGGATTTGCTTCAGATGGTACTGGTGAGAAAATGGAATTCAATTTTGGTATCCAAAAAGTAGGTTCATTAAATAGCCGTTATAAAGTTTATAAGAATCCTTATATGACTGAAAATGTTATTTTAATGGGTTACAAAGGAAACCAATTCCTAGAGTGTGGTGCTGTATTTGCTCCATACGTTCCGTTAATTATGACTCCACTTCTTTACGATCCATCTACATTTACTCCACGTAAAGGTTTGATGACAAGATATGCAAAGAAGATGATCCGTCCTGATTATTATGGTAAAATTTTCGTTAGTGGTTTAAATACTATCTAATATAACTCCGTTATAGTCTTAGTATTATAACTTTGAACCCAGGCCCGTAAGCCTGGGTTCTTTTATTCATATTTATATTAGATATGGCTAATAAAATAGATATAAAATATAGTAACGTCGCTGGTGTTGTTCCTACAACATCCTCCATTAATTTAAATGAAATAGCATTTAACACAGTTGATGGTAAAGCATATTTTAAACGAGGTGGTAATAATCCATCAATAGCTGAATTTATCGCAACTCCTCATACTGGTAGTTTTTTTGTATCTGGTTCTATTAATTTAGTAGGTAACCAAATAATAACAGGTTCACTAACATTAGGCTCCGGATCATCACTAAATATAAACGATGGTTTCTATGTAAACGGTAACAAGCAGTTTAACTACGGACAATTCAGCAGTACAACAACACAATCGGGATCAGCAGATACTGCTTACTCAGCAACCTTTAATACAACTGATTTCTCTCAAGGAGTGAGCTTAGTAGCCGGAAGTAGAATAACAGTAGCAAACACAGGGGTATATAATATTCAATTTTCATCACAGCTAAATACGACAGTCAATCAAGCAGTTGACTTTTCAATTTGGTTTGCTATGACTGGTTCTAATATTGCTAACTCAAATAGTGATTTTACCATTGAAAAAATAACTGGTGGAGGATACGTGTTAGCAGCCTTAAACTTTTTAACTCAAATAGCAAGCGGTAGTTACGTAGAACTAAAATATTCAAAAACAACTACGGAAGGACGGCTACTAGCAAAAGGAACACAATCAACACCAACAAGACCCGCAACACCATCAATAATATTAACAGTAACACAGATAGCATAATTTATTTAATATTTATAAGTAACCAACATACAGTCTTATGCAAGAGGATAAATCCAAGCAAAAAAAAGTGTTGAAAAATGATATAAAATATCAAATCACACTAAACGACGAACAAAAGGAAGCTAAAAGGTTAATCATAGATAACCAAATAGTAGTTATAACAGGTAGAGCAGGTTGTGGTAAATCATTAGTTTCGGCTCAAACAGCACTTGATTTCCTATTCAAAAAACAATTCGAGAAAATTTTAGTAACAAGAGCAGCAGTAGAAGTAGGCCATTCACTTGGATTTCTACCGGGTTCTCTTAATGAAAAATTCAACCCCTACCTAGAAGCATTCCAAGAAAATTTAGTTAAATGCTATGACAAAGTTAAAATCGACGACCTTATCAAGGACAATAAAGTTGAAGCACTCCCTGTACAATTCATACGTGGAAAAACGATTGATGATGTACTTGTGGTGGAAGAAGCACAAAACCTTACTAAAGCTGAAATGCTTGCTATTCTTACACGACTTGGTAAAAATGGTCGTATTATAATCAATGGCGATAATGAACAAACAGACATTACTACCAAAAATGGAGAAATGAATGGTTTATCATATATTATAGAATTATCTAAAAAAATCCCAGAAATTAAATGGGTTAAACTTAAACATAACCATCGCTCAGATCTAGTAGGTAAAATACTAGATTATGAATATAGCGGCAAATAGTATGCAACTTTAGTATATTTATACGTGTTAAATACTAGTTAATAATGGCAATAAATTTAAGAGACCTATATGATTCATATCTAGGTGATCCAAGATATCTTAATCAACCTAAAGGTAATACTCCATTTGGATATTACGATAATGATCCCGAATTTACATCAGATGCATTAAACGTTGCTAAATTTGTAGCTCAACGTTTAGGTATAACGGGTCCTACTTATGTAGGTAATGTTCTTACAAAGAGTCCTGGTAATCTTAGTATTACTGATTTAACAGTATATGCTGGATTTGAAGAAGCAGTAACTACCTATGGTAATTTAGTTTATCAATACAAAATTAGAGATAACTACATTAACATTGAAGGATCAGATACATTACCCTTCTTTAATAATACTATTACCTATGTTAATAGTGATGATGTAAACTCACCTATAAACTGGTCAGCAGCTAGACCAGCAACATGGGCTGAAATTGGATATGATCAAGCATATTCACAATCAGTAGTTGATAGTGAAATATGGGCTATATCATCCTCAATTGCTGATTATATTGCTCCTGATTTTAATTTCATTAAATCATTTAATTTAGCTGATAACTATTATTCCTATCTTTACGGAACAACATTAAATTTATCTCAGTTTGTTAATAATCAGTTTAATAAAACGGGTAATGCTACTGTTTATACACCTTATTATAATATAAATAGTGGATCATATAATTTTAGTGGCTATATAACAGACGGTAATACCTTCTCAGTAACAGGTAGTAATACAGTTGCTGTTCAATTTAAAGTTACTTCTTCAACTACACAAGTAGATACTCCATTAACATATTATGTTATTACGGGTAGTACAGCAGCAGATACAACAGCTAATATAGCATCCAAAATATCAAGTATATCTTTAGGTACATTTGGTACGTTTGTAACTGCTTCAAATTCATCTACTACAGTAGCATTTACCTCATCTTTATCGAATTATAATATTAGTAATTTTAAGGTAAATACTACACCTATATTTTCAAATGTAATATCTGGTTCTACTCCATCAGTAGCAGATGGTGTTTCTCATATATATTTTTATGTAACTACTAATTTAATAGCAGGAGGTTCTCAAGTTTTTCAATCAGCATCTGTACAACAACCATTACCAACGGTTTACATGCAATCAAATTTAAATCCTTCATTAAATGGTAAATTATTAAGTAATAATCTAACTACTATTACTTCTCGTATAGCAAGTGATTATGCAGCTGAAGCAAGTGTAGGTGGAAATTATGATGTTAAAAAGGGTACATTACGATTACAAAATGGAGTACAAGACTATGATTTAAATGCTTGGGCAGCTGAATCTGCTTCATTAAGTCCTGGAGATACAATTGAAATTAGAAGAGTATTTTTTGAAGAACCCCCAGCTATAGCTCGTTATTTTGATCCATATGCTGGTACAGGTACAGGTATTCAATCCTTACTTGAATCATTTGGGTTTGGTCAATTCTCTCCTGGTATTAATTTTATGTTAATGCCTATATCATTTGATGCACTAAAGCTTCAAGCAATCGAATTAAATGATCAAATTAGAAAAGCAGCATTCTCATTTGACTTAGTAAATAATCAATTAAGAATATTCCCTATACCAGGAGATAGAATGGATGGAGCAGAGCATAGATTACGATTTGAATATGTTACTTTAAGTCAAAAGAGCCAAGTAGTAAGAGATACAAGACCAAATGTAGTAACAGATATAATGAATGTACCATATAGAAATCCTATATATTCAAACATCAATACAGTTGGTAGAACATGGATTTTTAAATATACATTAGCTATATGTAGAGAAATTGAAGCACATATCCGTATCCAATACGCTAATTTACAAATACAAGGATCAGGTCCACTTCAAGGTAACGAAATGATACAAGATGCTAGAACAGAAAAAGAATCATTAATTAACGAACTGAAGGAAATGTTAAATGAAGTATCACGCAAAGGCCAATTAGAACGTAAACAATTAGAAGCAGGATTTACACGTGATACATTAACTAATATTCCAGCAACAATTTATATAATGTAATATGGGATCAGGAGGAATTATAAAATTACCACCAACAACAGTAGTACCAGTGCCACCACCAATACCACCACCGGCACCGGCACCACTACCACCACCACCATCACCAACACCAACACCTGGAGGAAGCCCATCAGTTCCTCCTCCTCCACCACCATTACCACCACCACCTGCACCACCATCAGGAGGAGGATTACCTCCTGCAGGACCAACTATATATCCTCCAGCAGATTTTAGTAATATGAAGATTGGATATTTTAAAATTAATCTTGAGCTTACTAAAACAAATATATATGGGGAATCATTAGAAAAATGGTATTATCAACCATTTAATTTACCTTGTACTATTGTAAGAAATGATTTTTCATATCCTGATGATGAATTTGGTACTGATGTAGCTCACTCTTTAGCAGTAACTGTTTATAAAGATACATTTATATTATTTAATGTTTTACCTGAGGTAGGAGATATAATAGTAGATCAAGAAAGACATTATGAAGTAAATAGCATAAATCAAAATCTACTTACATTACCTGGAGCATCTATTGGTGCAACAGCAACATCAGTTATACAATATGTATTATCAGCTAATCTAACTAGAACAACTAAACTTAACTTAATAGAATATTATCAATGATAAAATTATCTAAAATATTATTAGAAGCAATTAGCTTAGATAAAATTGACGTTTTAATTAAAACATCTACTGATATTAATAAAGTAGAAGTATATAATCAAATTAGAGCACTTACGGGTGTTGTGGTTGTAACTGTAGAACAAAGTGAATTTTTAGATAGCAAAGCAACAGATAGATTTGAATATTCTTTATTACACATGAAATATATTGTAACATCAGACTCTAAAACAGACATTGATAAAATTAAAGTAGACGCTCTAGTAACAACTAGGATACCAGGATTATTACAATTTATTCCAAGATACAAAACAGCACAAAACATAGGAAAATATTAATACAGATGATAAAATTACAAACATTACTAGAAGATATTTATACAGATGTACCTGACTCACCAGATAATGAGTTAATGAAACAAGGTTTCAAATTAGGTAAAGCAACTATTGATCCTGAAACAGGAGCTAGTATTACTACAGTAACTTATTTACCTAAGTTTGAGCAAATTCGTAAAGATATTATCAAATTGCGTAAAGAATTTCAACCATTTAAATTTTCATCTAATCCTGATATTGCTAGTGTAGCTAAAGAAATTAATACAAATATGACTAAATTAAGTCAAATGATATTTGCATTAGATAAAATGATAGAATTACAAAGACAATCTAAATAATGGCTCGTAACATTAAACCAACACCAAAAAATGCTTCTGAAATAACAAGGGAGCAATTTAACCCATATCTTGCTAGCCAAGATGGTTTGCCTATTAGCGAAACCATCTTTAGTAAGCATGATGATCGTGGTACAGATTATTCCATGAGGAATGATACTGTACAGGATGTTAGTATTGGTTTACAAGACATTGATGAAGCTATTTTATTTTATTTTAATGATATCCTAAAACCAAATGTTGTTCAGGATAATAACCAAATGACTGTTAAAACAATATTCTCATCGCCTGAACGGTGGAAATCAATCCAGCAAGATGGTTTTTACAGAGATAATAACAACCAAATTACTGTACCTTTAATCGTCCTTAAACGCAATAATATCACTAAGAATAGGACAATGGGTAATAAAATTGATGGTAACTTTGCTGCTTTATATCAAGTTGTAGGTACACACTATAATAGAAGAAATGTATACGATCAATTTGATGTAATCAATAATAGAATCCCATCACAACAATATTATGCTACAACAGTACCTGATTATGTTGATGTAACATATGATTGTATTGTATTTACTAACTTTGTAGAACATAATAATAAATTAATAGAAGCTATTGAATTTGCTTCTGATTCATACTGGGGCAATCCAAATAGATGGAAATTTAGAGCAAGTATAGAGTCATTTGCTACAACAGTAGCTGTAGAGAATGGTAATGATAGAGCAGCTAAATCTACTTGTAGTATTAAAATGAGTGGTTATTTAATTCCACAAATGGTAAGTAAAGACTTAGCAGGTATTCGCAATAAATTCTATACCAAATCACAAGTAATATTTGGATTAGAAACAACAGGTAGTTTATAAATTTGGTTATATTAACAATTTTCCATACATTACACGATGCTACAAGCTACACAAATAAAATGGGGTCAAGCCCATAATTTATGGAATGACTTTAAACTAGGTGATTTATATACACAATACCTTTTTGATACCTACGGTATAACCGTAGAGGCAGGTGGTAGAGTTATATGGAACCATGTATTAAATGTTATTGAAGTTATAGTAACACCAGGTGGTGCTCCATTACAGGATGGTGTTATTGGAGGAAAAAATAAAGTAGCACGGAAGAAAATTAAGTTGATATTTATTATGGGCGATGTACACACTGAACAAACAAAAGAAGTGAAAGATATTATCGCACCACAGATCGTATCTGATATTCAAAATAAACTATCAGAACAATTGAAAACACAAATATCACTAAGCGATGTACAAATTATTAAAGGATAAGAATAACGAATTTCAGTGCGAAATTAAATTAGAAGGTGCTAGTATTAATAATGCTAAAGCACGTTTATTTCTAGAGGCAGATGGTGCTGAATACTCATTTACAGGTGAAATTGATGGTAATAAATGTACAATTCCAATGGGTAAACTAAAAAAGTTTGCTAATTTATTGGAAAGCGGAAAAATACGATTAGAAGTTTTGGCTGATGATACTTTGTTCGTACCTTACGAAAGTAATTATGTATTAGAAGCTGAAAAAAGTATTACAGTAGAGGTAAAACAACAAACAGAAGCACCTAAAAAACCAATGATGGAAGTTAAGGTGCAAGAAGCCGCTCCTACTCCTCAACCTAAGGTTGAAGCTAAAATACAACCAAAAGTAGAAGTTAAACCAAAACCTATTGTAAAGAAATCAAAAGATCCAATAAACGAAATAGTAAGTTATTTTGCTTTTAAAACAAATTTTGATGGTACAGCAAAAGGCTTTCATAATACTATAAAAAATCACCAACATAAAAACTTCTTTAACAGTATTTGTGAAGCAAACGGTTTAGATAAAGTATCGGTTATTAAGCAAATGTTAAAATAAGTTATGACAAATTATGCCAACAATTCCTTCATTACTAGGGTCCTATATTGATCAAACCTATCAACGACTTGTACAAGTTAGTGGATCGAGCTTTGCTGATGGTTTAGGTAATCCAATTACTCTTGCCCCAGGTAGTGTAAACCCTACCCCTAATTATCTCCCATTTAATGATGCAGGTACATTCCAGGATAGTTATTTAAATCAATCTAGTAGTATATTAAAAACAACATCAGCTAGTATTGATAAGGGTTTAAAATTAGATTTTAATAATTCTATTTTTACTTTAGGAGATTATAATAATTCAAATAACCAATTCAAAATCATAGTAAATGATGCTAACCAACTAATAAGTACAACAGATTCAAATGGTGCAAATGGTTTACAAGTAGGTGGAGGTTTTACTAATATAGGTGCATTTACGGGTGGTTATACATATTTAGGTATTAATCAAGGTCTTCAAACAATACAAACATTTGATACCCCTTCAACAAGTAATGGTTTAAGTTTAGATTTTATTAATGATATTTATAAAATAGGTGGTTTTAATGGAAATAATACTCAAATAGTTATTGATGATGTTGCACAAACAATAACAATAACTGGATCTGTATTATTAAATACAATAACTGATACTCCACAATCAAACGTAGTAACAATTGATACAGTAACAGGCCAACTATATTATACAGCATCATCAGCATTTGGAGGTGGAGGAGGTAGTGGTTCTGTAGATACAAGTGGATTTGTTACTACTAGTTCATTTAATAGCTATACTGGATCAACAACATCTCGATTTTATGGTACTGCGTCATATTCCTCAACAGCATCATTAGCACCAAACTATGTTTTAAATAGTGTTACTAGTTCATTTATACAAAACAGTCAAACAAGTTCATTTGTACAGAACAGCCAAACATCATCGTTTGTTACAACTAGTTCATTTAATACCTTTACCTCATCATACAATACTGGATCATTCACAGGATCTTTTACTGGTTCATTACAAGGTACAGCATCCTATGCTACAACTGCTAGTTATGTAGTGATAGCCTTGACTGCTTCTTATATAACATCATCTGCTATTGTAGGAACTGTACTAAGTGCATCATATGCAAAAACAGCATCGTACGTAGTAACTGCTTTAACTGCTAGTTATGTAACATCATCTAACATAGTTGGAACTGTTACAAGTGCGTCGTATGCATTAAGCAGCTCATATGCTTTAAACAGTACATCAGCCTCATTTGCCTCAACAGCATCAAATATACTAGGTGGTAAAGCAACATATATACCGTTTTTCAAAACAGATACTACACTAGCAACCAGTTCAATATACCAATCAGGATCAACAAGTATTATTATTAATGCTGCTGTTAATACAATAGCTAATCCTGAAGCATTATATGTTGAGCAAACACATCCTACGTCATTTAATGTAATTAGTGGTAAAGGTAATTTAAATAACTACCTACAGCTTAATATACATAATACCAATGCCGGTACATCAGTATCATCAGACGTTGTAGCAACAGCTAATAATGGTGATGAAAATGGTAACTACATTGATATGGGTATTAATGGTAGTAACTTTAATGGTATTATAGGTAATCCTAATGACGCCTATTTATATTCCACTGGTAGTGACCTACATATTGGTAATGCAACTCCAAACAAACCAATACAATTCTTTGCTGGTGGATTTGATACTAATACAAATAGAAAATTACAATTAAATCCTAATAACAGTCATCAAATGACAGGTTCATTAGAAATTAGTGGTAGTTTAGCTATAAGAAACTTAACAACATCCAATCAAGCAAGTGTATTAACATATGATTCAACCTCAGGTCAAATATATTATACTGCTTCCTCAGCAATTGGTGGTGGCACAGCTGGTGTAACTCAAATATTAACAGGTTCAGGTATAATAATATCTCCTACTAATGGAATTGGAGTTGTTACTATTAGTTCAACAGGAGGATCGGGTGGAAGTGGCTTTGTAACAACATCTTCATTTAACAGCTATACTGGGTCATCTTCATCTACATTTGCTGGTACAGCAGATACAGCAGCAACTGCATCCTACAGTAATAACTTTATAGTAGCAAGTACACTAACATTAGATGCTACATTAACTGATTTTTATGCTGTATCTCCTAGTACAGACCCAGGCATAAATAATCTATTTACTAAAAATACAGGTTCATTTACATCAGCATTTAGTAAATATACAACATATAGTGGTTCTAACTCTAGAGCTGGTGAATTTGTAACATCATGGAATGGTACAACAGTGTCATATTATGATAATTCAACAGTAGATATAGGTAATACATCAGCTATAGTATTTACATCAGCAGTAGTATCAGGTCAAATCCAAATTAATACAAGCAATACTACGCCATCAGGATGGCAGGTAAAAATATTAACAACTTTTATGTAATTAATATATTTATTATTGAACTATTAGTTGGATAGTGAAAACTAATTAAACATGGCAATACAAATAGGAAATCAAGGTACTATTACAGCAAGCACTAGTATTACAGTAGATAGTGCTAAACAATCATATGCCTTTAGTGTATCACCCAATGGTAATGTTTGTTCTCTAGGAGCGGATGTTACTGTTTACACTGCATCACCAATATTTGGTATAGGTTCAATACTATACACAAACATAGAATTAACAATCCCAACAACATATAGTCAGGTATCTAATCCTAATAACCCAGGACAAGATTATTTCATACTAACCGGTAATACAGCAACGAGTACAGGAGTGTGTGATTAAACTATAATATATTATGGCAAACGAATTTGTAGCAAAGAATGGATTAATATCTCAAAATAATACCACTATAAGTGGATCGTTAACAGTATCTGCCTCATCTGGCATTCCTTTACAAATTAAAGGTGGTACAGGAACATTACTATCAGTATCAAGTAGCACAAGTGAAATATTTAAAATATCAGACACATTCTCACCAAATCTATTTACAGTATCAACAGGTAGTATAACTGTTTTTAATATAGATAATAATAAGACAGTTAGTATATCTGGTAGTTTAGTAGTAACAGGTAGTATAACAGGATCATTACTTGGAACAGCATCATTTGCTACATTAGCACAAACATCCAACACCGCTTCTTATGTAGTAACAGCAACAACAGCTTCTTATGTTTTACAAGCAGTAAGTGCATCATATGCCGCAACAACCTCATTCGCTCCAAATTATGTATTAAATAGTGCTACAAATTCGTTTGTAACTAACACACAAACATCATCGTTTGTACAAAATAGTCAAACAAGTTCAATGACTGTTGCTACAGCATCGTATGTATCAGGTGCTGTCCATAATAGTAATAATCCTGCTTTAAGTGCATCATACGCTGCTACTGCTAGTTACGTAACAGCATCAAATATAGCAGGTACAGTTTTAAGTAGCTCATATGCACAAACATCATCAGTTGCCTCTACTGTTGTTGGAGCTACACCAACTGAAATAGGATATTTAAGCGGTGTTACATCCGCTGTACAAACACAATTAAATAGTAAAGGATATACATTAGGATTAACATCAGTTGCTTCTAACCTTGTATCAGGAACAACTTATTATTTTGGAAATCTTGGTAGAGCAATAATTACAACTGCTGATCAGTCAAGAGTGTATATTCCAAAAACAGGTACAATAAAAAAAGCCTACATTAGTCACTACTCAGCTACAACAGGTACAATAACTTCAATTAGTGCTAGTATAAGATTAAATAATACAACTGATACTTTAATAGCAACCTCAACAGCAAATTCTAATTTTAGAACTTTTAATAATAATGCTTTATCAATTAGTGTTACTGAGGGAGATTATATTGAAATGAAAGTGACATCTGTTAATTCAGTAGCCCCAACAGCTAATGTATTTGGAGGCACAATTTATATTGAATAATAAAATAAAAAATATGGTACAAATTAGATTAAAAGCAAAACATTATTATTACATAATACACTACTTACGAAATAGTTCAGTGCAACAATACTTCTCATTAATCAATAGATTGAAAACATCATTGAGTGGAAACAATGATTTAGATCTTTCTTTTGATGTAAATGCTAGTGTAGTGGAAGTGATAGATATGTTTAAAACATTAACAGTGTTGCCTGAAGGTCAAGCTAATAGAATGAATGTGGAAATGGATGATTTATTAATACCACAGATAGTATTAGGGATAGCAGATGAACAAGCAGCAGGAATAGGTCCTGATATAGATGGTAATTTACCTGATAATGCATATTGGCAATTAATAGCTAGAGGTATAATATATGCTAAAGAATTAAACACAATAGCAAAAGATAATGCTATATCTCAAGGAAAATCTTTTATTGATAATTTATGATAGAACTACTAGTAGCTATATTAATATCAATAATATTATTTCCAATAGGATTTATAATGTCGATGTTTTATCCTAATAGAAAAAAACACCTGTATAATATTGCTAGAGGAATAGACCAACTTGGAAACGTAGTATGTGGTCAATTATTTAATTTAACACTAATAAAAAAAGCAGGACATAGGTTTGGAAACGAAGATGAAACAATTAGCAGTGTTATTGGAAAAAATAAAAGAACAAATACATTAACTATGACTGGTTATTTATTAGATACATTATTAGATGCTATAGATAAAAACCATAGTATAGATGCTATTGAAGAAGACGAAAAATAAATTTGGTTGGCTCCTATCTTTTGTATATATTTATATCAAACAAAAATAAATTAATTATGTCAATCGTTATTGTACTTATCATGGTATTGATAGTAGGCGGATTAGTCGCTAAATTCTATCCAAAACCAAAACCAACCACATTCTTAGCCCCAGGTGAAACACTTATACCAGAAGAATTAGCACCAGAAACAGCTGTAGTAATTGAACCTTTGGTAGAATCAAAAGTTATTATTGAAGCACCTAAAATGGATGCTAAATCAAAGAAAAAACCTCAACCTAAGAAAAAACCAGCTAAAAAAGTAAATGCTTAAAATAGTAGAAATAGCTAAGGCATGGATAGCTGCAGCAAATCCTACACCTGAGCAAAAAGAAATAGCAGAATATAGGATATCGGTATGTGGTACTTGTCCTTATAAACAATATCACAAACATATTGATACACATACGTGTGGATTATGTGGATGTCCATTAGATAAAAAAATATTTTCACCCGTTTCTGGCGAAGAGGCATGTCCTGATAAGCGCTGGAAAAAATAAATAAAAAACATATGTCAGAAGTAAAAAAATTAACAGAAGAAGAAATTGCTAAGATTAAAGAACTACAAACTCAATACAATAAGTTTGTATTTGAACTTGGTAGTATGGAAACTCAATTAGCCGAAGTAGCTTACCATAAGCAAACATTGGAAGAAGAAAAAACTAATATCCTAGAAGATATTAAAACATTAGGTACTAAAGAAAGAGAACTTTTAGCTACACTACAAGAAAAATACGGAAACGGTAATATCAATATCGAAACCGGAGAAATAACCTCAGCATAATCTCCCATATTACTTCTGCGTTTTGCATGGCTTTATAGATATTTATTATTAGGTAACTCTTAATAAGTAAATTATAAATAAATCATAAAAAATGGCAGAAGTAATTCTATCTCCTGGTGTATTCCAGATTGAATCAGACCAAAGTACATATACGCAAGCTCCACCAGCCCTTGGTGCCGCTATCGTAGGCCCTACAGTTGGTGGTCGTCCGTATATACCAACATACGTTACAACTTATAGTCAATATTTATCACTATTTGGTGATATATTTAAAAGTGGTAGTTACTACTTTGAATATTTAACTTCAATGGCGGCTAAGGAATATTTTAACAATGGCGGTCAAACATTATTAGTAACTAGAATCATTAATGGTACAGCAAATATTAATACATATGCTACCTCAAATGTAACTAGTGGTAGTACAACTCAACTTGTACTTGAAACATTAGACTGGGGTGATAAAATGAATAATACCTCTAGCATGTCTAATGGCGCTTTAGCTAATGGATCTGCTTATAATGTACGTTGGGAAGTAACTAATGTTAATCCAATTTTAGGTACATTCTCTATTGTGGTTCGTCGTGGTGACGATAATCAATCAACAAAAAATATTTTAGAAACATGGGCTAACATGAGTTTAGATCCTCAATTACCAAACTATGTATCTCGTGTTATTGGTGATTTAAAACCAAAATACGATGTAGCTAATGGATATGTAACATATGATGGTACTTATCCAAATGCTTCTCAATATGTTCGTGTCGCTTCAGTAACATCACCAAACGTAGATTCTATTGACAATAATGGTAACTACAGAACTGTTCAATATGCTGGAACTTTACCAACTACGGGTAGTGGATCATATGGTGGTTCATTTAGTGGTGGTGCTATTGATACTGCATTACCTAAATTAATGAATGAAAATATTTCATTATCAAATATTCAAGGTTTCCAACCAGCTGATTATAATTTAGCATTTAATCTATTATCAAATGCAGATGAATATTCATACAATGTATTATTAGCCCCAGGTGTTGCTTTAGGATCGGGTGCTGATGATAATATGATAGCTACAGCAGAAGGTAGAGGTGATGCAATTGCAATCACAGATGCTACAGTTTATGGTCAATCAGTTTCAGCAGCAACTTCAGCAGCAGGCGGTTCTTCAAGTAACTATGCAGCAACATATTGGCCTTGGGTTCAATTATTCTCAAGTAATTTAGGTAAGACTGTATGGTGTCCTCCATCAACTGTTATCGGCGGTGTATTAGCATTTAACGACCAAGTAGGCGCTGAATGGTTCGCACCAGCAGGTTTGAATAGAGGTGGTATTCCATCAGTTATCCGTGCTGAAAGAAGATTACAACAATCAGATAGAGATACATTATACCTAGCAAATGTTAACCCATTAGCAACATTCCCAGGAACTGGAGTATGTGTTTGGGGTCAAAAGACATTACAACGTAAACCAACATCTTTAGATCGCGTAAACGTTCGTCGTTTATTGATCGCATTAAAAGGATTTATAGGTGGTGTTTCTCGTGGTTTAGTATTCGAACAAAATACAACAGTAACTCGTAATAGATTCTTATCACAAGTTAACCCATACTTAAGTTCAGTAGTACAACGTCAAGGTTTATATGCTTACAAAGTAGTAATGGATGATTCAAACAATACTCCTGATGTAGTAGATCGTAACCAATTAGTAGGTCAAATTTATATTCAACCAACTAAAACGGCTGAATTCATTATCTTAAACTTCAATATCCTTCCAACTGGCGCTACATTCCCTGCATAAGGGGATGTAGTTCCATATATTTATTGACAACAAATAAATTATAATATAAAATGGCCGTATTAAATCCAAATGAAATAATGTTTACCGCTTTTGAACCAAAAGTTCAAAATAGGTTTATTATGTATATAGATGGTATCCCAGCTTACCTAATTAAGAAAGCTGCAGCTCCTGGCTTTGAAGCTGGTGAAGTAATTTTAGATCATATCAACGTTTACCGTAAAGTAAAAGGTAAGGTAAAATGGAATGATATGAGCTTAGAATTATACGATCCCGTTACTCCATCAGGTGCTCAATCAGTAATGGAATGGGCTCGTTTGGCTCATGAATCAGTAACAGGCCGTGATGGTTATTCTGATTTTTATAAAAAAGATATCACAATGAACGTTTTAGGTCCAGTAGGTGATATTGTTAGTGAATGGATTATTAAAGGTGCTTATGTTAAAACAGCAACTTTTGGTGATTACGATTGGAGTGCTGACTCAGCTGTTAGTATTTCAATGACAATTGCTATGGATTATTGTATCCTAAACTTCTAAGAATACTTCATAATTATAAAAAGGAAGCGTCTGTTAATAACAGGCGCTTTTCTTTATATTTATATATGATAAAATAATACTATGGCTTTTTTACCTAATTTAAATGTACCTTCATTTACTACTAATTTAGGACTGTTAGCATCTTTTGATAAAACAAGTCTAGATTTAGAGGATAGTAATTATATATATACTGTTCCCCCAACTAATGATACATCAACTGGCTATCCACAATATACAACAGGTACCCCCACAATATATTCAAACCCAGGTCATGCTAATCGATTTTTTCAACGTTGGTTTCCTTATGAACAATATTTAGATATATATTATGATGGAAATAGCAGATTTACTGAGGATTTAGGTCGTGGGATAACCACATTTAACATTACTAATTTTGATGTTGAAAATGATGGTCCTAATGGGTTTTATAGTGATGATATTTCTACAACATATGGAATATATACAACAGGTACCCCAACACTATATGCTAATCCATCATACCCACAACGATTTTCACAACCTTTCTTCCCAGACCAACAGTATCTAGATAGATATTCTATAGCTGGAAATAGTAGATTTACTGAGGATTTAGGTCGTGGAAAAAATACATTAGACATTACCGATTTTGATGTTGAACGACTTTCTTCTCCAATACAGGACATAACAACAAACTATCCTCCATTAGCAACAGGTACACCTAATTTATTATCAAATCCGGGTCCTGCTATCCAATTTACTCAAGTGTGGTTTCCTGGAGATACTTATTTAGATGCATATCCTATTAAAGGTGAAAGTAGATTTACTAGAAATAGAAGTAATGGAAAGAATACATTTTCCATGACTGATTTGGATACAGAAGAACCAGGAGTAAATGGTGGTATTCCGTATAATCAACAAAAAGACCCAACAATTTATCCTATAACAACAAACGGAGCAACACCAGTTAGAGGGTATTTTGCAACAGAAGGTAAACCAGTATCTAAATTTAATCAAGTATATTCAGCAACAAATACTTACTCAGATTTTATAAGTGCTTACATCTAGTTATCTTTTTATATATTTATATACGAACAAAATAAAATAAAACAAGTTTATGGCAGAATTAAAGTTACCAACAGAAGTCGTTTCGTTACCCTCCAAAGGTTTACTGTATCCAAAAGAATCACCACTATCTAAAGGTGAAATTGAAATGAAGTATATGACAGCTAAGGAAGAAGATATCCTTACTAATAGCAATTTCATTCGCCAAGGCACTGTAATTGATAAATTATTGCAGTCATTAATTGTAACACCATTTAATTATGATGATTTATTAATTGGTGATAAAAATGCAATATTAATTTCAGCACGTATTTTAGGATATGGAGCTGAATATCAGTTTAAATACACTGATGGCCGTGGAAAAGAGTTAGAGGCAACTGTTGATTTATCTAAATTAGAAGAAAAGAAAATTGATGAATCATTATTTAAAAAAGGTAATGATTTTACCTTTGATTTACCTAAATCAGGTAATACAGTAACATTTAAATTATTAACACACGGTGATGAAAAGAAAATTGATGCTGAAATTAAAGGATTAACAAAAGTAAATCCAAATGGCTCATACGATGTTACTACTCGTTTAAAATATATAATTACTTCTATCAATAGTGATCGTGAATTAAAATCAATTCGTGATTTTGTAGATGGTTTCCTATTAGCACCTGATGCTAGAGCATTACGTGAATATTATAATAGTATTCAACCAGACGTTGAAATGAAATTCATTCCAGAAGATGAAAGTTATACAGGGGAGGGTATAACAGTCCCAATTTCATTAAACTTTTTTTGGCCTGACTCCGGAGTATAGACCACATCTATTCAAACAAATACATGAAATAGTATTTCATGGTAATGGTGGGTACGATTGGGAAACCGTATATAGTATGCCCTTATGGTTACGTCGAACTACGTTTAATTTGATGAAGGAACATTATAACAAGCAAAATGAAGAGATAGAAAAACAAAATAATACGTTAAAAAATAAAAGTGAAGTAGCACGTCCGAACATAGCTCCTCAACCAACATATACTGCAAAGGCGCCTAAAAAATAGGCGCTTTTGATATTTATATACACAATATTGTATTAATGGCAACATCACAAGACACCCAACAACAACTAGATCAATTCAATGCCGAATTGGATAGAATTAATCAACGAATAATTGAATCTGGAGATTTATTGGGGAAGAATTTAGCAGGTGGGTTTGCAAAAGCTACTGTTGAAGCTAGAAAACTATCTGATCCTCTAGAAGATGCTGAATCTATTACTAAAAAATTAAATAAGTTAGCTGATGATAATGAGGTACTTTTAATAAAGAGAAAAATAGCTGAAGAAAGTTATACTAAAGCCTTAGCAAAATCCGTTCAAACTCAATCAAAAAGTAATCAAAAAGCATTAGAGACAGCTAAACTTAAATTTGACCAAGCAAGGGCTGAAATGCAAATAAGCCAATCACTTGAAGATCAATATAGAAAATTAGTACAAATTGCTGAAGAAGAAGATAAAATAACAAAAGAAAAGAAACAACAAGGGGAAATAGATAAAATGTTAGGTAGTAGACTTAAAAAATTAAAGTCTTTATATAATGATTTACTAGGACCCTTATCCGCTATATTTACATTTGTATTAAATGCTGCTAAAAAAACAGATACTGCTATAACAGGCATGGGTAAATCCATGGGTATTAGCAGAGATGCTGCAGCTGAAATGTATAATAGCTTTGATGCTTATTCTAGAGCATCAAAAGAGGGTTACGCTAATGCTTTAAGATTAAGTAAAGCACAAGGTGAATTAACAGAACAATTAGGATTCCAAGCCCAATTTAGCGCAGAACAATTAGAAAATTTTTCAAAATTAACAGAAATAATAGGGTTATCAGCAGATGAAGCAGGAAAATTAACAACACTATCAGCCGCTTCAGGAAAATCCACAAGAGAATATGTATCTGATTTACGTAAAGGTGCTTTTTATGCTCAACAAGCTAATAGAATTAATATTAGTGATAAAGAATTATTATCTAGTATTAGTAAATTAAGTGCTGGTATATTAGTTAAATTTCAAGGTAATCCCAAAGCAATAGCTCAAGCTGTAGTTGAAGCTAAAAAATTAGGATCCAGCTTAGAACAAGTAAATAAAATTGGAGATTCATTATTAGATTTTGAATCATCAATTGAAAATGAATTAGAAGCTGAATTAATAACTGGAAGGAAAATTAATTTAGAGAAAGCTAGAGAAGCAGCATTAACTGGTAACCAATTAGATCTAACTAGAGAGATAGCAGATCAGGTAGGGTCGTTAGAAGAATATCAAAATATGAATGTTATTGCTCAAACATCATTAGCAAAAGCATTTGGATTAAGTAGAGATGAAATGTCTGAAATGTTAATGCAACAAAAAGCTATTAACAAATATGGAGATGAAGCCGCTAAATTAAATAAAACCCAATTAGAAGATTTTGAAAAATCAGGGTTAGCATTAGATCAATATCTTGATAAACAAAAAGAACAACAATCTATTCAAGAAAAATTTAATAATGCCATGATGCAATTAGAAGCTACTGTTGGTGGAATGGCAGAAGGAGCTTTTGGAAAACTAGCCTCAGCAATGGCCACAATGCTTAATTCAGCACAAGGTTTAGCAGCTATTATGGCAGTGTACATAGCAAGACAAGTATACTCATTAAGTATAACCCTTCTTGACCTTGCAGCAAAAAGAAAAGCAGCACAACAAACTGCAGTAGAGGCTGCTTTAACAATGGCTAAATCCGCAGCTTCAATACCTATTATAGGATTTGGTATAGCAGCAGCAGTAGCAGCAGCCGCACTTGTAGGATTTACATCTATGTTATCAAAAGGAGATGACGTTATATCTCCAGGATACGGTCAACGTATGTTACTTGATAAAGGTAGCATCACAGCATTTAATGATAATGACACAATAGTAGCAGGTACTAATTTAGGTGGTGGAAAAAGAAGTGGTGGAGACAATAGCGCATTAGTAGCAGCAATTGATAGTTTACACCAAACAATGAAAACTAAATCAAACGACATTTATATGGATAGTCAAAAAGTTGGTACACAAGTTGGAAGACAAGTATCAACTGGTACTCAACAAAGTATAAATTCATATAAATTAGCATAACAAACAAATATTTATATCAAATAACCAAAATAAAATAACATGGCAATAATAGATCAATTAAGCAATAGTTTATATAGCTTACAGGGTAATGGATTAAATCCACGCCCTAGCCAACCAGGATGGGGTTTCTTAGGAGCTGCTAATACATTAGATCCAAAACTTAGTGAATTACAAAATACATATTCTGTAGATGGTGATCCTAATGTACGCGTTATAGATTTTAATAGACAAGCAAACCAAGGCCTTACATTATTACCAACCCCATCTCAAATTGATGAATTAGATAGTAATGCTCCTACCAACTATGCTGCTGGAAATGGCACTGGCGTTGTAACTCAAATATACAAATCAAAAGCTGGAAGGAAATATTCAGATTTAGGACCATCAACTGGTCAATACTAATTAAAATTATTAGATGCCTTTAATAAATCTACAAACAAATCTTAAATCCCTTAAATACGGACATGATGGTCCTAATGGAGGAAGTAGTAGTCAACCATATATTCAAACGGATATAAATAATCCAATATCACCATCATTAAATTTACTTCTTAGAAATCCATTATTAAAACAATTTCTTAATGGTGTTTCTAATGTAGGCGGTTGGTTTGGAATAGATAAATTTAATGCAGATGAAGCTTTATTAAAAGCAGGTATTGCTATTGATCAATTTGGAAAAATTGATGATGGTTTTATTAGAGGAGGTGCTATAGGAGCTACTAACGCTTCTATAACAGATACTATTCGTATAGCTAAATTCTTTACTGATACACCTAAAGGTCCTTTATTTTTAGCTCGTCAAGCAGCAATGCAATTGACTAATCCTAGATTAGAATGGAAACGATATAAAATATCGGCATTTTCTAATTCTCCATGGAAGCTTATAAAAGAAGTAGGTAATTCAATATTAACAGGTCAATTAGGAAATATAGTAGGAACTACCACTAGAGGATATTTAGAACCTACTCGCTTATATAATTTAGGTATTAACACTATAGCTCAAATCCCTGTTAATTATATTGGTGGCCATATTTTAAGACATGGCTTATTACCTATCTCTAATGATGATAAGTATGAAGATATAACTAAATGGAATAATGAATTAGTAAATAATAAATTAAGCAGCAGTGGACTTGTAAATGCATTAGAACCACCCTCAAATAGATTATTAAGATTAACACAAAAATTTGAATTAGGAGATGGAGAAGGAGAGGCAGTTAATGCAAGTGAGATACTTAGAAAGTTAAGAAGAAGCACTAAAAAAATAAATAGAAAAGGTAGAAGAGCTGCTCGTAGACAAACTAGAGCTACTAGAAGAGCAAATCGCTTAATAACAGCAAATACAGCAGCTGCTGAAGAACTTGCTTTTGGAGAAGAGGGTGTATTCGGAGCACTAGAGGTTTTTGGATCTGTTCTTTCATCTCCCCTAAGATTATTTGGTGATAGAATTAAATATAAAAATTTAAAATTACCTGATTCTACTAAAACAAATATAGATGATTATTTAACGGGTCCTGGTTCAACCTATGGACTTGGATTTACATCTATTAGAAGATATTCTTTTACTGAAGATTTAGCCAAAATAGAAGAATCTTTAAGACATAGTAGAGAAAATGCTGGTAAATATGTGCAACTTGGACAATCAGATGATAGGCATTCTTTAGATTATATAGATCCAAACCCAAAAAATTCCAGTTTAATAGGAAATGCTTTAGGATCAAATAAAAGAGTATCTAAAAGTAGCACCACCTATGAAATAGGATCACATCCTGAAGTTGATGATTTTGATAATAGTGACATAGCATCCTCTTTAGCACAAACTCGACAATATGCTGATTATGATCAAGTTGATAACGATACATATGATCTTCAAACATTAGATGCAGTTTATAGTCCTTTAATAGGAATATATAACACTATTAGAGGAAAAGGAAATAATATATATGGGTATAATGATGTATATAATGCTATAGGGAATTATGATGATAAAACAGATTTACTTGGTTCTATAATTTATAAAAATGGATATAATGAAGCGGTTGTCATTAGTGCTTCTCGTTGGGATAAAGTTTCTCGTGAAACTAATTTTGGCAGTGGAAGACAAGATTCCATCAACCTAACTCCAATATTTTCAGCAAGACCAGGAGAAGCAGCAAGTTGGGACTCAGTAACTATTAATTCAAACCCTTATAGAATAAAAGATCTAGTTCCGTTTATGATTGAAGCTATTGATGCTACATCTCCATCAACTAAATCAGTATATATGGTATTTAGAGCATATATAACAAATTTATCAGATAGTGTAAATGCAGATTGGACTGATATAAAATATGCTGGTAGAGGAGAAAAATTTTATGTGTATACTGGATTTACTCGTAAAATAAATATAAGTTTTAAAGTAGCAGCTTTATCAGAAGGAGAAATGAAACCTATGTATCAAAAATTAAATGCTTTAATGAGCAATTTAATGCCAGACTATGTAAGTCAGGATGGAGGATTAATGAGGGGTCCATTAGTTAGAATGACAGTTGGAAACTATATTAATAGCCAACCAGGAATATTTGATTCATTAACCTATACAGTATCAACTGACTCACCTTGGGAAATTAATATTGATGGTAATAAAGATAAATTAATTTTACCTCACATTATTGAAGTACAACTAAGCTTTACACCTATTGGTTCTCAAACAGGAAATAAAAATAGATTATCAAATAAAGAATCTGAAACTAACTTTGTATCTCATATAGCACAGAATTACTTAACAGGTAGTAATAGTACCCAATATATAACAGGAAGCTTTGGATTGGGAACTAAAACTAAATAATAATATTTATAATTATGTCACGATACGATAACCCAACAATACTAAAAACATCCCAAAACGTTCCTTATGAAAAAGGAAAATATTACCCTAATATTCCTTTATTAGAAAGTGATATATATGTTATAACAACTATTGGAGACAGACTTGATTACCTAGCCTATCTTTATTATAATGACTCAGAAGCATGGTGGGTTATATCAGCAGCCAACAATAATGTAACTAAAGGTTCATTATTTCCAATACCAGGTACTCAATTAAGAATACCACAAAATCTTTCTGATGTTATGTATCTATTTAATAATTTTAATAAAGCCAGATAAAATGTTATGTCAATATTTAGAGAAACGTTTCATAAAAATATAAAAGCATCATTGAATCGTCGTCAAAATGCGATGGTTAATCGTACTGTTGATAATATACAATATCTTAATTCTCGTAATTCATGGATTAAGATGCAATCTAGCGTTAACGTTAACAATGATAAAGGAGCTTTAGCTAAATCATATGTTTTGCA